>Ga0209066_10006491_pt1 | contig 11907 bp, 8 predicted proteins | sample All_14_2_FD_187198 | JGI IMG/M metagenome (GOLD analysis project Ga0209066, IMG submission 187198) | Freshwater microbial communities in response to fracking from Pennsylvania, USA - Allegheny Zone_MetaG_DW_15 (SPAdes) (version 2) ...
ACCACTACGCCAACGAAAACACGCTGCTCAACTCGCTACAGACCAAGGGAATTTTTCGGCTTCAGAAACGACAAAGCCCGGTCGAAACCGGGCTAAGTACTTGATTCATATGGGGTGGCTGATGGGGCTCGAACCCACGACAACAGGAATCACAATCCTGGAAAATAAGTATTTGCCTGTGTTGACTCTCGTTGGTACAATCAATATAAATCAAAGACTTACGATGTTTTTACTGGTCACATAACCAGTTCAGTGTTGATTGATATTCCCCAAAATTCTGGGTTTTTGGCTACACAGTGGCTACACGGACCTCTTGTGTAGCCAACCGCCCCAACTGGATCAACATGGCCCGCCCCAAAAAGTCCGACCTGCCCGACACCACCCAAGCCATTGAATTGACCGCTGGAGTCATCGAGCGCCTGACCTGCCCGACCGACACCAAGGCTCAAGCCTTCCTGCGTGATGCCAAGGTTCCCGGCCTGCGCGTGAGGGTGACGAACACGGGAGCCAAGTCGTTCGTGTTCGAGTCCAAGCTGAACCGCCAGACCATCCGGCGCACCATCGGCGATGTTCGGACGTGGAGCATTGAGCAGGCCCGCACAGAGGCCCGCCGCCTGGCCGTGGTGCTGGACAACGGGCAAGACCCGCGAGAGCTGGAGAGGCAGCAGCAGGACATGCGGGAGGCCGCCAAAGTTCAGGAGGCTGCCCAGGGGGTCACTGTGGGCGAGGCGTGGGCCATCTACCTTGCAGAGCGCCGTCCGCAATGGGGCGAGCTGCACTACCGCGACCACATCATCAAGGCATCCCCTGGAGGCGAGCCATCCAAGCGCCGGGGGCAGACCAACCGCAAAACACAGCCTGGACCACTGGCCTCTCTGATGCAGATGCGCCTGAGTGAGCTGGACACACCGACCATTGAACGGTGGGCAGCCACCGAAGGCAAGACGCGCCCGTCATCTGCCCGCCTCGCATGGCGATTGCTCACGGTGTTCCTGACGTGGTGCAACGAACAACCGCAGTTCACCGGCATCGTCCCGCCGCAAAACCCCGCCAAGAGCCGCAAGGCCCGCGAGTCGCTTGGCAAGGCCGGGGTGAAGTCGGACGTTCTGACCCGGGAGCAATTATCCGTGTGGTTCACCCAGGTTCGACAGATTCAGAATCCCTGCATCGCCGCCTACCTGCAAATGCTGCTGTTGACGGGCGCAAGACCAGGTGAGGTGTTGGCGCTGCGCTGGGAAGATGTGAACACGCAGTGGAAGGGCATCAGCATCAAGGACAAGGTGGAGGGCTCGCGAGAGGTACCGCTGACCCCCTACATCGCGCACCTGCTGGCCGCCCTGCCCCGCCGCAACGAATGGGTGTTCTCCAGCGCCTACGCCCTGGACATGAGCGCCCACAACGTCAAGCGCCGCGCCACCAAAGCAGCCAACAAAGGCACCGATGCACCTGGTGGCGATGTAAAGATGCGCGGTGCTTCAGGCAGGCTGACCGAGCCAAATACCCAGCACACCCGTGCGTGCAAGGCTGCGGGACTGGAGGGGCTGACTCTGCACGGCTTGCGCCGATCGTTCGCCAGCCTGACCGAGTGGCTTGAAATCCCTGCTGGTGTGGTGGCGCAGATTCAAGGCCACAAGCCCAGCGCGACCGCCGAGAAACACTACAAGCGCCGCCCGCTGGATCTTTTGCGCCTGCACCATGAGCGCATAGAGACGTGGGTACTGGCGCAGGCCGGGGTGAAGTTCGACGCCGAGGCAGAACCGGGCAAGCTGCGCGTGGTGGCCGACAACTAGTTGTTTTCGCCCCAGCTAGGACGGGCCGCAATCCGACCGAAAAGCCAGACCTCCCGCTGGCCTGCTGAGGCACCTGATACGGGATTTGTGCACTCGGGAGGGTGCGAGCATGAGAACGACGTTCAACGATGATGATGGAAACCTCGATGAAAAGGCCGCAGAGCCACTGGAGTTGCACAGCGGTGCCGCAGATTTGGTTCGAGGAGTCCTGGTTGACCCAGATGGCGAGTATCTGACCGCCTGGAAGATTCATGAGCAGATAGACCGGTGCAATGACGACATTGACCGATGGGAGCAACTGGAGAAGAACGCGAAGACATCATCCGACGCGCTTATCGCCGAAGACAAGCTGCGTGGCTTGCGAGCCGAGAAGGCCACGCTTCTTGAACAGGTTTCCAGCCCTCTTCAAGCACTGCCTCAAGCCAATGGCCAAGCAAACCCGGTGCCACAGCAACCAGACGCACCAGAACGCAAGGACACAGAGGGGCCAAGATACGAACTGCTTGCAACTTCCGATCTGCTCGTCACTGCCTTCGGTCCGTTCACAGGCATGAAGGAATCTTGGTTCGAGCAACTTAAAGACAAGCCAGCACTGTTACACGCCAGAAAAGTTGCAGGTGTCAGTGGCCGCAGATCGGCACCACCGATGTTCTGTCCGTTTGAAGTTATGTGCTGGCTGATCAGCCCAAAGCGAAAAACAGGTAGAAAAATCAGTCAAGACAAGGCTTGGGATCTTCTGGAGAGGCATTTTCCAAGAGTTTTCAATGAGCACTCCGTAGCTGATCCTCGCAAGGATTGACCGGGGGAAACGGCACGTTTGACCGGGGTTACCGCAACTTTTTGACCGGGGTTGCAGAGTGAGATTGACCGGGGTTGGGAAGACCGCAACAACCCCGGCATCGCAATACATCCATGTTCAACAAACCGCGAGGTTAAAACATGGATGGAAAAACTTATCAACCCATCTCACTGGCGCAAGAAACCCGTATTACGCTGCCCACCGATGAAGCAGCATTCCAGCTGAACCGTGCCCCGCAGACCTTGAGGCTCTGGGCCATGAGAGGTGATGGTGCCGTGCAACCCCTGCGAATCAACGGCCGCCTGGCCTGGCCGGTTGCAGACATCAAGCGAGTGCTGGGGTTGGTGAAATGAAGCATCACGCACAACCGACATCGGCAAAGCTGAACAGTCTGATTCAGGCAGGTATCACATGCCTCACCCCTCGCCAGTGCCGCGCTCTTGACGCTCTGGTTGCTGCATCTGACTGGATCGAACGCGAGCAGATCGATCGAATTGCAGGCGCTTCCAACGGCCCGCAGATCATCATGGAGCTTCGCCGCAAGGTGACGGGGCGCGACGGTATCGACATGGAGCGCGTGGACAAGATCGACCGTGACGGTAATCTTTCTAAGCCTGGTCGCTATCGGCTGAACGAGCTTGGTCGCAGACGCATCAACGCGATTTGCAGCCTGGCAGACACGCTGGCGGGGAAGGCACCTCCAGTCCAGAGGTGCGCTCATGGGTGAGGTCGATCGCGCTCGAGACGCCCTGTTCGCGATCCCCCCTGACCTGCCCCGAGACAGGTGGCACGAGGTGGGTCGAAGTGCGATTTCCGCCGGACTGACCACGGAGGACCTGGTGGAGTGGAGTCGCCCGGCCGCCAATTTCAAAAGTGAGCAGGATGTGGGTTCAGCGTTCCGGAACATCACTGTTGACGGCGGGACCGGACCTGGCACCCTTTTCAAGATAGCAGCAGAGTATGGCCACCGCATGCACCGAAACACTGTTTGGCCGACAGCGCGTAAGTCGTTCACACGCCATGTCAAATCCGGCATTCAGGAGCATCCGGATTGGAACCCCGTCCTGTTGTGGGATCGCTTTGACGGCGCCACAGCCGAGCATCCCTACATTGTGGAAAAGGCCGCCCAGGGTGTGCCCCTTGAGGGCCTGCGCGTGGTGCCTTCAGGCGACCCGTTACACATCATGGGGGAAAGCATGTGCGGCGCACTGGTGCTGCCAGTGAACCGTCCAGATGGATCCATTTCCAGCTTGCAGTTCGTCACCCCGCCACAGACGGCCAATCGACTGAAAGCTAAAGGCAAAGCAAGTAAACCGAACTTGCCCGGGACGAAATTGGAAGGCTGGCTCACGGTGGGTGAGATCGTGCCCGGAGGAGTGATCTATGTGTGCGAAGGAATCGGAGCAGCCTGGTCTTGCTGGCAATCTACCGGCTCCGCCGCCGTTGTGTGCTTTGGATGGGGCCGGGTTCGCACGGTGACCCAGGCTCTCCGCAAACACTATCCCACCACGCACCTGGTTCTGGTTCCCGATGTGGGCAAGGAAGTTGCCGCCAACCAAATTGCACTCCATGAGGGCTGCTCCTATGTCACTCTGCCCGAGGGTTGGGAGAAGAACGCCGATGTAAACGACCTGGCACAGCGGGACGGTGGCGATGTGCTGGCCGCGTTGCTGGAATCAGCAATAGAGCCTCCCATGCATGAGCCGCGTTACAAGCTCCTGTCAGCCAACGACCTGCGAGACCTGCCACCACTGGCCTGGCGTGTACGGGGTGTGTTGCCCGCTGTGGGGCTGGCCGGTCTGTATGGTCCCAGCGCTTCCGGCAAATCATTCCTGGCGCTCGATATGGCTGCCGCCATTGCTGAGGGCCACCGCTGGTTTGATTGCCGGGTAGCAGCTGCGCCCGTGGTGTATGCCGCGTTGGAGGGTGAAGGCGGGTTCCGGCTTCGTGTGGCCGCATGGGAAGCGCACACGGGCCGTGACCTGCCTGCTGGCTTGTCCATGGTCTTACAGCCGTTCCAGCTGACCGAGCCCCAGGATGTGCAAGACTTGGCTGCCGTGGTGCCCGCTGGCGCGGTGGTGTTTCTCGACACGCTAAACCGCGCCGCCCCGACTGCCGATGAAAACTCATCAAAGGACATGGGCGAGATTCTGAGCGCCGCCAAGCAACTGCAAAGCCATATCAATGGGCTGGTGGTGCTGGTGCATCACACGGGCAAGGATGCGACCAGGGGGCTGCGCGGGCACAGCTCGCTGTTCGCCGCCCTTGATGCTGCTGTGGAAGTAACGCGCAATGGCGAGCGCCGGGAGTGGAAGGTCGCCAAGTCCAAGGATGGTAAAGACGGTGACGCGCATACTTTCATGCTGAAAATTGAAGCGCTGGGCACGGATGAACATGGGGACACCGTTACATCGTGCGTGGTGGTGCGAGACACCGCAATCCAAGACGTGCAAGCCGTGAAGCTGCCCCAGGGCGGCAATCAAAAGCTGGTGCTTGATGCGCTGCGCTCGATGTTCAAGGATGGTGCTACAGGCAAGGGGGGAGCCCCACCACAGCGACCATGTATCGAGCTCGAGGCCGCGGTAATCAAATCCGCCGGGGTGCTGCCGGTTGCTCCAGACAGGAAAGCCGAGCGCGCTCGCGCCGCTATCACGGGTCTGATTTCTCGGGGTCTTCTCGGGTGCAACGATGGGTGGATGTGGCTTGTCTGACACGCCCCGAAATTCCCCGTTTTTCCCCGTTTCGGAGATTTCCAGGCCCGAAGATCCCCTCCCCCCTATAAAGGGGGAGGTTTACGGGTGTAGGCTTGAGGTACGCACAGAAACTTAACCCTTGCTGCGTACTGTCCCTGCGTACCGCAACTTCGACACTAACCAATTCGCTAACTAACCAACGGCAAAGGCTCGCGCTGTAGCGTCCTGCCGACTGAATAGCTACAAGCCACATCAGGCATTCCAGCGTTGCATTCGCGTTGCATTGCATTGACAGGACAAGTGGCCACTGATGAAACTTTTAGATCACTGCAAAAAGTGGCTTGAGTGCAATCAAAAAACCTCCCATGCCACATGTGGTCCAGCACCGACACCAGTGCCATCAGACCCAGCTCTCCCCCAACGCCTCCGCCTGCTGCAGCACCAGCTCCACGGCAGCGTCGGCCATGTCTGGCGGGTACTTGTACTTGCGCAGGATGCGCTTCACCATCAGCCGCAGGCTGGCCCGCACGCTCTCGCGCTGTGACCAGTCCACCGTGACGTTCTTGCGCAGGTTCTCGGTCAGTTCGTGGGCTATCTTCTTGAGCGTTTCGTCGGTCAGCTCCCGCACGGCTGATTCGTTGCTGGCCAGCGCATCGTAGAAGCGCACCTCGTCTTCAGTCAGGCCCAGTTGCTCGCCACGGCTGGCAGCCTCCTTGAACTTCTTCGCCATCTCGACCAGCTCTTCCATCACCTGGGCCGTCTCAATGCTGCGGTTCTGGTACCGGGTGATCACGTTGGAGAGCAGCGCTGAGAACTTCTGCTGTTGAACCACGTTGCTGGCGAACTTGCTCTTGATCTCACCTTCCAGCAGCCGCTCCAGCAGTTCCACTGCCAGGTTTCGCTCGGGCAGGTTCATCACCTGGGTCAGGAACTCCTCGTCCAGCAAGCCGATGTTGGGCTTCTCCAGACCCACGGCGTCAAAGATGTCCACCACGCTGTCGCTCACTACGGCCTGGCTGATGATTTGGCGGATTGCAGCTTCGCGCTGCTCGTTGGTCTTCTTGGCGGTGCTGATGTCCCGCTTGGTCAGGATCACCTTCACCGCTTGAAGAAACGCCACTTCGTCGCGCAGCGCCTTGGCCTCGTCCAACGTGCAGCACAGGCTGAATGCCTTGCTCATAGCCAGCGCCACGTCGGCAAACCGCCGCTTGCCATCTCGCTGGCTGTCTTTGCCCTCGGCCTTGATACCCAGCACATGGTTGGCTGCGCCAGCCAGCGTTTTGTGCCCGCCGGTTTTGAAGGCCGTGTAGTCAAAGCCGTGCAGCATCGCGCGGAGCACGTCCAGCTTTTCAAGCAGCACTGACAGCGCCTCATGGGCATCCACCGTGGGCTTGCCCCTGCCCTTGCTGGCGGTGTATTCCTTCATCGCGGCCTTCAGCTCGTTGCCGATGCCGATATAGTCCACCACCAAGCCGCCCTGCTTGTCCTTGAACACGCGGTTCACACGGGCAATCGCCTGCATCAGGTTGTGACCCTTCATGGGCTTGTCCACGTACATGGTGTGCACGCAGGGCGCGTCAAAGCCGGTCAGCCACATGTCACGCACAATCACCATGCGCAGCGAGTCGGCCGGGTCCTTGAAGCGCTTCTCCAGGCGCTTCTTCGTTTGAGCGCTGTAGATGTGAGGCCGAAGCAGCGCTTTATCGCTGGCGCTGCCCGTCATCACTATCTTGACCGCGCCCTTTTCCGGGTCGGCATCGTGCCAGTCTGGGCGCAGCTTGATGATCTCGTTGTAAAGGTGCACGCAGATGTCGCGGCTCATGGCCACCACCATGGCCTTGCCGTCCTGAGCTTTGTTGCGTTCCTCGAAGTGGGTCACCAGATCGGCCGCCACACTCGCCACGCGAGGCTCGGCCCCCACCACCTTTTCCAGCGCAGCCCATCGGCTCTTGAGCTGGGCCTGGGTGCTTTCCTCTTCGTCTTCGGCCAGCTCGTCCACTTCGTCATCGAGCAAGGACAGGTCAGTTTCTTTGAGCTTCAGCTTGGCCAGGCGGCTCTCGTAGTAGATCGCCACCGTGGCGCCGTCTTCCTTGGCCTGCTGCATGTCGTATACATGGATGTAGTCGCCAAAAACAGCCCGGGTGTCGCGGTCACTGCTGCTGACCGGCGTGCCGGTGAACGCCACAAAGGTGGCGCGAGGCATCGCATCGCGCAAGTGCTGGGCATAGCCCACCTGGTAGCTGGTTATGTATTCGGGTGGCGCGTAGTCGGCCGTCAAGGCTGCTGACCCGGACGCACCATCAACGGAAACCACGACAGTGGCTGGGCTTGCCCCATCGTTCTTGAGCTTCCGTGTCTTGAGCTTGGCTTCAAAGCCGTATTGCGTGCGGTGCGCTTCGTCGGCAATTACCACGATGTTGTGCCGATCAGAGAGCACGGGGAACATGTCCTCGTCTTCGCCCGGCATGAACTTCTGGATGGTGGCGAACACGATGCCACCCGAGGGTCGGTTGCTCAGTATTTGGCGAAGCTGTTGCCGCGTTGTGGCCTGCACCGGCTGCTCGCGCAGCAGGTCCTGCGCCAAGCTGAACACGCCGAAAAGCTGGCCGTCCAGATCGTTGCGGTCGGTGATCACGACGATGGTCGGGTTCTCCATCGCCGGCTCCTGCATCACCCGGGCGGCGAAACAGGTCATGGTGATACTCTTTCCGCTGCCCTGGGTGTGCCACACAACACCACCTTTGCCACGCACATTTACCGCACTGTCGGAGCGGGATGCGGCCAACACATGCTCGATTGCAAAGCGCACCGCGTGAAACTGGTGGTAGCCCGCGATCTTCTTCACCAGTGTGCCGTCGTCCTCAAAAAGCACGAAGTAGCGCAGGTAGTCCAGCAGGTACTGAGGCGCCAGCGCACCTCGAATCAGCGTTTCCAGCTCATTGAACTCACCCAACGGGTCCAGATTCACGCCATCGATGGTGCGCCACTGCATGAAGCGCTCGGCATTTGCAGAAAGCGAGCCCAGGCGCGCTTCGCTACCGTCCGACACCACCAGTACCTCGTTGTACTGAAACATGTCGGGCACCTGCTCCTTGTAGGTCTGGATCTGGTCGTAGGCCTTCCAGATGTCGGCCGTTTCGTCGGCAGGGTTCTTCAACTCGATCAGCACAAGCGGCAAACCGTTGATGAACAAAATGATGTCAGGCCGGCGCGTGTGGTGAGGCCCTTTGATGGTGAACTGGTTCACCGCCCAGAACTCGTTGCGCTCGGGGTGTTCCCAGTCCACCAGCCGTACAAAGTCGCCCCGGGTTTCGCCGTCCTTCTGGTATTGCACCGACACGCCGGCAGTCAGCAGTTTGTGGAATGCCCTGTTTGCAGAGAGTTGGGCGGGCAAGCCAAGTTCCAGCACTTGTTGCAAGGCGTCTTCCCGCGCAGCGGTGGGCATGTCGGGGTTCAGGCGTTGGATGGCCTCGCGCAAGCGGAACGGCAACAGCACCTGGCGGTAGTGCGCGCGCTGCGGCTCGGCGCCATCGTGGGCAATATCTGGGCCGTACCGGTGTGTATAGCCCAGCTCGCTGAGCAAACCTAGCGCCTCCTGTTCCAGCTGATCTTCGGTCATGTGTCGGGTACTTTCCTTGAACTCGATCAAGCGACCAGCCGAGCGGCCAGGCCATCATGTTCCTGCGGTGTTTGCGCAATAGGTAGACTGGCCTTTTCAGGTTCGATCAGAAGCCCCTGCTCCAGATCGAAAGGCAAAACCCAGAGGCTGACTCCGCCCCCAAACTCGAAGACCGGCAGCGATCGATGAAATGTCTGGCGGCAGGGATAGATCAATGCCATCTGCCCCCCCTGATTGCCAAGGTACTTGGTGGCATAGGCATGAAGTTGATAGAAGTCCGCCTGGCTCAACTCGTAGTTTCTCGACCGCGCAGCAGCGTCTAGGCGCTTCCATTTGGTATCCAGCACCCATTTGCGGCCAGCATGAGTTATCAGCATGTCAGGCTCCAGGCGGAACATGTCGCCGCCATCGTGTCTGCACAAGTATTCAGACCTCGCCTGCGTCACCATTTCCGCACCCGGCAGTAGTGCGCGACGAAGCGCCGTCTCAACAAACCGCTCAAACAGCTTTTCCATGGGAAAAAGAACGCTGATACCGCGCCAATCTCCCACCAGCGAATACGGCATCTGCCGATACAGAACCAGTTCGCACCACGGGCGCACTGGCTGGTAGTGCGCCATAAGGCGATCCCGTTGCCAAGCTCGGAAGTCCGCTTCCATGTTCGTGCTTGCTGGCACCTCATGAAGTATCGATCGCAGCTCCTGTGCCAAGCGCCAATTGGCGGGCGTCTGGGAGACACGAGCCACCCGATCCAGGGCCAGCTTAAGCAGGCGGTTCTCAGCTCGATCTGGCACAAAGATGTCGTGCCGTATGTGAAAGATGTGCTGGCGCCCCGGCGGTTGGCGCATTTGGCGCACCGTGTCCAGCTGACCTCGCAGATACCGCTCTGCCGCCTCAATCCGTTGGTAGTCTGACCGAACGCCACGCTTGATCAAATGATCCAGTGCCGCCAGGAAGCGGCCAATGACCCACTCGCTCAAAGGCGCATCGAACTTCTTGAGATCCGTCTCCGATGTCTCACGAACCGGCAGGTCCATCGCTGCACAAATCATCCGTTGCAGCAAAGAGCGGCTATCGACTTCGCTACCCTCTTCGTCTACATGCTTAGGCAATATCTCTAGCCGAGTGCCGCAAGGCGTTTCAATCACTCCCACGTAGTTGTCAAGCTTGAGCCAGCGCGCGCTCTCCACCTCCACCAGTGCAGCGCCAGATGCCCTGAATCCACTGCTCAGTCGGCACAGCCAATCAAATGCAGAAGGTGAAACCTGCGCGCGATCCAGTGACGGCTTTGCGACTTTCTCGGTCGTCAGCCTCGCAAACTCGCGAACTGTAACGCTGGAGCTCACGGTTGATCAGTTTCCGCAACACCGATCACCCCAGCGTAAGCAGCCGGCAAAAGAAATGCTTCCTTGCAAACCTCCCAGCGCAGGCTTTGATCATTCACCCCGACACCGCTCCCAAAAAGTCGCTCCAGATCGACGCGGGGCTTGCGCACGAACTGCAAGGTCTTTGGCTTACGGTGGTCGTTCAGTACCCATTGAATTCGTTGCCAGTCTTCAAAAAAGTACTCTTGAAGGAGTGGCAGCACGTTGGTCTGAAAGATATGCCCCAGTAGATCCAGCGTCGGCACCTCACGCAACGGCATGAAGTAGGCATGGCCTATACAGTGGTCGCGATCAAGCAGTAGTTCGATCCGTTCGTTGATGACGCGCAAAAGTGTTCCAACGCAGACCTCTTCAACAAACACGTCGTCCAGCAACTCTGGCTTGGGCAGCATCTCGTGAAAATCGAACCGTCTGCGCAACGCAATGTCAAGCCCAGCCAGCGAGCGGTCAGCAGTGTTCATGGTCCCAATGATGTGCAGATTGGCTGGGACGCTGAACGGGTCGCCGGAATAGGGAAGCGTCACACTGAGCGCCTCTGGCATGCCCGCGCGTTTCGATGGCTCGATCAGTGTGATCAGTTCACCGAAGATGCGAGAGATATTGCCTCGATTGATCTCGTCGATGATGAGAACGCGAGGCCCACGAGGAGCAACAGCGGTAACTTCATGCGATGGTTGGACCGGACGAGAAACGAGGCGCTCGACCAGATACGGCACTAGGTTTGCGTACCCGTTTACAAGAAACGGCTCCAGCGTCGTGTCGGTCACCTTCTCAAACACTTGCTTTTGCCGAATATCCTCTATCGTGACGCGGCCGCTGCGCACGAGCGCTGCCAGCCCCTTCAGCAGGCTCATGCCGATCGGGAGGTTGTTACCCCTTGGTTTTTTGAGCTCCACGATGTCGACGGTGCACTTGCGCACCTCATAGCCGCCAAACATCTCCCCGACACGAAACGGTGGCTCAAATGCTGCCTCGTGTTGAGCTTCACCAGTTCCACTGCAAGCCGCACAAATCCGCCGAAAAACGCCAGGAACCACCGAGTAGCGCAACTGATCATCCTTAGAGGTGTCCGCCCGAATCCCTTCTACGAAGTCTTCATAGCTATAGCTTTGGTGGAACGTGGTGAACACGATATGCCCGCTCGCGACCAAGCCATCAAACGCCGCTTTGAGCGCCGCTCGGTCGGGCTCGCCTTCCAGCAAATCAGGAGCAACAACTTTGATGGCTTCCTCAATGGTCTGGTATGTCTTCCCTGTGCCAGGTGGGCCATACAGAATTAGGTTGATGGGGGCATTCAAGCTACTCAGGTCCGGTATCACGTAGTCGGCTGCCGGCTCCTCGGCAGTCGCCACCGCAGGCTTCGCTGGGTCCGCCTGTGAAAGCTGCTCCACCAAGCCCCACATGGCGATGTTGTTTTCAATGGGGCGCTGAGGATCAAGGCCGCCCTCTCGCATACAAGTCACGATGTTCGCGTTCAGCGCCAGCCAATCCTCCTGAACCGCCCCGGGTTTTGAGGAGGCTCTTTTCTCTGAGAGGATTGAGCCATGAGCAAGAAGTCGAACCAGTTTTCACCTGAGGTCCGCGAACGTGCTGTTCGCATGGTGCGCGAGCACCGAGGCGA
>Ga0209066_10006492_pt1 | contig 11905 bp, 10 predicted proteins | sample All_14_2_FD_187198 | JGI IMG/M metagenome (GOLD analysis project Ga0209066, IMG submission 187198) | Freshwater microbial communities in response to fracking from Pennsylvania, USA - Allegheny Zone_MetaG_DW_15 (SPAdes) (version 2) ...
TGCCGATCCACAAGGTGCCATCCCGATCCACTCGCAGTGCGGAGATCCGATTGTCGGGCAGACTGCCCGCCACCGCGCTGTCGGCGACGAATCGCTCCACCTTGCCCGCACTGTCGATTCGAGCGAGTCCGCTACCGGTCGTGCCCAACCACAGACTGCCGTCCTTTGCCTCGGCCAGTGCACGCACCGCGCCCTGCGGAATACTGCCGGGATCGCTGGGGTCGTGCTGCCATTGCCGGACTTGGCCGGACCGGGTGTCGAGGACCGAAACCCCATTGGCTTGCGAGCCCACCCACAGGCGCCCGTCCGAGGCGACCAGCAGGCTGGACACTTGCGTGACAGATTCCGCTTCAGCTACCACGTCGGCACGCGTAGCGACCTGCTTGAACCGATAGCCGTCGTAGCGAATCAGGCCGGAAGCGGTACCAATCCACAAAAAGCCCTTCGCATCCTGCGCCAATGCCGTGACCACGCCATCGGGGATCTTCTCGTTGTCACCCACGGTCTCGAACACCGGCGAGAACGTCAGCGCGGGCGAGTCGTTACCCAGTGCCGAACCGGAAAAAACGAGGCTCAGGCAAAGCAACCAGGCACGACATCCCGTCCAACGCGAGACCGAAGAAGTCATTTCACACCCGACGTTTGGCGGCACAAAAGCGCATCGGAATCCACGGCGTCAGTCCTTTGCCAGTTCGACAGGCAGTCGCTCAGCCAGAAAATCCAGCAAGACCCGTACCGCGGGCAACACGCCTCGCCGAGTCGGAAATACGGCATGGCAAAGCCCCTGCGGCAGTCGCCATTCCGGCAGTACGCGTTCCAGTTCACCGCTGTGAAGCAGGCTTCCACAGACCAACTCGGGCAACAGGGCAATGCCGTGGCCTTGCACCGCAAGCGCCCGCAGCAAGGGGAAGTCATGCGCCATCACGCGCGGCTCAAAGCTCACCGCGACCTGTTGTGCCTCGGGTCCGTGCAGCACCCAACGCTGCGCTCCGGGCTCTTCGCTCATCGATAGACAGACATGCGCGGCCAGATCGGCCGGGGTTCGCGGTCGCCCCTGAATGCGCAGGTAGCGCGGGCTGGCCACCAGATATTCGTCGAGCGGTCCGAAGCTGCGCATGGCCAGACTGCCGTCGTCGATCAGGCGGGTACGCACCCGCAAGGCCACATCGAAGCCTTCGTGGATCACGTCGATGCGCCGATTGCTGACATGCACCTGCAGGCGAATTTCGGGGTATCGCGAGAGAAACTCCGGCAGCAGTCGCGCGAGTTGCTGCTGCGCCAAGGCCACCGGCGCACTCAACCTGACCAGACCGCGCGGCGTGCCGCTCAGCCGCTGCACGGCTTCGCGCGCGGCGTCGGCGGCATCAAGCATGCTGCGCGCATGGCGATAGACATCGTTGCCGACTTCGGTGACGGAAAAACGTCGAGTGGAACGCTGCAGCAGACGCGCACCCAGGCGTTTCTCCAAGGCACTGACGCGTCGACTCAACTGCGACTTGGTGATCCCGGTCGCACGTTCGGCGGCAGAAAACCCGCCCGCCTCGACCACCTGGGCGAAGTAGTACAGATCATTCAGATCATCCACCCCGCCCTCCCGGAAACCAATGCCTGCGCTGCAGACCACAGCCTACTGCGCAATACTCACTCTTTGCCATCTCGCCGCGCCCAAACTGACCGCCATGCGTGACCTGCTGATTACCCGTGCAACTGTACTGCTTCCGAACGAGGTTGCGGAAAACCACGCCGTGGCGATTCAGGGCGGACGGATCATCGCTCTTGGCAAGGCGGCGGAAGCCTTCGATCAACTGCCGACGCTCGATCTTCACGGCGACTGGCTGGTGCCGGGGTTCATCGATCTGCAGGTCAATGGCGGTGGCGGGGTGTTGTTCAACGACGCACCCACGCTGGAAACGCTGCGCTGCATGCTCGACGCGCACCGGCGCTTCGGAACCACACGTCTGCTGCCCACGCTGATCAGCAGCGAACCGGCGCGCATGCAGGCAGCCGTCGATGCCGTGCGCGAGGCCCAGTCGGCCGGACTGCAGGGCGTACTGGGCTTGCACCTGGAAGGCCCGTTTCTCAATCCACTGCGCCGTGGCGTGCACGATGCCGCGCAATTCCGATCCTTGACCTTGGAGGATGTCGATTGGCTGTGCGCGGCGAACTGCGGGCATCTGATGCTGACCCTTGCGCCTGAGTTGCAGGCGCCCGAACTGATCGCCCGCCTTGCCGCCGCGCAAGTGCACGTGATGATCGGCCATTCGGCGGCGGACACCGAGACCACGCGCGCCGCGCTGCGCGCCGGAGCGCGTGGCTTCACCCATCTGTTCAATGCGATGCCGCCCTGGCAGGGACGCGCGCCGGGTGTCCTCGGCGCTGCCTTGCTGGACGACGACAGTTACGTGGGTCTGATTGTGGATGGCCATCATCTGCACCCGGCCAGCATCGATCTGGCCTTGCGCTGCAAACCGCGCGGACGCTGCGTACTGGTCACCGATGCCATGTCGACGGTCGGCAGCGCCTTGCAGCAGTTCCCGTTCGGGTCGCAGACGGTGACGCTGCGCAACGGCTGCCTGCAAACCGATAACGGCACGCTGGCCGGATCGGCGCTGGACATGATCAGCGCAGTAAAGCGCTGCATCCAGCAGCACGGTCTTGCCCCCGAAGAAGCACTCCGCATGGCCTCGACCTGGCCTGCCGATCTGCTGGACCGAAGCGATCTGGGACGCATCGCGCCGGGTGCCAGTGCCGATCTGTTACGCCTCTCGCCCGACCTGCAGGTCAAGGCGAGCTGGTTGGCGGGCGCGATGCAGAACCACGCCTGATCAGGCGATCAACGTCTGTCCGCCCATGTAGGGCTGCAGCACCTCGGGCACGCTGATCGAGCCATCGGCATTCTGATAGTTCTCCATCACCGCAATCAGACATCGACCGACCGCCACACCCGATCCGTTCAAGGTGTGCACCGGTTCGGGCTTGCCGGTCTCGGGATTGCGCCAACGCGCCTGCATGCGACGCGCCTGGAAATCACCACAGTTGGAGCAGGAAGAAATTTCGCGATAGCTGTTCTGCGAGGGCAGCCAGACTTCCAGATCGAAGGTCTTGATGGCCGAAAAGCCCATGTCGCCCGAGCACAACAGCATGCGGCGATAGGGCAGACCGAGCTTCTCCAGCACCACTTCGGCACAACGCGTCATGCGCTGATGCTCGGCATCACTTTCCTGCGGACGCGCAATCGACACCAGTTCGACCTTTTCGAATTGGTGCTGCCGGATCATGCCGCGCACGTCGCGGCCATAGCTGCCCGCCTCAGCACGAAAACACATCGAATGCGCGGTCATGCGCAAGGGCAATTCCGCATCCTCGACGATGCTGTCGCGAACGATGTTGGTCAGCGGCACTTCCGAGGTGGGAATCAGATAACGCGGGCTGTCGCCAATCGGCGCCTTGAACAGGTCTTCCTCGAATTTCGGCAACTGCCCGGTGCCACGCATGCTGTCGGCATTCACCAGCAGCGGCACATTGCATTCCAGATAGCCGTGTTCGACGGTGTGCAGATCGAGCATGAACTGCGCCAGCGCACGATGCAGACGCGCCAGTTCACCACGCAGCACGGTAAAGCGCGCACCCGACAGCTTGGCCGCCGTATCGCCATCCAGCCAACCCTTGCGCGCGCCGAGGTCGACATGGTCCTTGACCGCGAAATCGAAACTGCGCGGATGGCCCCAGCGATGCTGCTCCACATTGCCATGCTCGTCCTTGCCCAGCGGCACATCGCCATTCGGCAGATTGGGGATGCCCAGCGCCAGCATTTCCAGATCGAGCTTCAGCACATCGAGGCGTGCTTCGCTGGCTTTCAGCTCGTCGGCCATGGCGGCGACTTCGGCCATCAGCGCGCCTGTGTCCTCGCCTTTGGCCTTGGCCATGCCGATGGCTTTGGAACGGGTATTGCGCAGGTTCTGCAATTCCTGCGTGCGCGTCTGAATCTGCTTGCGCTCGGCTTCCAATGCCTCCAGCGCTGCCACATCCAGAGAATAGCCACGGGTCGCCTGCAGGCGTTGCGCGGTGTCGGCCAACTGGCCACGAAGCAGGGCGGGATCAAGCATGAGGGCATTCCAGACAAACGAAACGGCGATTATCGCCGTCGTGTCCCAAGCGCCGCAATGCAGCAGACGCGACCCGCATCTGCTGCATTGCCATCAGAAACTCAACGCCGCATCCACCAGCCGATGACCAGCGCTGCCAGCACCCATCCAATGCATTGTTCGGCCAGATTGGCCAAAGCGAAGTCGAGCGGGAAGCGGTACCAGTTGACGAATGGCCCAAGGCTGCCCAGCCAGCCGAACACGCTGGCCACCGAGGCAACCGTGAGGGCGCGAGCCATGCTCGCACCGACGGCAGCGATCAGCCAGGCCAGCAGGATCGCCGCCGCGGTGTCGCTCGCCCACTGCACACCGAGTTGCGCGCCCATGTCGGTCGCATCACGACCGATGGGTTGATAGATCACCAGTGCATACGGGCTGGCCTTGGTGCGTGCGGCGTACTCGGCCATGGCGGCCTCGTCCGACATCTTCGCGGCATCCATCCACGGCAGAAAATAGACGCCTTCCTGCGCAGGCAGGCCGGACTGAACGGCGTCGAGAACCTGTTTTTCGTCCTTGGGTTGGCCCATGCCGACCTCACCCAAAGGCAATACGGTGTGGGCCAGAAACCCCCAGAAAAACATCACCAGTCCGCCCAGCAGACCGCCCAGCACATAGCGCTTCATGTTCAGCCCCCCAAGACGTGCCCCACCCGGCACGTGGCGAGCATACGCCGGGCCGGGCGCCGCTCAACGCTGCGCCGCGTCACCCAGCGCACAGCGTGCGTCGAAGCAGGCGCAGTCGCGTCCGGCCTGCTTGGCGCGGTACAGCTGCTGGTCGGCGCGCTCCAGCCAGCCGACGGCGTCCTCATCGGGCGGCGAACGCATCTGCGACACGCCAATGCTCAAGGTCACGCGCGCATCCTCTGCCACGCCGTGATGCGGCAAGTCGAGTCGAGCCAATGCAGCACGCAGTTGCGCGACCGTGTCACGCAGGGCATCGCCCTCCTGCACCAGCAGCACGGCGAACTCTTCGCCGCCGATGCGCGCCAGAATCTGCCCCGTCTCCAGCTGACGAGACAGCACGCGGGCGACTGCCGCCAATGCCCCATCGCCCGCTGGATGACCATAGAAATCGTTGTACCGCTTGAAATGGTCGATATCGATCAGCAGCAACGCGCACGACGCCATCTGACCCTGCTCCAGGCGCTGCCAATGCACGGCCAGCGCTTCCTCAAAGCCGCGTCGATTCAGCACACCGGTCAATGCATCGGTACGTGCGAGTCGGGCCAAATCCTGATTGGCTTTGGCCAAGGCCAATGTGCGCGTGGCGACTTCGCGCTTCAGCTCATCCGAGCGACGCTGCAGGTGCGCAACGCGCCAACCGATGATGCGCAAGGCCAGCCACAACAGTGATGCGAACAGCACACCGAGGATCAGCGCCAGTCCCCACCAGGACTCCCACCAGTGGGCGGGAACAATCAGGCTCAGGCTGGCGGTCGGTGGTTCGGTACTGCCGTCCAGTGCCTGCACTTCAATGCGATAGTTCTGCGGTGGCAGGCGAGGCAGCGCCAACTCGCGAGACGCGCTGGGCGCCGACCAGTCGCGCTGGATCGGCAATATCCGATGACGAAAGCGCAAGCCACCCTGACTGACGGCGGGTGGCACACTGAATTCCAGGCTCACATCGCGGACACCCGCAGGCAGGCGAACGGTGTCCTGTAATGGTTGCTCGCGTCCCCCCGCACGCAGTCGATCCCAGTACAAACGCAGCGGCGAGGCATCGGCTTGCGCAACCTCCAACGCCATTCGTGCGACACCGGCCGAGGTCGCCAGCCAAAGCACGCCATCATCGACCAGCAGACTGGGCTGACCGGGATTCAGGCTCTTTGCCGAACGCAGACCGTCGCGTCGGTCGAAACGCCGTACCGATGGCAGCCAAGCCCCGGTCGCGGCGTGCTCAAGCACCTCGCGGCGCAAGCGGAACAGTCCGACGTAGCTGCTGATCCAGATGTTGCCCTGCGAATCCTCGGCCCAATCGCTGAGGTTCTCGTCGGTCAGGCCCTCTCGCGATCCGAAATGCGCACTGTCGTCACCGCGCCAGCGGTACAGCCCGCGACTCAGTACCCACAACGTGCCGTCGGCGTCCTCATGTACGTGGCGGACATCCTCCGGTGTCACCTGGCGTTGCCACACCACATCGACCTCTCGGCCCTGCTGCACGACATGCAGCAACTGGCCGTTGTCCATGCCCACCCAGACGCCTCCGTTGCGCGCAGCCACCACGCTGCGCACACGGCGGTCCTGCATGTCGACGAAAGGCGTCTCGACGCGCTGCGCCAGCCCCTGCGCATCCATCCAGGCCAGCCCGAAATCACCGCCCAGCCACAGCCGACCTGTGGCATCCAGCGCCAAACTGGAGATGTTGCTTTCGAGCTCGACCGGCATGCGCTCGATGCGCTCCGCAACCCGCCGGAACAGACCTCGATCGGTGGCGAGCCAGAGCGTGTCACCGTCGGGCTGCAGCACGATCACCCGTCCGAGCAACTCCGCGTCCGCCGTCGGCCTCGCCCGCAGATCCGTCCCGATCCGACTCAGGCCACCCAGTCCACCGACCCAGATGCCCTGCTCGGCAACGGCAAGCGCGTGCACGAACTCATTCGGCAGGCCCTGCTCCTGCCCGATGACCGACAACGCAGGTGTCGCCACACGGCACAAACCGGCACCTTCGGTGGCCAGCCACAGCTCGCCGTGAGGCGACTCGTCGATTCGGTACACCGTACTGGTGGCCAGACCTTCCGCACTACCAAAGCGATGCCAACGCCCATCCGCTTCCCGCCGCTGCAACCCGAGGCCTGCGGTTGCCGCCCACCAGCGCCCGCGCGCATCGCGATGCAGGTCGCGGACGTTCCAGCCCTCGGTGCCCTCGATCCGCTCGGCACGACCGCTGTCGGCACGCAATCGCCAGATGCCATCATGACTGCCGATCCACCAGACCTGGTCGGACTCTTCCTGCAGACTGGCAAGATGTTGCGAAGGTAGCCCATGACGCGCATCCCAAACTCGCGCGGACAGCATCGCATCGACCTGATGCGGATCGCGGCGCAACTCGATCAGGCCCTGGTCGCGCAGCCAAAGCACGCGCTCGGCATTCACCATCAGACGCTGATCCGTGCCAAGCGGATAGCCCGCATGCACGTGTGCACCCCAGTCCGCCTCAGGTCGGGTATTGCTGCGCCGGTACAGACCCGAACCGCCCGCCAGCCAGAGCGCGTCCGCCTCCACCGCCAGAACCGGCACATCGTCCAGCACGGCAGGCGGCGACAAATGTGCGACGCGCTGATCCTGCCAGCGCAGCACCCCGCCCGAACTGGCGAACCAGCGACTGCCGTCGGCGGCGGCCACGGGTGCGCGACTGCCCTTCAGCGCGGAAAACGCTTCAGCCAACGGCTCCGGCACATCGAACTGCTCGCCATCGAAACGCCCCAGTACCCGGTATCCGCCAATCCAGGGGTAGCCCGCCGGATCGATCCGCACGTCAAACACCGAATCCAGCGCCAGGCCGTTCTCAAGGCCAAAACAATCGATGCGTTCCGCCTCGGCAGCCGTCGCCGATTGCCACACGCCAGCCAGCACCAGCGTGATCGCGAGCGACTTCAACCCTTGTCGAACGACCATCTCAGCCGCCACCAAACCAGTGCTGTCCAAGCCGCCAGCCCAGCCAGACGGCCAGCAACCCACCAAGCAGGCTGCTGCCCAGATAGGCCACGAGCACAGGCAGGCGTGCCTGCTCGTGCCACAGCAGGAGCACGTCCACCATCAGTGCCGAAAAAGTGGTCAGCCCGCCAAGCAGTCCGACCATCAACAGGGCGCGCAGCCACAGGGTTTCGTCTGGACGCAGCAGCAACCAGACAATCAACAGACCCGCGCTGAATGCACCCAGCAGATTCACGCCCAGGGTGCCCCACGGAAAGCCGGTTCCAAGTTGTCGCAGCAACCAGCCGCCCAGCAGAAAGCGCAGACCCGAGCCGACGGCACCCCCAAGCATCACCAGCCCGAGCTGGCCCCAGAACCCCATCATTCGCCCCTCGCTTTCGCTCGTGCGGCGCGCAATGCGTCGAGCTTTTCCTTGATCTGCAGTTCCATGCCACGCGGCACAGGCTGGTAGTAAACACGCTCGCCCAAGGCTTCCGGGAAGCCACGCTGATCCAGCGCCACGCCCCCTTCGACATCATGGTCATACTGGTAGTCAGCACCGTAGCCGAGCGATTTCATCAGCCGGGTCGGCGCATTGCGCAGATGCAACGGCACCTCGTCGGTTCCAGCCTGCCTGACGTCCGCCAGCGCGGCCTTGTAAGCCACGTAGCCCGCATTGCTTTTGGCCGCACTGGCCATGAACAAGGTCAACTGCGCCATCGCCAGCTCGCCTTCGGGACTGCCGAGTCGTTCGTAGGTGTCCCAGGCAGCGAGTGCCATTTGTTGTGCTCGCGGGTCGGCCAAGCCGATGTCCTCGATGCTCATGCGCAACAAGCGCCGCAGCAGATAACTCGGGTCACAGCCGCCGTCGAGCATGCGGCACAGCCAGTAAAGCGCCGCATCCGGATTGGAACTGCGCACACATTTATGCAGCGCCGAAATCTGATCGTAGAACTGCTCGCCACCCTTGTCGAAACGCCGTGTCCGATCCGCCAACACCTGCAACAGCGTGGCTTCGGTGACGCGACCTGCATCGGACTGCGCCAGTTCCGCAGCGATTTCCAGCAGGGTCAGGGCGCGGCGCACATCACCATCCGCCGCCAGCGCGATTTGGTGCAACAAATCGGGTTCAATCTGAATATCCAGCGCGCCCAGGCCGCGCTCGCCATCACCCAAGGCGCGCTGCAGAGCCGCCACAATCGCTGCCACCGGCACCGCTTCCAGAACGTGCACGCGGCAGCGCGACAGCAGCGCCGAGTTGAGCTCGAAACTCGGGTTCTCGGTGGTTGCGCCGACAAACACGATGTTGCCGCGCTCGATATGCGGCAGAAACGCATCCTGCTGCGCCTTGTTGAAGCGATGCACCTCGTCCACGAACAACACCGTGCGCTCACCGGCTTCGAATCGATGCTGGGCTTCAGCCAGTACGCGCCGGACTTCGGGCAACCCGGACAACACCGCGGAGATCGCCTCGAAACGTGCATTGGCATAGCTCGCCAGCAACAGCGCCAGCGTGGTCTTGCCGCAGCCCGGCGGTCCCCAAAGAATCATCGAATGCACCCGCCCCGACTCCACCGCGCGACGAAACGCACTGTCGGCCGCAAGCAGACGGTTCTGTCCCACTACCTCGTCCAGACGACGCGGACGCATACGCTCAGCCAAGGGGCGCAGTTCCACTGCATTGGCGGAAAACAAACTGGGCGTGCGCATCCGATCAGGTCCGCGAGGGATCGCCGACGGCGTCGAGCGAGGTGTCCGGTGCCACCGCTCGCTGGTAGGCCTCGACGTCCAGCAAGCCGGTCTCACGCGCCACCAGAACCGGCACCAACATCTGGCCGGTGACATTGGTCATGGTCCGCATCATGTCGATGACGCGATCAATCGCGACGATGTAGCCGATGCCTTCCAGCGGCAGACCCGCAGCACTCAGCACCAACGTGACCATGACGATCGCGGTGCCGGGCACGCCTGCCGTCCCGAAGCTGCCCAGCACCGAGGCCAGCAGGATCACGAAATACTGCGATACCGACAGGTCGATCTGGAAATACTGCGCCACGAACAGCGAGGTCACGGCGGGATAGATCGCCCCGCAACCATCCATCTTGATGCTCGCCCCAAGCGGCACGGCGAACGCGGCGTAGTCACGGTTGACGCCCAGGTTGTCGCTGATCGCGCGCATCGCGGCCGGCATCGAGGCAAAGCTCGACGAGGTCGCAAACGCCACCTGCATCGCACCGGCTGCACCTTTGAAGAAGCGCAACGGATTCAGCCCATGCACCGCCAGCAGGCCACCGTAAACGACCACGATGTGTAGGGCGCAAGCAACGAAAATACTCAACACGAACCAGCCCAGCGGCAGCAAGCGCTCGAAGCCGTAACTTCCAACCAGCGCGGCAATCAGTCCGAACGTGCCGAGCGGTGTCATTTCCAACACAAAACGGGTGACCTGGATCATTGCGTCACTCGCCTCACCGGCAAGAGCGCGCAAGCGGGTCGCCTTGTCACCGAGTTTGACCAAGGCAAAACCCAGCAGACCGGCGAAAAAGATCACCTGCAGAATTCGACCTTCGGCAAGCGCTGCAAACGGATTGCTCGGCACCACGTCGAGCAGGACCTGCACGGGACTCGGCACTACCTTCACCACGTAATCGCTGGCGACCGTCAGCTCGCCCAAGCCAACACCGGGGCGCATCAGCATCGCGGTTCCCAGACCCACCAGCACCGCCAAGGACGCGGTCACGGCAAACCAAAGAAATGTTCGCCCGGACAAGGCCATCACACTGCCCTGACCATGCAGACGGGAGATCGCAGCCAGCACGGCGAAGAACACCAGTGGCGTGGCAATCATCTTGATCAGGGTGACGTACAGCGTACCCAGCGGTGCGAACCAGGTCTGCGCCATGGGACCCAGCAGCCAGCCCGCGAGAGCACCCAAGACAAATCCACCTGCGACGCGCTTCCAGAACGCGATCCGCAACCAGCCTTGAACCATGGCGGTCATCACGCGCGGCTCAAAACGGTTTGCCGATCACGAGATAGATCGCACCAAGCGCCAGGAAGATTGGCAACTCGTTGAACCAGCGCAGCGCGGTGGAACCCGGCAAGGCACCCCCAGCCGCTGCGCGTTTCATCCAGCGGGCGGTAAACAGGTAGTAGGCAAACAGGCCCGCCACCAGGGTCAGCTTGGCATGCAGCCACCCGCCCGACACCACCAACGGCCACGCCTCTGGACTGATCCGGTAGCCCAGCCACAGCAACAGACCGAATACCAGCAACAGGCCAAACATCACATGCCCGAACTTGTAGAGACGCTGCCCCATCAACAGCAGACGCGCACGCACGGCGGGCTGCTCACCGGCCTCGGCGATGTTCACCAGAATGCGCGGCAGATAGAACACCGCGGCCATCCAGGCGATCACGAACAGCAAATGCAGACTCTTGGTCCAGACGTAAATCACAATCTTCCCCTGTAGGTCGTCGCGCACAGCGACGCATGCCGAACCCTTGCAAGGCCCAGTTATTTTTTCTTCCGGACGTAGAGCACCAGACTGTGCTCGACGATGTCGTAGCCATGCTTGTCGGCAATGCTGCGCTGCAGATGCTCGATCTCGTCGCTGGTGAATTCGATCACCTTGCCGCTATCCACATCGACCATGTGATCGTGATGCTTGCCACGATCCAGCTCGAACACAGCCTGCCCACCCTCGAAGTTGTGTTTGATGACCAGACCGGCCGCCTCGAACTGGGTCAGCACGCGATAGACCGTAGCCAGACCGATATCGTCGTTGTTGTCCAACAACTGGCGATAGATGTCTTCCGCCGTCATGTGGCGCGGACTGGCGTTTTCCAGCAACTCCAGAATGCGCATGCGCGGCTGTGTGACCTTCAATCCCGCCTTGCGCAGATCCTTCGATTCCATAGGCACGGACAACTCCTCACGTAGCTGCCAACCGCCGCCAACCCCGGCTGAACGCGGCCTCCCACATGGCAGATGAAATGGGACGGTAGTGTATCATCGGCCCGTCCCTCTCCCGGATCGACCCCATGCGTCTGACTGCTCTTGGCCTGTTCTCTGCGCTTCTTCTCAGTGGTTGCGGCATCATCTACAAAGTGGATGTGTATCAGGGA
>Ga0209066_10006493_pt1 | contig 11903 bp, 8 predicted proteins | sample All_14_2_FD_187198 | JGI IMG/M metagenome (GOLD analysis project Ga0209066, IMG submission 187198) | Freshwater microbial communities in response to fracking from Pennsylvania, USA - Allegheny Zone_MetaG_DW_15 (SPAdes) (version 2) ...
ACGGCAACGCTGCGCGCCGGGGGCTCCTGTTTTGTGAAGGGGCCTGAACCCCTGCTGTCGCGGCCGGAGCCGTTCACGCTTGACGGCGCATACGTGGTTGAACGGGCGGTCGACGACCCTCCGAAGACACGGCTTGAGGCGGGGCGTTCTGCGGAGGACGTGTAGGACGGTGAGGGCGCTGACGTGACGCGCCGGGGCGTCGCGCTTTGAACGGTCGGCGTGGGGCGCGATGGCATCGGGGAGGAGCGCACGTTTGAGGGCGGCGCACTCTCGGAGGCCGAATAGGAGGGACGCACGCCGCTTGTTCTGATGCTGGTTGGGGCGCTTTCGCGTGAAGGGGTGCGCCCGGAGTATAAAGAGGCGTCGCTGCTCCGGACCGACGAACTACCCTTTTCAGGGGAACTTGGGCGCGAGCGAGAGAACGCGCTTTCGCGTGCCGACAAAGCCGTGGCAGTACCGATTATGGCCGAGATGAAGAGTATTGAGGTTCTGTTTTTCATGGTTGCCTCCTTGCCGGCAGCCCGTGCGTTTTAGATCGACTCGTGTTGCAGTTTAAAACCTTATCCCGTCTGCGTCAAGCCGTGCACACAGAACACTGCGTCCGCTGACAACCACTTAAACGGAAGCGGGCCGCTTCTATTGCCGCACGACGCAACTATTTAAACAAGAGTTTAATACAGTGGTTTGAACCGGTGTGTGCCATAATGACCCGTTTTGACGAAGTGTGACTCGCGGAGTGTGACATGACCCGTTTTGACGGGCTGATGGGTTTTGCGCCGCGATTTAAATATTAGTGTGCAACTTATTTTCAATGAACAGTTTATGTTGTGAATCCCGTTCAAGATATGCAACTTGGCATACGGGGTGCTGAACCATACACGTTCGCTTATTGGATCTCGATTAGAAACAGCGGACGGATTGGAGCTGAGAAAATGGCAAAGGTTTTGGGAATTGATTTAGGGACAACCAACTCGTGCATGTCGGTCATGGAGGGCGGCGAGCCCATCGTGGTCCCGAACGCCGAGGGGCAGCGCACGACACCGTCCATTGTGGCCTTCACCAAGAGTGGTGAGCGTCTGGTCGGTCAGTCGGCGAAGCGTCAGGCGGTGACGAATCCGAAGCAGACGGTCTATTCGGTCAAGCGGTTCATGGGCCGCCGTTACGACGAGATGGCGCACGAGATTTCGATGGTGCCGTACGATGTGGTGCGGGCTGCCAACGGTGACGCGCACGTGAAGGTCGGGGACAAGACCTACTCGCCGCCGGAGATTTCGGCGATGATCCTGCAGAAGATGAAGGCGGACGCCGAGGCGTTTCTGGGAGAGACGATCACCCAGGCCGTGATCACGGTGCCGGCCTATTTCAACGACAGTCAGCGTCAGGCCACGAAAGACGCGGGGCGGATCGCGGGGCTGGAGGTGTTGCGCATCATCAACGAGCCGACGGCGGCTTCTTTGGCCTACGGGCTGGACAAGAAAAAGGACGAGAAGATCGCCGTGTACGACTTCGGCGGCGGAACGTTCGACATTTCCGTGCTCGACATCGGCGACGGCGTGTTCGAGGTAAAGGCCACCAACGGCGACACGCATCTCGGCGGTGACGACCTCGACCAGTCCATCATGAACTGGCTCATCGACGAGTTCCGCCGCGAGAACGGCATCGACCTCTCGAAAGACATGATGGCCCTGCAACGCCTGAAAGAGGCCTCGGAAAAGACCAAGTGCGAGCTCTCTTCGTCGACCAGTTCGGAGATCAATTTGCCGTTCATCACGGCGGATGCCTCTGGCCCCAAACATTTGACGATGACGCTGAGCCGGGCCAAGCTGGAGCAGCTCACCGACGCGCTGATCGAGCGCACCACGCAACCCTGCCGCAAGTGCATGAGCGACGCGGGCCTTTCGACCGTGGACGAAGTGGTGCTGGTCGGCGGACAGACGCGCATGCCCAAGCTTCAGGAGAAGGCCAAAGCCCTGTTCGGCAAGGAGCCGCACAAAGGCGTCAATCCCGATGAGGTCGTCGCGGTCGGCGCGGCGATTCAGGGCGGCATCCTCAAGGGCGAGGTGAAGGACGTCTTGTTGCTGGACGTGACCCCGCTGACGCTCGGCATCGAGACCCTCGGCGGCGTGATGACCCCGCTCATCGAGCGCAACACCACGATCCCCACCAAGAAGAGCGAGATTTTCAGCACGGCGGCGGACAGCCAGCCGTCGGTCGAGATCCACGTTTTGCAGGGCGAGCGCAAGATGGCGGGCGACAACAAGACCATCGGCAAGTTCCACCTCGACGGCATTCCGCCGGCGCCGCGCGGCCGCCCGCAGATCGAAGTCACCTTCGACCTCGACGCCAACGGCATCCTCAACGTGAGCGCGAAGGACCTGGGCACGGGCAAGGAGCAAAAGATTACGATCACGGCCTCCAGCGGCCTTTCGAAAGAAGAGATCGAGCGGATGCGCAAAGACGCCGAGCTGCACGCGTCCGAAGACGCCAAGCGGCGCGAGGAGGTCGAGTCGCGCAACCAAGCCGAGAACCTTTGCTATCAGGTCGAGAAGATGCTTTCGGAGAACGCCGACAAGATTCCGGCTGAAAAGAAGGCGCCGGTCGAGAAGGCGGTGGCCGAACTCAAAGAGGCGCTGAAAGGCAGCTCCATCAGCGAGATCAAGGCCAAGCAGGACGCGCTGACCAAGGCGATGGACGCCGTGACGCAGGGCATGTACAGCCAGCAGCAGGCTGGCGGGCAGCAGCAGCCCGGCGCGGGCTTCGGGGACGGCACAGAGACCGAGGACAGTTCCGCCAAAGCCGGCCCGAAGGCGAACGACGATGGTGTGATCGACGCGGATTACACCATGATGGACGACAACAAGAAGAAATGATTTTGAGCGCGCGGGTGCGTGTTCGAAAAGATTGAAGGGGCTGGCCGAGGGCCTGCCCGGCACTTAAATCAAAACAAAAGGAGAGTAAACATGGCGAAGATTCGTCCGCTCGGCGACCGCGTGTTGGTCGAGCCCATTGAAGTGAAAGAGCAGAACAAGGGCGGCATCATCATCCCTGACGCCGCGAAAGAAAAGCCGATGGAAGGCAAAGTCGTCGCGATCGGAAAGAAGCGCGACGAGGACGGCAAAGAGATTCCTTTCGATGTCAAGGTCAACGACAAGGTCCTGCTGCCCAAGTACGGCGGCACCGAAGTCAAGATCAACGACAAGACCTACCAGCTCGTCCGCGAAGAGGACCTGCTCGGCGTGATCGAGTAACCTGAAGTACCAAACGCTTAATTGGAGAAAACGAACAATGGCTGCAAAGCAACTGATGTATGATACCGAAGCCCGCCAGAAGATTCTGGCCGGCATTTCCAAACTGAGCCGCGCGGTGTCAACGACCCTCGGGCCGTGCGGGCGCAACGTGATTTTGGACAAGAAGTTCGGCTCCCCCGCCATCACCAAGGACGGCGTGTCCGTGGCCAAGGAGATCGAGCTTCCCTGCCCGTTCGAGAATATGGGCGCGCAGATGGTGCGCGAAGTCGCCAGCAAGACCAGCGACGTGGCCGGCGACGGCACCACGACCGCGACGCTGCTGGCCGAGGCCATCTATCGCGAAGGCCTGAAGAACGTGACCGCGGGCGCCAACCCGATGGCCATCAAGCGCGGCATCGACAAGGCCACCAAGGCGGTCGTCGAAGCCATCGCGAAGCAGGCCAAGAAGGTCAAGGACCCCTCCGAGATCGCTCAGGTCGCCTCCATCTCCGCCAACGGCGAAGAGGAGATCGGTGCGATCATCTCCGACGCCATGGACAAGGTCGGCAAAGACGGCACGATCACGGTTGAAGAGGCCAAGACCCTCGAGACCACGCTCGACGTCGTCGAAGGCATGCAGTTCGACAAGGGCTACCTGTCGCCGTATTTCGTCACCTCTCCCGAGGAGATGGAGTGCGTCCTTGAGAACCCCTACATCCTGATCTTCGAGAAGAAGATCTCGAACCTCAACGACATGCTGCCCCTGCTGCAGAACGTCGCCAAGTCCGGCAAGCCGCTGCTGATCATCGCCGAGGACGTCGAGGGCGAAGCCCTGGCCACCCTCGTGGTGAACAAGCTGCGCGGCACCCTGCAGGTCGCGGCCGTCAAGGCCCCGGGCTTCGGTGACCGCCGCAAAGCGATGCTCGAGGATATCGCCGAGCTGACCGGCGGCAAGATGTTGAGCGAAGACCTCGGCATCAAGCTCGAGAACGTCGAACTCGCCGAGCTCGGCCGCGCGAAGAAGGTCACGATCAGCAAGGACAACACCACGATCGTCGAAGGCGGCGGCAAGACCAGCGCCATCCAGGCGCGCGTGGCGCTGATCAAGAAGCAGATCGAAGAGACCTCGTCCGACTACGACCGCGAGAAGCTCCAGGAGCGCCTCGCCAAGCTGGCCGGCGGCGTGGCCGTCATCAAGGTCGGCGCCGCGACCGAGGCCGCGATGAAGGAAAAGAAGGACCGCGTGGACGACGCGCTGCACGCGACGCGCGCGGCCGTGGAAGAGGGCATCGTCGCCGGCGGCGGCGTGGCGCTCATCCGCTGCCAGAAGGCGCTCGAAGGCGTCGAGGTCCAGGGCGACGAGAAGGTCGGCGTGGCGATCATCGGCAAGTGCTTGGAGGCCCCGTTGCGCCAGCTCGTGGCGAACGCCGGTCTTGAGGCCGCGCTGATCGTCGAGAACGTGAAGAACGGCAAGGGCGCGTACGGTTACAACGTCGCGACCGGCGAGTACACCGACCTGGTCAAGGCCGGCGTGCTGGATCCGGCCAAGGTGACCCGCACCGCGTTGCAGAACGCGGCGTCGATCGCCGGCTTGCTCCTCATCACCGAGTGCATGGTCACGGAGATTCCCGAGAAGAAGGAAGCTCCGATGCCCGGCGGCGGCGGAATGGGCGGCATGGACATGTAAGGGACCTTAGGGGCTCTTGAAAAAAAGGACGGGTGCTTCGGCATCCGTCCTTTTTTTTGTGCGCCCGCGCGACGCTGAAGGGGAAACAAAAAAACCGTTGATTTCTACACGAGGTAGAAATCAACGGAAATGGAGGTGCGAAGCGGAATTGAACCGCTGTTCGAGGTTTTGCAGACCTCTGCCTAACCACTCGGCCATCGCACCTTGACGAAAAGGTTTATTTTTTCATCCCAGCACGCAGACGTTCTTTCACCCGTTTATCGCGGGCTTCACGACGCTGGCGCTTCAGTCGTTTTCTAAGTTGCTGTCCCATAACGGCCGCAAACTTTATCAGGGGGGTTAAGGACTGTCAACAGCAACTTTCGGCCGACTCACATTTTCTTTGCGTGCGCGTGCGTGGCGCCGGCTTCCGCCGCTGCGCGCAGCGCAGGATCGTGGCTGTACATGGCACGGAACGGTTGCCACACGTGCGCGCTCGCGTGCGGGATTTGAGTGAGGAGATCGCGGTAATCCGGCGCCGTCAGCAGAGGGTCCACGCGTGTCGTGCGGAACAGGTGCGGGACCTGCGACGACGCGATCAGCTCGAGGCTGGTGCGCACGGCGGCGACGTCGCACGCGACGCCCGTGAGCGTGGCGTATTTGCTCCACGGCGCTTTGACGTCCATCGCGATATAGTCCAGCAGGCCCTCTGCCAGCAAAGCGCGCAGAGTCTCGGGCCGCGAGCCGTTGGTGTCGAGCTTGACGGCCAGCCCCAGGGCCTTCAGCCTTCGCAGAAAGAGCGGGAGGTCATGCTGCACGGTCGGCTCACCGCCCGACACCACCACGCCGCCCAGACGCCCGCGCCGCTCCGCAAGCAGGGCGAGCACCTGCTCCTCGTCGAGACGGGTTGCGGGATCGGGCGCACACGTCAACAGATGCCCGTTATGACAGAACGGGCAGCGGAAGTTGCACCCTTGTGTGAAAACGACAGCGGCCACGCGCCCGGGATAGTCGCACAAGCTGAGCGGCACGAAACCGGCGAGGTTCATCGCGCGGCAGCCTCGCACACCCGGTAGGTTTTGCGCTGACTGAACTCGTGCTGCTTGCCCTCGTTCCACTGCTGGACGGGCCGGATGTAGCCCACCACGCGCGAGTAGACCTCGGTCCGTTTGCCGCAGCGCGGGCATGTATGGACTTCGCCGTTCAGGTAGCCGTGTTCTTCACAGACGCTGAACGTGGGGGTCAGCGTGAAGTAGGGCAGCCGGTAGTTTTCGCAGACCATCCGCACGAACGCCCTGACCGCCAGCGGGTCGCTCACGGCCTCGCCGACAAACGTGTGCACGACGGTTCCGCCCGTGTATTTGGTCTGGATCTCGTCCTGCAGGTCGAGCACCCGCACGATGTCGTCGCTGTAGTTGACCGGAAGCTGCGTCGAGTTGGAGTAGAAAGGCTCGCCGTCAGCGCCGGCCGTGATGATTTTCGGATAGAGCTTCTTGTCTAGCCGCGCCAGGCGGTAGGTGGTGCCCTCGGCGGGTGTGGCTTCGAGGTTGTAGAAGTTGCCGGTCTGTTCCTGATAGTCGGCCAGCCGCGCGCGCATGAACGTCATCACCCTTAAGGCAAACGCCCGGCCCTCATCGGTGCCGATGTCTTTGCCGAAGAGGTTGAGGCACGCCTCGTTCAGCCCCACGAGGCCGATGGTCGAGAAGTGGTTCTGCCAGTAGGTCCCGAACCGCTGATGGACCTGCCGCAGGTAGAAGCGCGTGTAAGGGTAGAGGTCCTGCGCGGTGAACTGCTCCAGGACCTTGCGCTTGATCTCAAGGCTGTTGCGCGCGATGGCCATCAGGCCGTCCAGACGCGCCAGAAAATCGGCCTCGTCCTTGGCGAGGTGCCCGAGGCGCGGCATGTTGATGGTGACCACGCCGATCGAGCCGGTCTGCGGGTTGGCGCCGAAAAGCCCGCCGCCGCGCTTGGTCAGCTCCCGCTTGTCGAGCCGCAGGCGGCAGCACATGGAGCGCGCGTCGTCCGGGCTCATGTCCGAGTTGACGAAGTTCGCGAAATAGGGGATGCCATACTTGGCGGTGACCTCCCACAGCTTCTCGAGCCCGGGGCGCTCCCAGTCGAACGCCTTGGAGACGTTGTAGGTCGGGATCGGGAACGTGAAGACGCGGCCCTTCGCGTCGCCTTGGGTCATGACCTCCAGGAAGGCGTTGTTGATCATGTCCATCTCGGCCTGGAATTCCGAGTAGGTCTCGGGCATCAGTTCGCCGCCGACGATGACGCTCTCGTTCGCGAGCGAGGCGGGCGCGCTCAGGTCCATGGTCAGGTTGGTGAAGGGGGTCTGAAAGCCCACGCGCGTGGGGACGTTCACGTTGAAGATGAACTCCTGCAGCGCCTGCTTGACCTCTTTGGCAGACAGCCGGTCATACCGCACGAACGGCGCCAGCAGCGTGTCGAAATTGGAGAAGGCCTGGGCCCCGGCGGCCTCGCCTTGGAGGGTGTAGAAGAAATTGACGATCTGCCCGAGCGCGGTGCGGAAATGCTTGGCGGGAAGGCTCTCGGACTTGCCCGCCACACCTTTGAACCCGCTGCGCAACAGATCCTGAAGGTCCCAGCCCACGCAGTAGACGCTGAGGAGTCCCAGATCGTGCAGGTGCAACGCTCCGTTGTCATGCGCCTCACGCACTTCGGTGGGGTAGATCTTGTTGAGCCAGTAGACCTTGCTGACCTCACTCGAAATGTAGTTGTTCAAACCTTGCAGCGAATACGCCATGTTGGAGTTCTCGCGCACACGCCAGTCCGATTTTCCGAGGTAGCTGTCGATCAGGTCCACATCGGCTTTCCGGACCATTTCGCGGATACGGGCGTGCTGCTCGCGGTAAATGATATAGGCCTTGGCGGTACGGCGGTAGGGCGAGGCCAGCAACACCTCCTCGACAATGTCCTGCACGCTCTCGACCGTGAGGTCCAACGTGTCCTGAAGGGCGTGGATGAGCGACATCACCTTGAGCGTCAGCTTGCGGGACTCTTCCACACCGAACTCACCGGTCGCTTCCCCGGCTTTCTGAATCGCCGCGTTGATTTTTTTGGAGTCAAAGACCTCGACCCGGCCGTCACGTTTGCGGATGCGGAGAACCAAATCAGGCTGCACAAAACTGCTCATTTCAAATCCTTATGTTAGGCGCTTTCCAGACCCGTCGGCCGAACATCAGGGAGGAAAAAATATCCATCCCAAAACAATCAAAAATTACTATATATAGTTCGGAAACGGAATTCAACCACAAAATGTGGTGGATTATTTGAAAAACACCTCGGTGTTGCGCGATGCTTGGAGAAGGGTTAGTTCCCCTCGCCGGGCAAGACACAGATCGCGGCGGTTCCGGGCAGGGGGACGACGCGGACATGGCAGTGGTAAACCGGTTCTAAGATGTTGGGCCGCAACACGTCATAAGGTGTCCCGTCAGCCAGTTTACGGCCCTCTCCGAGCAGGATGATGCGGGGAAAGTACTGGCTCGCAAGCGTGAGGTCGTGGACAACGGTGAGGACGGTGGTTTGGCGTTCCCGGTTGAGTCGTATCAGCAGCCGCATGAGTTCGGCGCGGTGGCGCAGATCTAAGTGCGAGGTCGGCTCGTCCAGCAGGATGATTTCCGGCTGGCTGGCCAGCGCCATGGCGAGCGCCAGACGCTGCCGCTCGCCGCCGCTCATTTCGGGCAAGGGCCGTTGCCGCAGGTGCCAAGTCTCGGTGAGGGTCATCGCCTCTTGAACCGCTCCGAGGTCTTCGGCGGAGGGGCCGCCGAAGCGTGGCAGCGAGGCGGTTCTTCCGAGCAAGACGAAATCGTGGGCGGTGAGCGGGATGTCGCGCGCGATCTCCTGGGGCACGACGGCGAGCAGGCGCGCGCGAGCGCGTGGGCTGAGCAGCGCGATGTCGTTGCCCGCCACATGGGCCGAGCCCTGTGCCGCCGCGAGCTGCCCGGTGATCACCCGCAGAAGAGAGGACTTCCCTGCGCCGTTCGGCCCGACCAGCGCCACCCGCTCTCCGCGCGCGACATGCAGGGAGATGTCGTTGAGCACGGTCTCGTCATGGTAGGCGGCCGTGATGTGATCGAGGCGGATCATGCGAGAGGGAGCCCTCCTTTGCGCGTCAGCAGATAGAGGAAGAACGGTCCGCCGGAGAGCGCGGTGATCACGCCGACAGGGATCTCGTGCGGCGCGAAGAGCGTTCTCGCAAGCGTGTCGCACACCACCAGAAACGTCCCGCCGAAAAGGGCGGCGCACGGCAGCAGCATGCGGTGGTTGGCTCCGGTGAGGCGCCGCAAGGCGTGGGGGACGATCAGCCCGACAAAGCCGATGATGCCCGAGACGGCAACCGCGGCGGCGGCGGCGAGCGTGGCGGCCGTCAGGATGCACGGCACCGCGAAGCGTGTGTTTATGCCCAGGTTGTGGGCGGTCTCGTGTCCGAGCAGCAGGGCGTTCAGGGTCCGCGCCTCGTAGCAGAGCACGCCGATCGCCAGCGCCACCAGCGCGGTCACGCTGGCGATGAGCGGCCAGGAGGTGGCCTGCAGGTTGCCCAGCAGCCACCAGGTGATGCTGTGGACGGCGCGTGTTTTGGCAAACGAGAGCAGCAGCATGAGCAGGCTGGAGAGCATCGAGCCGAAGACCACGCCGGTCAGGATGAGCGTGTTGGGTGTGTAGCCGCTCGTGCGGTTGGCGAGCAGGCAGACGAACAGGAGCGTGGCCGCGGCCGCGATAAACGCGCCGGCAGGAAGCGCGAGCGGGGTGAGCGCCGAGAGCCCGGTGGCGATGACGAGCGCCGCGCCGAATGAGCCGCCGCTGCTGACGCCGAGCACATAGGGCTCGGCCAGCGCGTTGCGCAGCACGGCCTGCAGCGCGCACCCCGAGCAGGAGAGCGCGGCGCCGACCACAAACCCGGTGAGCAGCCGGCTGAGCCGCAGCTCGAGCAAGGCGCGTCCGGTGGCGGTTGCGGTGTCTGGCAGACCGAAGCCCGATGAGCCCGCCAGCAGGCAGAGCGCCAGCACGAGCGGGATCGGAAGCAGCCATAACGCGAGTTTTCGGGTTGTCAGCATGGGCAAGCGGGGTGTCCGTTCATTCGTGTGTCCGTTCATTCCGGAGAGAGGTCCGGCGCGCGTCGCGGGCAAGCACCTCTTTCAGCTGTGCGAGGCCCTCCAGCACGCGCGGGCCGGGACGGCTGACGGCGGCGAGGTCGCGGACGGTGTAAACGCGGCGCTCGCGCACGGCCTTCAGGGCGCTCCAGCCGGTTTGCGCCGCGAAGAGCGCTACGGGTTCGTCTGCCGGGGTCTCGAACAGGCAGAGAATGATATCGGGATTTTCCTGGAGGAGCCATTCCAAAGAGACGTGATAGTAGTCGATGGGCGAGGCCTTGCCGATGCTGGTGCCGCCTGCGAGGTCGAGCAGGCCGGAGATGAACGTGCTGCGGCCCGCGGTGATCGGGGTGTCCGGGGCAAAGAGCAAGAGCACGCGCGGGCGGCGGGTGAGTGCCGAGGCCTGGTCTCGGGCAAGGCCGATGCCGGCTCGGATTGAGTCGGCGAGGCGGCGCGCCTGAACCTCGTGACCGGTCAGCGCGCCGAGTTGGCAGAGCGCGTCCGGAACCTCTTCGAGGCGGGCGCATGGCACATGCACCGTCGGGATCTTTAACGCCAGGAGCTGGCGCGTGATCTCGGGGTCGGCGAGAACCGTTTCAAGGACATGCGTGGGGCGGGCTGCGAGCAGGGGCTCAAGGTAGGGTGTGCCAAAGCCTCCGGTGACCGGCACACGGCGCACGGCTTCGGGCGGGTAGTCGCACGATTCGGTGCGTCCGACAAGCAATTCGCCCGCGCCGATCGCGCAGACGCACTCGGTCAGGTTCGGCGCGGTCGACACAAGCCGCAACGGCTCTTCGCCCGCCGGTTGCTCCGCAGTTCGCGAGCAGCCGGCGAGCAGAAGAAGCACGGGCAGGAACAGGCCTGCCGTTGCCGGTCCTATGGAACGAAACAGGAACATGGTTTAAAAGGTGTACGAGGCCCCGAGTTTCCATGTGCGGCCCGCGGAGGGGTAGTAGCCGTAATAGCTGCCCCATGTGCTGACTGATCCGTATCCTTGCGTCGCGTAAATTTTGTCGAAGACATTGTCGACCATGAAGGTCAGCGAAAGCCCTTTCAGGCAGGTGGCGAAACGGGGCTCGTAGCGTAAGCCGGTGTCCCAGACCGCATAGCCGGCGAGAGGCGAAGCCAGGTTGTCTTCGCTGAGCTCCTGTTCCGAGACGGCGCGCAGGGTATTGAGCAACGCGACCCCGTAGCCAACCGGCAACTCGCTGTGTAACGTCACGATCTGTTCCGGAACCAGGGGAATGCCGTTCCCCTCGTTGGCCCCGTTTTCCATGCGGGCATGGACATAGGCGTAGTTGAACGCCAGCACGTAACCCTCCTCGTCGTGCCAGGAGAGTCCGGCGTTGAAACCGTTCCGGCTGGTCCGGCCGATGTTCTCGTTGGAGCCCCCCCACGTGACGGGGTCGGTCACCCAGGCGATCTCATCCTCCATGTCCATATGAAAGGCCGTCAGGCTGGCCTGCCAGTTTTCCGCGAACGCCCACTCGGCTCCGGCCTCCTCAAAGAGCCCTTTTTCCGGATCGAGATCCCGGTTCAGGCCGGTGATGGCATACGAGGAGTCGGTCACCACATACTCATCCACAAAGGGGAAACGATAGGTTGTTCCGCCGCGCGCGAAAAGCTTCAGGGTGTCTGCGGGACGATACAGAACAGCCGCGTCCACCGCGCTCAGCGAGTCGATGGTCGTGGCGTCGGAGGCGGTGTAGTTGAAATGGGAGCGGTTCTGCTCCGCGCGTCCGGTCAGCTTCAGAGAGAGCTGGTCTGTCAGGAACAGCTCGTCCTCAGCCCACAGGGCCGGAGACCACCGGTCGATGTCGCCGCGCGAGGATTCGAACCACTCGTTATGCCAGTCGAGGCCGACCGTGACGCTGTTCCGGAGGGCATACAGCT
>Ga0209066_10006494_pt1 | contig 11902 bp, 12 predicted proteins | sample All_14_2_FD_187198 | JGI IMG/M metagenome (GOLD analysis project Ga0209066, IMG submission 187198) | Freshwater microbial communities in response to fracking from Pennsylvania, USA - Allegheny Zone_MetaG_DW_15 (SPAdes) (version 2) ...
CATATAAATAATATGAGTGAGCAAAACGACATGAACGGCCGAGCTTTACCCATCTATTTCGACTACATGGCCACCACGCCAGTCGACCCGCGTGTGCTCGCCAAAATGATTCAGTATCTCGGCCCGGACAGCGTGTATGGCAATGCGGCCTCTACCAAACACGTTTACGGGTTGCAAGCCGCGCACGCTGTCGATACTGCGCGCGAACAAGTGGCCGCCGTTATCCACGCTTCAGCCGCCGAGATCGTATTCACCTCCGGCGCAACCGAATCCAATAATCTGGCTATTCTGGGCGCAGCGCGTTTTTACAGACGCAAAGGCAATCATCTGATCACCATGGCGACCGAACACAAATCCGTTCTCGACAGCTTTCAGCAACTGGAAAAAGAAGGCTTCCTGGTCACGTATCTGGCGCCCGAACCCGACGGATTGCTGGATCCGCAAAAACTGGTTGACGCCATTACCCCCGAAACGATACTGGTTTCTATCATGCACGTGAACAATGAAATCGGGGTGATACAAAATATTGCTGCGATTGCCGGGCTGTTACGCAACAGAGGCATCGTGTTTCATGTTGATGCGGCACAAAGTGCCGGCAAACTGGCCATTGATTTACAAAATTTGCCGGTTGATCTGATGTCGCTGTCCGCTCACAAAAATTACGGCCCCAAAGGCATCGGCGCTTTATACGTTCGCCGCAAACCACGCATTCGCCTGCAACCCCTGTCTTTTGGCGGCGGCCACGAAGGCGGTTTGCGTTCTGGTACGTTGCCCGTGCATCAAATTGTCGGCCTTGGCGAGGCGCTGGCCTTGTCAGAGGCTGTTCGCGAACAAGAACAGTCACAGCTGTTCATGTTGCGTCAACGTTTGTGGAAGGGCATCAAACACCTGCCAGGCATACAATTGAACGGGCATCCCGAACAGCGCATTGCCGGTAATTTAAACATGAGTTTTGCCGGCATAGACACAGATACGCTTTTATTGGCCTTGAGAGAACTGGCGGTCTCCACCACCTCGGCCTGTGCTTCTGCCAGTACTGAGCCTTCTTATGTATTGCGTGCGCTGGGTTTAAGCGAGCAATTGGCGTATAGTTCCATTCGATTGTCACTCGGACGTTTTACAACGGAAGCGCAAGTAGATGAAGCCATCGAGATTATTTGTCATCAAATTACACGTTTGTATAAAATATCGCCGTTATGAATTATAATAAACTTGTAGAACAGTATTTTTTTCAGGCCGAACACGTGGGAACACTGGACGACAGCCAGCCGTATACGATCATGTGTCGCATGGGCGATAAACAACACGGCGCCAGTTTTGATTTATATCTGTCCTGCAATCAGGCCGGCGATATTCAGGCCGCGCGTTTTCAGGCTTACGGCAATCCATATCTGATTGCCGGCCTGGAATGGCTGTGCGCTCGCATGCAAGGCACATCGATACACGTGCATCCGCAAGGCGACTACCAGGAAATTGTCAGTCTGTTCGCCATCCCGAGGACACAATATCCGGTGGCAGTTTTGATAGAACGGGGCTACAACAACGCTGTAGAGAAAATGATTGAACGACTACAGCAATAAAGATTAAGAGAGGAATCAAAATGAGTGTCGAACAACACGTTAGCAATACCGGGGAGATCCTGACCCTGACAGATGCCGCAAAGCATCATCTATTAACCAATCTCGCAGACAACCGCGGCGTGCGTCTGTCGGTGAAAAAGACCGGATGCTCGGGTTTGTCCTACGTTATGGATTACGTTCAGGTACCAGCAGACAACGATGTGGTGATGGAATTGAATGATCAATACATCGTCTGCATTGATAAAGCCAGCTATCCGTTTTTAAAAGGCATGAACATTGATTACGTCAAGCAGGGCTTGAATCAAAAGTTTGTGTTCAATAATCCGAATCAAACCGGACAATGCGGCTGCGGCGAAAGTTTCACCGTAGACGATATGATATAAAGATAAAGTCGGTCGATAAGCCGGGTTCTGTCGCGGACAATCATTCATCTGGGACCTGCGTCACCGCAGGCCTCAAGCAACCTACCCAAATCCCGTACGGGCCGTACGTCCTTACCCGAAGGCAAGCTGGATTTCTATTTGGTCTTGCTCCAAGTGGGGTTTTCCCTGCCACGCCTGTTGCCAGACGCGCGGTGCGCTCTTACCGCACCATTTCACCCTTACCTGCATTGGCAAGCCAACACAGGCGGTATATTTTCTGTGGCACTTTCCGTAGGCTCGCGCCTCCCAGGCGTTACCTGGCACTTTGCCCTGTGGAGCCCGGACTTTCCTCCCTCTGAACGAATTCAAAGAGCGATTGCCTGACCGACTTCGGGGCGGATAGTATCAGAGAACGCAGGGTTTAGCGAGTACCGATGAATTCGTCATCAAAATAACGTTTCAGTTTCGTACGCAGTGTGCCACGGCTGACGCCCAATACACGAGCCGCTTTTGACTGGTTGTAACGGGTCAGTTCCATAACAGTGCGGAACAGGGGGGCTTCAACTTCTTCAACCACGAGCTGATAAAGGTTCAGGTTAAGATCTTTGCTGTTCATGCTGCTCAAATACCCTTTTACAACAGAAACAACCTGTTGGGTCAAAGCTTCATTAATTTGTTCAATCTCTTGCATAACACTACTCATTTCTTTCTCCATACTGTCTAAACTACACAATCATTTTTGCCCGCTTCATTCATAAACAGGGCACCATGAACCATATGCTACCAAATATAACAAAGAGTGTAAAGATTGTTTTATAGATATTCATTTATTAAGGGAAGCTTAAGAAAAAAATGGTCATGAATCAAGCTTTTTTTTCCATTTTTGGAAATTAATTGATGTTTTTATTTATTTAGTAAGCAAAGTGGCAGCATTAGCTGCTATTTGTACGAGCCTGCGAAATTATCCTCAACATCCGAACCGCGACCGTGAGAGGTAGCTGTTCAGACGCAAAGCGCGTACTTGATTCCAATGAACACAAAGTTTACCATCAGCCAAATTTTTTACACGAAGGGCTTATAACATGATGTTATGTATTGACGTGGGTAATTCCCATATATACGGTGGTGTATTCGCCGAAGAGACCATTCAGCTTCGTTTTCGCCATACGTCCAAAGTCAGTACCTCGGATGAGTTGGGGATTTTTCTCAAGACTGTGCTGCGCGAAAACAATTGTTCGCCAGAGAAGATCACCGACATCGCCATTTGTTCCGTGGTTCCCCAAGTGGATTATTCCTTGCGCTCGGCTTGCGTGAAATATTTTTCCATTGATCCCTTCTTTCTGCAGGCCGGGGTCAAAACCGGTTTGAATATCAAATACCGCAATCCGGTTGAAGTCGGCGCCGATCGCATTGCCAACGCCATCGCCGCCATTCACGCCTACCCTGGTAAAAACGCCATTGTGATTGATTTCGGTACAGCAACGACTTTTTGTGTTATAAGTGCCCAGAAAGAATACCGGGGCGGGGTGATTTTACCAGGTATCCGCTTGTCTGTAGATGCGTTGTCCAATAACACCGCCAAACTGTCGGCGGTTGAGATCATCAAGCCTGAGCAAGTCGTCGGGCGCTCAACGGCAGAAAGTATTCAGTCCGGCGTGTATTTTGGCGCAGTCGGTGCCTGTCGGGAAATAATCGGCCGCATCAAAGCTGAATCCTTCCCCAAACAGGAAGCGATTGTGTTGGCCACCGGCGGATTTGCGTCTTTGCTGGATGACCAGGGGCTTTATGATCATCTGGTTCCCGATTTGGTGTTACAAGGTTTGCGCCAGGCTGCGCTGATGAATGTTTAAAGCGAATTAAATCCTCCTGATGTCCAATAATTAGCAATCCCGATCAAATGCCCGGCAGAACCCTGCCGGGCGGTGAATTTTTTGCCAAAAAAAACTCATTTTGGCTTGACGCATGGGAAAATGTGTTTCTATAGTGTATAAAAGTGGCGTAAAATAATAAAAAAGTGGAGAATTGTGGGAAAGTGTCAAAACGGACCCCAATCTAAGGCAATTATGTTTCGTGGAATCAATGCGATCACTATCGACGGAAAAGGACGCCTGGCCCTGCCAGCGCGCATCCGTGACGCATTGAGTCTCGAAAACAGCTCGCCTTTGGTACTGACAATCGACACAGAAGAAACCTGTCTGTTGTTGTACCCGGAAACAGAATGGCAAGTGATTGAAAGCAAATTACAGAGCTTGCCCAGTTTTAATACCGCAGCGCGACGAATACAGCGCTTGTTGATCGGACATGCAACGGATGTGGATGTAGACAATAGCGGACGTGTGTTGTTGCCGCAATTGTTGCGAGACTACGCCCATCTGAACAAGCACGCGGTCATGATTGGCCAGGGTAACAAGTTTGAGATTTGGGATGAAACGTTGTGGCAACAAAGACGAGAGCATTGGCTGGCAGAAGAAGCGGAGCAACAAGACGCACTGCCTGATGAGATGAAGACCTTTTCTTTGTAACGGAAACAACATGATGGTACACCAGTCAGTATTATTACAAGAGTCAGTCCACGGGTTGGCGATTCAGCCAGACGGCATTTATGTGGACGGGACTTTTGGGCGAGGCGGGCACTCAGCCGCCATATTGCAACAGTTATCGGAGCGCGGGCGTTTGCTGGCCATTGATAAAGATACCCTTGCAATCGCCCATGCCGAAGAACGATTCGGTCAGGACAAACGATTTCAAATCATACAGGGATCTTTTGCCGACTTGACGCGCTTTAGCAAAGAAGCCGACGTTTTCGGCCAAATCAACGGCATTTTGCTGGACCTGGGCGTGTCGTCACCGCAACTGGACGATCCGGATCGAGGCTTCAGCTTCATGAACGATGGCCCGCTGGACATGCGCATGGATCCCACCCAGTCACTGGACGCGGCGGGATACGTCAACCATGCAGAAGCCGACGACATGGCCAAAGTGTTTCGGGAATACGGTGAAGAACGTTTCGCCGGTCGCATCGCCAGGGCCATCGTGGAAGCCCGGGCCAAAGCGCCCATCGTCAGCACCGCGGTGCTGGCAGAAATAGTGAAAGAAGCCAATCCCAAATGGGAAAAGCACAAGCATCCGGCCACCCGGGTATTTCAGGCGATTCGTATTCATATTAACCGCGAATTATCTGATCTGCGTGATGGATTGAATGCTGCGATTGATTGTCTGGCCGTGGGTGGTCGCCTGTCGGTGATCAGTTTCCACTCACTGGAAGACAGAATTGTAAAACAGTTTATGCGAGACAAAGAAACCGGCATTCGGCCCCCACCTGGTGTACCCATACGCCACGTGGACATGCAGACCTGCTTCAAGCGAGTCGGCAAAGCCATCAAGCCGGGTGAGGACGAAATCAAAGACAACGTTCGATCTCGCAGCGCAATCCTTAGAATAGGGGAGAAAACAGCATGAACGCCGCGGCCAAAGCGATTAACCAGGGGAACCTGTTTGATGGACAACTGATGGATATTCGATTGTCAAAAAGTCTCTGCCTGACTTTGGGCTTATTGCTGCTGGTGTTGTGCACTGCGATAGTGGTGATTTACACCACCAACGAGCACCGCTCCAGCTTCAGTCAATTGCAATTACTGGAGCAACAGGAACAACAATTGGACATGCAAAGGGGGCAATTGCTGCTGGAACAGGCGAGTTTGGCGACACCTGGCCGCGTGGAGCAATTAGCTGTGCAAAAACTGCAAATGCAACTGCCAGAGGACAGACAGACTTTTGTGTTGCAGTTGCAATGACCAACCGAGGGCACCATGCGCGGTTAATCACCGTTTCCCTGTTTTTTGTGATGTTGCTTGGCGCCATCGTTTTTCGCATGATCGACCTGACCGTGCTGCACCGACAGTTTTTAAAAGGGCAGGGCGATGCGCGCAGCCTGCGTGTGCAAGCCATTCCAGCTTACCGCGGTATGATCACCGACAGACAGGGCACGCCGCTGGCTATCAGTACGCCGGTGCAGTCGCTGTGGGTCAATCCCAAAGAGTTTTCACCCGATGCCAAACAACAGGCCGCTTTGTCTCAGTTGCTGGGCGTGCCCGTCAAAGCCTTGTTGGCGCATATAGAACAAGCCAAAACACGCGAGTTTATTTATCTGCGTCGCCAGTTACCGCCTGTGCTGGCCAAAAAAATCACTGCTCTGGATATCCCGGGCATCAACTTTCAACAAGAATACAAACGCTACTATCCCGAAGGCGAGAGCATGGCCCAACTGCTGGGCTTTACCAATATTGACGATGCCGGCATCGAAGGCCTGGAACTGGCTTATCAGGATTGGCTCATGGGATCGGAAGGCAAAAAACGGGTGGTCAAGGATCGTACCGGGCGAATCATTGAAGAACTGGGCGTGCTCAAAGAGCCGAAGCCGGGTCACGATTTGGTCTTGAGTGTCGACCGGCGTATTCAATATCTGGCGTATCATGAATTACAAAACACCATCGAAAAATTTGCGGCCAAAGCTGGATCGGTGGTGGTGCTGGATTCGCAAAACGGCGAAATTCTGGCGGCGGCCAATTATCCTTCATTCAATCCCAACGCCCGTGGCCGTTATACCCGCGATCGTTATCGCAACAAAGCAATCACCGATACCTTTGAACCCGGCTCGGTGATGAAGCCATTCAGTATAGCCAGCGCACTGGCCAGCGGCCTGGTCAAACCCGATACCATTTTTGATACGCGCCCAGGCTGGATGACCCTGCATGGTCATGGTATTCGCGACGTTCATAACTATGGTGTGCTGGATGTGACCGGTGTGTTGCAGCATTCCAGTAATATTGGCGTGACCAAAATGGTCTTGTTAAGCCCGCCAGAGCAATTGATTGGTCTGCTGCAACGCAGTGGCTTTGGTCAGCGCACCGAGAGTGGTTATCCTGGTGAAAGCGATGGCGGCATGGTCAAGGTCAAAGACGCCAATCCTTTTGTACTGGCCACCATGAGTTTTGGTTATGGCATATCCTCAACGGCCTTGCAGTTGGCCAAGGCTTATCTGATTTTCGCCAATCACGGTACCTTGCGCCCGGTGACGCTCTTGCATAGCGATGAGCATGGCGCGGAAGAACGGGTGATGGATGCCAAAACAGCCGATCAACTCCTGGTTATGCTGGAGGCGGTATTGGGTCAAGAAGGCACCGGAAAGCAAGCCAGGGTTGCGGGTTATCGTGTGGCCGGAAAAACCGGAACCTCGCGTATTGCCGGAAAAAGGGGCTATAAGGAAAAACGTTATATCGCCAGTTTCGCCGGCATTGCGCCAGTGTCAAAACCACGTCTGATTGTCGTGGTGATTATTCATGAACCCACTCGTAACGGGTATTATGCCACGGCTGTTGCCGCACCCTTGTTTTCCAAAGTGATGGCCGGCGCGCTGCGGATTCTGGATGTTCCACCTGACAAAACGGTAGGCCAAGATGATTGAAACGCTGAAAGAGTTGTTGATGCCCTGGCTTCAGGGCGATGTTCCCGACTGCACAATTGGCAGCCTGTGTAATGACAGTCGTCAAGTGCGTTCTGGCGCAGTATTTTTCGCGTATCCCGGTGCCGCGACCGATGGACGTTTGTATATGAATCAGGCAGCCCAGGCCGGTGCGGCCGCCATTGTCTACGAGCCGGAAAACTGGCCGGCGAATCAGGCTTTGCCCACAACTTGTCCCTGTGTGGCCCTGCCGGGTTTGGCCCATCATCTGGCGGATATCGCCAGTCGCTTTTATGCTGATCCCAGCCAGCGCTTGTCGATAACAGGTATTACCGGAACCAACGGAAAAACCACGATTGCCTGGCAGTTGGCGCAAGCGCATGAGTTATTGTCCAATCCATCTGCTTATATCGGCACCCTGGGTTACGGCCCTGCTTTCGAGTTGCAGACCTCAGCCAATACCACGCCGGATGCACTCTGTCTGCAATCGCTGTTTCACGATTATGTCACCCAGGGCCGAATCCAGGTGGCCATGGAAGTGTCTTCACATGCGCTGGCGCAAGGACGCGTGGACAGCATTGCCTTCGATCAAGCCATCTTTACCAATTTAAGCCTGGATCATCTGGATTTTCACCACAGCATGGAGGCCTACGCCGCCGCCAAAGCCAGTTTGTTTGAGCGCGGAAGCTTGCAATGGGCGATCATCAATCACGATGATCCTTACGCCTCTGTGATGAAAGCGGCCCTGTCGCCATCTTGTCAGTTGATGACCTACGGCGTGAACGAGGGCAGTATGGTACGCGCTTTGCGCTGGGATGTGACGATGACGGGCACGATGATTCTGGTCGAATCGCCCTGGGGCGATCATCAAATCAGTATCCGCGCACTCGGTTTTTTCAATATTTATAACGCGCTTGCTATTTTCACCAGCCTGATGCTGCATGGCTATCCGGTTGACTCGGTGATAGCGGCGATGTCCCAACTGAAACCGGCTCCGGGCCGCATGGATATGGTTGCCCAGGAACCCTGCATGCTGGTGGATTACGCCCACACACCGGACGCGCTGGAAAATGTGTTGCAGACGCTGAATAAAGTAAAAAAAGGGCGCTTGTTCGTGGTCTTTGGTTGCGGCGGCGATCGGGATACCAGCAAACGCCCGATTATGGGCGATATCGCCAGCCGTCATGCCGACGTGACGATCATCACCAGCGATAATCCCCGCAGTGAAGATCCATTGCAGATCATTCGCGATATTGAGCAGGGTATTCAGCTTAAAGATCATGAGGTGTATCAAATCCCGGATCGTAAAGAGGCGATAGCGCGGGCGATTCAGTTGGCCAGTAAGGATGATATTGTCCTGGTGGCGGGAAAAGGGCATGAAGCGTATCAGCAGATTGGTACCGTGCGTCATCCGTTTTCGGATCATGAGGTGATTGTGCAATTGTTGCAGGCTGAGATTGTTAAGGAATAAAACCCATTCCAAACGCATGCCGATCATGCATCCCTCGCAAACGCAAAAACGCCTCTCTCTTATCCGCCGCCATTTTCAAAGCTACCGTTTCATCAACCGGATTATACAGGGCCAAAATCGCATCCTGCCAGGCCTCATCCCAAACAAACGCAGCCTCATCCCCCGGCGGCCAAATCGGCGCTTCCAGATGATAAAACGCATGCAGTTTTTCACTTACCATCCGCAGCGCGTCTCTTTTCGCCTCCACCGAATGCCCGGCAATATGCGGCGTACACAAAGTTGAAAACTCAATAATTCCGGCACTGCAATTCGGCTCGGCAGCAAACACATCCGTACAATAATAAATCGGCGGCATCAAACGCAACAGCGCTGGCTCATCCACAATATCCCCACGCGAAGCATTAATCACAGCCGCATCCGGTCGCAGCAGCGCCAGCACCCGGGCATCCAGCAAATGCCGGCTGGGATGAGGAAAATCATCATGCAAGCTGGCATGAACACAGATCAAATCGCAATCCGCTATCTCGTCCAGGGCGCAACTATCAAAGCCTTGCTTGAGCGGATCATAGGCAATCACCGCAAAATCCAGCGCCTGCAACCGTTGCGCAAGCAAAGAGCCGACCATTCCGTAGCCAATCACCATCGCTTTCTTACCACGAAAAGCCGTATTTTTCTCCAGCCAGGCAAGTGACGCCAGGACATAATCCGCCACCGATGACGCATTACTACCTTTGGCATCCAATAAGCGAATTCCACGATTATTTAACGCATCAGCATCAACATGATCCGTACCACTACTCGCCGTCGCCACACAGCTCAATGATGCCTGACTTAACAAGGCCTCATTGACCTTGAGCGTAGATCGGCAAAGCAGGGCGTCCTGACCGGGCAGGGCATGCAGCAATTCATCCATATCGTGATACAGCGTCAATTCGACAGGCGCCGGGAAGCAGGCAGCCAATCCCGGCAATGATGCGTCAGCCAGTAGTTTCATAAATTAAACAGCGAACTGATAGCACGTAACGACCAGTTGATCGGCGGGGAAATCATCCAGTTCAACACCCCGGTAAACAGCAGGGCCAACAGAATAAAAAATCCATACGGTTCGATTTTTTCAAAGATTAACGCCTGTTTTGCCGGCAACATCATGGCAACGATTTTGCTGCCGTCCAGCGGTGGAATGGGCAGTAAATTGAAAATGGCGAGCAACAAATTAATGATAATCCCGGCACGTGCGCTGAGTACCAGAAATAAAGCAGGTCTGGATACTTCAGGGTGCAACATCAAGCCGATTTTCAACGCCACCGCCCATAACAAGGCCATGACAATATTGGCGCTGGGGCCGGCTGCAACAGACAGGGCAATATCCCGCCGTGGTTTTTTGAAATTGGATGAGTCAATCATAACCGGTTTCGCCCAGCCAAATACAAAGGTGAAATGGCTGATCAACATAACCAGGATGGGCACCAGAATCGTACCAATCGGATCGATATGTCGAATGGGATTAATGCTGACGCGCCCGGCCAGTTTGGCACTGACGTCGCCCAGCAACCAGGCGACCCAGGCATGCGCCGCTTCATGAAGTGTGATAGCAAACAGGACTGGAAGAATCCAGACCACCACTTGCTGAATGGTTGATAATTCCGGCATGGGTAGAATATGTGTTAGTAAGTCAGTGAATAGTCTAAAGGATACTGAGGATTGTGGGTAGTAAATTCATAACAGCTTTTGTACTATTGCACTCATCATCACTCAGGAGAAAAACATGTCCCCCTTTAACCGAATACTGGCTTTCATGACCCATCCCCTGATGATCATGTTGTATATACTGCTGGTGCTGCTTTCTTATCTATATATAGACAGACCACTGGCCGAATACCTGATGTCCGTTGACCTGCGCAGAAATTTCCACGTGCTGAACCTGTTCACTCAACTGGGCTCCTTCGCACCCTGGCTGGTTCTGTTTTTCTCCGCAGCCTTGTATTGCCGTTATCTGCGCCCCAATCGCCTGTGGGAAGAGCGCGCCTGGTTTCTCGGTTCCTGCGTGCTGCTAAGCAGCCTGATTTGCGGCCTGTTGAAAACCGGCCTTGGCCGTGCCCGACCCGAAGCCTGGTTCAGCGAACAAGCCTGGGGCTTTTACGGTTTCCATCTGAAAAGCAGTTACTGGTCACTCCCCTCCGGCCACACCACCACCATCATGACCCTCGCGTTCAGCCTGTCCGTGGTATTTCCCCGTCACGTCCTCAGCTTTATCAGCATCGGCCTGCTGGTGTCTTTATCCCGCGTCCTGCTGGTTCACCACTACCTGTCCGACATTCTAAGCGCCGCCTACCTCGCCTTGCTGGAAGTGGGCTTATTGGTCTGGTTCGCACAGAAAAAATCCTGGTTTCCGCTGGTTGTGGGGAAGGGGGACAAGTATTTATAACAATATATACACGTATATACCCATATATACATGTGTATACCTGCAATTGAGTATACTTGTGTATATATGTGTATAATATGTTATATATTGTTATATAAGCTTTGCAACGAGGGTATGTATGGATCCTGTTATCAATCCTTTTTCACCAGGTGCTGGTTCGCCTCCGCCCGAGTTGGTCGGACGAGATGCTTTGCTTGAGCAGACACGTATCCTTCTGGCTCGGGTGCAAAACAAACGTTCGGAGAAAAGTTTTTTACTAACCGGGTTGCGAGGAGTAGGTAAGACAGTATTGTTAAATTTTATGGAGCGGCTTGCTGAAGACCTGGAGTATCAGGTTGTTTTTCTGGAAGCTCACGAAAATAAAACACTGGGGGCTTTGCTCGTTCCCAAACTCAAGCAGTTATTGTTCAAACTGGATAAAATGAGCAATATTGGCGATAAAGCACGTAGAGGTCTTGCTATATTAAAAAGTTTTATTAATGGCATAAAAGTTAAAGTTGGGGATGTTGAATTTGGTCTGGATATTGAAGCGGAACGTGGAAGTGCTGATAGTGGCGATCTTGAAGTGGATTTGCCCAATCTTTTGATTGCGGTGGCTGAGGC
>Ga0209066_10006498_pt1 | contig 11896 bp, 11 predicted proteins | sample All_14_2_FD_187198 | JGI IMG/M metagenome (GOLD analysis project Ga0209066, IMG submission 187198) | Freshwater microbial communities in response to fracking from Pennsylvania, USA - Allegheny Zone_MetaG_DW_15 (SPAdes) (version 2) ...
AACGTGGAGATCAGGAGATCGTCATCGCAGTCATGGGCTGTGAAACGATGTGGGCCGATGTCAAAAAACTGGTCCAGCATGGATTTTCTCTGCAGGACCGTCTTGCCGCCGCCCCTTCATCGACAGTTGCGGGGCAAGAGATTGTTGCCCGGTCGATGCCCTGATTCCCGTCATCGATCTCATCTACCCTGAAAGCAGCTGATCATTTCCGGTCTGCCGGGATACCGTCGTGGTCCCGGCCCACCTGTCATTTCCAGGCAGAAACCGGCTCCCGGTGGGCCGGTAATTCCCTCGCCCCAACTCTGATCATCGGAGCGGCGTTCATCCCCGAATGTCCTGCATCCGGGGGCGATGGATGCACTGGCTCAGCCTTTGTATAACATCAACCGTAACAGCGAGCATCGTTACAGGCATACGGAGCCGTAACGAAATGGGTGAAATGTAATGGTTATCTCGCAACGCCCCCTAAATGTAACTGCGAAGGCGAAGATCAAGGGGATGGGGGTGGAGATAGTACTGCTGCCGCAGATAGAGCTGGTTGTATTTGCGGACGAAATGATTGAGCAGGGTGATCGGGACGATTAGCGGCACATCGCCGTTGCGGTATGCATTGATGATCTCCAGCATCTCCTGTTTCTCATCCGCCGAGAGATCGTGTTTAAAATAACCAAGAGCATGCTGCAGAACATTGCAATGCTTTTTCGGCGTGGTCAGAACCCGCAATGTCTCAGCGAGGAGGACGCCATATTCTCGATACGCCTCCTGCAGGTCCGCCGGCAGGTTGGCCACGAAACGGCCCATCCGGCGATAGTGCTCCTGACTGTGGGCAAGCAGAAGCAGCTTATGACGGGCATGAAAGTCGACGAGCGCTCCCCTCCCGGACGATTCGCCGACGAGGTCGCGGAAGTGCCGGTGAACGAAGACGCTCTCGATAAAGTTCTCTCGCAATCGGTCATCATTGAGCCGACCATCTTCCTCGACCGGCAGGAGAGGAAAATGGCGGACGAAGGCCCGGGCGAACATCCCGACTCCGGCACCTTGGGGAACTCCATCCTCTCTGTAGACCTTGACCCGCAAAAGTCCGCTGCTCGGCGAGCCTTTCTTGAAGATAAAGCCACAGAGTCCTTCGCTCTCCAACTGCCGAACCCTTGTCTCCGCCCAGGTCGACATCCGTTCGCTATGATCTATCCCGGTCCGGCGGGTAATGAGCCTGGGGTTGTCCGTGTCGCCCACGAGACGCATCGCCTCTCTCGGCACCGGCATACCGCATTCCACCTCAGGACATACCGGCACAAACTCCATGTATTGCCCCAACATATCCCGGATGAAGTGATTGAGTTGGTGTCCGCCATCATAGCGAACATTTTGGCCGAGAAGACAGGCGCTGACACCGATTTTTAATTTTTCGTTCTGTTTTATCGGCTCCATGGTTCAGTATCCAGGCAGGCCTGCCGCTCGGGACATTTTCAGGCAGGCAGGGTGATTGATGGGGGGACCGGCCTTATCAGCCGGTGGACGGCATCCACCAGGTCAAGGCGGCTGAAAGGTTTCGGCAGGGTCGTTACCCGATCGATATATCCGGCCACACCGAGATACCTCTCCTTGTCGATGACACCACCGCCGGAGATGGCGATGACTGGAATATCAGGATCGGTCTGACGCAGTTCCAGAATGGTTTTCAATCCATCCTTCACCGGCATGACCAGATCGGTAATGACGAGGTCGAAAGGCTGTTTTCGAAATATCTCGATCCCTTCCTGCCCATTGTTGGCCTCGACGACGCCATAACCCTCGATCTCCAGGATCTGCCGGAGGATATCAAGGGATGTTTCTTCATCATCGATAATCAGTATTTGTTGCATGACATACCATCCGAGTAAAAACCGTATCTTCAAATCTGCCACTACAAACTATACGGCATCCCGCAAAAAGTCATGAGACAAAAATACCCGCAGCGGCTTCTTTTCCAATCCTCCATCATTCATACTCAACCCGGGGAATGAAAACAACCGCGATCACCGTGTCAATAACCGGACACAGATCACCGCAAACACTGCCCGTATTGTTCGCCGGAAGGCGAGAGCCATGTATTGACCACCCCCAGCGCCCCTCTCCCCAACGTCTGCAAGCCCTCAGTCCAGCGATCGGACCAGCCTGCCAAAGCCGCCAGGGATCGTTGCGGACGACCAGAAACAGCGCCCCTGTTTATAATCGACAAACCAATGACCGCTCGGCTTTCTCCGCGCAGCGACAAAAATGAACGGCTGCTCCCGCGAAAAGCAGGGGTGGAGATAAAGACCCTTGCCATTCCGTTGCGGTTCCATCAGCGACATTGCCTCCTCGAGGGTCGGCAGACGCCAATCATGGAAACCGGCAAGCCCCTGTGCATTGGCTTCGTCCACCTTCTTCTGCATCATCCGGAGGGAAGCGATATCGAAACCCTGCCGCTGCCACATCAATGAGGTCCGCAAGTCGACCGCCAGCCGGCCATCATCGGCTCCTACGAGCAGGTTGTCGAACCGACCCCGCCCATTGAGATCGGCATCATAAAAATTCCACTGCCTGACGATGGCGGCGGCCTCTTCATCCCTGATATCCCGGGCAACGGCAGGCAGCAGGGTTATATCCTGCGGCTCGTCGACCGCCGAACGATACGGCAGGGCAGCCCCCATGTCCTCAAGATCGACGTTCTCCTTCACCGGGACGATCAGCGACCCGTCCCCGCCTTCAAGGACATTGTCTATCAGCCACAGCCTGACCTGGTCATTGATGGCGTAGCTCTTTTCGAAGCGCGAGGAAAGCCCCTGGCCTTCGACGCATCTCCTCAGCAGATCGGCCGGGGCCTTGATTTCAGCGATGATCATGGCATGCTTGACGGCTCGCTCCATCAGGCACAGTTTCGGTTCTTCTCCCCAGTTGTCGATGAAGAAATAATACACAAATTCCTTGTTATTGCGGACTCTCTCCCTTCCCCCCCAGGACTCGTAGGTGCCGAAACTGAGGTCCGGGGTCATCTCCCAGTCGATGGAGCTGATCGTCCGCTGGCCGAACTGCATTCGGTAAAACGTTGCCATGGTGTTTTCTCCACTGTGTGATTTCATCAGAGGCGCCGTCCTGCTGAAATACTTTATTCCAAAACATATTGTAGTGTATGATGCAGACGCACTTCCATCGCGCACTTCTTCCATACTTCTTCATAAATTAACGATAGGAATAATTACTATTTATGTCCAGTACTCCTCCCCCTTTTCGAAAAAAAAGAGGCAGCCCGGTTCCGCTGGGTGTTTCCCCTTCTCCAGAGGGAGGTTACAATTTTGCCGTGTTCAGCCGCCATGCCGCCGTAGTGGTCCTCGTCATCGATTTCATCTCAGCGACCGGGGACGCAAACGATCGTCATGAAATCCCGATGCATCCCCATGAAAACAGGACCGGTGACATCTGGCATGTCCGGCTCGAAACCGGTCCGGACCGATTCACCTACGGCTATCGCATGGACGGGCCTTTTTCACCGGCGCATAACGGACTCATCTACGATCCCGACATCATCCTCATCGATCCGTTGTGTCCTCACCTCCTGCCGAGGCAATGGGGAGAAAAATGCACCTACGGCAAAGCCCCGTCCTGTACCCCGGCCAGCCCGGCTTTCGACTGGGAAGGGGATCGGCCCCTGAAAACCCCGTTGCCGGAGACGGTAGTCTACGAACTCCACCCCCGGGGGTTTACCCGGCACCCCAGCGCCGGCGTCCGCCACCCCGGCACCTATCTCGGGATCGTCGACAAGATTCCGTATCTGCAGGCCCTCGGCATCACCGCCGTCGAATTGATGCCTGTGACGGAATTCGACGAGAACGATATCGTCTTCCGCGATCCCGACAGTGCCGCACCACTGAAAAACTTCTGGGGCTACAACCCTGTCTCCTTCTTTGCGCTCAAATCAGGGTACGCCGCCGATTGCCGCAACCATGTCAACGAGTTCAAATCGATGGTCAAAAGCCTGCATCAGGCCGGGATCGAGGTCTTCCTCGATATCGTCTTCAACCATACCGGCGAGGGAGGCTACGACGGCCCGACGACCAGTTTCCGCGGCATCGACAACGCCATCTACTACCTCCTCGACCCGGAAAACCGGACATATCTCAACTTCTCCGGCTGCGGCAACACCCTCAACTGCAATCACCCGGTGGTCCGGAGCCTGATCCGCGATGCCCTTCGCTTCTGGGTGATCGAGATGCACGTCGACGGGTTCCGTTTTGATCTCGCCTCGATCCTCGGCCGGGACCGTACCGGCCAGGTCCTCGCCAACCCACCCGTGATTGAGATGATCGCCGAAGATCCGGTGCTGAGAGACACCAAAATCATCGCCGAGGCCTGGGACGCCGCCGGTCTGTACCAGGTCGGCTCCTTTTCCACCGACAGCCGCTGGGCCGAGTGGAACGGCCGCTTCCGCGATGACGTTCGCGCCTTCATGGCTGGTAATGACGACATGGTGACCAGGCTTGCCACCCGCATCGCCGGCAGTTCCGATCTGTATCAGACCAGCTGCCGCAGCCCCTTGAGCTCCATCAACTTCATCACCAGCCATGACGGCTTCACCCTGTACGATCTGGTGAGCTATGAGAAAAAACGGAATCGGGCCAACGGCGAGGACAATCGTGATGGCGACAATCATAACCTCAGCTGGAACAGCGGCTTCGAGGGAGATCCGGGACCGAGGGCGGTCAGCAGGCTCCGCTTTCGGCGCATGCGGAGCCTGGCGACCATCCTCCTGTTGTCCCAGGGGATCCCGATGCTCACCGCCGGCGACGAATTCGGCCGCAGCCAGCAGGGGAACAACAACGCCTGGTGTCAGGACAACGGAATCGGTTGGATCGACTGGACGCTGGCCCAAAAAAACAAGGACCTGCTCCGGTTTTTCCGGCTCTGCATCGATCTGCGCAAGAAGCACCCGGTCTTCAGACGGGAGGAATTTTTCCGCCACCACGAAGCAGATACGGAAACCGGCCATGCCCCGGAGATTACCTGGCAATACCTCGAACCCGGGCAACCGAACTGGGATCCAGACTGCCATGGGCTCGCCTTCCTCCTCCACGGCCGCCGGCCGGGCATGATCCGGGACGATGATTTCTTCATCATGATCAACGGCAGTCGCTTGGAAACGCTGCGGTTCACCCTCCCCGGCGTCCCAGAAGACGCCCCCGATCGCGCCTGGTTCCAGATCATCAACACCGCCGATGCCGCACCGGACGACTTTGTCGATCCCACTCGCCATCCGCCTCTCGACAGTCGCCAGGCTCTCGCCGTACTGCCCCAGTCCGTCGTGGTACTGCAGTCCAGACCCGGAGCATGACTGCGGTCACGGCAACCGGCCCCCGGCCAACGGTCAGGACGGCGAGAAAACCTTTGGCAGGAAACTGACGGGCATGGTATGATATATGCGCATTTTCTTTCTCGTCAAAAAAACCTTTTTTTAATAATAATAGTACATTGCCGACACCGACATGTTCGCCCGAACCAGTCAGGCCGCAACCACCAGCTTCCTCTTTCTCGGCGACTCTCTGATCGCCGACAACAACTGGCAGCGTCGGATACCCTCCTGGAAGGTACTCAACTTCGGCGTGCCCGGCGCCACCGTCGACGATCTCCTCGCCTCCCTGCCGAATCTGAGAGGGCGCGTCGACTCGCCGGCCGTCATACTGATTATGATCGGCACCAACGATGCCCTCGGCGGCCAGTTCGAATTCGTCGGCGACCTGCGGCGTATAGTCGTTCAACTCAACCGGGATTTCCCGACCGCCGAGATCATCGTCACCAGCCTCCTGCCGATGCGCCTATCTTTTCCAGGCATTGCTGAGATTGCCACGATCAACGCCGATATCAGAGCGATGACGATGCAGACGGGTAGCTGCTATCTCGATGTCTGCACCAGGTTCAACCAGTCGGACGCAGACCTGTTTCGGGAAGACGGTGTCCATCTGACCCCCCAGGCTTATGAAATCTGGGCCAGGACCCTGCTCGAACATATCGCCTTCCTCATCGATCATGATGATGAGTAAGGTACAATCATTCTTCTTTTCTACTTCACGATGAACACGATGAGACAACTTTTCGATGGCAGACGTATTTCGATGTCCACCTTTTTTCTCCTCCTGACTCTCGCCCTCGCCGGCTTCGCCACAGCGGCGCCCCCCCCGACCGGCACCGGGAGCGGCAGCGCCGGCGAAGGCAAGGTCATCGAGACAATGAACTCGGGCGGCTACACCTATCTGCTGGTCGAAGCCGGCAAGGACAGAACCTGGGTGGCAATCCCCGAGACCACCGTCAAAACCGGCGAGTCCGTGCGCTACCTGCCGGGTATGACAATGCAGGATTTTCACAGCAAAACTCTGGACCGAACCTTTGCCGCCCTCGTTTTCTCACCAGGGCTCGAGAACAAGCCATCCGGGGATACTGCAACCAAAGCGGCACCATCGCCATCCGGTGGCGGAAGCTCGTTCGCCTCGGCTATCGAGGCTGAAAAAACCGCCGATACGCCGCCGGCGTCGACTTCCGGAGGCAGTGGCGGGGCTGTCGTCCCTTTCGCCGAGATCTCGGTCGACAAGGCCAGTGGCCCTAATGGATACACGGTACAGGAAATATTCGTTAAAGCCAAAGACTTGAACGGCAAAACCGTCCGGGTACGGGGCAAGGTCATGAAGGTCAACATGAACATCATGGGCCGCAACTGGATCCACCTCCAGGATGGTTCCGGCGATCCGTTGACCAACACCCACGACCTCGTCGTCACCACCGCCGCAACCCCGACCGAGGGGACGACTGTCACCGCCGAAGGAAAAATGGTTGCCGACAAGGACTTCGGTGCCGGCTACGCCTATGCCGCAATCATCGAGGATGCAAAATTCCTCCCCTGACAGGTATACCCACGGATATGCATATCCTTGTCGTCGGTCCGGGGGCGCTCGGTTGCCTTGTTGCCACCACCATCAGCCGGGGAATGGAAGGAACCGGATCCCGGTTGTCAGTCCTTGACCACGATCGCACCCGTGCCGACCGCCTCAACCGCGAGGGCATCTGGTACGAACTGGATGGAGAGCGCCGCCGTTTCCCCATTGCCGTGACGGCGGATCCATTGGCCGCCGGGCCGGCCGATGTCGTCATCCTCTGCGTCAAGTCCTATGATGCCCCTGCGAGCCTTGCATCCTGCCGGCCTCTCCTGGCTGAGGGGACGGTTTTGCTCTTCCTGCAGAACGGGATCGGCCATCTCGACTGCGGTGAAGCAGCCGGCAATGCGGTCATAGCCTACGGCACGACGACGGAAGGAGCGACGCTGCTCAGCCCGGGCCATGTCCGCCACGCCGGTCATGGGGCCACGTTTCTCGGTTTCCCGTCCCCGGCGGATCCTCATAGTGCCCTGCTCCTCAGCCGGACAGCGGCGATCTGCGCCCGCGGCGGAATGACCACGACAGTTACCGCCGACATCCTTGATCGCCTCTGGGCCAAACTGTTCATCAACGTCGGGATCAACGCCCTGACCGCCATCCATGGCTGTCTCAACGGCGACCTGCTGATTATCCCCGGCGTCGCCGAACGGATGCGGACCGCGGTGGACGAGGCCGAGCAGGTTGCCCGCGCCAGTGGCATCGCCGTCAGCGGCGATCCGTTCACCGCAACCGTCGAGGTCTGTCGGAAAACGGCGGCCAACATCTCCTCGATGCTCCAGGATGTGCGGCGCAGGCGACGGACGGAAATTGACGCCATCAACGGCGCCATCGTCAGGGAAGGGCGATCCCTCGGCCTGGAATCCCCGGAGAACCTCCTCCTGGTCAGGCAGATCAAGGAGATAGAGGCGAACTATGCTGCGACCGATTGAAAAATCACCTGCCATGAAGATCTTTCCCCACGAGATAGGTTTCGATCTGGACGGCGTCATCGCCGACACCGCCTCCGCCTTCATCCGTCTGGCCTGTGAAAAGCACGACTACTGCTCATTCACCCTGGCCGACATCACCTCCTTTCATGTCGAAGATTGTCTGGATATACCGATACCTCTGGTCGAACAGATCTTTACCGACATCCTCGAGGATTCTCTCGCCACCGGCCTGCTGCCGATGCCGGGGGCAGTCGAGGTCATGACCGAGCTCGCGGCCGCCGCTCCGGTAACGATCATCACCGCCCGCCCGCTGCTGCAGCCGGCCAGGGACTGGATCGACGCCCACTTTTCCGGGAAGGTCAGCCGGTCAATCAACCTGATCGCCATGGGCGACCCTGACGACAAGGCCCGGTATATCCACGAACACGGCCTCCGCTACTTCGTCGACGATCGGGCTGAGACCTGCCGGCAGCTGGCGATTGAAAACATCACCCCCCTGGTCTTTTCGCAACCCTGGAATCAGGACAGTCAGAACCTGCGCTCGGTAACCAGCTGGCGGGAAATACGTCAACTGATCACCTGGTAATCTCCTCTCCCAATGATAGACAACGCTTGATTCAGGGCCGGAGTAGGAATACAACGATGCACTGCCCCCACTGCAACCAACCCATCAGCCTCCATCGCAACCCGACCCCGACGGTCGATATCATTATCGAGATCGATGACAGCATCGTCCTGATCGAGCGCAAAAATCCGCCGTACGGCTGGGCTCTGCCCGGGGGTTTTGTCGATTACGGGGAATCCTACGAACAGGCGGCTCTGCGCGAGGCCATGGAAGAGACTGGACTCGCCGTCACCGACCTCAGGCAGTTCCACACCTACTCCAACCCGGGGCGTGACCCCCGGCAGCATACCGCCTCGACCGTCTTCATCGGCCGGGCGAAAGGTGAACCGGTCGCCGGCGACGACGCCGGCACGGTTGCCCTCTGCACCAGCAACAACCTGCCGCAGCTGGCCTTTGACCACGCCCTGATCCTTGCCGACTACTATGCGGCAAAAGCGGCAGGAAGGTGAAGGACGGAAAAGAGACCGCCTAAAAGATCATCTGCAACAGCCAGAACGCCAGCAGACCCGTGCCCACGGATCCATACAGCATCAGTCAGGGGATGCAGTCGCTGCCGTACTTTCTGGCGATGACGGCGAAGGTGGCGATGCCGATCGCCACCGAACAGAGCAGAATAAGCAACACCTTCATGGCGCACCTCAGGCCTTGAGTTTGACCCCGCCCTTCTTGCGCAGCCGGATCGATTCCGGCGTCACCTCGACGAGTTCGTCGTCATTGATATAGGCAATGCAATCCTCCAGGCTCATCGCCACCGGCGGGGTGAGAATGACCGCCTCATCCGAACCGGAGGCCCGCATGTTGGTGAGCTTCTTGCCTTTGGCCGGGTTGACGACGAGATCGACCGACCGACAGTGCTCACCGATAATCTGCCCCTGGTACAGGGCGACCCCGGGATTGATGAACAGCCGCCCCCGCTCCTGGAGGTTGAAGAGGGCATAGGCAACGGCGACGCACGGTTCCTTCACCACGAGCACCCCGTTGACACGGTTGACGATGTCGCCGGCGTAAGGGCCGTATTCATGAAAGACGTAATTCATGATCCCCATGCCCTTGGTGTCGGTCATGAATTGCGACCGGTACCCGAGCAGGCCGCGGGTCGGAATGACGAACACCAAGCGCACCATGCCGTTGGCGGTGTTCATCTCCTCCATCTGTCCCTTGAGCTTGCCCAGCTTTTCGATCACCGCCCCCTGGTAGAGTTCATCGACATCGACACTCAGACGTTCGTACGGCTCCAACAGCTGGCCGTTCTCGTCCTCCTTCATGATGACCTGCGGCCGGGTGACCTGGAATTCATAACCCTCGCGCCGCATCTTCTCGATCAGGATCGACAGGTGCAGCTCGCCCCGGCCAGAGACATTGAAGCCGACGGCATCGCTCAGGGACTCGTAGCGGAGGGCGACATCGGCCAGCGTCTCCCGCTGCAACCGCTCCTCGATATGGCGTGAGGTGACGAATTTTCCCTCCCTGCCGGCAAAGGGCGAATCGTTGGGGATGAAGTTCATCGAGATGGTCGGCGGATCGATCGTGATCAGCGGCAGCGGCCGGGGATCGAGCGGATCGGTGAACGTCACCCCGACAGTGACATCCTCCATCCCGGCGATGGCGACAATCTCTCCCACTCCGACCGTGTCGACCGCGACCTTCTCCGAACTCTGAAAGCGGAAGATCTTCGAGATCCGTACCGGCTTGATCGAGCCGTCGCGGCGGGCGACGACGATCGGCTGGTTGATCGACATCGTCCCGTTCACGACCTTGCCGATGCCGAGGCGGCCGAGGTAGGGCGAGTATTCGATGGTCCCGACCTGCATCTGCAGGGGTTGATCGCTCGCCCCCCGCGGGGCCGGGATATGTTCAACGATCATCTCCGACACACTGTCCATGTTGCGATGCGTCTCGACATCGTCCTCGAGACTGAGCATCGAATATCCCCCTTTGGCCGAGGCGTAGACGACCGCGAAATCGAGAATATTGTCGGGGGCATTGAGCTTGACGAAAAGATCGAAGACCTGGTCGACGACCCAATTGCAGCGGGCCGCCGGTTTGTCGATCTTGTTGATGACGACAATGACCGGCAGATGGTTCTGCAGGGCCTTCTTGAGGACGAAATAGGTCTGCGGCATCGGTCCCTCCTGGGCATCGACCAGCAGCAGGGCCCCGTCGGCCATCCGCAATACCCGCTCGACCTGGCCGCCGAAATCGGCATGACCGGGCGTATCGATGATGTTGATCCAGAAATCCTTGTATTGGTAGGAACCGTTCTTCGCGGTGATCGTGATACCGCGTTCCCGCTCGAGATCCATCGAGTCCATCAGCCGCTCCGACACCTGCTGATTGTCACGAAACATTCCTGAATGTTTAAATAATTGATCAACAAGAGTCGTCTTTCCATGATCAACGTGGGCGATGATCGCCACGTTGCGTATCTTTGCCTGTTCCATTTCTTTATCCTGAAGAAGTTGCGGGGCCGCTGCGTTCTACGGCGGCGAGGTCATGTTCGGAGATGATACAACAAAAAAGACACTCACCTGGACAGGGGTGCCGGGATGAAAATCGATATAAGGATTTTCGAACAAAAACAGAACATACTACTCCGATGATTGCCAGATGGCAAGTAAAAGCCGAATGGACACTGAATCGGCGTAACCGGCTCCTCTGCCTACAAACGGCCCAGAACCTTGCGGCGGGAAACGGCCGATCGTCGCAACGCCGGGATTGTTCCGTCGACATAATCGTAGACCCTCGCCTCCTTGTTGGCGGCAGGCCGCATGATCCGGCCGATGACCTGCAACAGCCGGCCCTCAAAGGTGATCGGCGTCGTCAGGAACAGGCTGCTGAGGCCGGGGCAATCGAAGCCCTCGCCGATCAACTGCAGGGTGGCGACCAGGACCTGAAGCTCGCTGTTCTGGACCGCGGCGACCACGGCATGGCGCCTCTCCTGGGAAACCTGCCCGGTCAGCAGTTCGACCCGGATCCCGCGGCGCCGGAGCTCATCGGCAAAGATTTCGCAATGGCCGACGCGGTCGGAGACCACCAGTACCGTTCCGGCATCCGGTTCTTTCACCGCCAGGCAGATATCCTCGATAATCTGGAGATTCCGCCCCTCGTGGCCGGCCAGCGCCCTGATCAGGGCCTGGTAGTCGCCACGATAGCTGAAGGTGAACGCCGTTTCCCGCTGGATCAAACGCGGCCTGAGGACGGCGCCGCTGGCCTCCAGCTCATCCTGATCGACCTTGTGAATCCTGTCGCCCATGAAATAATAGATCAGCCGGGTGAAACCGTCATCGCTGCGAAAGGCGGTGGCCGAGAGGCCGAGGAGGTAATGGCTGTCGAAATGCGAGACGACATCGGTGAACAGCGCCGCCGGGACCCGGTGACACTCATCGACCACGAGGTGGCCGAAA
>Ga0209066_10006499_pt1 | contig 11894 bp, 9 predicted proteins | sample All_14_2_FD_187198 | JGI IMG/M metagenome (GOLD analysis project Ga0209066, IMG submission 187198) | Freshwater microbial communities in response to fracking from Pennsylvania, USA - Allegheny Zone_MetaG_DW_15 (SPAdes) (version 2) ...
CACGCTGACAGCGTCGCTGACAGAAGACCGCGCCCGGGTGGAGTGCAGCATCAGCATTGGCAAGAACAACGCGCCGGCCAACAAGGCCGCGTTCCAGGCGCTGCTGGCGCAGAAGGCGGCCATTGAAGCGGCCTTTGGCTGCGATCTGCAATGGCAGGAGCTGCCGGGCAAGAACAGTTGCCGCATCTGCATCGACAGCCTGCAGGGCGGCTGGAAGTCGCCCGAGGCAGACTGGCCGGCGCTGCAGCAGTGGCTGACCGTTCAGGCCATGCGCATGGAAAAGGCTTTGAAGGGGCCGATTCAAGCGCTGAAGGTTTGAGCGGTGGATGTGGTCTGACTGAAGAAAAAGTCGAGCCGCTGAACTATTCGCCTGCGCTGCTACCATTTCCAGCACTGTTTCCCCAACCCGCCCGCCATGCCAACGCCCGATTCAGCAGCCCGCCAGGACAAGCGCGCACAGGACGCTGCGCTGCGGTCATTTCACGCGTATGTGTACGAGCAGCTCCAGTCCGGGCGCAAGGACGAGATCCTGCGCCGGGCGAGCGAGCGCATCGGGCTGTGGAAGAAGGGTCGGCTGTGCAGCAACTACTACATCCGCTTCTGGTCGGGCGTGGTGGCCTCTGGTGACAGCCAGGTGTTCAAGCAGAAGGTGATGGACGCCTCTGAGCGGCGGGCGCTGGGCATGATGCAGAACACGCCGTTTTCGTTTTTGATGCGGGAGCACCGTTGAACCGCGAACAGCTCCACGCGCTGCTGTCCGAAGCGCGCAAGCAGGTGCAGCACGCGGAGTTCGTGATCGTGGGTTCGCTGGCCATCCTGGGTGCGGTGGCCGAACCGCCCCGCACCATGGTCATGTCCATCGATGTGGACACCTACCTGAAGAACGATCCGCAGCGCACGGGCGAACTGGTGCAGGCGCTGGGGCAGGGCTCTGCCTTTGAGGACGAGCACGGGTACTACCTGGACCCGGTGTCGCCGAATCTGCCGTCGTTCCCCGAGGGCTGGCAGGACCGTTTGGTTCAGATCGATTTCGACGACGTGAAGGCTTTCTTTGTCGAAGCCAACGACGTGGCCGTGTCCAAGTACATGCGGGGCGAAGACCGCGACATGCGCTGGCTGCTGGCCGGGCTGAAGGCAGGGTTGATCGATCTGGACGTGATCGAACGGCGGGTGGGCAGCGCGCCGGCGCTGGACGGGGAGCTGGCCGCAGCGCGCAAGCGGATCGCCCAACACCGGAAGCGCCTGAGCGCCGGGTGATTCGGGGGAGAGCGCCATCCTGGGCGCATCGGACAACACAACATTTCAGGGACGGATGCCGCCCATGGGCTTGCACAACGAAATCCAGTTTGAGACCGACATCTGCGAACACCTGGCCGCCCACGGCTGGCTGTACGCCGTACCGGGCCATGAGGGTGACGCCAAGGGCTACGACACCGCCCGCGCGCTGTTCCCAGCCGACGTGCTGGCTTGGGTGCAGACCACCCAGCCCCAGGCCTGGGCAACGCTGCAGAAGAACCACGGTGCGGCTGCCGAAGCGATGCTGCTCGACCGCTTGCGCAAAGCGCTGGACGAGCGCGGCACGCTGGAGGTGCTGCGCGTGGGGCTGGAGCTGCTGGGGCTGAAGGCGCCGTTGAAACTGGCGCAGTTCAAGCCGGCGCTGGCCATGAACCCCGAGCTGCAGGCGCGCTACGAGGCCAACCGCCTGCGCGTGGTGCGCCAGTGCCGCACCAACCACGACGACATCATCGACGTGGTGCTGTTCCTCAACGGCATCCCGGTGGCCACGGCCGAACTCAAGACCGACTTCACGCAGGACATCAACGCGGCGGTGGACCAGTACCGCTTTGATCGCCTGCCAAGACCGAAGGGCAAGCCGTTCGCCGAGCCCTTGCTGGACTTCCCACGCGGGGCGCTGGTGCACTTTGCGGTGAGCAACCGCACGGTGATGATGACCACCCGCCTGGAAGGGCCGAAGACGAACTTCCTCCCCTTCAACCTGGGTGACCGGGGTGGCGCCGGCAACCCGCCCAACGGTCAAGGCCACCGCACCGGCTACCTGTGGCAACAGGTCTGGCAGCGGGACAGTTGGCTGGAAATCATCGGCCGCTACCTGATCACCAAGCGGGACGGTAAGAAGCGCATCACCAGCGTGCTGTTCCCGCGCTACCACCAGCTCGACGCCACCCGCCAGCTGGTGCAGGCGGTGCTGGCCGAAGGGGCAGGGCACAAGTACCTGATCCAGCACAGCGCGGGCAGCGGCAAGACCAATTCCATCGCCTGGACGGCACACTTTTTGGCCGACCTGCACGACGCACACAACCAGAAGGTGTTCGACACCGTGCTGGTGGTGAGCGACCGCACGGTGCTGGACACACAGTTGCAGGAAGCCATTTTCGACTTCGAGCGCACGGCGGGCGTGGTGGCCACCATCAAGGGCGAGGGCGGCAGCAAGAGCGCCGAGCTGGCCGAAGCGCTGTCGGGCAGCAAGAAGATCGTGGTCTGCACGATCCAGACCTTTCCGTTTGCGCTGCAGGCGGTGCAGGACCTGGCGGCCACCCAGGGCAAGCGCTTTGCCGTGATCGCCGACGAGGCGCACAGCTCGCAGGCGGGCAACGCGGCGTCCAAGCTCAAGCAGGTGCTCAGCGCCGAAGAACAGCAGGCGCTGGCCGACGGCGGTGAGATCGACACCGAAGACCTGCTGGCCGCGCAGATGGCGGCCACGGCCAACGCCAAAGGCATCACCTATGTGGCCTTCACCGCCACGCCCAAGGCCAAGACGCTGGAACTGTTCGGCCGCCGACCCAAGCCCGAACTGCCGGCCGGCCCGGACAACCTGCCGGGGGCGTTTCACGTCTATTCCATGCGGCAGGCGATCGAGGAGGGCTTCATCCTCGACGTGCTGAAGAACTACACGCCCTACAAGCTGGCCTTCAAGCTGGCCAACGAAGGGCGCGAGTGGGACGAGACCGAGGTGGAGCGCAGCGAGGCGATGAAAGGCCTGATGCGCTGGGTCCGGCTGCACCCCTACAACATCAGCCAGAAAGTGGCCATCGTGGTGGAGCACTTCCGCGAGAACGTGCAGCCCCTGCTGAACGGCCACGCCAAGGCCATGGTGGTGGTGGCCAGCCGCCTGGAGGCCGTGCGCTGGAAGCTGGCGCTGGACGCCTACATCCAGGAGAGCGGCTACACCCTGGGTTCGCTGGTGGCGTTCTCCGGCGAGGTGAACGACGCGCAGTCGCTGCCCGAGCCGGTGGCCGAAACGTCCAAGACGCTCAACCCCAACCTGAGGGGTCGCGACATCCGCGACGCCTTCGCCACCGACGAATACCAGATCCTGCTGGTGGCCAACAAATTCCAGACCGGGTTCGACCAGCCGCTGCTGTGCGGCATGTACGTGGACAAGCGGCTGGCCGGTATCCAGGCGGTGCAGACGCTCAGCCGCCTGAACCGGGCCTACAACGGCCCGCACGGCCTGAAGGACAACACTTACATCCTCGACTTCATCAACGACCCCGAGGAGGTTCTGACCGCATTCCAGACGTACTACGAGACGGCCGAGCTGGCCGGCGTGACCGACCCGCACCTGGTGTACGAACTGCGCGCCAAGCTGGACGGCAGCGGCCACTACGACGACTTCGAGGTCGAGCGCGTGGCGCTGGTGGTGCTCAACCCGCAGTCCAGCCAGGCCATGCTGCTGGCCGCCATAGAGCCGGTGGCCGACAGGCTGCTCAAGCGGTACAAGGCCGCCCAGCAGGCGTTTGCTGCGGCCGAAGCCAAAGCGACGGACGGCCCCGAGGCGAAGGCCGCCAAAGATGAGCTGGACGCGCTGCTGCTGTTCAAGCGCGACTTGGGCACTTTCGTCCGGGTCTATGCCTTCCTGAGCCAGTTGTTCGACTACGGCAATACGGCCATCGAGAAGCGGGCCATCTTCTTCAAGCACCTGCTGCCGCTGCTGGAGTTCGGCCGCGAGCGCGAGGGCGTGGACTTGAGCAAGGTGGTGCTGACCCACCACAAGCTCAAAGACCAGGGAAAACGCACGCTGGTGCTGGGAGAGAACGAGGGAGACTACAAACTGCCGCCCTTGACCGAGCCCGGCGGCGGGCAGGTGCAGGACAAACAGAAGGCGCTGCTGTCCGAGATCGTGCAGAAGGTCAACGACCTGTTCGACGGCGAGCTGACCGACGACGACAAGCTGGTCTACGTGAACAACGTGCTCAAAGGCAAGCTGCTCGAATCCGACCAGCTCGTGCAGCAAGCCATGAACAACTCCAAGGGTCAGTTCGCCAACTCACCCGACCTGGACAGCGAACTGCTCAACGCCATCATGGACGCACTGACCGCCCACAACACCATGAGCAAGCAGGCGCTGGATTCTGAGCGGGTGCGGTCAGGGCTGAAGTCGATTCTGCTCGGGCCGGCGGGGCTGTATGAGGCGCTGCGCCGGCGGGGAGGGGATGCTGCGGGGGCTCAGGCATGAGTCGGCGCAGCCCCAAAGAAAAAGCCCGGCGGTGCCGGGCTTTTCAATTTGTGGCGGAGAAGGAGGGATTCGAACCCTCGATACAGGAGATCCTGTATGCCGGATTTCGAATCCGGTGCATTCGACCACTCTGCCACCTCTCCGCGGTCAAGCCCGAGATTCTAGCAGGAACAGTAGCTACTGCTTTTTTCGTAAAGGGTGTCGGCGGCGGGGTGCGACAATGGGCGGCCCCCACCGACCACCGTTCCGGCATGCTCGTCGATACCCAGCCCGCCACCCACCAGCACCTGCCCGCCAGCCCCGAGGTGCGCGACGAGTGGGTGGACACGCAGCTGATCGGGGTGCTCATGGACAGCGCCATGCATTCGCTGCTGGCCGCGGCGCTGGCATTTCCGGTGCTGGCCTACGTCATGTACGGCGAAACCTGGCTGCCCGCGCTGGCCGCCTGGAGCGCCCTGGTGACCCTGCTGCTGATCTACCGCTACCGCGTGATCGTTCACTACCGGCTTCGCTACGACAGTGTCGAGGGGCCGATGCGGCAGACCTTCATGCGGCGCTACGGCTGGACCTGGTCGGTGGTGGGCTTTGTCTGGGGGGCGTCTGTGCTGCTGACCTTTCAGCACGCGTCCCTGCAGACGCAGTTCGTGTGTGCCCTGCTGGTGCTGGGCCACAGCATGGTGTCCCTGACCTCGTTCAGCGCCTACCTGCCGATCTTCTGGCGCTACACCACGGCGCTGATGTGTGGTGCGCTCGTGGGCCTGCTGGTGCGGGGCGTGGTGCTGACCGGGGACCCGGCGGTCTGGCGGCACACCGCCTCCATCGTGATCCTGCTGCTCATCTACTGGGGGTTGCTGATGGTGGCGGGCCGGCGGCTGCACAATGTGCACCGGGCCAGCCTGGAACTGCAGTTCTCCAACCAGGAACTGATCGATTCGCTGACGCAGCAGACCCGGGCCTCGCTGCGGGCGGTGGCCACCAAGAACCGCTTCCTGGCCTCGGCCGCGCACGACCTGCGTCAGCCGGTGCATGCGCTCAGCCTGTACGCCGACTGGCTCGCCACCGAGCCCGAGATGGCGCGTGACATCTCGCCGCGCATCCTGCAGTCCACCCGGGCCATCAACGAGCTGTTCGACTCGCTGTTCGACCTCACCCGCATCGACGCCGGCAATTACAAGGTGCGCCTGCAGCACGTGGACGTGCGCCAGCTGTTTGCCGACCTGGCCTTGCAGTTCGAACCGGTGGCGGCGGCCAAATCCTTGCGCCTGCACGCCCACGCCCGGCCCACGACCATCTGGGCCGATCCGGTGGTGCTGCGCCGCATTCTGGGCAACCTGCTGTCCAACGCACTCAAGCACACCAGCAAGGGCGGGGTGCTGCTGGGGCTGCGGCACCGCCGCGACATGCTGGTTTTCGAGGTCTGGGACACCGGTGTGGGCATTGCGCGCGAACACCAGCAGGCGATCTTCCAGGAGTTCTTCCGCGTTTCACAGCACCAGGGCACGGAGGACAGCCTGGGGCTGGGGCTGACCATCGTCTCCAAACTGACGGCGCTCATGGGCTATCAGCTGGCGCTGTCCTCGGTGGCGGGGCGGGGCAGCGTGTTCCGCGTGATGCTGCCGGCCTACACCCAGAAGGGCGTGGACGAGCGCGAGGCGCCGGGCGTGGTGCTCAATTCGGGGATGATGGGCCTGCACTGAACCGGCCCACACCGCGGGCGGGTGGCGGCGCCGGCGGTGTCAGAGTTCCAACAGACCGGCGGTGCGGGCCAGGTGGCTGGCCTGCGAGCGGCTCTTGACGTTCAGGCGGCGGAACAGGCGCCACAGGTGCACCTTGACGGTGTGTTCGCTGATCTGCAGCTGCTCCGCAATGTCGCGGTTGGACAGGCCGCGGTCTAGCATCACCAGCAGCTGTTTCTGCCGCTTGGACAGCTTCTCGGGGATGGTGGGGGCGTTCTCGTCTTCCGGCTCGTCGGCCAGGAACTCGCGCAGCACCTTGGCGATCTGGGCCGCGCCGGCAGACTTCTCCACATAGGCATCGGCGCCGGCTTCGCGCGCCAGGTCTTCGTAGTCGGAGGCGGGCGAGGCCGAGAGCACGATCAGCGAGGTGTCGGGCAGCATCTGCCGCACCTCGCGCACACCGGACACCCCGTTGGTGTCGGGCAGCTTCAGGTCCAGACACACCAGTTCCGGGTCGCCGTGCTCGGCAATGGCTTTGCTCACCGATGCCAGGCGCTCAAGCTCCACCACCTGGGTCGAAGCCCTCAGGCGGCGCAGCAACATGACGACAGCCTCACGCATCAGTGGGTGGTCGTCAATGACAAAAATACTCATGGCAGCGGCTTAATTTGAAAAAATCAGTTAGGAGCATATCGACAAAGCCAGGCTTTGGCGATAGGAAACAGCCACCAAATGTGGCCCTTGTTTTTAGTATTCCAGCCCCCATGCAGGGGAGGCGGGAACCATGGAATGCCCGCCCGGTCAGGTGTCGGTGGCCGGGGTGAAGTGGGCCAGCGCCGTTGCCAGCGCGTCATCGCCGGACCGTTGGACCAGTTGCCCGGCCAGCTCCGGCAAACCGGCCGCACCCTGCTGCTGCAGACGTGCAATCGCCTGGGCCGCGTCCTTGGGGTTGGAAAAGCCGGTGCTTTGCAGCAACAGCTGCCCCTTGGCGTCCAGCAGCTTGAAGTAGAACATACCGTCGCTTTCGCGGTACTGCTTGAAGCTGGGGGCCGCGATCTTGCCGGCCTTGGCGGCTTTGGCTGTGGCCAGGCTGTCCAGCGGGCGCAGGCCGACGGCGTGGCGCAGGCGGGCGGTGAAGGGTGTGGCGATGGCGCGGGCCTTCTCGGCCCCTTTCTTCAGGGTCTTCTCGATCTGCGCCGGGTCGCGCATCAGTTCCTCGTAGACCACGCGCATGGGCGCGATCTCCTGGTCAAGGCGCTCGAACAGGCGCTGCTTGGCGTCCCCCCAGGCGATGCCGCCGGCATAGGCCAGGGCCAGGTCATCGGTCTCTTCGGCACTGGCGAAAGCCTGGAACAGCTGGAACAGGGCCGAGCCTTCGGTGTCCTTGGGTTCGCCGGGCGCGCGCGAATCGGTCACGATGCCCATGATGAGCTTGCGCAGCTGGTCTTTCGGAGCGAACAGCGGGATGGTGTTGTCGTAACTCTTGCTCATCTTGCGGCCGTCCAGCCCGGGCAGGGTGGCCACGTGCTCCTCGATCACCACATCGGGCAGCGTGAAGTGCTCGCCGTAGAGGTGGTTGAAGCTGGATGCGATGTCGCGCGCCATCTCGATGTGCTGGATCTGGTCGCGGCCGACCGGCACCTGGTGGGCGTTGAACATCAGGATGTCGGCCGCCATCAGCACCGGGTACATGAACAGGCCGGCGGTCACACCCGCATCCGGTTCTTCAGCCGCGGCCGTGTTCCTGTCGACCGCGGCCTTGTAGGCGTGGGCGCGGTTGAGCAGGCCCTTGCCGGTCACGCAGGTGAGGAACCAGGTGAGTTCGGGGATCTCGGGGATGTCGGACTGGCGGTAGAAGGTCACGCGCTCGGGATCCAGGCCACAGGCCAGCCAGGTGGCGGCGATTTCCAGCGTGGAACGCTGCACCCGGGCCGGGTCGCCACCGGTCTTGATGAGGGCGTGGTAGTCGGCCAGGAAATAGAAGTTCTGGGTGTCCGGCTGGCGGCTGGCACGCACCGTGGGCCGGATGGCGCCGACGTAGTTGCCCAGGTGGGGCGTGCCCGAAGTGGTGATGCCGGTGAGGACGCGTTGGAGGCTCATGGACGGGACGGAGACTTAAAAGAGGATGGCTCGCAGCGGTGCCAGCAGCAACTGGATGGCGCTGCTGGTGACCAGCATGAGGGGCTGCATCCAGAGGCTGCTGACCACGCCTGCGATCACCAGGGCCATGACGATGAAGAAGCCCCAGGGCTCGATGCGCGAGACCATGTCGGCCTGGCGGTGGGGCAACAGACCGACCAGGATGCGGCCGCCGTCCAGCGGCGGCAGCGGGAAGAGGTTGAAGGCGAACATCACCAGGTTGACCAGCACGCCCGCTTCGCACATCTCGGTAAAGAAGTGCTCGCTCACTCCCAGGAAGACCAGCAGATAGAGTCCGATGGTCCACAGGATGGCCTGGATCAGGTTGGCACCGGGACCGGCCAGGGCCACCCAGACCATGTCGCGCTTGGGGTTGCGCAGGCGGCCGAAGTTCACCGGCACCGGCTTGGCGTAGCCGAACAGGAAGGCGCCGCCGGTGGCGAAATAGAGCAGCAGCGGCATGGCGATCGTGCCCACCGGGTCGATGTGCCGGGCCGGGTTGAGGGTGATGCGGCCAAGCATGGCGGCCGTGTTGTCGCCGAAATGGCGTGCCGCGTAGCCATGCGCCGCCTCGTGCACGGTGATGGCGAACAGCACCGGGATGGCGTAGAGGGTGATGGTCTGGATGATCTGGGCGATGTCCATGGCAGGCTCGGGCAAACCACTATTGTCCCCGATGGGGAGGGGCGTTGCTTACAGGCCCAGTGGCGCCAGCGGTCCCTGGCCGGCGCGCAGCACTTCGGGCTCGCCGCCGGTCCCCATGGGGGTGAGGTCGATCACGCTGGTGGGGGCCTGGGCGCATGCCCCGGCCGCGATCACGCCATCGATTTCATGCTCGAAACGGTCGCGGATGGTCTCGGCGTCGTTGACCGGCTCCGTCTCGCCCGGCGCAATCAGCGTGGTGGCCAGCAGCGGCGCGTTGTGCAGGTCCAGCAGCATCAGCAGGGTCACATGGTCGGGCACACGCAGGCCGATGGTCTTGCGCGAAGGATGGCTGACGCGCCGCGGCACTTCCTTGCTCGCTTCGAGGATGAAGGTGTAGGGCCCGGGTGTAGCGGCCTTGAGCAGGCGGTACTGCCGGTTGTCCACCTTGGCATAGCTGGCGACCTCGCTCAGGTCGCGGCAGAGCAGGGTGAGGTGGTGCTTGTCGTCCACCTGGCGGATGCGACGCAGCCGGTCGGCCGCGGCCTTGTCGTCCAGGTGGCAGACCAGCGCATAGCTCGAATCGGTGGGCACCGCCAGCACGCCACCCCGCTCCAGCAGCTGCACCGCCTGCTTGAGCAGGCGCGGTTGCGGATTGTCCGGGTGGACCTCGAAGAACTGCGACATGCCCTCAGATCACCCTTGCCTGCAGGTGCTCCCAGACCGGCGTCACGCTGCCGGGCAGGTCGGGCAGCTTGCCCAGGTCGGTGTGGCTTTCGTCGGGGCTGTGGAAGTCGCTGCCGCGCGAGGCCAGCAGGCCGAACTCGTGGCAGAACCCGGTGTACTTGACCACGTCCGCCTGGCTGTGGGCGCCGGTCACCACCTCCACGCCCAGGCCCCCCAGGGTCTTGAACTCGGTGAAGAGGGCGTATTCCTCGTTGGCGGTGAACCCGTAGCGCCCGGGGTGCGCGATCACCGCCATGCCGCCGGCACCCGTGATCCAGCCCACCGCGTCGCGCAGGCTGGCCCAGCGGTGCGGCACGAAACCCGGCTTGCCTTCGGAGAGGTATTTCCGGAACACCTCGTTGGTGTCGCTGCAGAAGCCGGCCTCGACGATGTAGCGTGCGAAGTGCGTGCGCGAAATCAGTTCCGGGTTGTCCACGAACTTCATGGCACCTTCGAACGCAGCGGGAATGCCGACCTTGGCCAGGTCGGCCGCCATGTCCCGCGCCCGCGCCTCCCGGCCTCCGCGGGTCTGGCGCATGCCCTGCACCAGCGCCGCGTCGGTGTGGTCGAAGCCCAGGCCGACGATGTGCACCGTCACGCCCGCGAAGGTGACCGAAACCTCGGTGCCCGTCAGGTACCGAAGACCCGCTTCGCGCGCGGCCGCGATGGCGCGCGCCTGCCCCCCGATTTCGTCGTGGTCGGTCAGCGCCCACAACTCCACCCCGTTGGCGCTGGCGCGCTGTGCCAGCGCCTCGGGCGTGAGCGTGCCGTCCGAGACGACAGAATGGCAGTGCAGATCGGCGTTGAGAATGTGGTTCACAGGGTCATTGTAGGTTTGGCGAATGACCGGTGCGGGACGAAGCAGCAAACCCCGCGACAGCAGCAGTGACTCCGCCCCGGAACACCGCGCTGCGGGCTTCGCCCAGCCGCAGGTGTGGCCCCCTGGGGGGGAGGCGCCGCTGGCTGCGCGGGAGCTGTCCGCGCGGGGAGTTATCCCGTATTCCGCAGACCGGCCGCGATGCCGTTGATCGACAGGTGGATGCCGCGGCGCACTTTTTCGTCCTGCACCACGTCGCTTTCGCCGGCCCGGTAGCGCCGAACCAGTTCCACCTGCAGGTGGTGCAGCGGGTCGATGTAGGGGAAGCGGTGGCGCATGGAGCGCTGCAGGGCCGCGTTGTTCACCAGGCGTTTTTTCTCGCCGGTGATCAGCGCCAGCGCCTCGGCCGTGCGGTGCCACTCGGCTTCGATGGCGCCGAACACCTTGCCGCGCAGCTTTTTGTCGGGCACCAGTTCGGCGTAGCGCGTGGCCAGGGCCAGGTCGCTCTTGGCCATGACCATGTCCATGTTGGACAGCAGGGTGCTGAAGAAGGGCCACTGGCGGACCATCTTCTGCAGCAGGGCCTTGCGGGCCGCCAGGCCCTTGTGGCCTTCGGCGTGCAGGAAGCTGTGCACCGCCGAGCCGAAGCCGTACCACCCCGGCAGGGTCAGGCGGCACTGGCCCCAGCTGAACCCCCAGGGGATGGCGCGCAGGTCTTCGATGCGCTGCGTGGCCTTGCGCGAGGCCGGGCGCGAGCCGATGTTGAGTTCGGCGATTTCGCGGATCGGCGTGGCGGCGAAGAAATAGTCGGCAAAGCGCGGGGTCTCGTACACCAGAGCACGGTAGGCGGCCATGCTGGCGCTGGAGAGTTCGGCCGCGGCGTCCAGGAAAGCCCTGGGCGCGTTGCGGGTGGGCTGCAGCAGCGTGGCCTCCAGCGTGGCGGCGACCAGGGTTTCAAGGTTGCGGCGGCCGATCTCGGGGTTGGCGTACTTGGAGCCGATCACCTCGCCCTGCTCGGTCAGACGGATCTGGCCGCGCACCGTGCCCGGCGGCTGCGCCAGGATGGCCTGGTAGCTCGGGCCGCCGCCGCGGCCGACGGTGCCGCCGCGGCCGTGGAACATGCGAAGGCGGATCTGGCCCTCACGCTCCGCCTCGGCGTTCAGCCTGTCGAACAGCTCGACCAGCGCGATCTCGGCCCGGTAGAGCTCCCAGTTGCTGGTGAAGATGCCGCCGTCCTTGTTGCTGTCGGAGTAGCCGAGCATGATGTCCTGCTCGCAGTAGCCGTCGGCCGCGCCGCGCAGCACCATGTCGCGCACGCCGGGCAGGTCGTAGTACTCGCGCATGATGGGCGCGGCGTTGCGCAGGTCTTCGATGGTCTCGAACAGCGGCACCACGATCAGGTCGGCCACCGCGGGGC
>Ga0209066_10006500_pt1 | contig 11893 bp, 6 predicted proteins | sample All_14_2_FD_187198 | JGI IMG/M metagenome (GOLD analysis project Ga0209066, IMG submission 187198) | Freshwater microbial communities in response to fracking from Pennsylvania, USA - Allegheny Zone_MetaG_DW_15 (SPAdes) (version 2) ...
TCGGTCAGGAAGGTGCGGCGGAAGAATTCGGCAGGTTTGCGATACTCGTCGCTTCCTTCGCCCAGATGCACCTGCCACAGATCGGCCGCGAATTCCGCCTGCTGGTAACGACCGCTGGCGACATCGGCATGCGGCGTGACGATCTCGCGCCAGGACTTCAGGTTCCCGGCCGCAGCTGGCTCGATCAGCGAGCCACCCACCTTGCGCTTCTCACCGCGTACCTGTTCGTCGAAGACCAGGCGGCGCAGTTCCATTTTCATCTTGCCGATTTCATCGCCTTGGGGCGCCGATACGGCCGCCAGCAAACGGGTCATGGAATCGAGGGCGCGGTCGGCATCGTCGCTCGAAAACGGCTCCTGATGCGCCCACTTGTTACGCCAGTCGCGCAGCTCCTGAACCAGCGAACGTTCGGCGCGACCCAGCGTGCGCCCGAACACGTCGTTCCAGGTTTCCCACATCAGCTTGAGCAGGGCGGCAACATCCCAATCCGCGATCGGTTTCTTGCTAAGGTTGGGGTCGTCGGCGAAGCGCCGGATATTCTCCATCCGCACGACGGTGTTTTTGACGGCCGATTGAATTTCGCGCTCGACGAAGGGGGCGAGCCCTGCCCGCAGGAGATCCATCGCCTTACCGACGCGTTCCTGATTGGTGATGGCCATGGCTTAGGTCTCCGTCTCTTCGAACAAGCCGGCTTGCGCAGGACGTTGGGGGCCACCCTCGCGCGCCAAGCGGGTGACCTCGGGCCAGCTCTGCACGAGGCCGTTGTAGGCCATGGCCTCGGCGGCCCGCTTCTTGCGCTCGCACAAGGTGTAGAGGCGATAGGCCAGTTCGCGGGCGGTTTCGGCCTTCGATCCGAGCTTTGCTACGAGCGCCGCTGCCGCGGCTTCACCGCCGGTTTCAAGAGCCCGAATAAGGTGATGCACGACTTCCCATGCCGTGAGTCGCGGGTCAGTTTCTGGATCCCAGTCGGCCGGCAGCTCATTGGGCTTGAGCAGTCGAACCTTGCCGGCCTTCGATGTGAGTATGCCCGCTTCAGCCAAGCTCGAAACGGCGGTATTTTTCGATTTAGAGAGTTGCTCGGCGACGCCAAACTCGCCTTCGGAAAATCCGGTCTGCTCGAACCAAGTTAGGGCCCACCGACTGTCGGCGTCGAAGTCGCCTTCCTGCGAGGCCAGCGCCTCGTCGAGTGTCTGGTTGATGAGTGACAATGCATCGCGCACGCTGAGCGGCTTGCCCTCGGCGTCCAGCACCTTGGAATATCGAGTGTAAACCGCCATGCCTGGACCGATGGCGGCCTGAGCAAGGTCCACAGGCGCAATATTGCCCGCCTGCAGATGGGCGAGCGCCTGAGGTAGTTCGCCTTTGAGAGCTGAGACAAACTCGCGGCGCGTGGCAGTTGGTGCGTTGGCTTCCCGCGGACGACAGACGAGGACGATGCTCGAGGCGAGTGCGTTGTTGCCCATGGCAATCATCCGACCCGAGCCTTCGGTTCGTATTGGCCAAGTTCCGCTTATGGCGAAGCCGGCTTCAATCACTGCTGCAAGGAAAGTATCCCAGCCTGTGTTGGTTGTGCCGTCGCTGCCGTCGCTCTCCGATTGCTTGAATGCGTAATAGATGGTGACAGGAAAGGCCGGGTGTGCCTGCTCAGAAAGGCGGTGCATCGCTTGCGTCATTCCGCTGAGGAAGAAAAACTCGGCCTTCTCCCTGCTGCCGTGGCGATACGGCGTAGCCACAAGTTCTTCGGCTTTGGGTACAGCGAGGGTCGCGAAGAGATTAGGGAAGACCGACCTCAGCGAACGGCGTAGCCAGACGTAGAAGAAGTCTGAAAGGTCTGCGTAGCCAATATTGTCGTAATAGGGCGGATCGGTCGAAATGACCTTGCTCATGCTGACGGTCTGTGATGAAGCGTCGGCTTGTTGTACGACTGCATTCGGGCTAGATGGAAATGCATCGATTGCCATCGCACCCTTATCTATAGCGATCGTGAAACTGCCACCGATGTCGGCAAACGTGTTTGCCTCCGCAAAATCCCACGTCATTGGGATCGCCTGCCGGGCGAAGGTCTCACGAAAAGCGCCCCGATCACTCATCCAAGACGCGATCGACGATCCGATGTTGGTCATCTTAGAAACTGCGAATGCCAAATATACCCCAATCGCATCCGCATATGCCGATGCGCCGATGCCCCCGTCGTGTAATGCCTTGCTGCCATCGGCGAGTCCGGCTCTGATGGCGTCGCGCTTGATCCGCTCGCGCGCTTCGCCCACCAGATCAGAGAAGGTCGTCAGCGCGACAAGCTGGCGGGGGGTGAAGAGGTCAGCGAACGTCATCAAGCCGTAGTTCGGCGTCTTGAAGTCACGCGGGTTCACGGGCAGCGCTACGTCCGGCTTCCACTCGGGCTTCGCCTTGAGCGCCGCCGCTTCGTGCTCCGGCGTGGGTGTGAGATAGACGCGCCCGCGGTCGCCCTCGGCCACAATGGCCATCAGCCGCGCGCCCATTCGTCCTGCCTGGCCCTCGCTTCGAATGTGGTCGTATGCTACCGGCACACCCGACATCAGGCACCGGAATGCCGCGCGCTTGCCAGCCGTGGTGCCGAGCTTCGCCCCCTCCGCGTCCTTCGGCTTCCCCACCTTCACCGTGAAGCGGTAGGCGCCGTTCTCGACCACCGGTTCGACGTACGCCTCCTTGCCCGCCTTGGTGGAGAGCATGAAGGTCGAGGCGAGCGGCACGTCCACCTTGGCGAAGGCCGGGTTCGGGCTCTTGACCGTGCGCGCCCAGAGCCAGGCGATCACGGTAAGCTTGCGGCCGACGTAGGGCTTCAGGTCCGGCCGCGCCTTCGCCATCTCGGCGGTGACCTCGACCTTCGGGTAGAGGTGGCCGATGCGCTTCTCGGCTTCGTCGCGCATCCACTGGCCGTAGTAGCGCACGTCCTCGGCCAGGCCCTGCGCGCCCTTCCATTGCCGAGGATCCAGAGACTTCTCGGCGTGGCTTGCTGGATTAACGGGTGGCTTGCCGGAAAACTTGGGCGGGATCTCGATCATCGCCTTGTTGATCAGTACCGCGACTGGGTTGAGGTCTGTAGCGTAGCTCTCGAGCCCGAGCCGCTGCGCTTCTAGCGGCAAAGCGCCGCCACCGGCGAAGGGGTCGTGGAAGGCGGGTAGCTTCTGGCGGTCGAACAGGTCTTTCGCCCGAGGATGGTCGGCGTTTTCGGCGCAAGCGCGTCGCCAGCTTGCCCAGATCTCGTCGCGCGCCGCCTGCAGTACCGTCTCGTTGGTGGTGTTTTCCCACAGCACCAGGTCCTCAATGATGCGGAACAAGCGATCGCGCTCCTTCTCCTGTTTTTTCTCGGTCGGAAACAGGTCTGGATAGGACGACGGGTCATCCACCATCTGCGCGAAGATCACAGCACGCGCAGCCGCCAATGGCCGCCGCGCCCACCACAGATGTAGCGTGGAGGGATGGCCATGCCGGATCGACTTCTCCCGCGCCGAGGCCTTGTTGATCGCCTCCAGCGGCAAGGCGACCTCGATGAGTTTTTTGCGGGTTTTGGCTGTCATGGGCATTCTCACGAGGGCGGCGCTGCTTCGGCGAGCAGCTGTGCAAAGGGGAAATTGACGGTGGCACCGGTGAATTCGGTGGTGATGCCTTTGTCGTGAAACGGTCGGCGCAGGTAATGGACCTTGTGGGAGGAGCCATCCATGAACTCGACAATGGCGAGGATGAAGTCCTCCGGCTTGTTCAGCGAATAGAGGATCTCGTTCTTGGTAACGGTCACGGTATCCGCGCCCGTAACCCGCCCCTTCACCTCAATGAACCTCAGTCGGCCGGTGCCCGGGATCGCGCTTTCGATGTCGTAGCCGAGCTTTTCAAACTCGCGATCCGTCGGAATGAAGCCGAGACCCCGCTCGATCTCCATGATCACAGCGCGGGCGCGGGCTGCGGCGGCCTGCGTGTCGACGAACTGCTGGGTTGAAACGTCGTTGCGGCCACCGATGGCCTGGATCATCCCCATCGGGACCACCAGCAAGCCGCCAAGAACGACGGGCGGCAGTGGCGCAATCTGGCGCTCGCGCTTGATGTCTTCCATGCGCTTCTGCAGCCGGGCCTGGAGTTCGTCCGCCCGCTTGCGGGCCTCGCCAGAGTTGACGCGGGCATTGGCCTTGCCTGAGCGTTCCTGGTCTTTCAATTGCTCGGCACGGAAGTCCCAGTAATTGATCTCCTTAGTCAGACGATCCTTGACCGCCGCCTCGGTCTTATCGAGGAGTGCGATCTTCCGATCGCGGATTTCGGCCAGATGCTCCGGCACCACGTTCGCGATAGCATGGGCCTGCGCCTTACTCTCAAGCTCCCGTGCGATCCACGCGCATTCCGGGCGCGCCAGCAGAAAGTCGAGGGACGGCTCGCCCGCCGCAAGCGGCCGGTAATCCAGGTATGGCGCGTAGTTGAGATGGCGCGCCTGGCCAGCGGCATCGATTTCGACGAAGAGAAGCCGCTCCGAGATGATCCGCCGCTCGCCGCTTTTCGTCAGGCTTGCATCCTGGATCGCGTGTTCAAGGAAAAACAGCACCCTAGGGCTGGTTCCAAGATCGCGCTCGTCAACGAGCACGGCGCCGCGACGCAGCAGGTCGCGATGTCGCTCCAACGTAATGTCGATGACCGAGTTGAGAAGCGGATGGCCCGGGCAGACGAAGGCGGCCAAGGGCTGGCCCGGGGGGGCGACCAGTGCCTTCTCGAAGGCAATGCGCTCGTAGCGTGGCAGGACCGGTTCGCCCAGACCTATCAGGCGGTCGCGATTGCGCACCGGAGCGGGCACATTGGTGATCTCGTACCGGTGCGCTTCCCGTTGCTTGGCAACGCCGCCGAGCCGCCGGAAGGCTTCAAGAAAGAAGGATTCCACATAGTGCGGCTGGAGACGCCGGGCTTCGGCGCGCTCCATCTCTTCGCGGATGCGATGAACCCGTGACGCATCCATGGAGTCGTGAGCGAGTGCGCGATCTTCAAGGAGATTTTGTAGTGAAGCCTTGTCGAACGCGTGCTCGACGACAGTCGTCAGCCGCGCGCGGACCTCCGGCTGCTCTCCATAGCGAATGGCATCGATCAGCAGCTCGCGCAGTGGCCGTCCATCGAACTGGATCTTGCCGAGGACATCGAAGACCTGGCCACCAAGCGCCTTGCGCGCCTGTTCCAGTTTTTCGAGCAGCTTTCGGTAAACATCGCCCTCGCGTGTCTCCTCGGCAACAAGATTCCAAAGATGGCAGACCTCGGTCTGGCCGATACGGTGGATGCGTCCGAACCTCTGCTCCAGGCGGTTCGGGTTCCAAGGCAGGTCGTAATTGACCATGAGATGCGCGCGCTGCAGGTTGATGCCTTCGCCGGCCGCGTCGGTGGCAAGCAGCACCTGCACTTCGGGATCATGTTTGAAGGCTTCTTGCGCCTTCATGCGTTCCTCGCGACCCATACCGCCATGGATCATCACGACCGCCGAGCTGCGCCCCAAAAGCGTCGCGATGCGGCTTTGCAGATAGTTCAGCGTGTCGCGGTGCTCGGTGAATATGACCAGCTTCTGATGCGGCGACGGCTTCGGTTTCGGCGGCGTCGGCACAGCCGCGTCATACGGCGTCCCATCCTCGGCGAGGCCGTTGGCGATCGCGGCCGGTGTGAATATCTCGCCGAGCAGCGTCGCCAGTTCCCGCCACTTCTTGTCTTCGCCACTCCGCCGGATCGACAGGGCGAGGATTTCGAGGCGCTTCAGTGTTTCGATTTCAAGACGCAGTTCTTCGATCGAGCGTGCGGCGGTAGCTTGGTCGAGAACCTGCTCTTCAATCGCCTCGATCTCAGCGTCGGGCGAGTCTTCCATATCCTCGACATCCTCCTTATCGAGGACGGGAACATTGGTGGCCATGGCGGGGCCAACCTGGCCGCCGCGCTGCAGCAGCTCAAGTTCACGAAGACGGCTTTCGAGGCGTTCGCGGCGGCGGCGGAGGGATTGGTAGATCGCTTCGGGCGAAGACGCGAGCCTGCGCTGCAAGATGGTCAGCGCAAAGCCGACGGTCCCGGCCCGCTTGTCGTTCTCAAGGGCTTCGGCCCGATTGAACTCTTCCCGGACATAATCCGTCACCGCTTTGTAGAGTGCTGCTTCTGCGTCCGAGAGTTTGTACGGGACGGTGTAGGCAACTCGCTCTGGGAACAGCGGGGTTGCATCGAATTTCAGCAGGTTTTCTTTCACCATTCGGCGCATCAGGTCCGATACGTCGGCCGTGTGCACGCCGTCGCGGAACTTGCCCTCGAAACGATCGCCGTCGAGCAGCGCCATGAACAGTTGGAAGTCCTCTTCCTTGCCGTTGTGCGGCGTGGCCGTCATCAGCAGGAAGTGGCGTGTAAGCGACGATAGAAGCTGCGCTAGCCGGTATCGCTTGGTGTATTTGACCTCGCCACCAAAGAAGGTGGCCGAAAGCTTGTGCGCCTCGTCGCACACAACGAGGTCCCAGCGGCAATCCGGGGCCTGCAGCTTCTGTTGGACATCCTCGTTGCGGGCGAGCTTATCGAGGCGCGCGATGACGAGGTTGGCCTCCATGAACCAGTTGCCGGTACGAGCCGCTTCGAGCTTGTCGTTCGTCAAAATCTCGAAGGGCAGATTGAACCGCCGATAGAGTTCGTCCTGCCATTGCTCCGCAAGGCTGCCGGGGCAAACGACAAGGCAACGCTGCAGATCGCCGCGCGCGATCAATTCCTTCATGAGCAGACCTGCCATGATGGTCTTGCCCGCACCTGGGTCATCCGCGAGAAGAAAACGCAGCGGCTGGCGCGGCAGCATGCTTTCGTACACGGCCGTAATCTGGTGCGGCAGGGGCTCGACGACGGAGGTATGCACGGCGAGCACGGGATCGAACAGATGCGCCAGATGGATACGCTGCGCCTCGGAGACGAGGCGGAATAGCGCTCCATCGCCATCGAAGCTCCAAGGGCGTCCTTCCTGGACAATTTCCAGATCGGCTTCGCGATCGCGATACAGAAGTTCGTTGCCGACCTTGCCGGTCGCATCCTTGTAAGTAAGTTCGATGGCTCCCGATCCGAACCATTGCACGCTGACGACGGTGACGATCGCGTTTGGCAGTACGCCGCGGACCGAGGAGTTTGGTTTGAGGTCTTCGAGCGCGGCCATCTAACCCTCCGCTCTAAGCGTTCTGAAAGCGCCTGGCAGGGCTTGCGGGTTCAGCAGCACGATCTGCTGATCCTGCGGGCGCCGCGCAGCGGGATCCGTGTCCAGCCCCAGCCGCTTGAGCGCGTAGTAGAGAAGCGCCTTCCGGACCGGGATCTTGGCCTTCCCGCTACGCATTCCGTAATCGAGCCCAATGACTTTTTGCTGCGTCTCAGACAGCTCTGGGTGCGGTCCGATCTCCAAGGTTACCTGCTCGTTCCAGTCAACGTCGCCAACGGCGCCGACCTCGCTTGGCTTGGTGCTGCGGGTCTCGATGATCCTCGAGAGCAGGAAGTCCTTGAAGCTCTGATCGGTGAGACAGAAGGCCCGTGTGTGCCAGCGGAAACCGTCGAACCCGATCGCGTGTGGCGCAATCCACCGCCAGCGGGGCTCGGGCCGGGAGAGCGACTGGTATTTGATCTCAATCGCTTCGGATCGCCGGATCGCGGCGATCACCGAACGCAATGTCTTGGCATTGACGCCCCTCACAGGGGTTGGCGCGGCGTCATAGGATGGGAACTGACCGATCCAGGCGTCAGCCCGGTCAAGAATGCCGTCAGCGACGGAGCGCAACTGCGAAAGGTAACGGCTGGCGTCCGGCTTCAGGTACATCGGCGCGAACTCGGCGCCGCGAACGTAGGTCCGAGCGCTTTTGTCGTAGATCATGTTGTTCGGTGCCATGCCGATATAGCGGTTAAGGTCGGTGGACGCTTGGTTCACCGACACCGCGAACGCGCTCATCAGATCGCCCCGATTTACATGTCCCTCCCAAAACAGACGAAACTCAATGAATTCAAGCCGTTGCTCGACACCCCACCGAAGGCCTGCCTTCCCAGCTTCCACCATGCGCTCCCAGTGACATGATCCGTCCGAAAACTAGGCCTAACTAGTTTCTAGACCCTTTGAGGAGGGTAGCCGAGGGGGGCGTCGTATTCAATCGAAATTACGTCATTGGACATCACCAACAGATTGAGTCTGTTGGTGAACAGATCTGGGCGTGCCGGGAGCTGCGATTGCGCTCGACCGACACGCCCTTTTCCGCTTCATGGCTGCTCAACGCAGCCATGCGGTCGGCGAAACCTCGGCCGACCTGGTGGGCTCCGAGCGGGTTCGCCGCCATTCCCACCGCCGCGCTCGATCCGGCCCGCCGTCCGGCTTCTCCCGCGGTCCCCGCGCTTGTCGGGTCCGGGTCCCCATCAGTTCTGGCCGCTTCGGCTATTCCACCTCGGATGGCGGACCAGGCGCCATCTCGGTGATGGCCTGGAATTCCGCAAGGAACTCCGGCCGATGCTGCATCAGGTACCGGACGATCCGCGCATTCCCGAGCAGCTTTCCCAAGTATCCCTTGATGACGGTCAGTTGCAGGTGATCCTTGCCGTAGGAGTCCTGGATCGAGGTGATCCCTTCCTGCAGCCGGGCAAGCTCGCGCTCCATGCGCGCCATGGCTTCGTGCGTGATGCCCTTGACCTTCTTCGGCTTGGCGGACTCGACCAGCTGGGCCTGCGGCGTTCCCGCGAGGATCGCGTTCACGTAGGCAACGGAATAGTTGTTGGCATTGACCAGCAATTCCGCGGCCTCGATCTGGCGCATGGTCTTCATCTTGCGCAGCGCGTCGAACACTGCGCCGGTCGCGGGCTTGTCCTTGAGGATCGCGACGGCTTCCTCGCAGATGCCGTCCAGCAGGCGGACTTTGCGCCTGATGCTGCTCATGTTGAGGTCGAGCGCGAGCGCGATCTTTTCCTCCGGCACGCCACGTTCGATCGCCTTGCGGATCATCTTGTGCTCCTGGATCGGCGCAAGGCGGCTGACTTGGCGGTTGTAGGTGAACGCCTCGTCGTCAGTGGAGACGAGACACTCGACTTTCTCGATGCCGAGGTCCTTGAGCACCTTGATGCGGAGGCGCCCGTCGAGCAGTAACCAGGTGTCGGACTTGTCGGGATTCCGAACCACGACGGGCGGCTCGACGATCCCGATCTGGGCGATGGAGGCCACGATCTGCCGATACTTCCGGCTGGATTTCGCAGACTTGCCCAAGGCGCGCAGGGGCAGGATCGCCTCGATGGGGAGGGTGACACAGTCGTCCTCGAACCCGAGATTGACGCTGCGCGGGGTCTCGCTGGCTTCGCGCTTCATGCTGGTGACCCCTCGGAGACAGACCGGGCGAGATCGGCGGGCATCGTCTCGAGCCCCTCCGCCCTAAGCAGGGTCATGAAAGGCTCGTCCGTGCAGAGCTTGCGGAAGGCCTCGCGCACGAACATCAGACGGCCCTGGGTAAGCTCTGCCTTCTTGATCAGCAGCTTCTGGCGCGTGGCCTCCTGCTGATAGGCGCGGACAAGGGCCTCGCTGGTCAGCGCCCGTTTTGCAATCCGTCGCCCGAGCGGGTTGCTCTGGATCTGCGGACCGCGCAGTTCGCGCTGCTGGATCAGTCGGCGCACGAGCGCCAGCTTCCGGCCGCGCAGCTTGTTCTGGGTGTAGGCATCCATGAGCGCCTTCTGCGCGTCTTTCGCATCGGTCTTGGAAATCTGGATGGCGAGGTTCAGCGGAAGGACTCCGGTTTCCACGGCCGAGACCAGGCGCTCCTCGCCCTTCTCCAGCAGCCCGGCGATCATGTTCACGTATTCTGTGGACACGCCGATCTTCTCGCCGATCTGCTGGTCGTTATAGCCGCGCTGGCGAAGCGCGCCGATCTCACGCATCAGGTCGATGGGGTTGTGCTGGCGGCGCGCGCAGTTCTCGACGAGGCTCATGACAAGGCAGTCGCTCTCGTCGGCCTGGATCACGATGGCCGGAATGCGGTCCTGCTTGAGTTCGATGAAGGCCTCGAGGCGGCCCTGTCCGCAGACGAGGTCGTATTCCAGCGGATCGGTCCCGGCGGCGCGCGGAGCCACGGTGATCGGCCGCTTCAGGCCGATGCGGGCGATGTTCTCGACCATCGCCTCGAAGGTGCGCCGATTGCGGACGCGGGGATTGAGGATCCGGATCCTGTCGGTCGGGATCAGGATCACCTGCTTCTGGCTGGTCGGCTCCATGTCGTCGGGCATCACGCCACCTCCACGATCCTGGCCCGCGAGGCGAGCGCGTAGAAGAAATCGAGCGTGTCGAATCGGTACGCATCCAGCGCGAGGCCGTTCTGCTCGGCGAATTTCAGTTTCCCGAAGGTCATGTCGATGCTGGGCAGCACGTAGTAATCGCACGGCGCCTCGTTCAACTCGTCCATGCGCACGGCGATGGTGATGTCGGGCACGAGGCCGGTGTCGAGACGGATGCGCCAGCGCAGCGAGCCGGCTGCCGTCGCCGTGCAGCGGGCGAGCACGATGGACACGGTGAACTCGTCGTTGACGCGAACCAGGTCGGTATCCGGATCCTGCACGGCCGACCCACCGTGCCGGGTGACCTCGGCAATGATTTCTGCCACCACCTGCGGGTGAGCCTGCCGCAGGGTCCGGTTGATCTCGATGTAGCTGTAGTCCCGATCCGGCTCGTAGCCGATCAACCGGTAGGCGCGCAGCAGGCTGCCGAAACGGCTGCGATAGGCGCTGGAAGACGGCAGGTTGTCCTGTTCGTCGATGATCAGTCCGGACAGGACGCCATTCTGTTTGAGCACCCCGCGCAGGGCTTCGAGCAATTCGGCATCCGTGAAATGCTGGCTGCGGGCGTCGACAATTTCGCGGGCGCGCAGGAACAGCGCCTGATCGACGATGGCGGGATAGGCGCCCTCGGCCCGGATCCACATCTCGCGCGGGTTCACCACCCGGCGCTGCTTCAGCTTGAACGACACCTTCGCGAAGACATTGTTGCCGATGTATTTTTCGTTGGTGAGCACTTGATGGACCGTCGCTCGCGTCCAGGGGCGCTCAAGATCGGTCCGGTGTCCTTCGGCGTTCAAGACATCCGCAATCTCGCGCTCCGGCCGCCCCTCGTTGACGAACATCTCGTACATGCGCTGGACGACCCGCTGCTCCTCCTCGGGGCCGGGCACCAGGATCACTCGGTCGGTCTGGAGGCTTTTTTGCTCGCCGCGCGACAGCTCGCCCTTCGGATTGCCATGCTCGTCGATCAGCACCCGCCGCAGCCCGTAACCCGCCGCGCCGCCTTGGCGATAGCCCAACTCGACGAGACGGCATTGCCCGGCGAAAACCTTCACGGACAGCTCGCGGCTATATTCGCCAGCCATGACCCGCTTCACGGTCTTCAGCAGGTTGGAGCCGATGCTGCCATCATTCTCGAACTGCTCGCCGCAATAGTGGACACGGATCCCGGCGCGAGAGCAGACATGTTCATGATAGGCGCCCTCGTCGGCATCCTGAAAGCGGCCCCAGCGACTGACGTCGTAAACGAGGATTGCCGTGAAATCAGCCAGCCCGGATTGCACCTCTGACATCAGGTTCTGGAGCGCTTCGCGTCCGTCGAGACGCAGTCCGGAGCGACCTGAATCTTCAAAAACACGAAGGATCGTCATGCCGCGGGCGGTGGCGTAGTTCCGAATGACGTCGAGCTGGTTTTCGGTCGAGTATTTCTGGTGGTCCGTTGACATCCGAACATAAGCGACGGCGCGGGCGTCTGCGCCTGCCTCTTCGTCGCCTGCATGCGGAATATTTGGGCGACGCCCTTTCAACAGATCATCCTCGTCCAACCCCGTGCGTAATTCGTCATCCCCGTGCGGAAGCGCGGCTCAACTCTCCTTGGTCATTTAAC
>Ga0209066_10006501_pt1 | contig 11893 bp, 11 predicted proteins | sample All_14_2_FD_187198 | JGI IMG/M metagenome (GOLD analysis project Ga0209066, IMG submission 187198) | Freshwater microbial communities in response to fracking from Pennsylvania, USA - Allegheny Zone_MetaG_DW_15 (SPAdes) (version 2) ...
TATCTTGTCCGCCTGTTCAGGCAACAAGGTTTCAGCGCCCCGGTCGTCTTCGGCGGCTCGTCCTGCAGCGGGACAATCGGCCGGGCGCTGCTGCGCCACTTTCCCCAGATCGACTACGTCGTCGACGGCGAGGGAGAACGGCCGCTCCTCGGCCTCTGCGCCTTTGTCGCCGGGAAACATCAGAAACTGCCGGAATCCGTCGTCGGACGAGCCGTCCTTGCCACTGCCCCCTGTCATCAGCTGGAAGATCTCGATCTGCTGCCGATACCTGATTTTCGCCCCTACTTCACCGAGATCAAAGCGGTATTTCCCGAACTCCCCTTCATCCCGGTCCTGCCGCTGGAATTTTCCCGGGGCTGCTGGTGGAACCGCTGCGCCTTCTGCAACCTCAACCTCCAATGGCAGGGCTACCGGCACAAGAGTGCAACGAGGATGACCGCCGAGGTCGAAACCCTGTCCCAGGCCTACAGGTGCCTTGATTTCTTCTTCACCGACAACGCCCTGCCACCGCGGGAGGCCGACCTGTTCTTCCACCGGCAGGGGCAGTCCACCCGGGATCGCCGCTTCTTCGCCGAAATCCGGGGCACGGCCGACCGGGACCAACTGGCCGCTTACCGTAGCGGCGGGCTGCACATTATCCAGGTCGGAATCGAAGCACTGTCCACCTCGCTGCTGCAGAAGATGGCCAAGGGCCTCACCGTCATCGACAACATCGCAATCATCAGGGACAGCGCCGACGCCGGGATCCGCCTCGACGGCAATCTGATCCTCGAATTTCCCGGCAGTACGGCCGAGGAAGTCGCCGAGACCCTCGCCAACCTCGACCTTCTCCTCCCCTTCAGACCGCTGGCCAAGGCCGTCTTCTTCCTCGGTCATGGCTCACCGGTCTGTCGCGACCCTCGCACCTTCGGCATTTCCGGCCTGGCCCCGGAACGCCGGTATCGCGCTCTTCTGCCGCCCGAAATCGCTCAGGATATCGGCACACTGATCATGGATTACCGCGGCGGCCGCCGCCGTCAGCGACAGCTCTGGCGTCCCGTCGCCGACCGGATCGGGGCCTGGCATGAATTTCACCGCAACCGGCCCCACCCCGACCAACCGGCCCTGAGCTATCGGGATGGCGGCGAGTTCCTGATCATCCGCCAGGAACGCATCGACGGATCGCCCCTCCATCATCGCCTGTATGGGCGCTCCCGCGAGATCTATCTGTACTGTGAGCGGATCAGAACCAGAGCCGAGATTCAACAGAGGTTCCATCCCCTGTCGATCTCGGCCCTCGATGCGTTTCTCGGCGATCTGCACCGCAAACGCCTGCTGTTCCAGGATGACGGAAAGGTCCTGGCCCTGGCGATCCGCCACTCCTCCTGAACTGTGTGCCTCCGGCAGCCAACCGGGGGCGGGATGTCACTCTCCTGCGGACATCGTTCCCCACATCAGGTACAATGAAATCAAAGCAGGCATGGCCCGAGCGATGTTCCTGGAGCGGCGGAACCGGGCCGGAGACGAGGACCGGAGGAGATATCAACCTGATTTGCCCCGGTGCCGGCCGGATATCGTTACAGAGCGCCCCCTTCCCTGACGATCGCAGCGGTCACCCGCTGCCTGTCCATGCAGGAAGGGAAATACCACCAATCAGCAGCACTCAACAGGTACAACATGAGCATGACAGACGACAGCTTTGCAGACCTCTTCAACCAGGAAGAGAAAAAACAGTTACGGCGCATCGCCCCCGGCCAGAAGATCACGGCGACCATCGTCGGTATCAGCGGCGAGTCGGTCTTTCTCGATGTCGGCGGCAAGAGCGAAGGGGTCATGAACGCCTCCGAGATCACCGACAGTTCAGGCCAGCCGACCAAGGCCGTGGGCGACACGATCGAGGTCTATTTCCTCAAGAGCCGGTCGGGTGAAAGTCTCTTCACCCGCCGTATCGGCTCCGGCTCCGACGCCGACCACCTCGAAGAGGCCTGGCGCAGCGCCATCCCGGTCGAAGGCCTGGTGAAGGAGGAGATCAAGGGCGGATTCGAAATTACCCTCGGCAGCAATGTCCGGGCATTCTGCCCCTACTCCCAGATCAGCCTGCGCCGCAGCAGCGATCCGGCCGGCGAGTTCATCGGCGCCCGCCTGCAGTTCCGAATCACCCGCTTTGACGAGGGCGGCAGGAATATCGTCGTCTCGGCCCGGGCCATCCAGGAAGAGGAACGGGCTGAACGGCGAGAAGAATTGATCAATACCCTGGAGGAAGGGCAGGCCATTGACGGAACCGTGACCTCCCTTCGCGACTTCGGGGCCTTTGTCGACATCGGCGGCGTCGATGCCCTCATCCCGATCTCGGAGATCGGCTGGAGCCGTGTCGACAATATTGCCGAGCACCTCAGGATTGGCCAGCAGGTCAAGGTCGTCATCAAATCCCTTGACTGGGGCAGGGACCGGATCTCCGTCAGCCTGCGCGAGGCGATGACCGATCCATGGGAAAACATCCCGTTGCAATTCCCGGAAGGATCGACACAGCACGGCCGGGTCGCCCGTCTTGCCCCATTCGGCGCCTTCGTCACCCTCGCCCCCGGCATCGACGGCCTCATCCATATCTCCAGACTCGGCGGCGGGCGCAGGATCCATCACCCCCGTGAGGTGCTGGAAGAAGGCCAGGAAATCGAGGTCAAGGTCGAATCGCTCGATCCGGCCGGTCGCAAGATGAGTCTGGCCCCGGCGGACTACGTCTCCCCCGAGAACGCCGAGGAAAACGAGCGGGGAGCATATCGGCAGTACGTCGAAAAGAGCGGCAGGGAGACCGCGGAGACCAAGACCGGCAGCCTCGGCGATCTGCTGAAGGCCAGGTTGGCGGAGAAAAAAAGACGTTGAGCAAGCGACCGTGCGCCGGCGAACGACGGGCCTTCTCCCCTTGGGGACGGATCAGGCTGGCCCTTCGTTCTGCCGCATGGCCTCGAACAGAATGACTGCGGCCGCCACTGAACTGTTCAGTGAGTCGAGGGTACCAGCCATCGGGATCGAGATCAGGATATCACATTCCCGGCGGACCAGAGGCCGGATGCCTTCCCCCTCACTGCCGACGACGATGCATGCCGGCAGGTGAAAATCGGTGGCATAGAGGGACTGGGCCGTCGGCTCCTTGACGGCGCCGAACACCCACGCCCCTACCTCTTTGACCTTCTTCAGGGCGGCAACCAGGTTGGTGACCTGACAGATATCGATGTGCGAAACCGCCCCGGCCGAGGCCTTGACGGCGGTGCCGCCAAGCGGGGCCGAGCGCTCGCGGGTCAGGATAACCCCGATGGCCCCCGAGGCCAGAGCCGAGCGGATTATCGCCCCGAGATTATGCGGGTCCTGCAGCGAATCACAGGCGATCAGGCGCGGCCTTTCGCCATTACGCACCCGGGCGGCAAAGCGCTGCAGCAGTTCGTCGAACGGCAGCAGCGCCGTCTGGCTGGTCCGGGCCACTACCCCCTGATGCCGGATATCTCCGGCACCGTCGCCAACCAGCCGCAGGGATTGGACAAAGGTCGTCCTGATCCCCTGCTCCCGCGCCATCCCGACAATTTCTTCAATCTTGCCGCTGCGTTTTTCCCGGTGGAGAAAGATCTCCAGCACGCGCCCCGGCTCTTGCTGCAGTGCCTCCGCTACAGGGTGGACTCCCCAGATCAGATCGTCGCTCAGCCTGATCCTCTTTTCTGCCCCCTGCGGCTGTACGTTCTTTTGGCTTCTCATAGATCCAGGTGCAGCCCTATGAGCCTGCCGTCAGGACGGCGATGGGCTCTGGCTCGTTCGGCAAGGATGATCGCCCGCAGCATTTCCGCCGCCTCGACGAGGTTGTCATTGACGATCAGATACTGGTATTCCCCCGCTTCCTGCATCTCGAGGCGGGCGGTCTGGAGCCGGGTTTGCACTTTTTCCTCGCTCTCCGTCCCCCGACCGCGCAGACGCCGCTCCAACTCCTGGAGACTGGGGGGGATGATAAAGATATGGGAGGCCTCCAGACCGCTGACACGACGGACGACCGCTGCCCCCTGGACATCGATATCAAGAATGACATCGAGCCCCTGTTGCAGACGACCGTCAATCTCCTGCCGGCTTGTGCCGTAATAATTGCCGTAGACGTTCGCCCACTCGAGAAACACGCCGCTGTCGCGCATGGCCAGGAACTCGTGCTGATCGACAAAGTGATAGTCGATCCCGTTCCGTTCTCCGCCCCTCGGCAGTCTGGTCGTGTGCGACACGGAAAAGGCCAGACCGGGAATCCCGGCCATGACCCGCCGCAGCAGCGTCGTCTTACCGGTCCCCGACGGAGCGGAGATGACAAACAGTCTGCCGCCCATCACAATTCTGTCTCACCCGGCTTCTCAGCAGCGGCAAGCCCGGTCAGGTGATAACTCGGCTGCATCGTCTGGATGCGCTGGCTGATGGTGTCGGGCTGCACCGAAGAGAGGATGATATGGTTTGAATCCATCACCAGGATCGACCTAGTCCTCCGGCCTTCGGTCACATCGACCAGTTTCCCCTCGGACTTCGCCTGTTCCTTCAGCTTCCTGGCCGGCGACGATCCGGTGTTGATCACCGCGACGATCCGCTCGATCATGACGGTGTTGCCAAAACCGATATTCAACAACTGCATCCTGCCCTCCTCATCCCTTCAACGTTGATCTGCAATAAAGGAACTGTCGTACAAGCTATTCGATATTCTGGATCTGTTCCCGCATCTTTTCGAGTTCACTCTTCAGTTCGACCGTCAGGTGGGCAATCCCGGGATCGTTGATCTTTGAGGCCAGTGTATTGACTTCCCGAAGAAATTCCTGGACCAGAAAATCAAGTTTGCGGCCCACGGCCGCCTTTTCCTTCAGAAAGGCAAGAAACTGCTTGATGTGGCAGCGCAGGCGGACAATCTCTTCGGTTACATCGGTCTTGTCGGCAAGAAGCGCCACTTCCTGGGCCAACCGGGAAGGATCGAGCTGAACCTGGCCAAGCAATTTGTCCAACCTCTCTTCCAGGGTCCGCTGACGTTGCTGCAGCAGGGCCGGGATCGCCGTTTCAATGGCCTCGACCGTGGCGGCAAACTGGCTGAGCCTGGCCTCGAGATCATCTTTCAAGATCTGCCCCTCCTGCAACCGCATCTCGTCACAGCGATCGAGTGCCTCCCGCACCACGGTCTCGAGTTGCAGCCGGACAGCCTCCGGATCCTCATTTTCCTGTTCGCGGATCAGAACATCCGGCATCGAGGCAATCTGGCTCACAGTGATCTGATCAGGCAGGTCCAGGGCCGAACAGATTTCGGCCAGGGCATGGCGATAGGAACGGGCGAGATGAAGATTCACCCGCACCTGGTTGAGATCCGCACCCTCGCCGCTGATATTGACGACAAGATCGACTCGGCCCCTCTGCAACTTTAACGACAGCAGTTTGCGGAGCGGCTCCTCAAACATCGTGCAATTCTTCGGCAGGCGGGTCTTGAGATCGAAATAGCGATTGTTGACACAACGAAGCTCGGCGATCCAGGTCCCGCCTGCGGTCTCCACTTCTCCCCGGCCGAACCCGGTCATGCTTTTGATCGACATACTCCCCTCAGCACAATTCCTGAAAAAACAAAACGATGCAAGAGAATCTTCCCTTGCATCGTTTCATTACAACACACGTGAAAAGCCTAATGGCATGAACCGCTGCTACCTGCCCATGCTTTTATTCAGCTCCTTGATGATGATATCATCGATTTCGATCGCCGGATTGTGATAGATTACACCGTTTTTACTATCGAGAATGGCAGTATAACCGTTTTCCTTCCCATATTTCACAACAACACCCTCAAGGGCCTTCAGAATCGGTTCCAACTCCTTGTCCTGAAGTTGCTTCAACTCGAAACGCGCATCCTCGGTTTTCGCCTGCAGCTCACGCTTCATCTTCTGGAAATCACGCATTTTTGCCGACTTCGTCTCTTCGCTCCAGGCTGAGCTTTTCTTCTCTATTTCCTTCTGGAGGGCTATCAGGGTGTCTTCTTCGCCTTTGAACCTGCCCTGCAGTTCCTTCATTTTCTGATCGAAACGGACCTTTCCGGTTTTTCCCGCCTCACACTGGACGATAATTTTCTGTACGTTCATGACACCGATCTTCATCTCGGCGGCCTGGACACCGTCAGCGAAATAGCCAGTGAGCATGAAGAACATGCTGACGATCAACAGCTTTTTCAACACCATTGCTTTCTCCACAATGCAGATTGGCCTCTCAGCCTGGACCGCTGTTACGCGTTGTCGTTTATTCAACAATGACGAAATCGTCACGCCTGTTCTGGGCCCAGGACATCTCATCCTCGCCGTGGAGCAGGAGGCGCTCTTCACCGTAGCTGACGGTGGTCAGCTTTGCTTCCGCTACGCCGAGTTCGAGCAGAGCCTTCTTGGCGCTCATGGCACGTCTCTCACCAAGGGCCATGTTGTACTCGTTGGTGCCGCGCGGATCGCAGTTACCTTCGATACGGACATTGACGGTACCCTTGTTGATGAAATCGGCATTCAGCTGGATGCGGGAGGTCTGATCAGCCCGGATGGTAGACTCATCAAAATCAAAATAGACGGGCAGCATGCCCTCGGAGGTACGACCTTCGGAGATGCCGGTGCCCTTGGAGTCGAGCGACTCTTCCGGGGCTGCATCCGTCTTCATTGCTGCATCTGTATCAGCTTTCTTACCGCATCCTGTCAGCGCCAGAACAGACACGCACAGCAATGCGGGGACTACGACCTGTAATCTCTTCATCATGACGAAACCTCCTAAGTTCGATATGATAGTGGATAAAAAAATGGCGGACAGCCCGAATAAAAAAACCCTTCCAGTGAACGCCACTGGTAAGGCCCATTTTTTTCACTAATGCGCTATATACAAACAGTACTATCTAAAATTCAAGCACAATCTACAGTGTCCGGACGACCGGATAGAAAAAAAGTAGCTGTACTTCTGCTGTCACTGTCATACTATTACCCGACGCATTTGGATGTCAAACGCTTTGTCCCGATTTATCACCGATTTTTGATTCACATTCGTTTTTGTGCAGAAAAGGTAACCATGAACGCGACACGACTCATCGCCATCGATCAACTGAAAAAAGAAATGCTTGCCACCAGCCCGATCGGCACCTTTTTCGGGGTCAGCCAGAAAACATTCGACCATGTCTGGGGCCAACTCACCAATCCGGCCGGCAATTCCGTCGTATATATCTCCATGGAAATCGGTGCTGATCCGGATGTCTACAGCCCGATCCGGGACCGGCTGAAAAATATCGCCGACAGCCACGAAATCGCCGATGGCCGATTGCTCGATTTTTACACCACATTCATCCGTGGCCCGCAAAAGATCCCCACCTACAGCGGCGGTCTCGGCATTCTCGCCGGCGATACGTTGAAGAGTTACGCCGACTGCCATCTGCCGGTGATTGCCGTCAGTCTGTTGTACCGCCAGGGCTATTTCGCCCAGTACGTCGATTCTCAGCTGGGCCAGATCTCTCAGACCGTCGACTGGCACCCTGAGTCCACACCGGGACTCTACCTGCTGCAGAATCCCGACAATCCCGAGACACCGCTGCAGATTGAAGTCCCCTTTCTCAATGAGTATGGTCAGGAGACCGTCGCGACCGCCCAGGTGTGGATGAAAATGGAGGTCAGCTGTGATCTCGATTTTTTTGTCCCGGAAATTCTACTTGATTTTTATCGTCCCGAAACCCCGAGTCTGATCCGCAATGCGGCCTCCAAACTGTACAACGCCGAATCATCGATGATCAAGGCAATGCAGCGCCGCATGCTCGGAATCGGGATCATGCCGGCCCTGCGGGCGCTCGGGGTCACCTCGAAGACCTTCCACCTTAACGAACAGCATGGTGTTATCGTTGCCATCCAACTGATCGTCGATGAATTGACCAAAATCCTGCAGCACCCGCAGATCGAGCTGGCAAGCGACGACCAGGTCTTCGAGGCGGCCAGGATCGTATCGCAACGACTCGTCTACACCATTCATACCCCCGTGAAGGCCGGCCATGATCGCTTCAACAAATCGCTGTATGCCGGTATCAGTGAAAAATCCTGCGGACGCATTCTCGACCTGCTCGCCCATGACGAGGACAGTCCGCATTCGTACAACTTCACCCAATTGGCGATGCATGTCAATCGGTCGGCCAACAGCGTCAGCCGGTTGCACCGCGACGTCACCTGCCGGCAATTCCCGCAATTTGCCGACAAGATTGCGGCAATCACCAACGGTGTCCATCACCTGACCTGGATAAGCGATGAACGGGCAAAGGTGTTTGACGCCACACCGCTGCTGTCCGGCTGGCGCCATGACCCCGGGGTCTTTGCCCGAGCGCAGGGGATCATTGACGACGCCGGCTTCAGGGAGAGGCTGAGTTCGGCCTGGCAGGCCGATTCAAAGACCCTTATCGATGCCGTCAACCGGATGTTGATCCTGCATCGTACCCAGATGAGTATGACCTGGATCGATCCTCCGAACTACCTCTCGACGCTCGTTGACGCCGACAGCAGCCTGAAACCGGAGGTCTTCACCGTCGGCTTTGCCCGTCGGTTCTCCACCTACAAGCGTGCCGATCTGATCTTCAACGATATCGAGCAGCTCTGTCAGATTTCGGTCGACAACAACTGGCCGATCAATTTTCTGTTCGCCGGTAAGGCCCATCCGGCCGACGAACCGGGCAAGACAGTCATCAAGAACCTTCTCAACCACCAGGAAGAACTGTACCGCAAGAGCGGCGGACTGGTGAATCTGGTGTTCATCCCCAATTACGACATGCATATCGCCAAAAAACTGGTGGCCGGTGTGCATTGCTGGCTCAACAGCCCCAAAAGACCGCTCGAGGCATCGGGGACCAGTGGCATGAAGGCGGCGATGAACGGCGTCCCCAATGTGTCGATCATGGACGGATGGTGGGTGGAAGGATACCATGACGGCGCGACCGGCTGGAAATTCGGCCACGAAGGCCCCATCGACAACGCCAGCCTCTCCGAATCCCGGGAGGAACTCCTTTACTTCGAGGACTCGACCTCATTTTATTCGCTGCTGCCATTGATTCTCAGTGCCTTTTATGACAACAATAGATCTATGGTCTTTCTCGACAAGGGCATCAACAACCTGCTGCTCAACATTCCCATTTTCAATACGCACAGGATGGCGGCGGAATACCTGCAGCGATACGATCTGCAGTTGCCTGTCGATCAGACCCTGGAAATGCAGCGCTTCGCCCAACTTTACAGTAGTGATATTTAGCTTTTCAGTTTATATAGAAAGGTTTACCCATCGGCATCAACGCCTGATCCATCCCGGTTTCGGCCGGAAAACATGCATACCTGGAGACGTTCATGGCCAAAACCCATATCAGTTCCACCCGAGCAACCGACAAGACCATACGTGCTATAGACCGCAAGAGAGAACAGGAACGGCGGAAGATGTTCCACCAGGCCAAGGACAATGCCGAGGCCCTGGCCGCCAAGCTGGTACAACGACTCCTCGACCGGGAAATCATTGAAACCTCGTCAATCCAGCGCATTCGCGAAAACCTCGAGGAGCAGCTCAAACAACTGGGCTATATTGATGAATTCGAACTGCAGATGAAGGTCGCACCGATCAGGACCATTGCCCAGGACCCGAATATCGTCAGCCTGTATATCACCCAGTATATTGTCGAGGATCTTATCAATCACCCGGATATCCAGGATGTATTCGGCGACGACCTCGATATCTACCTTGCCGTCGATTCCGTTTTCAGGGTGCTCCGCTCCTCGTGATCCACCCTGATTCCATCCCCTCTCTGGTCTTTGCCGACAGCCAAGGCTCCATTATAGATTATCCACCACTGAACATGGCCGGTATGAGCAACGGCCATTTTGCCACCCCCGAACGTACCGACCTCATTCCCCTGCCAAAAGGCAGCGAACTGTTCGTCCTCCCGGGCCGACTACCGGTCGCATTCGACCCCGAGACCTCGGAACCGCTGCTGCTGGAGGACGATCCGTTCGAAACCGGCGCACCGATCCAGGCGGTCGCGGCCTTCATGGCCCCGGCCCACACCTCGATCCTCACCGCCGCCTTCCAGACGGTCGAAGGCGCCCCGACACTCCCCCTCTTCGCCTACACCGCCGTCGGCTGGAGCCAGGGGCGATTCTGGGTTGCCGCCTTCCGCAGCGATCCCGACAAACGACAGGACAGCGATCAGTTCAATCCATCCACCGTCGCCACCAGGACCCGACGAAAACTGAAACAGTATCCGGATAACCGGCTGATCCAGCACCTGGGCAAATGCTGCCTGGTCTATGGCTGTCCTGCCGCCCGCAACTATTTTCTCGGCCGCTGGGAGGCCCCGATCCCGACCTCGCCATCCTGCAACGCCCGTTGCGTCGGCTGTATCTCGCTGCAGTCGTCGGGGTGCTGTCCATCGACCCAGGACAGGATCACCTTCGTCCCCTCGCCGAAAGAGATCAGCATAATGGCGGTCGATCACCTGAACCAGGCCCCGAAACCCATCGTCAGTTTCGGTCAGGGATGCGAAGGAGAGCCTCTGCTCCAAGCCGATACCATTGCCGGGGCAATCCGGCTGATCAGGCAGGAAACGAGCAAGGGCACGATCAATCTCAACTCGAATTCCAGCCTGCCGCAGGCCCTGGAAAAACTGATCGACGCCGGACTCGACAGCCTCCGGGTCAGTCTGAATTCGGCCCAGGAACGCTATTACACCGGTTATTACCGGCCCAACGGCTATGCCTTTGCCGATGTGCTGAGTTCCATCCGCCTGATGAAGAGCGCCGGACGCTTTGTCTCGCTGAACTACTTCATCCTTCCCGGCCTCAGTGATTCCGTGCCGGAATTTGAAGCCCTGTGCAGCCTTGTCGCCTCCTGCCCCCCTGACATGATTCAATTACGCAATCTCAACATGGACCCGGAATGGTACCTCAAGACCATCGGCCTTCCCCGGGACGAAAAAAGAATGGGCATACACCCCTGGCTCAAGGCGCTGAAAAAGGAATTTCCTGCCCTCAGGTTCGGATATTTCAATCCTTTCCTGGACATGGCAGAGTAAGTCGTCATTGGTGGCAATCCCTGCTGAAAACCGGGGCGTATTCAACTGGATAGAGATTCAGGCCCTTTATCGGACTGCAGTTTATTGTTGAATTATTCTTGATGTGGGATACTATGCCAATTAATAAGATTTATCATTTACCTTTAGCCATCTACCACTTCATACGACCATGGACCAACTTCCCAGCATGCGGTTGACCACCCAGAGACAGATTATCCTTGAAGAGCTCGCCAAGGTCACATCCCATCCGACGGCAAATGAGGTGTACGATATGGTGCGCAAGCGGCTGCCCCGGATCGGTCTGGGGACCGTCTACAGGAATCTGGAATTGATGGCGGACAGCGGTGTCATCCTCAAACTGGAGGTTGGCGGAACCCAGAAACGGTTCGATGCCGCCGTTTACCCGCACTATCACATCCGCTGTTCACAATGCGGCAAGGTCGATGATATCAACATCCCGGTCCAGCCCCATATCAACCATGCCGCTGCCGTTGCCAGCAGCTACGAGGTGATCGGACACCATATTGAATTTACAGGAGTTTGCAGTGATTGCCAGCGCCACTTGAAGGATCCGTCCCTCAACTGAAACATTGGTGGCAGAACCCGGGCCAATATTCCGTTCCAAACAATCTCCACAAAAAAAGGGTGGGAGGCGCCATGCCTCTCACCCTTTCTGAGTTTTTTGCCGATCGATTCGGCTCAGGAAAAGAAAACCCGGCAGAACCGCCGTTTCCCCACCTTGACCAGGATCTCGCCTGCAGCCTGGACCTTGAGCCCTTGATCACCGACCCTTTCGCCATCAAGGCTGACAGCGCCCTGTTGGAT
>Ga0209066_10006502_pt1 | contig 11893 bp, 11 predicted proteins | sample All_14_2_FD_187198 | JGI IMG/M metagenome (GOLD analysis project Ga0209066, IMG submission 187198) | Freshwater microbial communities in response to fracking from Pennsylvania, USA - Allegheny Zone_MetaG_DW_15 (SPAdes) (version 2) ...
TCATCGACCACCAGCACCTCGCCGTCTACCGGGCAGGCGGTCAGGGCCGAGCGCACCGCACGATCCAACAAAGTCTCTCGGTTGTGGGTGGGAATGACGATGGTGCAGCAGCGCATCAGCCGCCCCAGATGTGGTGTGTGTACCTGAAGTAATCCACACAGGCCTGGTTGGCAGCTACGCGACCATGCCCTTCGTACACAAGCTTGCGCAGTGAGGCGTCTTTCACCTCGTTGGTGTTGCCCTGGGCGCGGTGATGGCTTTCGCCGTTGAGCCAGATGGGAACGCTGTTCAGGGTGAGCTGGCCAGACAGCCAGATATCGTCCACCATCCACAATATCTCCGGAATGACGAAGGCAGCATCGGTGAAGAACCGGGGCTTCACCAGCACACCACCCCATCCCTCTAACATGTCGACGTAGCCACTGCCCACATTCTTGCGGGGCTTCCAAGCGCCCAGCGAAAGCGCGCGGCGCAAGCGGTACGCCAAGTCCTTGGGTCGCCGGGCTGATCGCGGCTGGCGCTCGCCCCGGAAGCTGTGTGACGAGTAGTCAGCCACATCACCCCCTTCTTCCACGATGCAGCAATCTGGGTGCGCCTGGCTGGCATCCAGAAAGCGTTGTGCCCAAGAGTGGTCGTACACCTTGTCGTCGTCGCAGAACAGGATCGCGGCATCCTCGCCCCGGTACTGCGCCACAGCGGGCAATACCTTGGTCGCAGGTCCGTAGTCCGTGTCGACCAGACAGATGTTCACCCCGGCTGGCACAGCGGGCAGTTGGGCCGGGTCGAACTCGAACCGGCGGTACTTTCTGGGCAGGTACAGGTTGACCGCATGGACCGGCGCACTCTGGGCGAGCAACGAGCGAAGGGTTTCACCCAGATAAGGGAAGCGCGGCGGGATGGCCGTGAGAGAGAGAACCAGTTTCATACCCGCCCCCCGTTGTCTTTCCAATAGGACTGCATCCAGTCCACGGCACCCGAGCCGTGGTGAGGAAAACGGTCCCAGTTGCCCGGTGGCGGGCGCACCAGATCCACAGGGCGTGGCTTGCCGTGGAACACCAGTACCCGGGCCGGTTCGGCGGGGCGCTGCGGCTTGCGGAAGCGGTCGATCAACAGAGGCTGGCGCACGTGGTACTTGAAGCTGACGATCCAGTCCTGCGGCCAGTAAGCGATGCCGGGCACCACGCCGTGCAGGTAGTCTTGTTCGATTTTATAGGTGGACACCATGGCATCGCGCTCGGCCTTGATCCGGTCGACCACAAACCCCACCGAACCGAGGTCGAACGCAAAGATAGATGACATGGTGCGGGGGGCGCCAGTCTTGTGTCGCCAGGGCCGGGAGTCGATAGCCACCAACGGACCCTGGGCCTCGAAGAACGCATCAATCTTACCCAGCAGCACGGTATCTAGGTCAATGAACAAGGCGCGGCCCGTCAGACCGTACAGATCGGACAGGAAGACCGACAGCTTGGGCCAGGCCCCGTTGTAGTAGTGCCATTCGTCCAGACCGATGTCGGGGATTGGGAACACTTCCACACCCGTTTCGATGCCATCAGCCTCGTTGGTCAGACAGACGAAACGGAAGTTTCCAGTGATAGCCCTCAGGCAGGCCTGATGCAACACATTGACGTATTCGGCGGGGTACAACGTGCCCCACTTCATACAGAGCACGACGCGCGGTGGTTTCATGTGGTTCATTCCAGTGGCAGGGCTGCGTGGCGGGGCTGGATCCGGCCTTTTCGGGCCAAATAGGCGACACGCGCCATAAGGTGGGTTGTTTGTTCGGCGTATTTGGTCCAGCGCCGGCTCAAGGAGTAGCGCTTGACGGCGCCAAAGTTTGAGCCCGTGATGGTGCTCTGCCCTTCATCCTGCGGGTGGCAAGGAAAGGGCTCCAGGCCAAAGTGCCTGATGTCGTGGCGCTGCACCTGTTCCAGCTCTCGGTCGATTGGTGCGCGAATCGGCAGCAGCCGTGGCAGCAGGCGCTGCGCCGTTTCACGCTGCACCAGATAGGCACCGAAGCCGGTGGCAGCGCCGATATAGGCGTTCAGTCGATAGGGCCCCATCTGGCCTTGGCAAACCGGTTGTTTGGCCCGGATCTTGGACAGCTTGAGCATGTCCCAGTGCGCGCGACCACGCAGGGCGGTGCGCAGCGCGTCGGCAAAGTCGTCGTGAAAGACCATGTCGTCTTCCAGCACCAGCAGCACCTGCGCATCCGATGCCAGAAAGTGCTGCCAGGCCTGCAGGTGCGAGTGGTAGCAGCCGATCTCACCCGGCAGCACATCGCGCCCGACGTGCCGCTCGAAGGCAGCCACGTCCACACTGGGCAGCAGCTCTTCAAGCCGGTTGCGCCCGTCGACGGCGGGCAGCAGCTCGTAATCGAGCCCCAGCGCCGCCATTCGCCGCTCCATGCGCGCGCGGCGGTCGGTCGAGCGAGGCAGGTTGATCAGCAGCACCATCAGTTCCGGCAACCGCAGCACGGGGCTCATGAGGTAAAGACCTTTTGCGCGGGACGGCTCCAGTAGTCTGCGCTCTGGAGAATATCGGCAAAGCGCGTTGCTGCGTCGCCTGCACCAAAAGATGCGTCCATGGGCAGGCGTTGCGCCCAACGCTCGGCCAAAAAGCAATCAATCGCATCGATTTCAAAGGCTGTGCTGGCCTGGATGGAAGGTGAATGGGCGCGGTTGGTCTGGCGCGTACCGACATCCAGACTCGGCAACCCCAGAAACGGCGCCTCGCGCACCCCGGCGCTGCTATTGCCCACCATCACCGCAGCGTGCTTCATCAATTCGCTGAAATAGTTGAAACGCATTGAGGGGATGAGCCTAAAGCGTTCTTTGGACAGGGTTTCGAGCACGGCAAAGATGTCCTCGGTCCCAGGGTCGTTGTTGGGCGCAATGACGACGAAGCACTTGCCGCTGGCCTCAAGCCGGCCGAATAGCGAAGCGGCCTGAGCGCCGATGGTGTCGGCCTCCGATGTCACCGGATGGAAGACGGCGATGCCGTATTCGTCGAACGGTATCGCGTAACGATTCTTGACTTCTTCGATGGTCACACCCGAGGGGCGGGCGTGGGTATCCAGCTCGGGCGAGCCGATGTTGTAGACACTGTCGGGCGATTCGCCCAGCGCCAACACACGGGCGCGGGCCACCTCTGAGCTGACGAAATGGGTGGCGCAGAGTTTGGTGTTGCAGTGGCGAATGCTTTCGTCGATGGTGCCTGAGACTTCGCCGCCTTCGATGTGGGCCGATGGGATGTATTTCATGGCGCAGACGATGCTTGCGGCCAGTGCCTCCACGCGGTCGCCATGGATGATGACCAGATCGGGCCGGTGCTCGTGCACGAAATCGGAGAAACCGAGGATGGTTTTGGACAGGATGAAGTCGAGCGCATCGCCTTCACGCTGGTTGACAAGCTCAAAAAAGTCAGCCCCGGGAAAACGCTTCACCTCCAGCCGGGTTTCACCGTAGCGGCGCATCATGTGCATGCCGGTGATGAAGAAGCTGATGGCAAAACCCGCTTGTTGGGCCGCATGGGCCAGCGGTTCGAGCTTGCCGTAATCGGCCCGTGTGCCGGTGACGAAGAGAAGCCTTTTGCTCATTGTTTATTCGGGCTGCACACCGTCCAGGTCGCTCCACAGTAGCTGCTGGTTGCGCTGGACGGCGCGCGTAAGGCGCGCACAGATGAGGCGGTCGAAGTGCTGCACGGAGATTTCACCCGAACCGGGGCGGCGCGCCCAGATGTCGGACGCGGCTACCACATGGCCAGCGGGCAGGTCTTTGTCGGCCACCACCGAGCCGCGGGCGAAGCGGTACACGTCTTCTTCGGGCGCGGTGCGTACCTTGGGGTTGTTCAGTGCGATCTGGATTTCGCGCGAACGGTCGATCAGAAAGCGCAGTTCTGCCGGGTCCATGGAGCAGGGAATGTCGGGGCCTTTGCGGTAGCGGGTGTCGGTGAAATGGCGCTCCAGAATGCAGGCACCCAGTGCCACGGCAGACAGGGCCATTTCGGGGCCGATGCTGTGGTCGGAAAAACCGATGACAGCGCGCGGGAAGGCGTTGCGCAGTTCGGTGATGCCTTGCAGGCTGACGATTTCGGGTGGCGAGGGGTAGAGGTTCGTGCATTCGAGCAGGGCGTATTCGATGCCCGCATCGTCCAGCGCCTGCACCGAGGGGCGCAGGCTGTCGATGGTCTGCATGCCGGTGCTGAGGATGACGGGCTTGCCAAAGCTGGCGATGTGGCGGATGAGCGGCACATGGTTGGCTTCGCCGGAGCCGATTTTGAAACCGGGCACGCCGATGTCGTTCAAAAAGTCGGCGGCGGCGCGCGAAAACGGCGTGGAGATGTAGATGAGACCGAGGTCTTCGGCGTGCTTTTTCAGGGCGATTTCATCGTCTTTGGACAGGGCGCAGCGGGCCATGACTTCCCAGATGGACACGTCGGCGTTGGGCGGAAAAATGCCTTTGGCTTCGTCGGTCATTTCGTCTTCGACGAAATGGGTTTGGTGTTTGACCATTTCACAGCCCGCACGGTGCGCGGCGCTGACCATGGCCTTGGCCACGTCCAAGCTGCCGCCGTGGTTGATGCCGATTTCGGCAATGACCAGCGGGGCTTGTTTCGGGCCAATTTCGCGGTGGGCGATTTTCATGGGGTATTCCTATCAAATAAACAACGACCGAGGCGCGATGCCTTCAATCAGCACACGCCGTGGAACCGGCTTCGCCGGGCCACCCGCGTGGTCCCCCTCGGGGGGAAGCCGCGAAGCGGCGCAGGGGGGTTACACCGCCGTCCAGCCACCATCAACAAAAAATTGCTGGCCGGTGGAATAGGCCGATGCGTCGGAGGACAAATAAATCATCATGCCGACCATGTCTTCGCGTTGGGCCATGCGCCCCAGCGGCACGCGGGCGGTGTAGCGGCGTACGAATTCGGGGTCGTGGTTGTTTTGCACGCCGCCGGGCACCAGGGTGTTGACGCGGATGCCTTTGTCGCCCCAGTAGGTGGCGAGCCAGCGGGTGAGGCCGTGTACGCCCGCTTTGGCGGCGGCGTAGCTGGGCAGGGAATTGAACTTCATGCCTTCGTAAATGCGGTGGTCGGGGCCGACCACGCCGTAGGTGCTGGAGACGTTGACCAGGCTGCCGCCGCCGCTTTTCAGCATGGCTTTGCCACCTTCGCGGGCCACCAGATACACGCCGGTGAGGTTGACGCGGATGGCCGATTCCCAGACCGCCAGCGTGGAGTCTTCAAACGAGGTGAACACCGCGCCTTGGCGCATGAGGTGTTCGCCGGTGGCGGCGGCGTTGTTCAGCACCACGTTGACTTGGCCGAAGCGGGCCATGACCTGTTCAAACAGGTTGACCACGTCGGCCTCCACGCCCACGTCGCAGTTCACGCCGAAAGCTTCGCGGCCATCGGGCGTTTTTACGAGGCGGGCTTTGCCCACTGGGTCGGCGGCGGCCAGGTCGGCCATGACGACTTGGGCGCCGTGGTCGGCCAGCCCTTGGCAATAGGCCGAGCCGAGCAGGCCGGTGCCGCCGGTGACCACCACGACCTTGCCGGTCAGATCAAAACGTTGTGTCATGTTGTGTTCCTCAAAAAATGGGGCGCGTGGGCGCGTGGTGGTCAAAGACCCAGGCGCTTTTTCATCAGGTATTCGACAAAGTCGAAGTCGAATTCGCTGTCGATGTCGGGGCTTTTGGCGGTGCCGATGTCGTAGCCGTGGGTGCGGCCCGAGAGCAGGCCGGTGCCGCGCCGCAGGTATTCGGGCGAGAGCACGTAGATGGACGCGACATGCTCGAACACCTTGGGCGCGTCTTGGCGGCGCACGATGGGTTTGGGCAGGGTTTTGCAGATGCGCTGGTAGCCGTCCACCACTTCGAGCATGTTGAAGTAGGGGTTTTTGCGCGCTTCGCAGACCGAGAACACCGCGTCCACATCGGAGGCTCGGAACTGGGCAATGGCTTTGGAGATGTCTTCGACATCGCGCAGCGGCGAGGTGCAGTCCATGTCCACAAACAGGTCGATGGGTTCGCCGTAGTGCGCTTCGCAGGCGGCCAGGGCGTGTTGCCACACCTCCCATTTGCCCGCGGTGTCGCTGGCGAGTTCGGCGGGGCGCATGAAGGGGACTTCGGCACCGTAGGCGCGGGCCACTTCGGCGATGGCGGGGCTGTCGGTGGAGATGACGAGGCGGTCAATCTCGGGGCAGGCCAGGGCTTGTTCGATGGTCCAGGCAATCAGGGGTTTGCCCAGCAGGGGCCGGATGTTTTTGTTGGCGACGCCTTTGGAGCCGCCACGGGCGCCGATCACGCAGGTGGTGTTCATGGGTGGGTGGGTGTGGAGGAAATTGACAAAGGGGCCAAGCTGCGCGGGTCCACATGGCGGCGCTCGTCAGACGCGATGTGGCTGGCCAAGGCCAAACGCAGCACGTCGATGGCGTCGGGCAAGGGCGATGCGGCGGGCAGCGTGGGTTGGGCGATGCGTTGAAGAAAATGCGCCATGTGCTGGCGGAACATGGTGTTGCGCTCGAAACCTTCGGGCACTTGGTGCGCCACCACGGGGGCCGCGCCTGCGCGCTCCAACCAGACGGTGCCTGGCACATAGTCCCAGCGCAGCACGCCGTGGCGGCCCACCAGTTCCATGTCGCGGCCATAGCCGGGGCGCACATAGTCCAGATGCACCTGGGCCAGCACGCCCGAGGCCATGCGCAGGCCGATTTGGGCCACGGCTTCGGTTTCAATTTCCAGGGCGGGCACGGTGCGGGTCATGGCGGTGACATCGGCGACGGGGCCGAGCAGCCAGTTCACCAAGTCCAGCTCGTGGATGAGGTCAAAAATGACGCCGCCGCCGGTGGCGCGGAAAGCGCCGTAGCCCACGCGGTGGTCGGTGCCGGGACGCCAGTCGGGCAGCCACTGGCCCACCGAGGCGCGCGCGTGCATGGGTTCGCCGAGTGCGCCGCTTTGCAAATAGGCGTGCAGCCATTGCAGGTTGGGGTGAAAGCGCAGCATGAAGCCCGCCTCGACCACCAAGGCCCGCGCCTGCACAAGGCGCAGCAGCTCGGCGCTGTGGTCCAGCGACACGGCCAGCGGCTTTTCTAAAAACAGGTGTTTGCCGTGCGCTGCGGCTTGCAAGGCCACGGCCATGTGCTGGTCGGTGCGGTTGGCCACCACCACGCCGTCCACGTCGCTGGCCAGGGCGGCAGACAGATCGCTCACCCGCTGCACGCGGGCGTCCAGCTCGGGGGCGGCGTGTTGGCGGTAGCTGTAGGCCAGCACATCGGCCCCGAGTGCCAGCAGGTTGGCGATGTGCCGTTTGCCAATGGAGCCGGTGCCGACAACAAGAATTTTCATGGGAATGTGGGGGAGATGGGGCGGGCCGTTTGCTCCGCTGTGCGACTGCTTAGGGGGCGCAACTGAGCCCGTTACTATACTTCTCACCGCCACCCGCACCACCCATGCCGCCCCACGTTTTCCCTGCCCATGCCCGCCGCAGCTTCCCACCGAGCGGAAAAATGCGGCTGCTGATCGCCCTCTACGAACTGCTGTGGCACCTGCTGCTGCCGCTGGTGTTGCTGTTTTTGTGGCGGCGCGGCCAGCGCGAGCCGCTGTACCGCCAGTTTTGGGGCGAACGCTGGGGCCGTACGCGCACCGCGCTGCAGCGCCCGCTGTGGGTGCATTCGGCGTCGATGGGCGAAATGCGCGGTGCCGCGCCCCTGGTGCGTGCGCTGCTGGACGCGGGCTACCCGGTGCTGCTGACCACGCTCACGCCCGCCGGGCGCACCGCCGCCCAAAGCCTGTTTGCCACCGCCATGGCCGAGGGGCGGGCGCAGGTGGCTTATGTGCCGTTGGAGCTGGGTTGGGCGGTGCGCCGGTTCATCCGCCAAGTGCGCCCACGGGCCGCGCTGATGACCGAGATCGACACCTGGCCGGTGCTGCTGGCCACGATTCGTCGCCAAGGCGTGCCGCTGGGCATGGCCAATGCGCAATACCCGAAAAAAAGCTTTGAACGCGACCCTCGCTGGGGCGGCTTTCGGGCCGGTCTGTTTCAGGCTTACCAGTTGGTGTTGTGCAAGTCCGAGACGCACGCGCAGCGCTTTCGCGCGGTAGGTTGCCCGTGGGTGGAGATTGCCGGTGAAACCCGGTTTGACTTGCCGGTGTCGCCCCAGCAAATCGGTGCGGCGCAGTGCTTGGTGGACCAGTGGCAACTGGCCACGGGCGTACCCGGCGGGCGGCCTGTGGTGTGTTTTGCCAGCGCCATCGTGGGCGAGGACGAACAATTCCTGCAAGCCTTGACCCTGGTGAAAGCGGGTTTGCAGCAGGCCGGGCTGGCGCAACCGCTGGCTGTGTATGTGCCGCGCAGCCCGCAGCGTTTTGAGGCGGTGGCGCAGCTGTTTGAAGCGGCGGGCTTGCGCGTGGCGCGGCGCAGCCGGGTGCTGGATGCGGCATTGCAGCCCGTGGCCGGTGGGCCAGACATGCAGCACATCGACCTGTTGCTGGGCGATTCGCTGGGCGAGATGTACTTTTATTTGGCGCTGTCGCAGGTGGTGGTGGTGGGCGGCTCGTTTGTGGACTCGGGCGCACACAACGTGATCGAGCCGCTGGCCTTGAAGAAGCCGGTGATGGTCGGCCCCAGCATTTGGGGCATTGAATACCCGGGCGTGGAAGCGCTGGCGGCGGGCGTGTTGCAACAGCACATGACCCTAGACAGCCTGTCAGCCGCGCTGGTGCAGGTACTCACCCAGCCCCAAGCCTACGCCGCCGCCGTGAGCGGGGCCGAGGCGTTTTACGCCGAGCACGGCGGCGCCACGGCCAAGCACATGGCGGCGCTGGTGCCGTGGCTGGAGCGCGCATGAAACCGCCCAAACCCCTGGCCCTGCGTGTGTATGGCGGGCTGGCGCGTGCGCTGGCGCCGGTGTGGCGCTGGGGCCTGCGCCGGCGCTTGCAACGCGGCAAAGAAACCGAAGCCAGCATCCAGCAAAAACTGGGGCTGCACATGGCGGCGCGCCCAGCGGGGCCGCTCGTGTGGGGCCACGCGGTGGGCGTGGGCGAATCGATGGCGCTGGCGGGCTTGTTTGCGCGGCTGGCACCGCTGCGGCCCGAACTGAACTTTCTCATCACCACCACCGCCCGCACCTCGGGCGATGCGCTGCGCCGCAACGGGCTGCCGCCGCGCTGCCAGCACCAGTTTGCCCCGGTGGACACGCCCGAAGCCACGGCGCGCTTTCTGGACCACTGGCGGCCCGCACTGGCCGTGTGGTGCGAGATGGACCTGTGGCCCGCGCTGATGGACGGCACCGACGAGCGCGACATTCCGCGTGTGCTGGTGAACGCCCGGCTGTCGGCCGCGTCGCTGGCCAAACGCCGCTGGGGCCGCTGGATTTACCAGGCGCTGCTGCCCGGGTTTCGCCACATTTTTGCGCAAAACGCCGACACCGTGGACGCGCTGGTGAGCCTGGGTGCTGTGCGCGAGCGCACCAGCGTGAGCGGGACCATCAAATCGCTGTCGCCTGCGCTGGCTTGCGATGCGGACACGCTGAGCGCATGGCAGCACGCCTTGGGCACACGCCCCCTGTGGCTGCTGGCCTCCAGCCATCCGGGCGAGGAGGCCCTGGCGCTGCAAGCCCACGCGTTGCTGCGCGAAGCCCACCCCGATGCCTTGCTCATCGTCGCCCCGCGCATGCCCACGCGGGGTGCCGAGGTGCAGGCGTTGTGCAACGCCGCGTCGGCGGCCATCCCGGGTGCGGACGCTGGCACCGACAGTGGCCCCAACACGCCGCTGCGCAGCGCCAACGCCCCGCTGCCCACGTCGGCCGGGGTGTATGTGGCCGACACGGTGGGCGAAATGGGCCTGTGGTACCGGCTGGCGCCGGTGGCGCTGGTGGGCGGCTCCATCGCAGCGGTGGGCGGCCACAACCCTTACGAGCCGCTGGCGCTGGGTTGCGCCGTGTTGCACGGGCCGAATGTGTGGAACTTTGCCGAGAGCTACCAACACCTGGATGCCCTGGGGCTGAGCCAGCCGGTGCTGAATGCGCAGCAACTGGCGGCTGCGGTGGCCCGTGCCTGGGCTGAGCCGACACCGCGACAAGACCGCCGCCCCGCTGACGCGCAGGTGGACGCGATGCTGGCGCAGTTGCAAGCCCATTTGAGCTGAAGGGTTGAGCAGCTGAAAGCCTGAACGCAGCGGCGCGGCATGAGCGCGCCCAAAAGCAAACACCCGCACAACCGGGCAGGTGGTGCGGGTGTTGTGTGATGGACGGCGGTCGCTCAGTGCGCGCTGGCGCCCACCACCGCGTCGGGCTTGGCCTGCAGCAGCAGGGCCAGCATAGCGGCTTCAATGCGGTGCAGCGCCTCAGGCGTGTGGCCTTCAAAACGCAGCACCAGCACGGGGGTGGTGTTGGACGCGCGGATCAGGCCAAAGCCGTCGGGCCAGTCCACACGCACGCCGTCGATGGTGGAGATTTTGGCGGGCGCATCAAACTGGGCCAGCGCCACCAACTTGTCCACCACGGCATGGGGCTCGCCTTCGGCGCAGGTCACGTTCAGCTCGGGCGTGCTGAAGCTGGTGGGCAGCGCGTTCAGCACGTCGTTGGCGTTGGGGCTGCGGCTCACAATTTCCAGCAGACGGGCACCGGCGTAGCTGCCGTCGTCAAAACCGAACCAGCGTTCTTTGAAGAAGATGTGGCCGCTCATTTCGCCGCCCAGCGGGCTGTTCAGCTCTTTCATGCGCGCTTTGATGAGCGAGTGGCCGGTTTTGTAAATGTGTGCCACGCCGCCAGCCGCTTCGATGGCGGGAGCCAAGCGCTGCGAGCACTTCACGTCAAAAATGATGTTGCCGCCGGGCACGCGCGAGAGCACGTCTTGCGAGAACAAAATCATCTGGCGGTCGGGGTAAATGTTGTTGCCTTCTTTGGTGACGATGCCCAGGCGGTCGCCGTCGCCGTCAAAGGCCAGACCCAGTTCGGCGTCGGTTTCGCGCAGGGTGCGCATCACGTCCAGCAGGTTTTCGGGTTTGCTGGGATCGGGGTGGTGGTTGGGGAAGTTGCCGTCCACCTCGCTGAACAGCTCGATCACCTCGCAACCCAGGGCGCGGAACAGCGCCGGGGCCGAGGCACCGGCCACGCCGTTGCCGCAGTCCACCACGATTTTCATGGGGCGGGCCAGCTTCACATCGCCCACGATGCGGTCGGTGTAAGCCTGGAGCACATCCACCTGGCGCACGCTGCCGCCGTCGGCCAGCTGGTGGCTCTCGGCTTCGATGATGCGGCGCAGTTCCTGAATGTCTTCGCCGTAAATGGCACGGCCACCCAGCACCATCTTGAAGCCGTTGTAGTCCTTGGGGTTGTGGCTGCCGGTGACCTGGATGCCGCTGCTGCACAGCGTGTTGGCCGCGAAATACGTCATGGGCGTGGTGGCCAGCCCCACATCAATCACCTCCACACCCGTGGCCACCAGGCCCCGAATCAGGGCCGCCGACAAGCTCGGCCCGCTCAGGCGACCGTCGCGCCCCACCGCCACGGTGCGCTCGCCTTGGCGCATGGCCACGGTGCCAAACGCCAAGCCCAGGGCCTCGGCCACGGCTTCGGTGAGCGTGCTCGGCACAATGCCGCGAATGTCATAGGCTTTGAAGATGGATGCGGCGACTTGCATGTGTGGGTTTCCCTTAAGAGCGTTGAGTTGAAGAATTGTAGGCGGCACAGCTTGCAGTGCCTGTGCAGAAAAGCCCAGGGATCATGTCCGGAAATGGCCAGTCAGGGTGGCCGTACCGACATACCATCAGCCCCATGAGCCGCACCACCCCCCTCGACGACGATGCCCGCTACCGCGCGCTGTGCTCGCACGATGCGCGCTTTGACGGCCGCTTTTTCGTCGGCGTCACATCCACCGGCATTTACTGCCGCCCGGTG
>Ga0209066_10006505_pt1 | contig 11891 bp, 5 predicted proteins | sample All_14_2_FD_187198 | JGI IMG/M metagenome (GOLD analysis project Ga0209066, IMG submission 187198) | Freshwater microbial communities in response to fracking from Pennsylvania, USA - Allegheny Zone_MetaG_DW_15 (SPAdes) (version 2) ...
GGCCTGGTCTCGCGAAACGGGCCTGGTGGATGTGGACGAATTCTTGCAACGCTACACGCTGCCTGTCGGGAGCGACAAGCGCTGGATGTCGCGCATGAAGGACGGCAGTTTGTTGACACTCAAACCTAATGGATAAGGTCTACGCGGATACTGTGCGCCTCCTCCTGAAGGTGGCACCCGATGTATTTGCCAACGACATCTTTGCGATGAAGGGCGGCACGGCCATCAACCTCTTCGTGATGGACATGCCACGCCTATCCGTTGACATCGACGTGGTCTACACGCCATGGGACACCCCGCGAGAGCAAGCCCTCAACGAAATCGCGATTGAAATGGAGGCCATTGCAGCCAGGGCGACCAAGTTGGGGCTGAACGCACGCAAGGTACGAAGCAAAGACCTTGCTGAGACCAAACTCCTGATCGAGAACGACGACAGTCAGGTGAAGGTCGAGGTCAACGTGGTGTTCAGAGGCACGGTGTTGCCGGTTGAGAGGCGCCCCCTGATGCCCAAGACAGCTGACATGTTCAGTGTGGAAGTGGCGTTGCCAGTGTTGGCCACGGCGGAACTCTATGGCAGCAAGTTGGTGGCAGCCATGGATTGTCAGCATCCACGGGACTTGTTTGACGTGTGGCAGATGTTCGAATCAGGCGAGTTCACGGATGCTGCGGTTGAGTGCTTTGTGACATACCTGGCCGGGCACAACCGACCAACGCATGAGGTGCTGTTTGGGAATGAAAAAGACATTGAGGCGGAGTACCACAACAACTTCGTTGGCATGACAACGGAGCCCGTCACCCTAGAAACACTTTTGGCTGCCAGAGACCGATTGCGCAGAGAGTTGCCTCAGCGCTTGACTGCTGTGCAAAGGCAGTTTTTGAGCGGCCTGGCACAAGCACAACCCGACTGGTCATTGCTGGCCTGCCCACATGCGGCAGAACTGCCGGCACTTCGTTGGAAGCTGGCAAATCTCCAGACGTTCAAAGAGCGGCGTCCTGAAGACTTTGAAAGCCAAGCCAGGAAATTGGCCGGATTGTTGTAATTGCCGTGTTGATGGGGTGCACCGGGACTGGGCTTTTTGTTCGCCACCAGTGAGCGTCAGCTCAAGGCTGTCTGCCGGTAGCTTGGAGACGGCGAAAGTCGGTGATAGCCGAAACCTCTCTCACCCAATCAGGCGGCTCGACTGGCGACTTCGACTTCGTTTAGGAGCCAACCGTTGGCCCAGGGCATTGATGATGAGCGGCGTGCGGGATGCGGCCACAGTGCCCGGTCGGCAGGACGCGACCCGCTACGGTCCGTCGGCCTGTTGACGTCACCGGCGATAACCGACGCGATCTTGGTCAGTCGGTGTAAGTCATCGTGCCACCGATGCACGGAACAATCCCGTCGCCGGGGCCCGAACACGGTCGCCATGGCTGCTACCGCAATTCTCATAGATTGGCTATCGGTCCAAACTTCGCCCAGACAGCGGTGAGAATGGGCGGAATATGGGGAGGCGGCATATGTTCCGCCGAGGATCACATCACGCACGGTACTGCTTGGCGGAGCGCTCACAACAATGAAAATCGACATCATCAGCAGCGACGGTATCCACGCTTCGGAGAAGGAGGCGCTGGAGCGCATGCGCCAAGCGTTCAACGCTTCCGACTTCAGCCAGAAGTGGCATGGCTATGCCGGCTTCATGATGATGGACACCACATACCGGGACCGCGAAATCGATCTCGTGCTCCTGACCCACGACCGTCTACTGATCGTCGAGCTCAAGAAGTGGCGCGGCAAGATTGAGCCCATGCAGGACCACTGGTTGCGCGATGGTGACGACATGGGGCGCTCGCCGGTCAAGGTGCTCGCCGACAAGTGGAAGATCCTGTCGTCGAAGATCCAGGCGCGGCTGCAGGCACCGGCGAAGGCCGTCTACATCGATTACCGGGTCGTGATGTGTGGCAGCGCCGATTTTTCGGCGATCCCGCAGGACGAGAAGTCGTTCGTGCTGACGCTCGATCAGTTCCTGCGGATAGCCAAGCAGGGCGGCTATCGCCAGGAGTTCGGCGAGCTGCGGGCCGGCAAACCGAACAGGTATGTGCAGACCTTCACACCGTTCTTTCGCGGCAAGGATTTCCGGCCTTCGGGCTTTTCCTTCAACAACTTCCAGATCATCGGCGAGGCGACATTTCCGCATCCTGAGGGCTTGTACAAGGAGTACAAGTCGGTCAAGAAGGACGACCAGCGGCACGAGGCGCTGCTGCGCCGCTGGGATTTCTCGGCGCTGGCCGGCATCGCCGACACGGTGGATGAGCGCGCGCGCATTGCGCTGCGCGAGCACAAGGTTCTCGGCTTCATTCATGAACAGAGCGAACAGCTCGACGGCGTCGTCCTGCAACCGTTGTCCCACCCGACGCGCGATGACATCGACGCCGACTTCTGTGAGCTCTACCGCTTGCCGTCCCGCCAGCTTCGGCTCAACGAGTTCGTCAACCGGCACGGCCACGACTTGACGTTCGCGGAGCGTCTGGCCCTCGTCAAGGTGCTGTTGTCGCACTTCGCAGACCTGCACGACGTCGGTGTCGCCCACCGCGATGTCAGCGACCACAGCGTGTGGCTGGAGCGCCCCTCGAAGGTTTCCATCTCGGGCTTCCTGACCGCCTACTTCCCGGAGGCGGGCACGGTCGGGCCCCTGCGTGACGCACTGCGGGCAGGCCGGGCGCTCCTGCCGGAGGACTCGGAGATCGGCCACGGCGAGGTCAGTGATCCTTTCCGACGTGACGTCTATCTGCTCGGCGTCGCGGCACACCACGTGCTGCTCCTGACTCTGCCGCGCCAGCAGGACGGTCTGATCCTGTGGGAGGCTCCAGTTGGCGTTGAGTGCGATGCGGGGTTGGCCGCCTGGTTCTCGCAAGCACTCGAATGGATTCCTGTCGAGCGCTTTTCGAGCGCCCGCACCATGCTCGACGCGCTTAACGCGTTGAACTTAGGCAAACCTTCGGCCGTCGGTGTCGATCTGCGCGCCTTCGAGGCCTACCGCAGCGACCTGATCCCGATGGTCGTGTATCCCTTGCTCGAGAACCTGAAGCAGGGCCACTGCCACCTCTACAAATCGTCCGTGGGGGGGCGGTCCGTATCGGTCAAGGTTTGGTACGGCCGCAAGCCCGACCCGAAACGGCCCGAAGAGACGCACCAACTGCAGAGTTTCCTCGACAAGGCCCGGCTCGTGAAGACCCAGCCTTGCCCTTCGCTGCCGGAGGTCATCGATTTCGGCATCTCGGACGCGGGCACTTTCCTGGTTCAGCAATGGGTCGATGGTCAGCTTCTGGTGGAGGCAGCAGGTACCTGCGCGTCCGGGCGGGAGTTGCTAGGGCTTTGCCGCGTGCTGGTGAAGGCCACGCTGCACCTGCACAGCTTGGGCCTGGAGCACGGCGATCTGCACCCTGGCAATGTTTTGCTGGAAGGTGGCGCGATGCGCTTCATCGATGCGATCGACATGCTACCGGGTGGCGGGACGGCCCCCTTCAACCCCGCTTACGTGCCAATAGACCACGAAGGGATCGCGCTGTGCCAACGTGACTGCTATGCCGTTGCCAAGATGTGTAGCGAACTGTTGGAACGGATGCCGGCCGGGGCCGGGCACGAGGCCGGGCCTGTACGCTCGGAGATCCAACGCTGCCTGAGCCGCGAACTTCGTGTCTATGCCCTCGACCGCATCGACGATGCATTGGGCCTTCTGCTGGATCCCCCTCTGCCGACGGTAGGTCCGCGACTGGTCGTGCATGTGCGCCAGCTCACGGCACGCAGCGTGCTCGCCGGTGACAACGGAACGTTCCACGTGGGGGTGTCCGCGGAAAAACTCCGCAACCCTCAGCAGCTAGCGCACGTTGTGGTCTCGCTCGCCGGCGTGCGCAAACGCCTGCTGATCTTGCTGAAACCCGCCACGCTTGACTTTGCGTCGCAGCGCATCCTGGAGATGCCGCACAGCCAGTTTGTGCGGACGGCGTCGCAGGCCGTGACGACGCTGAAGGCTGATCTTCAGCTCGAACCCGCGCCCGCCGACGACGCGAGCAGCCTGCTGGAGGCGTTGGAAGTGTTGCCTGATATTCGCATCGCGATCGATCGGGTACGGGCCGAGATCCTCGGGATCGATGCGCCAGCTGTCGGTGCCGAACTGGACGAAGAAGAAGCGTCGGCGGGGCCGCTCGCATCGCCGCGCACGATGGCACTCTGGCGTGCCCTCTTGGAAGCGGAAGAGTCGACCCTGCCGGAGGTTGAGATCGCGGGCGCGGTGGCCCGAGACATGGGAGGACGCCGCGACAAGCTGCGCATTCCGTATCGCAAGGAAGGCGAGGCCCTGGACTACGAGTCCGACGCTAAGGTCGAAGCCCTGCAGGAGATCAACGGCGAACTGGTCCGCGTAGGCGATCTCGACATGCGCGAGACGTCGCAGGCCATCCTGGTTCTCGATAACCCCCGCATTCGCATGCAACTAGGTGTCGGGGAGCGCATCAAGCTGCGCAGCCAGCAGGACCTCTCCTCGTTCCGGCGCCGGCGCCTGGCCGTCACGCGCATCCTTGACCGCGAGTCGGTGCTGCCTGACCTGGTCGACTACTTCGACCCGGTGGACTGCCCTGCGGCACTGGAACTTGAGCCGCCACCCACCGATGCAGAACTCGATGCCTACAACCGCCACGCCGATGATGGGCAACTAGTCTTCTCGCTGAACCGCCAGCAGCGCGATGCATTTGCCAGGCTCTGGTCGCACGGTCCCCTGAGTCTGCTCCAGGGCCCGCCGGGCACGGGCAAGACCTCGTTCATCGCGTCGTTCATCCACTACGCGATGTCGCATGGCGCGAAGAGCATCCTGCTGGCGAGCCAGTCGCACGAGGCGGTGAACAACGCAGCGGAGAAAGTCATCGAACTCTGCCAGCGCACCGAGTTGCCCCTGGATGTGGTGCGCTTTGGCGCGGAAGGCATGGTGTCCGATCCGTTGCGGCCGCATCATTCCGCGTCCATCCTGCAGGCCTATCGCGACCTTTTCCGCTCCGAGATGCGCAGGCGCGTCACTGCGCTCAATAGCAACCTCGGGCTGCCGAACGCGTTCGTGGAGCGATGGTTTGACATCGAATTTCACCTGGGGCGCTTGTGGCGGGAGATCGTGCGGCTGGATGCAAAGCGTGCCGCATCGGAGGCCGCAGGCGAGGCTAGCAAGTCGATCGCAGCGCGCGTGGGGCAGCGCCGAGAGCGGTTTCGCTCGCTGGCCACGGAGAAGTTCGACTACCGCGGCAGTGACGCGCCGGAGGGCGTCCTGGAGCATCTGCGACGCGATGCCATGGTCACCCACGCTGTGACCTCTTCGGACGCGGTGGCCCGGCTAGATCAGGTGATCGCCATGGCCCAGGAATGGGTCGACCGGCTGGGCACGCTGCGCGGGAACTTCGAGGAGTTCCTCGCCAAGACCCGGTCGCTCGTCTGCGGTACTTGCGTCGGTTTGGGGCGGTCCCAGTTCGGCGTGGCGAACAACCGATACGACTGGGTCATCGTGGATGAGGCCGCCCGCGCCACGCCGGGTGAACTGGCCGTCGCGATCCAGTCCGGCCGACGAGTACTGCTGGTCGGAGACCATCGGCAGTTGCCGCCGCACTATGCGGAGCCTGTCGTGCGAAAGATCGCCGTCGAGCTCAAATGGCCGGACCGCACGGCGCTGACGCGCAGCGATTTCGAGCGAGCTTTCGAGTCCGACTACGGTCGACAGGTCGGGGCGACGTTGCGCACCCAGTACCGGATGGCGCCACCGATCGGTGAGTTGGTGTCGGCGTGCTTCTACCCGGTGCCGCTGGCGCCTGGGCGCGGCGACCCAGCGCCGTGGTACGACCATCTGCCCGAGCGCATTCGCTCCATCGTGACCTGGATCGACACCTCCGACGCCGGGCGTGAGGCCCATGATCGGCCGAAGAGCCCGGGCTTCGACAACGGCTACGAAGCGCGCGAAATCATCAACCTATTGCGGTCAATCTGCACTGGAGGTAACTTCATTCAAGCACTAATGCATAACAGCGCCGAAGACGAGAAGCCCATCGGAGTGATCTGCATGTACGCTGAGCAGGAACGCTTGCTGGTGCGCCTGCTTAGCGAGCAGGACTGGGCCACCGGCTATCGGCGGCTGATCAAGATCGACACTGTCGACAGCTACCAGGGCAAGGAGAACCGGATCATCATCGTCGCGACGACGCGGAACAACCCGCGGTTCGAACAAGGCTTTCTGAGCAGCCGCGAACGTGTAAACGTTGCGATATCGCGTGCCATGGATCGGCTGGTGATCGTTGGCGCCGCTCGAATGTGGCGCGAGCGGCATCAGGCCTCGCCCTTGGGCAGGGTGCTGGCCCACATTGAGCAACACCGGGATGCGGGCCGGTACGCGCTGGTGCAAGCCTCCAGCATCGAAGAGGGAAAAACATGATCACCGTCGAGGAAAAGCTGCTGAGGGACCGGCTCGCGGTCGATGAGATCACCTTCGCTATTCCGGCGCAGAGCTTCGCGATCTCGTGTGCGATCAGCGCAGAGGAGGCGCTGCCGGTGGTCACGGAGTTCGCGTTGCGCATCGCGTACGTTTGCGGCAGCCTGAGCCCGACGCAGATTCAAGAGTTCTTCGGCTTCTCCTCAAAGGAAACCGATGCCGTGATCCAGGCGTTGTTGAGTGAACGCTTGATTCAGTGGAACGACGACCAACTCGAACTCACGAGTTACGCGTTGGCACGTTTTCAGGACAGCTCCGACAATCTGCCGCGGTTCTTCAAGATTCAGGATTGGAGCGCGGAGGTCGTGTTCGACCTCATCAGCTTCAGTCCTGCCGGTCGGACAAGCCGATTGAGGCGGATTCGCTCGCAGGTGGAACTGGCAACGCGAAACTTCGACAAGCAGTCGCGAACCATCCAGTTCGCGGAACAGTCGTTCCAGCACAACTTTCGGCAGATCTGCACCAAGGAGAAGGCTGAGATCTACAAGATCAGCTCGGTCGATCCCGGCGAGCGCTTCAGCATTCCGTTGCCTTGCGTCTTTCACTTGGACTTGAGCGGATCCCCGACAGTCGCGCGGAACATTGATGACGAGAGCTTCGGCGGGCGCTTGGAAATTGCCGAGGCGATCTCGGATGCGCTGGCCAGCCAGGAGCGAGGCAACAACGAAAGTCTTCTGGACTTCATTCGCACGTTTGACGATGGGTTGCTGGGCCGCTACGCGGCTGACGACACCTTCGACCTCCGGCGCTATGCGCAGGACGTTCATCTCACGAAGGCAGCCGGGTACACAGACGATCGCGTTACGCCGATGCTGGGTGCACTGCATCTGCAGCGCAACGCGGACATGCTGCTGGCGCGCCTTCAAGCCGAACTAACTCTCGACGACGCACCGGCGCACGAGCACTCTGACGCCGACGGTGTCGCGGGGGAGGCGTGCTCCGAGGCGGTTGCTCCTGCACCCGCGCCCGCTGGGCATGACGATGCCCTCTGGTGGGCGCCGCAGTCCTCGCTATGGGCTCGGTCACGCAGTGCGCGCGATCTCGCGCAGAAGATTGACGCGTTGCTCCATTCTCAGCAGAAGGGCGCGGAAGTCGTGCGTGCCAGCGCCGTGCGCGTGGTCGTGCCGGGGGGTGACCGCAGAGCGTCGCGCGAGCGACTGTCGGTCTACTGGGATCAATTCCCGCAACTCTTTGGCACCGAAATTTCCCTCTTGAATGGCAACCTTGAACTGCTCCTGATCCCGGAGCGGCTGGTGTGCGTGATGTACCACTTTCATCTGGCGCACCAGGCAATCGCGGTTCCCATTGGCTTCATGTCGTCGCACCCGGACCACTTGCGTGCAGCAGGAGCTCTCGTGTCCGGACGTGTCCGTGTCAAGCCGGGCACATTCGTGGCAGCCGGGGATGATGGCGGAGGGCAGGCGACACAGGACTTGGTGCGGCTAATCGATCGACTGTCGGAGTCGTCAACGGCGGCGATGCCGACCAAACACGGACGACCCCGATTGACGTTGAAGCGCCCTCCTGCAGGCTGACTTAACAGGCTCCTGCGGCAAGGCCGCAATCTGCAGCCGGCAAAGGCTCGTCAGTTTGCTTTGTGCTCGACCGCGGCTGCTTAAGCGGTTGAAGCGATTTGCCTGATCGCGTTGCGAGGGCGAGCACCTTCAGTGCCTTGAAGCCAGTTGATGTTGCCATACTTAACCGGAGATTCGACCGACAGATATACGGCACACAGTTGCAGTGCAACGGTTCGGCGTCCCAGACCGCAACCGATGCAGTGCCGACATCCGCCGCAACTCGGCGAACTTCAGCAGTGGGTCGGGGTGCTGCCAAATGGTTGAAGGAGTTGCAAGCGCACCTGAGTGCCTGTAGCCTGATCGGAGCGAGGTGCTTACATGCGAAAACTGCTTTTCATCGGCTTTGTTACGTTGGGCGCATTGGTTGGCTTGCTAGCCTCAGCAAAAGACGACTGGGCTACACGGATTGTCATGATGGGCATTGGCGCGCTCTTTGGGGCGCCACTGGGTGCAGCCGTGACCAGTCGGGTAAAGAATATGCGCCATGCAGGCACAGATGAGAACGAGTCTGAACTGCCTGGAACGAGCACGTCCTCAAAAGATCTGAGTGCGAACTATTGGCGTGACAAGGGATACCCGCCATTGATGAAGCCGACTGATGCTGAGCCGGACATGCACATGTTCGATCCCGATAAGTTGGGATGATCACTTCTTCAGCAGGTCTTTCACAGCATCTTTGACATTGTCCACAGATGCCCCCGCGTCTTTGGCAACTTGTTTGCTCGATTGCTTGAGCAGAGAGCGTGTGGATGACAGTGTTCCATCTTCAGCTCTGATGAGCTCGGATTTGGTGTCGAATTCTGAGCGGCTCGCATCGACTTGGCCTTTAATCCGTGCCCCTTGCGTTTGTACTTCCTCTCTTGTGGCCGTTGGGACGGCGGGTTGCTGTTTGACGCGCAGCCCTTTTGGGGCTCTGAGAACCTGTTGTTCGTTGTTCTGCCTATGTGCATTGATGTCAGGATTTAGCCGCGCATTGCGGCGCTCCTGAGAGTGTTGCCTGTCCAGATCAGGAAATGACGCAGGCAATGCGGTGCCATCAGAAAATGTCCGATTGGGACGGAGAGACTGTCTGGCCAATTCTGCTTCCATCAATGTGTGGGCCGCAGCACTGTCGCCGCCATACTGTTCGGCATATCGAGTGAACATGGCTAGGTTGTGGGGATCTTGTGCGATGTCAATGGAGATCGTCTCGCCTCGCTCGTAAGCGGTTGACACCCTTTCGGCGAATGCTGTTCTCTCGGCTAGGCTGGCTTCAGCCCTCTCAGTGCGTGATGTCGTTGACGACAGTCGAGATGACATGTCTCTGGCCTGCTTGGAATCGTTGGAGATCAGGCTGCTGAAGCTTTCGTCTCTAGAAACGCGGTCGCCAAATTGCTTGAATTCAGCCAACTGCTCGCTGCTCATGCTGCCAAGAACCTTCTGTTCCTGCGCGGATATGCCTGAAAGATAGCTCTTGTCTGCGCGCGCACTCAATTTTCCACCAGCCACACGGTTGTTAAAGCCGAGTTGCGCTGATGCCCCAAATGCAATGGTGGCGACCTGCGTTTGCGTCAAACCAGTGCTGTCAGCAACGCTCTTGGTGATCTGATCAAGTTTGTTCAATGTCTCGCCGACCTGTTCAAAGCTACTTTTGGCAGATCCGCTGCTGCTTTTGGATGAGCGCATTGAGCTGAGTCCACGGCTCAATGCTTCGGTAAGAACTGCGGAGCGATCCGAACTGGCAGCCAAGGCTTCGCTGCGTGCAGCAGTGACCTGCCTGCTCGCGTCGGACACATCCTGTTCAGACACCCGCATGGACACCACCCGCGAAGCAAACCCCTGGTTGCGCAGCAAGCTGACGGCAGTTCGCCCGGTCAGGCTGTTCGACGAAAAGGTGTTGCCACTGAGGTCATTTTGCCAACTGCTCATGAACGCCGAGGTTCGGTTAGGTGCAAGTTGTGCCTGGTCCATGGTGACGTTGCCCATGTTCATGTTGCCGGTGGCAGCAGATGCTGTGCTGCCGGCCAGCATGCTTTGCAGGCCGGACAAGCCACCCACCAGGGCGGTCCCGACACCCTCCATCTTCTTCAAAGCCGCCCATGCAATGACAGGAATGCTGATCGCAAGGTAGCCCACGACAGCCTCGCCAGAGATGGCGCCCGAATAGATCGTCGAGGCGGTTTGCAAAGACAGGGCCTTGGTGCCCGATCCGATGTCCGAAGCCGCAGCCAGATCGTAGCCCGCGTAGATGGACGCCATGTAGTTCAGCACCGCGTACAGCGGGGGCCACAGTTGGATCCAGATCAGGATGGCGGCGTAGCCTTTGAAGGCCAGCATCGTGTCGCGCCCGCTGGTCAGCAGCAAGAGCAGCACCATCAAGGGGAACATTGCGTAGGTGAGCGCTTCAATGACGTTGCGGAACACGGGCAGGGCTTGCTCGGCCACCTTGCCGTTGTTGATCCACGCGGCGTTCTGCTGAGCGACGGCTTGTGCCCGGCCAACGGCCAGCACCATGGCCGCTGGATCATTGACCTTCTGCCCAACGATGGTGCTGGTGTCGTTGATTGCATTGAGCATGGCACTTTGGCGGATCAGGTCGGCAGCGGTGGTGGCCGCATCGGCGATGTTGTTCTTGATGTACGCCTGCTGAATCTGATTGGCGATGACAGCTGCCGCAGCAGCACCAGGCAGGGTGGGGTTCAACTCGAAGGCCAGGCGACCCTGAATCTGGTTGATCTGCGCTGGCAGTCGGCCATTGAGGTTTGTGTAGATGTTCGGGCAGGTGTCCACATCGATGCCCGCAGCGCTGGTGACCGTGCTGAAGCGCGCAGGATTGGGCGTGGCCATGAGGGGCCAGACATCTGCGGATGTCGAGAACACGGCAGGACCAATCGTGCCGTCGATGAGGTCATACATCGTGCAGTTGTGGATGAAGTTGATCAGGTCGGTGCGGAAGTTGGGATCCTGGAATGTCACCTTGCTGGTGCTCCTGATCAGCCGGTTGCCAAACATCAGGCCGTTCTTCTCGTAGGTGAGTTCGCTGGGCAAGGCGCCTGGGCCGGGAATGGTCTGGAAGGCGGTTTCGAACAGGCCTGTCAGGGTGTGGCCAATGGTGCTGGTGATGCTGCCGAGCATGACCATGCCGAAGGGCACGTTGGCCACGACCTTGACCGGGGCACCGCCTGTCTTGTCCACGATGCCCACGGTCGCCCTGGGCAGGATCAGGATGGAGAACACCAGCAGCACCGTGCCCAGCCACTTCCAGCCTTGCAGCTTCTCAGGGGCGAAGGCGTAGGCGATCAGGGCGGCCACGAAGCCGCAGAATGCCACGGCGGCAACAGCCGACATGTAGTCGCCTGAGCCGTGGATGGCCGCTGCTGCATTGAAGACGCCGAACAGGCTGTCCGCGTTCTGGTAGGCGTAGATCTCCCACATGGCACCCCCTGTGGTCGGTGAAGGTCAACGAGCCATGTAAGCAGCCTGCTGCCCGAGCATGTCCATCACGTGCTGCGGCATGCTGGATCGCAATTGCCGCTCCAACTGTTCCAGGTGGCTGGAGACAGCCCGGTAAGAGCCGACCTTCTGATACAGCAGGTTCTTCTCTTGAGAGAGTTGCTGCAGCATGACCAGGGCGCGTTGACGAATCTGGACCGCCTGTTCGCGCTGTGTCTTTTGCAGTTGATAGTCCTTGTCGAGCGCAGCCAGGCCGACACGCAGATTGCGCTCCAGGAACACATAGGCATAGTCCGCTGCAATCACGTCTCGGTATTGGGCGATGAGGCTGTCTGCCAGGCCCGATCCTGGGATGGTTGCGCCCACCGACAGCATTTTGTAG
>Ga0209066_10006507_pt1 | contig 11889 bp, 21 predicted proteins | sample All_14_2_FD_187198 | JGI IMG/M metagenome (GOLD analysis project Ga0209066, IMG submission 187198) | Freshwater microbial communities in response to fracking from Pennsylvania, USA - Allegheny Zone_MetaG_DW_15 (SPAdes) (version 2) ...
AATACAGAAGCGATTCGACGGAAACGAGCAGTCCAGTCGGGAGCACCGCGAAGAACTGGCCCAGCTCGCCGCCCGCGATGCCGGGGAGGTGCGGGTGCCGGTGGAGTTGCTGGCCGTGCTGGCGAGCGAGGGGTTATCAGAAACAGAAAGCGATCGTTACGTCGATGCGGTTATGGATGCTCGCGCCCTCCTAGCGCAACGTGAGCGGGAGGGCGAGTGATGGGTATCACAACGAAAACCGTAACCGTGGTGACGTGCGATCTGTGTTGGAAAGAGTGCGGATCAAGCGACGGTGAAATTCGCATTCAAGTCACGTCAGGCGATGGCCGAGATGTTGGGCCGGGTTATGCGGTAGCCGTCATGGCTCTTGATATCCCGTACCAGGCAAGCCGCGGCATCGTTTGCCGTGCATGCAAGCTGAAGCTGTTGCGGGAATACGTATCCAGCGCACAGGAGAACAGCAATGAGTGAAGTTAAACGGTACGGCCCCACATGCGACTGCATGAGCGAAATGGCCTGGGGTGATTACGTCCGCGCCAGCGAGTACGACGCACTGCAATCCCGGCTCGATGCGGCTGAGCGCAACGTCAAGCACTGGCAAGGCCTGGCAGTAACGAATCGCAACGTGGCCGATGCCGCACTCGCAAAACTAGCCGAGCGCGACGCGGTGCTGCGTGACTGGCGGCACGCTGCGCATGTTCGGCCATCGTGCCAGCTCGGCGTGGTCGAACGCTGCCGCTGCATGCGCTGCGTTGAGTCACGTACCGACGCCCTGCTATCCAGCGCAGAGCCGGTTAAGGCTGAGTTCTGCTGCGAGCTTTCGTTCAAGGCGGCAAAGCAGGCGGCATGGGGCGCGCGCGACCTGACTCAGTGCAAGTGCGACCACAACGAATACTGCGAGCACTGCTGGCCTTCTGATTTTCGTCAGGGAGGAAAGTGGCACGGCAAATTCAAGCCTGCCAAGGGCGGCGATGGGGAGGTGGACCGTGATTGAAGAAATCGGGCATGACAGTCGAACCGATGCCGAACGGCATGCAGCCTGGCTGGCTGAAGAGGCGCGCTATGAGGCCGGCTTTGCATCGCGTAAGGCTGCCGATTACCACACGCGCTGTCGGGATTGCGGTGTTTTCGTGAAGAAGTCGCGCTGGGTGAAAAAGGACAGCTACGACGCTATTAAGCTTCAGCATCGTCCTCTGTGCTCACCCTGCTGGAGCGAATACGACAATGAGTATTGAAGCCATGACTGACCACACCGAAGAGCTACACCAGCGCATCGCGGCGCTGGAGGCTGAGAACGAGCGGTTGCACGAACGTAACGACTCACTGGCCAGCGACTTTGCCCTATGCGCAACAGAGCGCGAAAAGTTCCGCGCCGAACTCGCCGCGCTCAAGACGCAGCAGGAAGGGCGGCAGGCTAAATATCGAGAATGGTTTTCTGAGATGGTAGGGGAGCCGTTCGAGTCGTGGCTTAACGACGATTTTACGCACTGGATCAGCGACGAGGATGCTGCATATCAAGCGTGGCAGTACCTGCATGAGAACAAAATTTACCCGCTTACCCTGGAGCTTGAAGAACATCGCAAGCCCGGCCCGGACGTGCGGGCGCTGGCCGCCTCTCTTTACCAGGCATGCGGAGCATACGACATGCCGGGGCGCATTCTCGACGTACTTAGCGCGGCTGCCAATGGCGAACCGTTCACGCACATGATTGATGGCCTTCTGCCTTGCGTGCCGCCATCAGGTGAATGCGTGCGGTCGCTGGTAGAGGCGCTACGCGAAGTAGCAGCGTCGTTGGCCTGGAATTGTTTTGGCGAGTGTAGAGCTGTTCACGACGGGCCAATTATGCCGGCAGCAGGTGCGCTGGAAATGGCACGCACCGCCCTCGCCACATACCACCAGGACACCCAACCATGCCCAACCCCATAACCCTTCCACGCAGGCTCCAGCGAACCACCTCTGCGCAATACAACGCCATCGACTTCACGCTAATGTTGGCCTTGTCGCTGAAATTCCACGGCACAGCTGCCGCCATCCGCCAGCTAGCCAAGGACGTGCGCTTCAAGGTCTGCATGGAGCACCAGCCGAAGGTTAAGGCGCTTTCCAGGATGGAGAGCGACCAGGCCGTGTTGCAGTGTGCAGTGAACATCGTGCAGCGCGTGACGGATGCGCTAGATATTCATCCTGGCGTCCCGGTTCTGGCAGCGCTCGGGCGCGTAGTGGAGCCGCCTAAGTGCCACTATCAGCCGATGGAGCTGGTCGCTATGGATGGCGTGTGGACGTGGCAGTGTGGGCATTGCCAGAGGACTGAGCGGGTGCCGGAGCGGGTGCCAGCATGACCATAATCGAACAAGTCGAAGCCGAATACGGCGAACCTTTCTGGGAAGTCGTGCGCGGCTATGCTGCAGACGGTTACGGCTGCGACACCACTGCCGGCATTCTGGGCTATAGCTCGCCGTCATCGTTTCGCCGGCTGATCAAGCGGCACGGTGTCGTGATCGACTGACCGGCGCATGGCAAGTGCAACGTCCAGCGCGAACGTGGGCCGCATAGCGCTGAGCGAATCGAGCGGATCAGGCGCACCAAGCTGAGCAAGCCGACCGGCATAGCGGCGCGTTACGAAGCCGAGCATGGCGTCCCAGCAGCGGCTGCAATACGCCACATGGCCAGGCGGATGACGAAATCAGAGGTTGCCAGGGCGATAGGCTGGAGCACGCCGCAACCGTTGACGGCATGGCTGCGCGCAAGGGGAGAGACAGTAGAGTTTGTGCGGCGCCAGAGTGTGCCGCCTAAGGGGAAGGGGTGGAATCGTGAGTAAAGTATTGATTGGATACAGCGCGTGCCCGCTGACGCGCAAGGCGTTTGAAGCGCATGGTCATGAAGTGTGGACGTGCGACTTGCTGCCGTCGCGTGATAATGCGCTGTTTCACTATCAGGGCGACGTGTGGGATATGCTTTCGGATAGCTGGGACTTTGCTGTTCTGCATCCCATGTGTACCTATCTGACTTGCTCAGCAGCGTGGGCTTTTACAGATGGGCCGTATCATCAAAAGGTAAAACCCGGCACCCTAGTAGGAGCTGCGCGCCGTGCAGCCCGTGACGAAGCGCTAGATAACTTCCGAAAGCTGCTTGCGTTGCCTTTCCCGGTAGCAATCGAGAACCCCGCAGTAAGTTTCGTGAATAAGGCGATCCGCAAGCCGTCGCAGATTATCCAGCCGTACCAGTTCGGCGACGACGCCAGCAAAGCCACGGGCTTATGGCTTAGCGATGGCGTGCCGCTACTGAGGCCGACGCGCTACGCTGAGCCGAGAATCGTCGCGGGGAAAAAACGCTGGGCAAACCAGACCGACAGCGGTCAGAACCGGCTCAGCCCAAGCGAAAACCGCTGGCTAGAAAGAAGCGCCACATACCCAGGCATTGCCGCCGCAATGGGCGATCAGTGGGGCAGGTGGCTCAATGAATAAAAGAATCTGGCGCGTCCTAATACCGGGTCGAGCGCCGTTCATCATGATCTTGATGGACGACACCGAGGACGCGCTAGAGGTGGCGCGGTCGATTTGGCCGGGTGCAATCGTCGAATAAAAAATATCTTGACAGGCGCAACCGCTGCGCCTACAGTTCGCACATGCCAGCCAAACAGGCGGCTACTACTAGGAGATACAAAAATGGCAATTTCCGTAATGAAACTGTGCACAATGACCGAAGCCGAGCTGAACAAGATGACCAAGGCTGAATTGGTCGCTTCTATCAAGTGCGAGGCGTTCTACCCGAATCACTACAAGGGCGAAGCTGAAAAGCTGCAAAAGATCATCAACGAAAACTCGACCAACGAACGCGCGGCATGCGTCATGCTGGCGGCATTGGTAGGCGTTGATCTTGAGCGCAACGAGTACAGCGGCGAGATCGAATCCAAGAAGCTGAACATATTGGAGCTTGTCGGACTTGCAGCCAAGAAGCTGGCCGAGAAGTGATCCGATGACCCTCCGCTCCCTACGCCAACAAACAGGCCTAACACAGCGCCAGCTAGCTGCTCTTTTGCAGCTCAGCAGGCGCACAATCCAGAATTATGAGTCTACAGACGAGGCGCCGGCATGGTATGTGCTGGCGGTTCGGCAGGTGGCGCGGAGAGGAATCCCCGCCGAACTGGCATAAAAAAGCCCGTCACGAAGACGGGCGAAGTACCACTAGGAGTTTGGTGAGTATGGCATAGCTGGAAGCGGGGCGCTACTTGCTTAGCGCATTCATCCGCTTCCACCTATCAGCAGTCCGCAGCGTACCAAGCCCCAGCATACCGAACATCAGCTCGAACAGCACGCCATCGATCGACGGCAGGGGCGGGGCGTCTGCGCCATAGACGTTCAACGCCCACGGGAGAAGCGGACGCAACAGAAACTCATAACCCATACCAGCCACGCACACATACCCTGCCAGCGGACGCCAGCCCGCCTGATACCCCGACTGGCTGGCAGCTTCGATCTTGTTGATCTCGGCCTGTGCCAGGTTGACCTGTAGCTGCGCGTCCAGTTCTTTGAACTGGCCTTCTTGCTGCAATCGCAGAAGGTCAAGCTGTGCCTTGGCGCGCGCCTCCGGGTCTGGGATTACCTTGTCGAGGATGCCTGTCAGGGTAGGCAGCAGGGCGGTTGCGGCGGCGATGATGCTCATGAGTCAATTTCCAGGTTGTCAGCAATGCGACGCGCCCATCCGCGCCCGAACGCGCCCCAGGTCGGCAGGCCGGTCATGAACCGCAGGCGGATAGCGCTGTACTTCGCAGGCGTCACCCGCGCGGCAGCGGCAATAGTGCGCGGCCCGATGATGCCATCCTCGACAGCCCCACCAGCACGTTGCAGCCACTTGATAGCCTGCACCGGCCCGCTGTTCACCGCCGCGTCAAACACGTGGAACCTGATAGCGTCCGGCAGTGAGTCGGCACGAATGGCGTCCCAATAGTCTTTTCGGTAGATCGTGATAGCCATATTCAGCGGCATATCGCGCATGTGGCCGGTGTAGCCATGCTTGCGGGCCACGCGTTCAGTGATGCCGTAATTCGTTGCGCCGCCTGGGTCGGACGGATGATCGACATATCCGCCTTCATTCCTAATCAGTATTTCCAGCGCTCGCTCAATATTCATCGTTTCACCTCGCACTCAAACCCAGTCCGCTTGTTGGCAAACGCCCCGACCTGCCGGCACTCATTCGCCACAGCCGCGCGCTCGCTATCCTTACCAGTAGACACGCCGCCAGTAAAACCAACAGCCAAAGCCAATGCTACCGCGACGATCCATCCAGCAATCTGCATCAGTTACCTCCAAGTATTTTCAGCAGCTTAGGCCCGAACTCGATCAAGCCAAGGATAAAGCCAGCGCCACCAACCGCGCCGAGTACCTTGTTAAACCCCTTGGCCACCTGATCCTCAAGCTGCTCCAGGCGCTTATCGATGGCTGGCAGACGCTCTACAGCAATCTCCACCTTTGTGACCCTATGCGGAATTTCACGATGGGTATCCTCAAGCGCCGATAACCGATGTTTTACGGTGTGAACTTCCATTTCTAGGCTTCCCACGCGCGGCGGAATGCTGCTCATATCGTCTGCCATGCCCTGCCCTTAATCGTCGCCGTATCCGTCGAACGGGTTGAATGTGTTTACCAGTTGCGCGAACCCGTACCGCTGGAACTTGTCTGTCATGATCTTCCAGCCCAGTCTAGCACGCAGGCAACGCCCAAAGCCCCAAGGCAGCACGCAGTAGAACTCAAACGCCACGGTGTGACCAGCGAGGTTTACAGCTCTGGCGAAGTACCAACCAGGTCGCTTGTACTTGTCGCTGATCGACTCGTCGCCTTTGTGCGTCACCACAAGCGACGGCGAATAATCGACAGCAGCCTTGCGCGCATACCCATACAGCGGGTTGCGAATCATCCACATGCAGCGATTCAGGTAGCCTCGCCAGCCGGTCGTGTAGCCGGGGAACGGCGCCCGTTGGCGCACGAAGCCTTGATCGCCCTGCGGCGGGTTGTCGTAGGTGCCCCATAGCCAGCCCCATGAGTATGGGGCTAGGCCATAGGGCTGCTCACGGTAGATTGCTGCGATTATTGGCGCTGCCAGGGGCACGGTCAGCAGCAGCAGCCAATCGGCCAAGCACAGAACCAGCCAGCGGACGTATATCATGACCCCCCCTCGTTGATGCGGATGCGCACCCGAGCCAGCTCGCGCTGATCAAGCTCACTGGCGTACTGATCAAGCAAAGGCGCAGTGTCCTGCCCAAGCGCCATGGCCTCGGCGATCTTGGTCACGATGTAGTCCGTGCTTGCGAGGTACGCCTTATCCTGCGCGATCTCGGCCTCGCGCATCTGCTCCTCGGTCATCGGCGGCGGGTCTTGCAGCGCCGGTCGGCCGCTTGAGTCGGCGGCGATCACCTTACCCGCAGACTGTCCAGCCAGCAGCGCGGCGTGTTCCTCGGTGGTGATCTGAACGCCTCCGTTGTTGTCAGGGGAGAAGGCAAAGCGGCCGTCTGCCGCGATCCATTTTGCGTAGATGGTCATGAGGGCCTCACTTGCCAATGGTCATAAAGTCGATGGTGCCCGACAGGTTGTTGCCGTTGCCCACCCATTGATTGTCGACGGTGAACCCGGTCAGAGACTTGCCACGGACCTGGGCGATGTTGGCGTTGTCTAGGATGGCGCCGGTGTAGCAAAACTGTGCGGCCACCGAATATCCAGAAACGTACTGCAGCGGTAGCGTCACCGACACAACGCTGCTTCCTCCGGCCTCACCGGATACCGTCACGGTCCCGCGCTGGAAGATCCAACCCCCCAGCCAACTCGGCAGCTTGAGCGCCATGTAGGTGCTGGAAACGATCAGGGTACCGTTGAACAGTTTCTTCGGCGTGACGACTACATTGTCCACGGTTCCGGCGTCTACCTCGGTCTGCGTTCCAACGCGAAGCACGCCGAGCAGCGTCTCGGTAGCATTTGCAGCAGCCGAGCGCAGTGCTTGAAAAACTCTAAGGGACGTGGAGTAGTTTGTGTTATCAGTTCCTGCCTCAGCTTGTGCTTGGGTCGCCTTGCTCGCCTTGTCCAGCTTCTCATTCAGCAGCGAATCCAGCCCACTAAACGCAATCCGCGCCCACTGTGTCGGCGTGCCGGAGTTGAAATCCTGCACGTTGTTATCGATAAGCGACACCCACAGCGACAGGCCGTCATTGGCTGCCAGAACAGCGCCCTGCGGATAACCTCCAGCGGCGACAATTTCAGCGGCGAACTTATACATGCCGCCTTTGTTCTGGTGGACAACATGCTCGGTAATATCGCGCAGGATGCCGTTAAAATCCTGGCCTTCAGGCGGGATGCCCCCGGCAGTCAGCGGTATGGTTGTGATCGACGGGAATCCCTGCTTGAACGAAGCTCGTTGCGGCTCAGCTACGATGGGATCGCTCGGGATGTCATTCACCATATCCGGCACGGCATCTCGCCCGAACGGTATGGTGAGAATCTTATAGTCCGCCATAGAATGTTCCTTGGTTGAAAGGTTGGAAGCCAGTGCCAGTGAATCCAAAAGTCTCTGCCGGTATTGCGTCTATCACTTCAATTTGGACGCCGCACGGTCTGGGCAATATGTTTGTGTTGTAAACAATGTGGCGCTCAAATGGCGATAGCGCGAACTCGAAAACATAGCGCGCCTTCATGTGCCCGGTGATGAGAAAATAGCACTTCTTGCCGCTAAAAGCAGCCTTCATCAGTCGGTTAATATTTGGCGCGGTGGCATTGATAATGTTTACGGTCGCCTTTATGAAAATCAATCCACGATAAACATTATCCGGCAGTTCGTAGGCATTCTGGCCGGGTGAAAAAAAAGGCCGCTGGTTAAACGGATAGAATCCATCAGAAAACCCGAAGTATTCTCCTTCCGGGTCGGCAATTGATACGCGCCGGGATATACCGACAATGCGCCCCCATATATCAAGGCCGAATCCCTGAGCCGTGTTCAGATTCATCACGACATTATAAAACTGATCAATGTCAGCAGTCGGGTCGATTCGGTCGCCAATATCTTCAATCAAACGCAAAAGCACAGGGCTGTTAGCGTATTGCGACATGATGGTCGATTTAAGGAGCGGCGACATACTGGCTAACCGTAATCAAGTTCGCAGCGGTGGACGGGAAATTGTCGATGCCAAATTCTATCAGGCTCATCCAGGTAGCGCCGTCTGTTGAAACTTTGATTTCAACAACGCCAAGCGCTGAATCAAGGCCGCACCCGAACGAGGACGCCACAACTGTTCCGCCAATGCGCGCGCGACGTGCGCCAGATGCAAGTTGGTCGGCGATATTCTGCCGTGCTGCGGTGATTTGCGGATTGGTTATCGACGCATAGTCGGCAACGCGAATATCAAAGTACAGCGGGGTAATGTCGGGGCGCAGAAACTTGACGTCATACTCTGGCGGGAAACCGTCGTCGTAGTTGTCCGTGTCTTTCCATAGGACTTCGGTATTTCCCATGAACGAACAACCAGTGCCGCCCTTCGCCATGATCTTGCCGGCAATCTCGTAATCATCGCCACCGACCACAGACACTAGCAGGCTGTTGCGGATCATTGGGTAGTTAGTGGCACCAACAGTGATCGCATCGTCAGATGGGTTATCAACCACGCGAACGTCGATAACGTCCGTCAGGTCGAACACTGCACCATATACAGCGCTGTTCGTCAGGCGGCTATTAGCGGCAACGGACTCGGCGCGGCGCAGCTCGAAGTCGGCGCGGGATTCTTCGTTGCTGCCTGGCACTGCGGGTACGGTGTTTTCTGCGCGGTCGATGCCTGGCAGCGTGTCCAGCAGGTTGTTAATCGTGCCGGTAGCGGCCTGAATAGGGCCGGGGACTTGAGCTCGGGCAAGCAGGGTAACGGTGCCGGTGGCTACGGATACCGCGCCCGTCTCGGTTGTTTCCCAGATATTGCCGTTATCGTCCTGCACTTGCGCGCCGACAGGCACGATACTGCCGGCCAAGCCGGTGAACTCAAGCGAAACGACCGAGCGAGTAGCTTGCGAACGGCTCAAGAAATAGATAGCGCCCAGCGCTTCCTGGAATTTGCCGAACGAATAGCGCGGATCGAAGTTGTTCGCCAACTCGATGAACTGCGTATCCCGGTCAGTGATAACGGCAGTCAGCGACGTGACAAGCTGGCCTTGAGGTGTGCGGGCGTCCTGGGTGATATTCGGCCCGAACGCCTGACGCATGAGCGCCCAGAGGCCATTTGTCACCGCTTCGCGTGTCGGCGCCTCGATGCCCTGTGCCGTAAACTGAATGTTCGGGATTGTCATAGACTAATCTGGCCCGTCTGGTTTTCTTCGTTCGTGAAGATGATAGCGCCTATTACGTTGCGCCGGTCATTTGTTCTGATTGCAGCTTGTGCCGAAACTACGCCGCCGATTGATTTGGCGGCATCCTCTAAATACATTTTGTACAGCGCCAAGGGGAACCCGGTTCCGCCAAGAATCTCGGTGTCATATGGGATACCGGTGGTCGTATCATAATACAGATCGCCCGTGAAAGTCCGGCACGCCGTCGATATGTCTTGAGCCTGCTGGTATATATCAGTCGCCACGGCGATGTTGCCGTCTGCGTCTAGTGTTAAGTCCCAAGTATCCGGGCGAAGAAATAGTGTGGTGCTCATGACATTGGCACATCCGGCGTAGTGTTAGCTGGCGAGTAGTGGCCAGCGTGCTCATTATACTGGTCGCGCATAGTCTGCATGCTACCAGTGTGGTCGGTAATGTCGCCAGTCGAGATAATCGGGCAGTTCACCTGCAATAGCGTGCCATTGACTGTAACGGTGCCGGTCGAAGTGATGTTGATGCCCGACTCTAAGAACTCGATGAACTGCGTCGGCGCACCGTTTAGGAAACCGCCGATATAGAGCCCATCCGAAACATCGTACTCACGGCGGGACGGCGGAGGGCCTTCCACCTTGTCTTTCTTGACATTGGTTATATCGCGCATGGCGAACGATGCAAGGCCCAGGTCGCCCACTTTGGGGTCGATGATTATGGCGTTATGCCCACCTTGCAAGCGGAAATACGGCAGCTTGTACAGCGTTTCGTTTGGTATGCCGTTGTTGTTGGCGTCCAGTTGCTGCACAAGGTCTACCACGTCCACAAAGCCGACCGGACCGGTAGCGCCTGGCTCAACAGCCACAACACGCACAACGCTGTGCGTAAACGTGCGGCCAATCAGCCGGCCAATAATGGCCTCCTGCTGCATCGGCCCCGGTACGGACTGTTCCGGCGTAAACGGCCTACGCTCTGCTGATGGCGGCATCGTTTGCACCTCTGAAAGTTGCTTGAATATCCATGAACCATGCGCCACCTGGCAGCTCTGACTCGAGAGTTGTGGTCACGCCGAACGCGCGCCAATCGCCGTTAGTGGTTTCCATGATCGAATCGGCAATGCGGATGATTCCGCCAAACCGAACCATTGGATCCCACAGGCAGCGCACGTCAACGCCTTGGATGGTCGGCACAGGATAGCCTAACAGGCCGGTCTTGGGCGTCAGAACAGGAATGCGCAGCGCCCTCGGCGCGCCCTGCGGCGCGATAGCAATCAACCCATGCTCGACGTAAAGATCAATCTGGTAATCCCTGCACAGCTTGCGAATCTTGTTCATATCGGTGTCGCCCATCGTCACGTTCTGCATTGTCAGTGACTCGGGCACGCCGTTGTTCTCAAATATGTAGCCCATTCGCTCGCATATACCCGCGATGGCTTGCACTACTGGCGTGTCGCCTGGAAACGCCAGTTGGCTGGCAGGTCGGTACGCCTCCAAAATCCCCGCCATGCTGGAGATACGCAGCGCAATCTCAGGCGCGTTCGACGTGTCGATATAGGCAAACGTAATGTTCCCCTCGAAAACATGCAGCAGCGGCTGGCCTTGCTCGCCGGCCTCGATGCGAATGCGGTTAAGCATGCTGTTCAGGTCTTGCCAGCGGATGCGCATGAGCTTGTGCATGGTCGATAGCGACAGGCCGTAAATCGTGACCTCTGCGCTCGGCATGATGGCGCCGCCGCCGAAACGCACAACGGTAGAGACGCGCAGCCCCTCGGCGGTCAATACGTTGGTGCCGCTTTCCTCGAACGTATCGCCGATCAGGGTGATCGTGGCGCGGATGACCTTCTTATTCATCAGCTGGCGGCCAGTAGGTCATAAGGAAGCGCTGCCCGAGTTGCTGATAGGTCGGGTCGTCGCGTCCTTCGTTGTCTACCAGCATCAAGTCGCCTTCGATTGGAGCGAACGACAGCAGGGCGCGATTACGCGCGATTGTCTCGCCGTTAACCCGGATGGTGATATACAGCTTGCCGCGACGAGTCACAATATCGATTGCGTACACGTTGCCACCAGGGCGCGCGACTAGCGACTGATTCGGCACGGCGCGGAGTGGGATAACTTCAATCAAAATTGCACCTCAATATCACCAAACGCCGATTGCACCTGATCCAAAAATTCAAGCCCCTTATCACGCAGTCCGGTGGCGATTTCGCCGGCTGCGCGAGCGCCCTGGCTCAAAATAGACTCGCCCGGCTCGTTCTCGACTTCTCCTGCATCATTTGTATCGGCGTCTTCGGGGTTGGTCACGGCTTCCTGTTCGTATCGTACCCGCACCTCTCGAACCTCTTTCAGCTCGATGTTGGCAATGATGATCCTGTTGCCTTCATTCGGCAGGCGCCGATAGCCGAACCCGGTGATAGCCGCGTTGCGATGGACGTATTCAGGCGTCAGCACGTTGAACAGCAGGGCAGAGCGGGACAGCGCTTCAAGCTGAGCGATGAACGCCCCGCGCTCAAGCGTGCCGCCGCTGCCCTTTGTCATCTGCACGGTGGCGGTGTACGGTTCTTGGACTTTGTTGT
>Ga0209066_10006509_pt1 | contig 11889 bp, 11 predicted proteins | sample All_14_2_FD_187198 | JGI IMG/M metagenome (GOLD analysis project Ga0209066, IMG submission 187198) | Freshwater microbial communities in response to fracking from Pennsylvania, USA - Allegheny Zone_MetaG_DW_15 (SPAdes) (version 2) ...
GCGCCACCTTCGGGAGAAAAAATGGAACGACTTGGAGTGATAGTTTTTGCCGCCGCCATCGGCACCGGCTTTTATTACTGGATGGCCTCGATGATCAACAGGCAGTCAATGCAGGACTACATCCGCTCCCACTTCTGGCTGCTGCACCCGAATTCGATCTGCTACTGGCGGACGGCGATGGCCCTGGTCGGCTATGTCCTCTACTTTCACACCACCTTCCAGGCGACGGCGATCATCATCTTCACCTTCGCGGCGATCCTCGACGGGGTCGACGGGGTGGTGGCGCGGGGGATGGATCTCGTCACCAGGTGGGGCGAGTCGCTCGATCCGATGTGCGACAAGCTGACCTACCTGCCGCCGCTGGTCGGGTTCGCCTACCTCGGGATCATGGCCCCGGAGCTGATCTGGATCCTGGTCGCGGTCGAACTGTTCGGCCAGTTCTTCGCCAGGAAGCTGCTGTCCTACCTCAGTTTCTCGGTGGCGGCCAACAACTTCGGCAAGATCAAGGCCATCATCTGCTTCGCCCTCGTCATCTACTGCGCCCTGCTCGACGCCAACCCCGGCTTTGTCAATATCGGCAACGAGGTCCTGATCGCCTGCATCGTCCTGTCGGCGGCGTCGATCGTTTTCAAATTCATCCCCAATCGGCTCTATGCCGATATCCTGTCGACGCTGAACTTCTTCTGCGGCCTCGTCAGCCTGGTCCTGACCTATGAACGGCATTTCGCCTGGGCGATCTTCGCCATCGTCCTCGGCCAGCTGTTCGATCTCTTCGACGGCCGGATGGCGGTGAAGCACGGCGGCACCAAATACGGACCGTATCTCGACGATATCGCCGACTTCACCAGCTTCGGCCTCTCTCCCGCCTATATCATCTTCAAGTCCGGCGGCGACTGGGCCTGGCTGTTCGGGACGCTGTTCTTCGTCGGCGTCGCCTACCGGCTGGTGCGGTTCGTCACCGTCGACAAGAAGCGGACCGACCTGCCTGAGGGTGTGTTCAACGGTCTGCCCAGTCCGGCCGGGGCGCTGATCGTTCTCGGCGCCGCCCTGGTCGCCCCGCCGCTTCTCCTGTGGGCCATTGCCGTTGCCTCGGTGGGGTTGATGGTCAGCCATGTGCGCTTTGCCCATTTCGGCCGGGTGATCCTCAAACAGATCCCCAAACCGCTGTTTTTCCTGGTCAGCGCGTTGATGATCATCACCATCGCCTTCATCCTCAAGACCAAGAGTGCGCAACTGTTCGGCTACCTGATCCTGAGCTCGGTCCTCGTCTATATGATCGCGGGGCGGAAGATGCTTCCCGCCCGCTCCGCTCCGGACAGCAGGAGCTGACACCCGGCCTCGGTGCCGGACGAACGGGGAAACGCAGCCGCGGGGACGATGGCGGCCGAACGATCACAGCCCCCAGGCGAAGGCGGCCATCGACAGGATGCCGTACTCGATCCGGTGATGGATCCTTTTGCCCCCGTTTTGGCCGGCGGCGGCGCCGAGCGGGGCGAACAGCGGCAGGATGTGATCCTCGCTGGGATGGTTGCGCCGGGCCTCCGGGCCGAGGTTTCGATAGTCGAGCAGGTCGTCGACGGCATTCTGTTCGATGCGTTCCGCCAGCCACGCGTCGAAGGCCGCCGCATAGGCGACCGGCGGAGCGTCGACCGCATAGCGCCCGAATTCCCGCAGGTTGTGGGTGGCGCCGCCACTGCCGATGATCAGCACATTTTCCTGCCGCAGCGGGGTCAGGGCCCGGCCGAGACCGTAGTGATGGCGGGTGTCGCGATCGGTCTGGATCGATACCTGGACGACCGGGATGTCGGCTGAGGGGAACATCAGTTTGAGCGGCACCCAGGCCCCGTGATCGATGCCGCGGTGTTCCGAGACGAAGCAGTCAATCCCCGCCGCCGACAGACTGTCGGCGATCCTGGCGGCGAGGAGCGGATGTCCCGGACAGGGATAGCGCATGGAGTAGAGTTCGGCTTCGAAACCGGAGAAATCGTGGATCGTCGGCGGCAGATCGGCGCCGCTGGTCAACGGTTCGTCGGTATCCCAATGGGCGGAGATGCAGACGATGGCCGCCGGCCGGACCAGGGAGCGCCCCAGTTCCCGGAAGAAGCGGCAGTTGTCATCGTTTCTGAGGATCAGGTTGGGGGCGCCGTGTGAAACGAAGAGCGCCGGTTGCTCGGTCATGCGGGATCTCCCGGAGATGGGCCCGTCCCTTTCCCGCCGCAGCAGGAACTGCAGCGGGAAAAAGCGATGCGGGTTGAAAGTGGTTGGATCGGGTCCTGCGTCGCCCCTGCGATGTCAGGTCATTTCCTGCCCGGACCGCACCCGCCGGCCTCCACATATCCTGTGCCGCGGCAGGTCGGACATTCCTGGTCCGGGGTACACTGGGTGTCGTTCTTCTCGTCTTCGCTGGTGCCCCTCCATTCCGAACTGACCTCGCAGATTCCTTCGATGATCTTTTTTCCCTGGCAGGTGGGGCAGGGTTGTCTGTTTGTTTCCGGCATGGCGAATTCCTCCTGGTAAAAGAATGATGGGCACGCAGACCGGGGCATCCGGCCGCCGCGATTATTCCTCCTGGTCGAGAACGATATAGTCCTTCAGCTTCTCCAGCAGCGAATCGGGCAGCGGCCGGTTGTACATGAAGGCGGCCGCCTCCTCGCCGGTGATCTTTTCCTTGATCTCGAGCGGCAGGGAGCGCAGCACGGCGACCCGCTTGGGGTCCGGTTTATCCTTGGTTTGTTCTGGTGGGGCCATGATCTCTCCTCCTGGTGCGGAATACCCGATGGTATCGCCCTGTAGCCGGTGCCGACGGATGATGCCGCGACCGGGCGTCGGCGATGCTCTGTCGTATACGTTTACTGGTTGTGCTTCTCCCCGGGGAAGTCAATGCGACCGATCCAGATTTCACCGTAGCCGCCGGCGATCCGGTCCTGTCGCGATTCAGTCGACGAACCGGTCGTCGGAGCGCATCGCCGAAACCTCCTCCCGGCTGGCCTGCATCCAGCCGGAGCGACTGGCATGGACCTCGTCGAACGCGGCGATATAGGGTTTGATGTCGAGCAGCGGGGTGCCGTCGAGGACATCGACCCCCCTGATGGTGAGGATCCTGCCCGCCACCCCCGCCAGCTCGACGATCGAAAGCCCGATATGGTTCGGCCGCAACGGCGAGCGGGTGGCGAAGACGCCGCGGGCGGCCGTGTCCATGAAGGGGATGACCGTCATTTCGGTCCGTTGGGCCATATGGAAGAGGTAGAGCAGATAGATATGGCTGAAGCCGTCGAGATCGCGCAGGCCGGCGGCGAACTCGGCAAACACCTCGACCTTCCCTTCCCGGAGCGCCGCCCCCCGCGGCTGGATGGGCATCTCCGGCAGGTTCTTGAACGGGCTGTGAATGATGCCGATGGGCTGCACGGCGTTTCTCCTCTCGATCTGGCGCTCCCCGTCTCCAGAATGGCGGGGTACCAGGCTATTTCCAGTAGTACAGCGCCGTGTTCCCCAGTTCCTGCTCGATCTCGAGCAGGCGGTTGTACTTGGCGATGCGCTCGCTGCGGCTGGCCGAACCGGTCTTGATCTGGCCGCCGTCCATCGCCACCGCGAAGTCGGCGAGGAAGGTGTCCTCGGTCTCGCCGGAGCGGTGCGAGATGAAGTAGCGCCAGCCGGCATCGCGGCACATCCGCACCGCATCGATGCTCTCGGTGACGGTGCCGATCTGGTTGAGCTTGATCAGCACCGAGTTGGCGGTCTTCTCGCGGATGCCGCGCTCGATGTAGCGGGTGTTGGTGACAAAAATATCGTCGCCGACGATATCGATGCGATCCCCGAGGTTGGCGGTGAACTGGCGGAAGCCCTCCCAGTCGTTTTCTGCCAGCGGGTCCTCCCAGGTGAGGATCGGGTAGTTGTCCACCCAGCGTTCGCCGAGGGCGATCATGTCGGCCGAGGACAGCCGGCCGCCGCCGGAGCGGCTCAGTTCGTACGTGGTGCTGAGATCGGGGGAGAAGGAGCTGGCGGCGCTGTCGAGCGAGATGCCGATATCGACGCCGGGGCGGTAGCCAGCCTGTTCGATGGCCTCGATGATGGTCTCGATCGCCTCCTCGTTGCTCGCCAGATTGGGGGCGAACCCGCCCTCGTCGCCGACGCCGGTCGCCAGGCCGCGCGACTTGAGGATCTTCTTCAGGGTGTGGAAGGTCTCGGCGATATAGCGCAGGCCCTCGCCGAACGACGGAGCGCCGAACGGCACGGCCATGAATTCCTGGATGTCGACGCTGTTGTCGGCATGGGCCCCGCCGTTGATGATGTTCATCGCCGGCACCGGGATGCGGCGGCAGGCGGTGCCGCCGAGGTAGCGGTAGAGGGGCAGGCCGAGCGAGGCGGCGGCGGCCCTGGCGACCGCCATCGACACGCCGAGGATGGCGTTGGCGCCGAGGGTCGACTTGTTGGGGGTGCCGTCGAGGTCGATCATCAGCCGATCGATGGTCGCCTGGTCGCCGGCGGCCATGCCGATCAGACGAGGGGCGATGACCGCGTTGACGTTGGCCACCGCTTTCAGCACCCCCTTGCCGAGATAGCGTCTGCTGTCGCCGTCGCGCAGCTCGATGGCCTCATTTTCGCCGGTGCTGGCCCCGGAAGGTACGGAAGCGGACACGGTCGTCCCATCGTCCAGCGCGACAAAGACCCGCACCGTCGGGTTGCCGCGGGAATCGAGTATCTCCATCGCCTTGACTGCGGTGATCTTTTCTGTCATGAGCGGTTCCTCCATGGGGTGCAGCGGGTAGAATCTGCAGTGTCGTGCGTTATGCCGAAGAAGTCTCAATCATTGTATGTCTCCGCCCTGCCTCAGGTCAAGTCCCATCGCATCCGGGTCGCCTCTGTACCGTTTCCGTCCGCCCGGAGGAACGGCCGCAATGGCGGTGGTGTCTTGTCCTTGACAGGCAGGCGCCGGCGCAGGTATTGTCCTGCTGTGTCGCAATTTACCTGCTGCTGATCAACAACCTGGGAGGGAGGAACACTACATGAAGATTCTTGTCGGCTATCGGGGAGTCAATGTCGGAAAAGATCTGCTCAAAGAGGCGGTCAGGCGGGCCCGGACCGGCGGCGGCGAGGTCCATGTCATCACCTCGATGTTTGGAGGGGAGACGACGGAAGGGGAAAAGATCAGGGAGGCCGAGGAGAATCTCGTCAAGGCCGGAGAGTTTCTCGCCGAACAGGGGGTGAAGTACGAGACCCATCTGCTCATCCGCGGCCGCAATCCCGGCCAGGATATCGTCGAGTATGCCCGGGACAACGGGTGCGACGAGATCATTCTCGCCGTCAAGAGCCGGTCCAAGGTCGGCAAGCTGATCTTTGGTTCGACCGCCCAGTATGTCATCCTCAAGGCCGACTGCCCGGTAATCTCGATCCGCTGAGCGATCCGGGCGGATGACCCGGACGGGGCCTGCCGGCCGGAGGCGCGGGCCGGCAGCCGCTCAGCGGCCATCCATCCTTTCTTCCTTCCCTTTAATACCGAGGTTGCCGGCGTAATGGGCCAGCACCTCGGCGATCTCCCGCTCGATCCTGGGCTCATCCCACCCCAGTTCGCCGGCCATGACGCCGGCGATCACCCGCAGATCGTGACGGTCCGGGCAACCGGTCGTGCCGCTGTCGGTCCGCCGCAGGATGACATCGGTCAGCTTGACGGCCATCTCCTCGCGGACGGCGTGGATTACCTCGGCTGCCAGCAGCGGCGGGTCGAGCCGCAGGTAACAGGCCGACCGTTCATCAGCTGCGATGATCCGGAAGACATCGACGCAGTCCGGACCGTAGACCTGCTCGATATGGTGAAAGCGTCGGCCATAGGCGTCGATCAGCCGCCGGTCGGCGAAATCGTGGGGCCGGGGCCCGACCGCGGCGCTGCCGCCGGTCCCTCTGCCGGCCGCCAGCAGCAGTTCGACCTCCCTGGCGATGGCCGGGGCGGTGGTGTACTTCACCCCCTCGATCGTCAGCAGGCCCTTGACACCATCCTGCCGCAGATGGTCGATCACCTTCGAGTGCTTGACCATCTGCGGTGCGGCGCTATGGCGTGCGCTGCTGTTGGGCCGGTAGGCGGGGACCAGCCCGGCGTGGCTGAAGACGACGTCGTCGATGGTCAAACGGGCCATCGGGTAGATGGTGTTGACCTCCCGCAGGATCTCGACGATGTCCTCGTCGGTGACTGTCGCCGCCGTGTCCTGGCCGGCGGTGTAGCGGTAGGTGGTGCCGATGATCGTCCGGCTCTGCCAGGGGGCGAAGAAGAACAGCCGCTTGCCGCGTTTGAAGGCGGCGTCCCGGTCGACGTAGTCGGTGGAGCCGGCGAGCCCTACCCCGTAGCCGGGGAAGAGGGCGCGGTTGACGACGATATTGACGGCCTTGGCCAGGTCCTCGGTGGTCGGCAGCTGCCGCGACCGGCGCTGGAGCTCACCCAGCCAGGGCCCGGCGGCATTGATGACGAGCGGGGCGTGGATGGTGAAGGCGGCGCCGCCGAGCCGGTCGCTGACCTCCACCCCCCTGACCTCCCGGTCGGCGATGATGATCCGGTCGGCCTGGAGGTAATTGGCGCAGACGGCATCGTGGCGCATCGCCTCCTTGATGAAGGCCAGGGTCATCCGTTCGGTGTTGACGATCATGTCGTCGTACCACAGGGCGGCGCCGGTCAACCCTTCGGCCTTGATCCCCGGGCCGATCGCCAGGCATTCCCGCCGTGACAGGATCCGGCCGCGCCCGGCCCGGTTCGCCGGCGGGGCGCCTTGGTTGCGGTCGCAGCCGATGAGGTCGAAGAGGGCGAGGGCGATGGCCATCACCGGCCGGCCTTCGAGGCCGAGGCCGTAGGTCGGCATAATGCAGGGCATCGGCCTGATCAGGTGCGGGGCCAACTGCATGAAATACTTGCGCGACCGGATCGATTCGCGGATGCGTTGAAAGTTCAGGTGCTGCAGGTACCGCAGGCCGCTGTGCAGTATCTTGAGACTGTTGGCCGAGGTGCCACTGCCGAAATCGTTCTGTTCGACGAGGGCGAGCTTGAGGCCGGCGGCGGCGAGCTGGCGGAAGACGGTGGCGCCATGGATGCCGCCGCCGATGACGATGGCGTCGAAGTTGTGGTCGCGGAGCAGGGAGATGTCTCGTTTCATGGTCGGGGTCGACGTTATGGTTATGGCTCAGCTGAGCCGCAGGGCGATCTGGTCCCGGCAGAAATGCCAGAAAGATTCGAGGCCGCCGAATGGCTGAATCCGGGTGTCGGCGGCCGTCAGGGCCTGAGCGAGGGAGTGGCCGGGTCGGCTCGGATCGAGGCGGCAGGCGATGAGGTTGCCGAAACTGCCGGCACTCCGCCGCCTGAAACTGCAGCGCAGCGGATCGGAACCGCGGAGGATCCGGATGCCTGCGGCCGTTGCCTGCCGGAACTGCGGCACGGAAAGCCAGATCGCCGGTCGGCCGCCGTTGTCGCCGACGAGGACCGGGCCCTCGTGGCTGCCGGCGAGGAAATCGCTGACGACCCTGCCCCGCCGGCCCAGCCACTTGCCGACGCCCCACGGCAGCAGCGGCAGGCCGCCGGCCTGCCGTACCCGCCGCACCGTCACCTGGAGATCGAGACCGTCGGGGATGTCGGGCAGGGCGCAGAGGGCCAGGACCTCGAGGTTCTCGATGGTGACAAGCTGCTGACCGGCGATGAGGTAGATCGTGTCACCGGTGCGGTTCCGGGCTCGCAGCGAGATGGCCTCTCCGGTTGTATCGAACCGCCAGGAGGGAGTTGCCGCTGCCGGCAGCTGCCGCGCCGTCAGCTCCCGGAGGGTCGCAAAGGTCGGCCGCGCGGCCGGTTCGGTCAACAGCAGGGCGGCGGTCAGGGGCCGATGACCGAGGTGACGGCGGATGGCCGCAAGGGTTGAATCGAGCAGGGCGGCAGGGTCGCTTGCGTCATGGAAGTGGACGTGGCTGTCAACGGCGATGACGGTATCGTCGGGGGGCGAAATCGGGGGCATGAAATGTTCGAGCCTGGGTAAAATCGGTTCAGCCGGCGATTACTTGGTCTGCCGGGGCAACGAGGGCCGGTTGTGTCCCGGGACGGATGGACGGGGAAGGACGCAGTGGTCAATCTCATAGCCAATGGCATGGCGCCTGTCAAGGCATTTCCAGGCTGGTCTGGAGGACGGCCAGGGAGCGAGGGCGCCCGGTGCAGCGAAAACCTGTTGCCCTCGGACCGCCGCTGCGCTAGGATGGCCGCATTTTTCTACAGGGCAACGAGGTCCGGGGGGAAGACGCCCGGGGGTGGATGTCATTGAGCGCCATGAACCGGGCGCCGGAAGGGGAGAAGATCGTGGCGGAGAATGTGCTGGTCACCGGCGGTGCCGGGTATATCGGGAGCCATACCTGCAAGGAACTGGCGAGCAATGGGCTGGTGCCGGTCAGCCTCGACAATCTGGTCTACGGCCATCGCGAGTTCGTCAAATGGGGCCCCTTCGTTGAGGGCGACATCGATGACGGCCGCCTGCTCGACCGGTTGTTTGCGGAATACCGGTTTGCCGCCGTCATCCATTTTGCCGCCTTCGCCTATGTCGGCGAGTCGGTTCAGGACCCAGGCAAATACTACCGCAACAACGTCGCCGGGACCATCAGCCTGCTCGAGGCGATGCGGCAGGGAGGCTGCAGCGACATCATTTTCTCCAGCACCTGCGCCACCTACGGCATGCCCGACGCCGACCTGATCGGCGAGGAGACGCGGCAGGACCCGATCAACCCTTATGGCCGCGGCAAGCTGATGATCGAGACGATCCTCAGGGATTACCAGGCTGCCTACGGGATCCGGCACGGCATCCTCCGCTACTTCAACGCCGCCGGCGCCGATCCGGATGGCGCCGTCGGCGAGCGGCACGACCCCGAGACCCACCTGGTGCCGTTGGCGATCAGGGCGACGCTGGGGCAGGCCGGCCCGCTGACGATCTTCGGCGGCGATTACCCGACACCGGACGGCACCGCCATCCGCGACTATGTTCATGTTACCGATCTCGCCGATGCCCATGTCCGGGCCCTGCACTTCCTGCGACGGGAGAAGGCCAGTGTCGTCTGCAACCTCGGCACCGGCCGCGGCTCTTCGGTCCAGGAAGTGGTTGAAACGGTGGCCGCCATCGCCGGGCGGGAGGTTCCGGTGTTGCGGGGGGCCAGGCGAGCCGGCGATCCGCCCCGCCTGGTCGCAGCCAATGGTCGGGCCCGGGAGGTCCTCGGCTGGGTGCCGCGGCGGTCGGCGATCGCGACCATCGTCGCCGACGCCTGGAACTGGCACCGCCGGGAGGGGGCGCGGTAGGAATCGCCCCCGCATCGCCGCGGATGTCCCCTTTTTGCCGATCTTTTTTCGTCGTTTCGGGCATTGAGAGATTGTCATCTGCGGCGGAATGATTTAGACTTGCATGCCTTCGGCAAAGCCAAGGAATTCTGAAATAGACGTATTTTCAATATATTGACCGGAAAAACAGGCCGAGGGGGCGCAGCCTCCGTCCGTTTCCGGCCGACCGAGGTACACCATCATGATCAATTCCGTCTGTCTGCTCGGCTCCGCCGCCGGCCGCAATGCCGGTGATGCCGCCCTGATCTCCGGCATCATGGAGGCCATCGATCTCCGCCTGAAGCGCCGGCTCCTTTACCGGGTACCGACGCTCTTCCCCCGCTTTGTCGCGCAGACCTACCGCCACAACCGGGTCGAGGCGATCAACGTCATGCCCTGGACCGGCTCGCTCAAGCTGCTGGGGTGGCCGACCTATCGGGCCGTGACCGAGAGCGACCTGTCGCTGGTCTTCGATGCCGTGCTCTTCGACCGCTCACTCTTCAACCCGATGTTCAACTTCCTGTCGTCGCTCTATTTTCTGCTGCCGGCAGCGAAGAAGGCGGGCCGGAGGGTCGGCCTCTACAACTGCGGGGTCGGGCCGATCACCACCGATCTCGGGGCAAAGATGCTGAAGAAGGTTTGCGACAGCTGCGATTTCATTACCGTGCGGGAGGAGGGCTCGGCCGAGGTCCTGCGGCGGATCGGGGTGCCGGAGAACCGCTTCCTCGTCACCGCCGACGCCGCGTTGAACGCCCCCGGCATCAGCGACGGGGAGATCGAGTCGATCTACCGCACCATCGGCCTCAACCCCAACCAGGAGATCCTGGCGATCAACATCAACAAGTACCTCAACACTTGGTCCGAGCAGAGCGGGATGAAGCTCGACGTGAACGGTTTTCTCGACCTCATGGCGGCCGCCATCAACCAGTTGTGCCGGACGGTGCCGGTGCCGCTGCTGCTTGTCAGCACGTACCACGGCGATATCGAACTGACCGCCGAACTGCGCAAGCGCCTGCAGCTCACGCAGCCGGTGGCGGCGATCGACAACCGCCAATACGACCACTACCAGATCAAGGGGGTGCTGTCGAAGGTGTCGATGCTGTTCGCGATGCGCCTGCATGCGATGATCCTGGCCTCGTCGTCGGGGACGCCGATCGCCGGCCTGGCCTACCAGCCGAAGGTCCAGCACTATTTCGATCAGCTCGGGATCGCCGATTCCTGCACCGATTTCCGGCAGTTCAGCAGCGAGCGGATTCACCGCTTTCTCCTCGCCAACTGGGAGAGGCGGCAGGCGACGCGGGCGATCCTGGCCGACCGGATCCCGCAGCTGCAGCAGAAGGCGATGATCGCCGCCGACTGCGTCGCCGAACTCGATGCCGGGCGCAGCTGAGGAAGAACCAGACCGATGTCCGCACCGAAGATCCTCTACATCCTGCCGCAACCCTTCCTCCTTTCGCGCGGCAGCTCCTTCCGGGCCCTGGCCACGGTCAACGCCCTGGCCGAGCTCGGCTACCGGGTCGACCTGCTCTGCTACCCCCTGGGCACCGACCCGAAAAAGAAAAAATACACCATCCACCGGTCCCTGCGGCCGCCGCTGCTGACCTCGGTGAAGATCGGGCCGTCGCCGCAGAAGGTCGTCTTCGACATCCCTCTGGCCTGCGCCGCCCACCGGATGGTGCGGCGCAACGGCTATGCGGTGATCCACGGGGTGGAGGAGGCGGGGTTCATCGCCTCGTGGCTGGGAAAAAAATTCGGCGTTCCCTATGTCTATGACATGCACTCGTGGATGTCGCAGCAGATCGAGGACGGCAACTACCTGCCGTTTGCGCCGCTCCTTAATCTGTTCCGGAAGATGGAGTCACGGGCGATGCGTCGGGCCCGGGCGATCATCACCGTTGGCCCGGAGATGACCGAGATCCTGCGGACGCAGCTGGCGCCGGGGGTTTATGCCGCCACCCTGCCGGACTGCCCGCTGGTCTTCGACGATCTCGACACCGGCGATCTGCGGCAGCGGATAACGCAGGAATTTTTCACCATCCCGCGCCGGGTCATTCTCTATACCGGCAATTTTCACCCCTATCAGGGGATCGATCTGCTGCTGGAAGGCATCAGGGAGCTGAAGGCCTTGGTCGCCGGCCGTTTTCCCTTCGCCCTGCTGCTGGTCGGCGGCGGCGAGGGCGAGGCCAGATCGGTGGCCGCCTACCGGCAGAAGGCGGCGGACCTGGGGATTGCGGAGGAGGTGGTGTTCTGCGGCGCCCATCCGGCCGAGGCGATGCCGATCTTCATGGACCAGGCCGATCTCCTGGTGTCGAGCCGGAGCACCGGTAACAACGTTCCCCTCAAGATCTATACCTATCTCGCCTCCGGCCGGTTGCTGGTGGCGACCAACATCCCCTCCCACACCCAGGTGCTCAACACCGGCAATTGTCTGCTGGCCGACCCGGACCCGGTATCCCTGGCCCGCACCCTCTACCGCGGTCTGGCCGAGGTGGGTGAAGAGGAGCGGCAGCGGCTGACCACCGAGGCCCGGCGGATCGGCGGCGACGAGCAGCACCGGATTTTCAAGGGCGTGC
>Ga0209066_10006510_pt1 | contig 11889 bp, 9 predicted proteins | sample All_14_2_FD_187198 | JGI IMG/M metagenome (GOLD analysis project Ga0209066, IMG submission 187198) | Freshwater microbial communities in response to fracking from Pennsylvania, USA - Allegheny Zone_MetaG_DW_15 (SPAdes) (version 2) ...
CCCCCAACGCCGTCCGCCCCCCCTTCAACCTCGACGCCCGAAGGCAAGCCGGATTCGACAGCGAAGAAATCGACTGGCTACTCGGGCAGGCGATGCCGGAGCAGCCCGCCGGTCACTGACCGTTCCGACCCATCGGCTTACTGACGAAATTCGGCACAGCCCTTGACCCACTTTCGGATGTTTTTCAGCTTGGTGGAAAGAGTGAGCCCCGCAAACGGGACTAGCTTTGCCGACCCTATTGACTCGGACGGCGCGATGGTGACCCTGAATTCTCACGGGAGAGGCGACCGTTTGCTCAGGTTAGCCTATGCCTCTGGGCGGGTTCCATCTTGCTGAGCCAAGCCACGCAACGCCAACGTCGCACGGTGGTCAGACGCGTCCTGATCTGCGGCAGACTTTATTCGGTCGGCGGGCACAAGGGTCAGTACCACCGTCCATAGTTGCCACAGCGTAAGGCCGGAAAGCAATGCGAAGGAAAGCCCGCGCATCGTCGTTAGGTGCCCTGCAACGAAATCAGCACGCTTCAACACGGGCGCAAGAATACCAACTAGCAGAACGATGCACAGGATCATGGACGAGTGAACGATCGGGGCGAAGAGTTCTGAGAATTTTCCGCCGTTTTTCGGGGCTGCGCCTCCCGCTTTTCCAAATGACAGACGCAAGCGTTCAGGGTAGATGATCGCCAGCCAAGCACCGATCACCGCAAAAATTATGGCCGCGGTCGTACGGAGGGCTTCGTAAAGCGGCCACTGCTCCTCAAATGGCACGCGCTGACCAGCGAGCCCCAGCGCCAAGACGGCACCGGCGCTCGCGCACCAAGCAAATACCTTGAGGGCAGCCTTCTTCACTGTAAGTTCGCCTTGAGCTGAGGCAGGTTGGCATTCAACACCCGCAGCAGGTCCGCTCGGTCAATTTCGCCATTGCTACCGCGTAAAAGCTGGAGATTGGGCTCGGCCCTAGCTCTCGCGCCACTGAGCCAGTAGATGGTCGGATCCTTCCGGAGCTTGAACCCATAGTCGCTCCATTCTTGAGCCTGGTTCGACTTTTCCCAGTCCGCGATGATTGCATCCAATTCCGCAATCGATAGTGATACCGACAGGCTCGCTCGCATCTTAGCCTTCTTGGGTGCTCCCGGGGCGGTTCAGACCTTCAGTCCTCGCTGAGGCAGCCGCAGCCCAGAAGAGCGCGAGCTCGGGATCACCATTGCGCCACCCTTACCAGCAGGGCCGATAATACTGTTAAAGATACTTGGCAATGGTAGTGACAAATGCCGAATCTGGCGCACTGCATGAAAGGATCATTGCGCCATCATTTGTCCAAATCTTTGCGATATACATTGCCTCTGTATTTACCACGATCTGTGCAGGATATTGCGGTCTAACTGAACCAACTACGCCATCCACCTTTGATACACACAAGGAGAATTCCATTGTTTGTTTCTGGGTTGACGGAGAGCCCTGATTCGGAAATCGCCCAGAATCCACCATATTGCGCAATTCAGCGGGCGTGTATGTCTTTACGGCAACGCTTGATCTAAAACCTGACGAAGAATTGTTACTTCCGTTATTCGTTGAAAATATAGAAAAAAGAACCAGCCCCGCTATCAAAATAGCACCCCCCACTGCCGTCACTCGCAGCAGCGCGTATTCTCCTTTGGCTGCCGAAGAAATGCTTTTCTCTAAACATCTGTTATATTCATCACTATAAATTCTATAGAAGGACTGCTGGGCGATTGATCCATGCGAACTTGCAATCTCATTAAGTTCTTTTCGTTGTTCATTGATTACCTTTTGGGCGTCGCCTTTCGCTCTAACAACGGACATAAGTCGTTCATAATTGACTTCCGCCAGCCTCTGTATCGCCAATCGATCCAAACTACTTTCTACATCAACCCTCTGTGCTTCAATTTTTTCAACAGCTTTTTGCCATTCTGGTTTATCATTTTCCATTACCATCTCACCTTGTTTTTCGTGAAACTCCGGAATTGCGTCCAATGGGAAGGCCCCGATGCCTATACGAAACACCTTGTCGAGGCTTAGCCACCATATCGCTGGATTCTAAAAAGCCGCGACATTTAAGCGGAGAGGGCATCGTGGGCGCGCTTGCAAAAGACCATGTTTTCCGCAAGGCGTCAAGCATCTGCACTTTGTTGGAGTGCCTGTCGCTGTTCTCCGAGCGCTTCAGTGATCATGGGTTCTATATCCTCGACGAGCCTGAGGCAGCGCTCTCGCCATCGCGACAACTCGCCATACTGGCGCGATTGCACGAACTCGCGGGAGAACGCTCTCAGTTCATCATCGCGACCCACTCGCCAATACTGCTGGCCTACCCCGACGCGACTATTTACCAGTTGGACGATGACGGCCTGACCCCAATCGCCTACGAGGACACGGAGCACTACATCGTGGCGAAATCGTTTCTGAGCAATCCGCGTCAGTATCTGGATCGGCTACTGGCATGACGCCCACTCAGGCTCACTGTCGACATCCCGTTTTTCGCGACAGATCAACGCACACCCGATGGGTTTGATCGCCCAATCCACCGGCATCAAGCGGTTTCGTCATGGGCGCTGGGTGACTCATTCGTCCAACACGCAAACCCCGCTGTCTATGAGGTCCGATGATGGCTTGGTTTCTCCTTCCCGCCTCGCGACGAATTCGCTTTGCGATGCTGTTCGTCGCTGGCCTGTTGGGCTGGTACGTGGTTCGGTCGGCGCCGCTTCCATTCGTATCCGCTTGGTGGGGACCCGAGGGCGCTGGATGGCAGGATTTCTGGTATCGACGCCACCGCATGGCCGACTGGCTGGTGATCAGCGGACGTCTTGAGGGCATGACTCGGACCGATGTCGTCGCCCTGCTTGGGGAGCCACCCGACCACGGCTACTTCCGCCGCTTTGATCTGGTCTATCCGCTCGGTGCCGAGCGTGGCTTGTTCGGCATCGACTCCGAGTGGTTGGCGATCCGGTTCGATTCGGCGGGCATCGTGTCCGAGGTGAGGTTGGTCCGCGACTAGGAGCCTGCGCGGCAGAAGCCGACCGGACTGCAAAGCCGTCTGCGACATCCATTGTTTCCGCCGATTCTTGGCCCATAGCCGTGCTATGGGCCAAGAATCGCCGAAAGTCTGTCCTCGCGCAGCAAACTTTTCGCCTCGATCGTTTCTGCCGCGCAGGCCCCTAGAATGCGATGTTTGAAATGCCGGAGATTCCGATGCCCAGGTTTGCCTTGTTTCTCACCGTTCTTCTTGGCGGCATCGGTTGGGCGCAGGCTGCGCCCTTGCTGATTGCGGACCAGTTCCAGGTCGACTTCGGCACCGATCAGCCGCGCGTGATACGCGATACCTTGCCGGGCGAAAACGGTGGGTCGGAGCGGGTGACGTATGTGGTGGAAAAGTCGCCCGTGATGCGTTTTGTGGGCACCATCAAGCCGTATGGTGGCATCGCAGAGGCGGATCGCGAGGCGTATGTCGATTCGGTCGTGCGCAGCATCCAGGTGGGCATGCCCAATCTGCAAATCGTGGACAACCAGGCCTGGTCGCTGGGTGACGCGCCGGGACGCCGCATCGAGGCGGGCAACCGACAGGTGAGCGTGTTGGCGCGGGTGGTGGTGACAGACAAGGAATTGCTGTTTGCGCAAAGCATCTTTCCGCGCGGCAATGCAGCGGCCCGCGCGGCGGCAACGGCGTTTCTCGATACCTTGAGTCGGGTTTCGCCGCCCTGACAGGGCGGGATGTGGAAATGGCTTACCTGCTCGCTTCCACTTGCCTCGTCACCAAATACGCCAACCGCTCACTTAGCGAACCCGCGCGTGCCGGATGTTCGTCGCGCAGGCCATTCAAGGCTCCCGATTCGCGCGATGCTTCATCTCCCCCTCTCCCCAACCCCTCTCCCGCAAGGGGAGAGGGGCCGACGTTCGGCTGGCTGACACTTCGCGCCAATCAGGTCAAGGCTTGCCCTACCAGCGTGATTTTCAACTCTCTGCCAGAGCGTGGCGTCAGGTGGATGTTTGGGATTGTTCCAGAGCGTCGCGTCAGGTGAATGTTTGCGTCGTGGCCACTGGCGCACGTGAATTGGAACGCGGCGTGTGCCATTCGCAAGGACCGACAGGATTGCGCCACGCGAGGCTTACTGCTGCGACTCCGCCTCGCGCATTGTCTGTTCTGCCCAGACGTCGAAACTCACCTCGATCGGTGCGCCGAAGGATTGCGCCAAGGAGGTCGCTTCGTCGAAGTCCACCCGCGCGGTATCGCGATCACTGGACAACGCCAAGGTGGCGCGGCCAAGCAGCAAGCGGAACAGCGAGAAGCTCAGTACGTCGCTGCTGCCTCGCTGCAGCGCGCCACGCAGGATCGCAATGCCTTCGTCGAAGCGAGACTTCGAGGCCAGCCAGACGGCGTAGTTCGCCACCTGATCCGGTGCATTGGGCTTCAGGACCTGCGCCCGCAGGAAAACCGCCTCGACGGCCTGCATGTCACCGGTGCGCGCCAGCAAATTGATCAGGCCGACTTTCGCGGCAGGCCATGCCTTGGGATCGTCGATGTCGTGTTCGAACACGGATTCATAAAGCGGCAAGGCTTCCGGGTCGCGTCCCTGCTTCTCGAAGACGGCGGCCCGATTGAGTGCCAACCACGGATTGTCGGTGCCGATCTCGGCAGCGCGATCCAGTTCCGCATGCGCCTCCTGCAAACGGTTCTGTTCCCCGAAGATGTATCCACGCAGCACATAGGTACCCGGGAACTCGCTATCCAGTGCCTGGGCTTGGTCAAGCGAGCGCAAGGCGGCCTCGTTGTTGTGCGAATTCATGAGATACCAGCGCGCCATTTCGACATGCGCCGGGGCGAAGTCAGGCTCGTCGATCAGCAGTTGAGTCAGGCGCTCGTGCGCCTCATCCAGCTTGGCGCGATCACCACGCCAGCGGTCCAGATAGTCCACCGCCTCGGCATAGCGTTTGAGGTTTTCCTCGGTCACCGCCTGCGCCGTGTTCGCCCAGCCCATCGCCAACAGGGCGGCCACACATACACCCATCGCATTCCGGTAACGCATCACGGTTCTCCCGAATCGGTTGAAGAATCAGCTCACTGGTTTGTCACCGCACCTTTCTGGCCAGCGGCAAGCGCCGCATCTTAGCGCGCATCAATTGATCCGCGCCGACCGCTCGGAGCCAACGCATGGTGCGCGATAGCACGTTGACCCTGCGCGACGCTGCGGTGCTGTCGCACTCGGCACGTGCCTACGTTGAGTGCCTCCCGCGTCGGCGGGCCGCCGACGCGCAGGTTGGACACACCACACGATGAGGCTGGACATCGAAACCGTCTTTTCGGCCTGGTTGACGGCGTCGATACGCGCCAAAGGCGCCACGTTCATCCATCCGCCAACACCTCGCAGCTATTGCCCGTCCGGCGCGACCAGTGCGCCGTACACCAGCGCGGCCGTGTCCTTGTCGATGTTGACCAGTTGCGGGTGGCCCCAGCGATTCATCACCTGGATCATGCCGATGAAGACCACGTCATTGACCGGATCGACCCAGAACCAGGTGCCCGCCGCGCCACTCCAGTCGTAGCTGCCCGCCGGGCGCAGGGTGCCTGCCTTGGCCGGGTCCATGACCACCGCCACGTCGACGCCGAAACCCCAGCCGCTGTCGTGATTGAAGCCTTCACCCGGAGTATTGCGAATCTGCTCGCTGAGCTGGTTGCTCGACAGCAGACGCACCGCGGCGGGCGACAGAATCCGCACGCCGTCCAGTTCTCCCTCGTTGACCAGCATCTGCGCAAAACGGGCGAAGTCGTGCACGGTGGAAACCAGTCCGGCACCGCCGGAGGGCACCGCAGGCGGCTTGCTGTAGTCGAGCACCAGCACCGGATCGTTGGCATCCACCAAGGTCTTGCTCTGACTGTCGTAGGCGCGCAGACGCACCAGACGCGACCACTTTTCCGCTGGCACATGGAAGGCCGTGTCGGTCATGCCCAAGGGACCGAACAACTGCGTCTGCATGAACTCATCCAGAGGCTGTCCGCTGATCCGCTCGATGATGTAGCCCTGCACGTCGACCGCCGCGCTGTAGTGCCAATGCAGACCGGGCTGACTGGCCATCGGCAGCTTCGCGAGCTTGGCAATGGCCTCATCGGTGCTGGCTGCGTGCATGTAGTGGTCGTTCCAGTAGGCCGCCTCCACCGGGGTGTCCTTGCCCAGGCCATAGCCGAACCCCGCCGCGTGGGTCAGCAACTCCCGCATGGTCGGCGGGCGCTGCAGGTCTTCCAGCTCCAGACTGCCATCCGGGTTTTGCCGCTTGAACGCGCGCAGGTGCTCGAACTCGGGAATGTACTGGGTGATCGGGTCATCGAAGTGCCATTTGCCCTGCTCGAACAGCATCATCAGGGCGACGCCGGTGACCACCTTGGTCTGCGAGTAGACGCGGAAAATGCTGTCGTCGCTCAGTGGCAGCTTGCGCACATCGTCGGCCATACCTTTGCGCGCCGACCAGACGACCTGTCCCTTGCGTGCGAGCAGCGCGCTGTAGCCCGGAAGCTGCCCGCTGTCGACCAGTCCGTCCAGATAGTGCGGCAAGCGCTGCAGACGGTCCGGCGCAAAGCCCTGCGACGCCGCCTCAGCCTCTGCCGCGCTTGCCGCCACGCTCAGCGAGCTGGCGAACGCGATCAGCAGACCGACGAGAGCGAACATCGCATCGCGAAGTCCCTTGCGCATTCCGTACGCGGCTTGAATCGATGTCTGCATGGGTGTCTGTCTCGTTGCCTCGATGGTCATCGCCGCGCAGCGCGCTGTACCGGTGCGTGAGCAGTCCGGCTGCACCCGATGCGCATTCACTCCGTTCACCAGAACACCGCATACAGGGCGACCAGAATGCCCAGCACACCGATGGCGCCGATGTTGAACACGCTGCCGGTGCGATAGTCGACGTCATCGGTGCGGATGATGTCTTTCTCCGGCGCGGCGCGGGTCAGCAGCGACACCCCCACCGCCAGGGCCAGCGCGAGCAGAAAGACCAGTCCGACGCGATCAATGAAGGGCAAGCTCGGCCAGGCCAGTTTCAGCACGATGGACAGCCCGAAGGAACCGATCGCCGCCGCCAGCGCACCGGCTTCGTTGGCGCGCTTCCAGAACAGGCCGAGCATGAAGATCACCACGATGCCGGGAGTGAAAAAGCCGGTGTATTCCTGGATGTATTGGAAAGCCTGATCGAAGCTGCCGAGCAAGGGCTTGGCGGCCAGGATGCCGATCAACACCGCTGCCGCCGCCGCAATGCGTCCGACCCTGACCAGTTTCTGCTGATCCTGATCGGCCTTGCCCTTGGCGTAGAAATCGAGCGTGAAAATCGTTGCCACCGAATTGATCTTGGATGCCAGCGAGGCCACGATGGCCGCCACCAGCGCGGCAAACACCAGCCCGAGGATGCCGGTCGGCAGCAGATGCATCACGGTCGGGTAAGCCTGATCGGGCTTGGCCAGATCCGGCGCCAGCACCACCGCCGCAATGCCCGGCAACACCACGATCACCGGCATCAACAGCTTGAGGAAGGCGGCGAACAGCACGCCCTTCTGCGCCTCGCCAATGTTCTTGGCCGCCAGCGCGCGCTGGATGATGTACTGGTTGAAGCCCCAGTAACTGATGTTCATGATCCACATGCCGCCGAGCAGCACGCTCAGGCCCGGCAGATCCTTGTAGAACGGGCTGTCCTCGCCAAGGATCATCTGGAAATGTTCGGGATGCGCGGCCCAGAGTTTCTGGAAACCGCCGACCACGCCCGCATCGCCGCCAATCTGTCCGAGCGTGAGTGCGGCGACCATCAGGCCGCCCAGCACCAGCAACGAGACCTGCACGATGTCGGTCAGGGCCACCGCCTTCAGGCCACCGTAGAGCTGGTAGAGCAAGGCGAACACGCCGATCAGCACCAGCGCCAGCATCTGATCCATACCGGACACCTGGGTTACCGCGATGGCACCCAGCCAGAGGATCGAGGTGACGTTGACGAACACGTACAGTCCGAGCCAGAACACCGCCATCAGGGTACGAATGCGTCCGCCGTAACGCTGTTCCAGAAACTGCGGCATGGTGTAGATGCCATTGCGCAAAAACACCGGCAGAAACCACTTGCCGACGATCAGCAGCGTGGCGGCCGCCATCCACTCGTAGGAGGCAATCGCCAGACCGATGGCATAACCCGAACCCGACATGCCGATGATCTGTTCCGCTGAGATGTTGGCGGCGATCAACGAGGCACCGATGGCCCACCAGGGCAGCGCCCGACTGGCCAGAAAGTAGTCCTTGGCGTCCTTGCTGTGTCCCGCCTTCTCGCGCGAAACCCATTGCGCCAGCACGAAGATGGCAGCCAGATAGATCAGCACGATGGTGCTATCGAGCATCGACAGTTTCATTTTTCCCTCCCCGGAAAAACCGTGCCGCGCGTGGGCGGCACGCGTTCAGATCATGGTGCGCAGGCGACGCTGTGCTCGGCTTCGTTCAATGCGCCCAGCGCCACCTTGGACAGCGACAACTGCAGTGCGCCAGTGCTGCGCAGTTGCAGCACGTGATCCAGTCGCGACATGTCCGCGCCACCCTTGGCAAGACACTTCAATGGCACGCCGACGCGGGTCCACTGGTCGACCGGCAGGCCGCTCAAGGTCGCCGTCAACGGCAACTCGGCAGCGCAGACGGGGCCACAGCCCACGCCCAGCAGCACCTCGCCGGATATGGCCTGCTCGACGCGCAGAGTCAACACCAGCATCAGGTCACCGTTGCTCTCGCGCTGCAGATCCAGTGGCGCCTTGGTGGCCAGCACCAGGCTGGCTTCGCTGCGGCCATCCCAGGTCAGACGCCAGGCGTCTTCCTGGGCCAGATGATCCACCGCAGACACCTTGAGACTGCCGTCGGCCAGTGCGGTCGGCACGCTGGTCGCGGGCATGTTCGCCTGTGTCGCGCTGGACAACTGCGCCGCGATGCCGAGCGCCGGTTTGCCCTTGGCAAAGAACACGCCACTGGCCATCTGTTCGCCCGCGATGCCAGATTCCTCCGGCAATGCGGGCAAGTCGCCCTTGTCGGCATAGCTCAGGCCATGACCGAAGGCGAACAAGGGATCGTAGTTGGCCTGACCGACGTTGTTGGCGTACTGGTCGGCACGCTTGGGCCAACTGAAGCTGAGCTTGCCCTTGAAGTCGAATTGCACGCTGCCATCCGGCTTGCGCAGCAACACATCGGCGATGCCCGCGCCTTCGGAACCCGGCAACCACGCGGCGACGAAGGCATCGGCGGCATTGATCTCACGATTGACCCACAGCGGACGCCCACTGATGAACACCGCGACCACCGGAATCCCATCGGCCTTCAGCTTCCTGAGCAACTGCAGGTCGCGCTCGTCACCGGGCTTGTAGAGCAGGTTGGGAATGTCGCCCTGGAACTCGGCATACGGGTCTTCGCCAAACACCACCACGGCCACATCGGGCTTGCGCTGATAGTGGCCATCGATGGCGAACTCGGCGCTGCCGCCTGCCTCATCGGCCTGCGCAGCAATACCTTCAAAGATCGTGTCGGCGTTCGGATAGTCGCGGCGCTGCGTGCCGGTGCCCTGCCAGTTCAAGGTCCAACCGCCCGCCTGCTTGCCGACATCATTGCCACCGTCGCCGGCGACCAGGATGTGCTGCGATGGCGACAAGGGCAGCAGACCGGCGTTGTTCTTGAGCAGCACCAGCGACTCACGTACCGCCTGACGTGCGATGGCGCGATGTTCGGGCGCACCCAGCAAGGCGAACTGTCCGCCCACGGCGCGCGTCGAAGGCAAGCCCGCGTCGAACAGACCGAGCCGGAACTTGACCCGCAGCACCCGACGCACGGCGTCGTCCAGTCGGGCCATGCTCAAACGTCCGTCGCGCGCTGCCGCCAGCGTCGACTCGTAGAAGCCCTTCCAGCTATCCGGTGTCATCGCCATGTCCAGACCGGCATCGATGGTGGCCGGACAATCGGTGCTGCTGCAGCCGCGTACCTGCGCGTGACCATTCCAGTCGCCGACCACGAAACCGCCGAACTGCATGCGACCCTTCAACACATCCGTCAGCAAGGCCCGGTTGCCGTGCATCTTCTCGCCATTGAAGCTGTTGAACGAGGCCATCACCGACTGCGCACCGGCCGCGATGGCGGGCGGATAGCCCGCGCCATGCACGCTTGCCAGCGTGGCTTCGTCGACCGCCGTATCGCCCTGATCCTTGCCGTCGGTGGTGCCGCCGTCGCCAAGGAAGTGCTTGACCGAGACGATGACGTGGCGACCGTCCAGAAAATCCGCGCTACCGACGCGCCCCTGCAATCCTTCGACCATCGCACCGGCGTAGCTGGCGACCACCTCGGGCGATTCCGAATAGCCTTCGTAGCTGCGCCCCCAGCGATCATCCTGCGGCACCGCCACGGTGGGCGCGAACGCCCATTCCATGCCGGTGACACGGGTCTCGATGGCGGTGACTTCGCCAACCTTGCGCATCAACTCGGGATTGCGCATCGCGCCGAGGCCGATGTTGTGCGGAAACAGCGTCGCGCCGACGATGTTGCTCTGCCCGTGGACCGCGTCGATACCGAACAGGATCGGGATGGCCTTGCCACCGCTCGAGGTGTCCATCGACGCGGCGTAGAAGGCATCGGCCAGTGCCAACCACTCAGCCGGACTGGCATCGTAGCGACCACCGGGATCAGAATTGCCACCCGCCAGCACGGAACCCAGTCGGTACTGACGCACCTCCTCCGGGGTGACGCTGGCGATGTCTGCCTGCACGAGCTGGGCCACTTTTTCTTCCAGACTCAAGCTGCCAAGCAGCGCATCGATCCGGCTTTCCAGCGCGGCATCGACAGGCAAGGGCCATTGCACGGCTGGCCACGGCGAGGAAGGCGCCGTCGTGGGTGCGCTGGCGGTCGTGTCGGGTGGTGGCGTGCTGCCGCACGCGACCAGACCCAGAACAACGGCGACGGCAAGCAGTGCGCGTCGCGATGCGGTGACGGACTGAGGTTTCATCCTTGCATCTGCTCCAGTTCGCGACCCTTGGTTTCATGCACGTAGTTCAGCACGAAGAACACCGAGATCAGCGCTGCCAGGGCATACAGGCCATAGGCCGCCGCGAGGCCAATGCCCGCCAGCAGCATCGGGAAGGTCCAGGTGATCAGGAAGTTCGAGCCCCATTGCGCCAGGCCCGCAATCGCCAGGCCCGAGCCGCGAATCTGGTTGGGGAACATCTCACCCAGCATCACCCACATCACCGGGCCCCAGGAAAGATTGAAGAACACCACGTACACGTTCGCGGCGATCAAGGCCAGCACGCCCATGTTGTCGGACAACTGCAGCTTGCCTGCCGCATCCAGACTGCCGCTGGCAAAGGCAACGGCGACCAGCCCCAGCGCCACCGCCATACCTGCGGAACCGATCCACAGCAGCGGTTTGCGGCCGATCCGGTCGACCAGCACCATCGAGACGATGCAGATACCGATGCTCAACGCGCCGGAGATCACGTTGATCAGCAGCGCATCGTTTTCGGAAAATCCCACCGCCTGCCACAGCACCGCGCCGTAGTAGAAAACCACGTTGATGCCGACCAATTGCTGGAAGGTCGCCAGGCCGATGCCCACCCATACGATGGGACGGAGCTTGCCGGTGGTCTTGCTGATCAGATCCGACAGACGCGGCGCGTGATGATCGGCCGCCAGCGAGGCATCGATCTCGGCCAGTTTGCGCAGACCGGCATCACTGCCATACAGCCGCTTGAGAACCACCAACGCGTTGTCCTTGCGCCCTTTGGCCACCAGGAAACGCGGGCTTTCCGGAATGAACAACAAGGCAACCAGAAACAGTGCTGCGGGCAGGATTTCCACCCAGAACATCCAGCGCCAGGCCTCGTATCCAAACCAGA
>Ga0209066_10006513_pt1 | contig 11885 bp, 9 predicted proteins | sample All_14_2_FD_187198 | JGI IMG/M metagenome (GOLD analysis project Ga0209066, IMG submission 187198) | Freshwater microbial communities in response to fracking from Pennsylvania, USA - Allegheny Zone_MetaG_DW_15 (SPAdes) (version 2) ...
CGCGCGCGAAGCCGCCAGCAGCGCTTCGGGATCGTTGCTCGTCAGCTTCGCCTGGATGCCGGCCCCGCCCTGGAAGTCCAGGAAGGTCAGCCGCGCGTCCGGCACCTGGCGCAGGGCCTGGCGGGTTTGGTTCTTGAGTTCCTCGCCGGTGATCGATCGATGCTCGTCGAGAAGCACGGTGATCGTGCCGCTGTTGAGTGCGCTGGACGAGCCGCCGCCGAAGCCCGGCCCGCCGGAGGCCACCGTGGAGCCCACCTGGGCGAAGACGTCGCGCACGCCCGGACGCCCCGCGAACACGCGGGTGGCGTTCTGGATCACGTCCTCCATGGATTCGGCCGTGGCTCCGGGCGGACCCTGCACGCTGACGTAGATGTAGTCGGGATCGCCGGCGGGCTGGAAGCCGGTGGGCAGCAGCGGCACGATCGCCAGCGAGGCGACGAAGATGACGCCGCCGATCACCGAGGCGACGATCCTGTGGTCGAGCGCCCATTCGAGCGCGTCGCGATAGAGGCCCTTGAAGGGCTTGCGCGGCTGTGGGTGGGCCTTGGGCTTGAGCAGGTAGGCCGCCATCAGCGGCGTCAGCAGCCGCGCCACGACCAGCGAGAACAGCACGGCCACCGAGACCGAAAGCCCGAACTCGCGGAAGAACTGGCCGGCCATGCCGTCCATGAAGGAGACCGGCGTGAACACCACGACGATGGCGAAGGTCGTGGCCACCACCGCCAGGCCGATCGCGTCCGCGCCCTCCATCGCGGCCTGATAGGGCCGCATGCCCATGGCCACGCGCTTCTCGATGTTCTCGATCTCGACGATGGCGTCGTCGACCAGGATGCCGATGACCAGGGTGAGCGCCAGCAGCGTCACCACGTTCAGCGAGAAGCCGAACAGGTTCATGACGAAGAAGGTCGGGATCAGCGACATCGGCATGGCGAAGGCGGTGATCAGGGTCGAGCGCCAGTCGCGCAGGAAGAAGAACACCACGAGCGCGGCCAGGATCATGCCTTCCAGCAGCACGTGCTCGGTGGCCCGGAAGCTGGCGCGGGTCTCATCCACCGACGAGAAGATGCGCGTGAAGGTCACGCCCTTGTACGTCTTCTCCATCTCCGCGAGCTTGGCGATCACCGCGTCGTCCACGCGCACGTCGCTGGAATCCCGCGTCTTCATCACCTGGAAGCCGACCACGGCCGCGCCGTTTAGGCGCGCGAAACCGCGCACTTCGCTGGAGCCGTCGCCCACCTCGGCCACGTCGGTCAGCTTCACATAGCGGCCGCCGCCGGTGGGGATGGTCAGCGCCCGCAGCGCTTCGAGCGTGTCCACCGCGCCAAGCACGCGCAGGGTCTGCTCGCGCCCGCCGATCGACACGCGCCCGCCGGGCGCGTCCACGTCGAAGCTGCGCAGCGCATTGTTGAGCTGCGGCGCGGTCAGGCCGCGCGCGGCCATGCGGTCCGGATCGATGATGATGTTGATCTCGCGGGTCACCCCGCCCACGCGGGCGATCTGGGCCACGCCCTTCTCGGACTGCAGCTCGCGCGAGACCGTGTCGTCGATGAACCAGGAGAGCTCGGCGTCGCTCATGTCCGGCGCCGAGACCGCGTAGGTCAGGATAGGCTGCGAATCCAGCTCCACCCGGGTGATCGTCGGTTCGTCGATCTCCTTAGGCAGGACCGCGCGCGTCTGGTCGACGCGCGAGCGGACGTCGTCGGTCTTCTTCTGCAGGTCCTCGCCCAGCTCGAACTCAATGTTGGTGGTCGAGGCGCCCTGGCTGACGACGGAGTAGATGTTCTTGACGTTGGAGATCCCGGCCATCGCGTCCTCGATCGGACGCGTGATCTGCGTCTCGATCTCGGCCGGCGCGGCGCCGCTTTGGGTCACGGTGACCGAAACCGCCGGGAACTGGACGTTGGGGAACTGTTTGATCGGCAGGCCGGTGTAGGCGAACAGGCCAGCCAGGATGAGCGCGACGAAGAGCACGGCCACCGGGACCGGGTTCCTGATCGCCCATGCGGAGATGCGCAGGCCGCCGTCGCCGCCCCCGCCGCCGCCTTCGTGAGCTTGAGGTTCGTGGCTCATTTGGCTGGGCCCTTGGCGGCCGGAGCGGCCCGAACAGGCGCGGCGCCCTCGACCGGCCGCACCAGGTCGCCGTCAAGCAGGAAGACAGCGGCGTTCAGCACCACGCGCGCGCCGACGTCCGGCCCCTTGGTCAGCACCACCAGCCCATTGCCCCGCGCGCCGGTCTCCACAGGCACGCGCTTCACCTTGTTGTCGGCGCCGACGACCATGACGCTCGCCCCGTCGGCGTCGTAGCGCACCGCGGTCTCGGGCACGGTCCGACCCGCGGCCGAGGCCGAGGTGAATTCCGCCCGGCCGAAGCCGCCGGAGCGGATGTCGCTTCGCACGGGCAGCGTCAGGCGCACCGTGCCGAGCTTGGTCTGGGCGTCCACCTGCGGCGAGACCAGGCGCACGCGGCCCTCGGCCGTGGCTCCCGACGGGAGCGTGACCCTGGCGGTCTGGCCGACGCGCACGCGGGCGAGATCCTGCTCGGTCATGTCCGCCGCGAGTTCGATCTGTCCGCCCTCGGCGATGCGGAACCAGGGGGTGGCGCCGCCCGCGGCGAGGTCGCCGGGCCGCACGTCGCGCTCAAGCACCAGGCCGGAGACGGGCGCGGTCACGTTGAGCTTGCGCTGGCGGGTCTCGACGTCCTTCAGGGCTGCGGCCTGGGCGTTGGCGGTGGCCCGTGCGGCCTTAGCCTGGAAGCGGCGGGTCTCAAGCTGCTCCTGGGACAGCACGCCCTGGCCATCGAGGCCGGCGACCCGTGCGGCCTGGGCCTCGGCCTGCTGGGCCTGCACCTCGGCCTGGGCGGCGGCGGCGCGCTGCTGCTCCACCTGGGCCGCCAGCAACGAACCGTCGAGCACGGCGAGCGGCTGGCCGGCCTTCACCCACACGCCGGCGTCAACCAGCACCCGCGCGACGCGGTAGCCGGTGACTTCGGGCAGGACGGCGGCCTCCTCGCGCGGGATCAGCGAGCCAGAGGCGGCGAGCGCGCCGGTGATTGGCCGGGCCTCGACCTTGACCACTCGAACCGAGCGAGCCCGTTCGGCCTCGCTTTCCTTGACCGGCGGCTTGCCGCAGGCGGCGAGCGACAGGGCGGCCGTCACGAGGGTGAGGGCGATGGCGATCTGGGGTCTCGTCACGTCTCAGCGAGCCTCTTCTGCGGTCTTGACGGGGCCGGCGGTCCAGCCGCCCCCAAGGGCCTTGTAGGTCTGCACCGCGCGGCGCAGCCCCTGCACCTCGGCGCCGGTCAGTTGGGATCGGGTCGAACGCCAGCTCTGCTCGGCGCCGAGCGCGGTCTGCAGGTCGGTCAGGCCGTTGGCGTAGGCGACGCGGGAGGCCTCGAAGGCGCGTCGGCCGCGGCTCTCTCCGTCGCGCAGCAGATCCACGCGGCGACGGTCGGCCTCCAGCTGCACCAGGGCGCTCTCGGCCTCGCCGTAGGCGGTCTGAACCGCCTTCTCATAGGCGATGACGGCCTGCTCCGTACGGGCGTCCTGCGCCTTCAGCTCGAGGAGCAGGCGGGGGATGTCGAGCACGGGGATCGTTGCCGAGGCGCCGATCGACCAGTTCTCGGTGGTGTACTCGTAGTCGGGCTGCACCGAGCGGGAGAGGCCCAATCCCGGGATCAGGTCGATGGTCGGCAGGAAGGCCAGCCGATCGTAGGCGCGCCGCCCCACGGCCGAGCGGATGCGGGCCTCGGCTTCGCGCACGTCGGGCCGCCGGGCGAGCAGCTCCCCGGGCACGGTGGCGGGCACGCCGGGGATCACCCCCACGTCGGCCGGCGTCGGCATGTCGGCCAGCGGCGCGGCGCCGCGGCCCACCAGCACCAGCAGCGAGCGCTGAGCGGCCTTGAGCTGGGCTTCCAGGCTCGCCGCCTGGCTGTCGGCCTGGGCCAGATCGCCGGCGACGCGGTCGGCGTCGGCGCTCGAGGCCAGTCCGCGCTCGGCCTTGGCCTGAGCGACTTCGTAGAGCGAGCGCTGGATGCGCGCCGTCTCGCGGGCGTCCTCCAGCTGGATCGCCAGGCCGCGGGCCTGGAAATAGGAGTCGGCGATGCTGGCCGCCAGGCTGGCGCGCGCGCCTTCGTAGCTGAAGCGCGCCGCGGCGGTGTCGCCCCTATAGGCTTCGCGAGTGGCGAAGAACCGGCCGAAGAGGTCGAGCTCCCAGCTCACGTTGAAATTGGCGGCATAGGCGTCGGACGTCCCGCTCAGCGAATAGCCGGGGATGTCCAGCGCCGGCCCCTCGGTCTGGCGGGTCTCGGTGCGCTTGGCCGAGCCCGTGGCGTTGCCCTGGGGCAGGAAGGCGGTCAGCGCCTGGGCGCCCGTGGCGCGGGCCTCGGCCAGCCGCGCGGCGGCCGAGCGAGCGTCCGGCGCCTCCACCAGCGCCCGGTCGACCAGGGCGGTCAGCTGCGGGTCCTCGAACGCCGTCCACCAGCGGTCGAGTGCTTCGGCGGGCAGGTCCGCGGGCTGCGGCGCCTCGAAGGCGGCCGGCAGGTCGACGTCCGGCTTCGGTCCGCCGGCGCAGGCGCTGAGCGCAAGGCTGGCCATGACGGCTACGGCTGTTCCGGAACGCATCGTCTCTTTTTCGTCTGTCGCGGCCTGGAGCGGCGCGGATCCTTGGCGAACGGACGCCCCCCACGGCGCGCCCAGCGGCGGCTTTGAACATAGGCGGACAACCCTCAGATTACAGTCCCGAGAAAAAGGCCAGCGGAACGACGAGCTCGAGAGTCGTTCGCGGAAGGGTGTGGCCGGGCGGCGACAGATCACGGGTACGAAATCCGCCGCAGCCGGCGCCGGCCGCTCAAATTCTGCGCGCAACCGTCGCCAATCGTGAAAATTGCTCTAGGGTCCAGCGCAATTGCAGCCTTCCGAGAGTCCTGATGAAAATGCTTTTCCTGGCCGCCGCCTCGGTCGCGGCGATTCTCTCCGCCTCCGGCGCGAGCGCCGCCGAGATCGACCCGGCCAAGATCGCCGCCCACGTGAAGGTCCTCGCCTCCGACGAGTTCGAGGGCCGCGGCCCGGCGACCGAAGGCGAGAAGAAGACCGTCGCCTACATCGCCGAGCAATATAAGGCGGTCGGCCTCGAGCCCGGCGGCGACCTGAAGGACGGCAAGCGCGCCTGGACCCAGGACGTGCCGCTCGCCCGATTCGAAATCGAGGGCCCCGTCGCCGTCAGCGTGACCGCCGGCGGCGAGACCCTGACCTGGGCGCAGGGCGACCAGGTCGCCCTGCGCGCAGCGGCCACCGGCGTCGACCAGGTGACCATCAAGGACGCCCCGATCGTCTTCGCCGGCTACGGCGTCAAGGCGCCGGAACGCAACTGGGACGACTTCAAGGGAATGGACCTGAAGGGCAAGGTCGTCATGGTCCTGGTCAACGACCCGGACTTCGAGACGGGCCAGGGCGATTTCGGCGGCAAGGCCATGACCTACTACGGCCGCTGGACCTACAAGTACGAGGAAGCCGCCCGCCAGGGCGCGCTGGGCCTCCTGGTGGTCCATGAGACCGCGCCGGCGTCCTACGGCTGGGCGACGGTCAAGAATTCCAACACCAACTCGATCTTCGACATCATCCGCGAGAACCCGAGCGCCGAGCACCCGCTGCTGGAAGGCTGGATCCAGCGTGACGCCGCCGCCGACATCCTGAAGCGCGCCGGTCTCGACTTCGAGACCCTGAAGAAGCAGGCCCAGTCCCGTGACTTCCAGCCCGTCGCGCTGACCGGGGCGACCTTCTCCACCAACTACGCCGTCGACGCCCAGAAGATCGTCTCCAAGAACGTGGTCGGCGTGATCGCGGGCGCCAAGCGGCCCGACGAGCGCATCATCTACACCTCGCACTGGGATCACCTGGGGATCGGCCTGCCCGACGCCGAGGGCGACACGATCTACAACGGCGCGGTCGACAACGCCGACGGGATCGCCACCATGATCGAGATCGCGCGCGCCTTCACCGCCGAGAAGGCCAAGCCCGAGCGCACGGTCATGTTCCTGGCCGTGACCGCCGAGGAAAAGGGTCTCCTTGGCTCGGAGTACTATGCGGCCAACCCGCTCTACCCGCTGGCCACCACCGTCGCGAACATCAACATGGACGCCCTGCGTCCCGGCGGCCCGGCCAAGGACTTCACCACCTCCGGCGACGCGCCGGTGACCCTGCAGGACGACCTGGTCGCGGTGGGCAAGGACCGGGGCCGCAGCTACAGCCCCGACCCGCGTCCGGAAGCGGGCAGCTTCTTCCGCTCCGACCATTTCCCCTTCGCCAAGCGCGGCGTGCCGGCCATCTCCTACGGCTCGGGCGAGGACCTGGTCGATGGCGGCGTGGCGGCTGGCAAGGCCTTCGGCAAGGAGTACGTGACCAACCGCTACCATCAGCCCGCCGACGAGTATGACGACAGCTGGAACCTGGAGGGCGTCGCCGACGACGGCGAGATGATGTTCGAGCTGGGCGCCAGGCTCGCCAACTCCAAGGCCTGGCCGAGCTGGAAGGAAGGCGCAGAGTTCAAGGCCGAGCGGGACAAGACCGCTTCGGCGCGCAAGTAACCCAGGAGCGCCGCGCCATGGCCGGGACCATTCGCGCCGGAATCGGGGGCTGGACCTTCGAGCCCTGGCGCGGCGTCTTCTATCCCAAGGGCCTGAGGCAGGCCGACGAGCTCAGCTATGCGGCCGAGCGCCTGACGGCCATCGAGGTCAACGGCACCTACTATTCGAGCCAGAAGCCCGAGAGCTTCGCCAAGTGGGCCGCCTCCACGCCCCAGGGCTTCGTCTTTTCACTGAAGGCCTCGCGCTTCTGCACCAACCGCAAGGTGCTGGCCGAGGCGGGCCCCTCCATCGAGAAGTTCCTCACCCAGGGCCTGACCGAACTCGGCGACCGGCTGGGACCGATCGTGTGGCAGTTCATGGCCACCAAGAAGTTCGACGCCGACGACTTTTCGGCCTTCCTCAAGCTCCTGCCCGCCAGCCAGGACGGCCTGCCCCTGCGCCACGTCGTCGAGGTGCGCCATCCGAGCTTCGTCGACCCGGCCTTCGTGACGCTCTGCCGATCGCACGGCGTCGCCATCTGCCTGGCCCATCACGCCGAGTTCCCGCAGATCGCCGATGTCACGTCCGACTTCGTCTACGCCCGGCTGATCAAGGGTTCGGACGACATCGAGACCTGCTATCCGCCGGATGAGATCGACGCCTGGGCCGACCGCTTCAGGACCTATGCGTCGGGCGGCGCGCCGGGCGACCTCGCCTTCGCCGACCCGGCCAATCCCGCGCCCAAGGCGGAGCGGGACGTCTTCGCCTTCTTCATCTCCGAGGGGAAGGTCCGGGCGCCGGCGGGGGCGATGGCGCTGATCGAGCGGGTCAAGCCGGCCCCTTGACCTCCCCGGCGTCAGGTCGGCGCAGTTCCTCCAACCACAAGAGGAGGAACCCCCATGGCCGAGCTTTCCATGGACGACCTGATGTTCAAGCCCGGCCTGATGAAGGGCGAGCGCATCCTGATCACTGGCGGCGGCACCGGCCTGGGCAAGGTGATGGCCGAGGCCTGCCTGATGCTGGGCGCGGAGGTCTACATCTGCGGCCGCCGCGGCGGCGTGCTTGACGAAGCGGCCAGGGACCTGATGGACGCCCATGGCGGCAAGGTCGTCCCCATTGCCTGCGACATCCGCGTGCCCGAGGCGATCGCCGAGATGATGGACAGAATCTGGTCCGACGGCGGGGCGCTGACGGGCCTGGTCAACAACGCCGCGGGCAACTTCATCAGCCGCACCCAGGACCTGTCGCCGCGCGGCTTCGACGCCATCGCCAACATCGTCTTCCGCGGCTCCTTCTTCGTCACCCTGGAGGCCGGCAAGCGCTGGATCGCCGAGGGCAAGAAGGCCTCGGTGGTCTCGATCCTCACGACCTGGATCTGGAACGGCGGCCCCTTCACGGTACCCTCGGCCATGTCGAAATCCGCCATCGCCACCATGAGCCAGTCCCTGGCCGTCGAGTGGGGAAGCTACGGGATCCGCTTCAACAACATCCTGCCCGGCCCCTTCCCGACCGAGGGCATGAGCGCGCGCCTGAACCCCAGCCAGAGCCAGGAGACCGGCGGCGGCTACCGCGACATGAGCGGCAACCCCATGGGCCGGGTCGGCGAGATGCGCGAACTCGCCAATCTGGCGGTCTATCTGCTGCATCCGCTGTCGGCCTATGTGAACGGCCAGTCGATCGCCATCGACGGCGCCTCCTGGCAGGCCGGCGGCGGGAGCTTCTCCGGCCTGCGCGCCTGGACGGACGATCAGTGGAGCGCCGCGCGCGAGGCCATCCAGGCGACCAACGCCAGGGACCGGGCCAAGCGGACGGTATAGTTAACCAGGTCTTAAGACGGCGCTGCGACGCTGACCTCCGCCATGCGCCGCGCCGTCCTGATCCTCAGCCTGAGCCTAGCGCTCGCCGCCCCCGCCGGCGCCCAGCCCGTGGAGGCGCTGCGCGGCGGTCAGGCGCCGGGGGCGGCCCAGCCGCGGGCGGCCGAGTCGCCGGCCCCGCCGGCCCCCGCGCTCGCGCCCGTCCTGCCGACGTCGCCGCCCGCCTACGACGCCGGCCAGTGCCGGTTGTCCTGCGCCCAGGCCTACTACTTCTGTCTGGCGTCCGACACGCCGGACGAATGCCCTGGCGCCTGGAGCCAGTGCAGGGCCGCCTGCGACGCGCCGTCCGCCGTACCGTAATCGTGTCGGTTGCGTCACAATGCTTGGCGCGGGGCGACGCCGGCCTCTAGAATGACAGGCGTCAGTTTCCAACAGCAGGGATTTCATGTCTCAAGTCGCCTACCTGCCGGCCGGCAAGCGTGAGCAGACCAAGGTCCAGAACCGTCAGGCGATCCTGGACGCCGCTCGCGCCGTGTTCGCCGAGATGGGCTACGACAACGTCACCGTGCGCGACATCATCCGCCGCACGGGCCTCGCCGCTGGAACCTTCTACAACTACTTCAAATCCAAGGAGGAGGTGTTCGCCGCCCTGGCCGACGACGGCGCGCGGCGCTTCGCCCCGATCCTGAAGAGCCTGCGCGCCCGCTCCGACGGGTTCGAGAGCTTCGTGCGCGACGCGATCCACGCCTACTTCGGCTTCCTGGAGGTCGAGCACACCACCTGGGCCGACCGGCGCCCGGCGGGCGAGCCGCACCTGCACGTCTATGGCACGACGCCCGAGATGGACGCGGTCTTCGCCGAGGTGCGCGGCGCCATCATCGAGGAGATCGCCCGCGGCGGTCCCGTGGCCGACCCCGACTTCCTGGCCAGCGCCTGCATCGCCATGGCCCGCGAGGTCGGCGACCGCATGCTCGAGCGCCGGCCGATAGACACGCAGGCCGCCGCCGACTTCGTGGTCACCATGATCGTCTCGGGCCTGAAGGGCCTGCCCAAGGCGCGAGGCTGAGGACCGCGATGGCGAACGCGTCGGTCCAGCGCCTGATCCTCAAGTCCCTGCTCACTCTGCCCTCCCCGATCCTGCGGCTGTTGGCTGGCGGGGGCGTCGTCTACCAGGGCGGCCGCACGCTGGATCCGCGCCTGCAGTTCCTGGCCGCCGCGGGCGCCCGAGCGCCGGGCATGCAGACCCTGACGCCGGCCGAGGCCCGCGCCGCCAGCGCCCAGGGCCTGGCGATGATGGCCGGCAAACCGGAGCCGGGCGTCGCCGTCGAGCCGATGACGATCGAAGGGCCCGATGGGCCCATCCCGGCCCGCGCCTACCGCCCGCAGAACCAGAACCCCGACGCGCCGCTGATGGTCTACGCCCACTTCGGCGGCGGCGTGATCGGCGACCTCGACACCTGCGACGTCTTCTGCCGCATCCTGGCCCGTATCGCCCGTTGCGCCGTCCTGTCGGTCGACTACCGCCTGGCGCCTGAACACCGCTTCCCCGCGGGCCTGGAGGACGTGCTGGCCGCCTATCGCTGGGCGCGCGACCATGCGGCCGACTTCGGCGCGCCCGCCGGCGCGGTGGCCATCGGCGGCGATTCCATGGGCGGCAACTTCGCCGCCATCCTGGCCCAGGAGATGAAGCGCAAAGGCGAGCCGCAACCCGCCCTGCAGCTCCTGATCTATCCCGCCGTGGACGTGGCCAGCGAGACGGCCTCCATGACCACCTACGCCGAGGCCTATCCTCTGTCGCGCGCGACCATGGACTGGTTCATGGGTCACTACATGGGCCCGGACGCCGACCCGGCCGATCCGCGCCTGTCGCCGATCCACGAGACGGACCTGAAGGGCCTGGCTCCGGCCGTGGTGGTGACCGCCGGCTTCGATCCCCTGGTCGACCAGGGCGAGGCCTACGCCGTGGCGCTCAGGGCCGCCGGCGTGCCCGTGGCCTACCGCTGCTACGACAGGCTGGCCCACGGCTTCACCGCCTTCACCGGGGCCGTGCCCTGCGCCGACGTGGCCTGCCGCGAGATCGCGGGCCTCGTGCGCGAGGGCTTCCAGGGACGGATCCACTGATGAGAGCCCTCGTCGTCGAGGAACTGGCGGCCGACTACGCCGGCTGCGCGGTCAAGGAAGTTGCGACGCCCGAGCCCGGCCCGGGCGAGGTGCGGGTCAGGGTGCGGGCCGCGGCGGTCAACTTTCCGGACCTGCTGCAGACCCGCGGGGAGTACCAGCACAAGCCGGCCCTGCCGTTCATTCCCGGCCTGGAGATGGCCGGCGAGGTGGACGCCCTGGGCGAAGGCGTGACCGGCTGGGACGTGGGCGATCCGGTGGTCGGAGCCGCGCGCGTGGGCGGCTTCTCCGAGTTCGCCGTGACCCCCGCCGCGGCGCTGAACGCCAAGCCCCAGGGCCTCAGCTTCTCGCAGGCCGCGGGCTATGGAGCGGCCTACCTGACGGCCTATGTGGCCCTGGTGCGCCGCGCCAACGTCCAGCCTGGAGAATGGGTGCTGGTGCACGGCGCCGCCGGCGGGGTGGGCCTGGCCTGCGTCGACATGGCCAAGGCGCTCGGCGCGCGGGTCATCGCCGCCTCCGCCTCCGACGAGAAGCTGGCGATCGTCCAGGCCGAGTATGCGCCCGACGCCGTCGTCAACGTCACCGGCGGCTTCCGCGAGAGGGTCAAGGAGATCACCGGCGGGCGCGGCGCCGACGTGATCTACGATCCGGTCGGCGGGGACGTGTTCGACGAGAGCGTCCGCTGCATCGCCTTCGACGGGCGCCTCCTGGTGATCGGCTTCACCTCCGGGCGCATTCCGACCGTCTCGGTCAACATGCCCCTGATCAAGGGCTTCTCGGTGATGGGCGTGCGGGCCGGCGAATACGGCCGCCAGTTCCCCGAGCGCGGCCGCGAGAACCAGGCCGCCATCTGGAAGATGGCCGCCGAGGGCCGCGTCCATCCCCGCGTCGACAAGGAGTTCCCCCTCGACCGCTGGCGCGAGGCCTTCGACACGCTCGCCGAGCGCAAGGTCGTCGGCAAGACCATCATCCGCCCTGATCTCTAGGAGGCTTGCATGACCGTCGGCAGCGAAGAGGATCTGGACCGCCTGAAGGCGGCCGGCCGGCTCGTGGCGCGCACCCTGGAAGCCATGGGCAGGGCGCTGGAGCCCGGCATCACCACGGCCGAGCTCGACGCGCTGGGCCGGACGATGCTGGAGCGCGAGGGCGCGCGCTCGGCGCCCGAGGTCACCTATGGATTTCCCGGCGCGACCTGCATCTCGATCGGTCCCGACGTGGCCCACGGGATTCCCGGCGGCCAGCAGGTCAGGGCCGGCGACCTCGTGAACATCGACGTTTCCGCCGAGATCGACGGCTATTTCGCCGACACGGGGGCGAGCTTCGCCGTGCCGCCGGTGAAGCCGCGCATCGAACGGCTGTGCCGCGACGGCCGCCGCGCCATGTGGACCGGCATC
>Ga0209066_10006514_pt1 | contig 11884 bp, 13 predicted proteins | sample All_14_2_FD_187198 | JGI IMG/M metagenome (GOLD analysis project Ga0209066, IMG submission 187198) | Freshwater microbial communities in response to fracking from Pennsylvania, USA - Allegheny Zone_MetaG_DW_15 (SPAdes) (version 2) ...
TCCTTTGAGCTGTGTCGCCTTGGGCTGCGGAAAGTACCTTGAAGAGCTGGATAAGATCCAGCGCCCCGAATTCCTGAATTCCTACCGCAGCTGACCCCCCGCAAGGGGGGGCTGTCTTTCAGGCGGGTCCCGCGAGGGGACAGGCGATGAGCAGAGAGAAAGACGCAGCCAATTACGCTTTAGTATTCTTCGCCGTACTGTCGGTCCTCCTTTTGCTGTTTCCCGCCTCTAAACTGGCCCACACGGCCCGCATTACCTTAAGCTACAGCCTCTACCCTTCGCTCCATTACGGCGCGAAGTACGACTATTTCGTGCGCAACGTCCCCGCCAATTTCGTGGGCCTGCTCGAGACCGACCAGGCTAACCGGGCGCTCAAAGAGAAGGTCCGCAACCTCGAGGTCAGGCTGCAGGAGGCCGCAGCGCAGGTGGCCGAGAACGACCGGCTGGCCGGCGAAATGCGCATCTCCCGGGCGCTGCCCTGGGCCGGCTCCTGGGCCCGCGTGGTCAACAAGACCCCGTCGGACTGGTACGGCTCCTTCTTTATCGACAAGGGCTCCGCCGACGGCATTTCCGTCAACGACACCGTGCTCGGCATGGAGGGCGGGCGTGCGGCCCTGGCCGGCCGCGTGTTCGAAGTCTACCCCAGATTTTCCAAGGTCCTGCTCCTAACCAACAGCGCCGCTTCCGCCGTCTGCTCCATAGCCCCGGGCGGCATGGAAGCGCTGGTGGAGGGCAAGGGGACCTGGCTGCTGCGGATGAGCTACCTGCCCGAGGAGTCGGCTCTCGCCGAGGGCGCCGAGCTGGTCACCGCGCAGGGAGGCCTGCTCTTCCCCGCCGGCGTGCCGGTGGGGAAAGTAACCCGGGTTAATCCCCGGGAGTCCTTCATGAATTTCATCACCGCCGACGTCTCGCCGCACGTGGACGTCAACACGCTCAAGGAAGTCTATATCGTCAAGCGCCGCCTGCCCCGCGAGTTCCTGGCGCCCTGGGAGGCCGCGCAATGAGCATTCTCGTCGAGCTCTTCCTGTACCTGGCCACCGGCACCGCCTACTGGTGGTGGACGCAGAACCTGACGGTCTACGGGCTCGCCCCGAACCTGATCTTCGCGGCCGCGCTCAGCTCGGCCATTCTCGCCGGCCCGGTCAAAGCTATCGCGTGGGGGTTCTTTCTGGGCCTCTACGCGGACCTGCTGGGCGTCAGCGCCTTCGGCGCCCACGCGCTCACCTACTCGCTGATGGCGTACGTGGTCTACGTGGTCAAGCGGCAGTTCGACATGGACAGCTTTTTCTCGCAGCTGGTCGCGGCCGTTTCCCTCTCCTGGATCTCGATGCTGTTCTACATGGGGCTGAGCCTGGTCTTCGCCAGGATCAACCCGACGAGCCTTAAGATTTTCCTGGCGGAACCGTTCCTGAACGCCCTGGCCGTGCCGGTGGTGTTCCAGCTGTTCTACCAGGCGAAGCGGCGGACCGGCGCGCTATGATGGACCGCCAGATACCCGAGGAGAGGCTGGCCCTGCTGGGGATCTTCGCTTTGGTCGCGGCCGTGGTCTTCCTCCTGCGCCTGGTGAACCTGCAGGTCATCGGCGGCGCGCATTACCTGGAGATCGCCGAGAAGAACCGCACGCAGATCATCGCCCAGGCCGCGCCCCGCGGCCGCATCTTCTCCGCCGACGAGACCGCCATCGCCACCAGCCGCCCCTCGTTCAGCCTTATTTATTTCCCCGGCCAGGTGAAGCCCGGCCGCGAGACCGACCGCATGGCCCGCGCCCTGGCCAAGCCGCTGGGCGCCGACTACGAGGAGCTGCGCCGCACCATCTACAAGGCCGCCAACCGCGAGAAGCCGGTGCGCCTGGCCGAGAACCTGCCGCCCAAGATCATGCTGGTCCTCTCGGAGCTCAAGGCCGTCTATCCCGGCGTGGATATCATCGTGGAAGCGCGCCGCTACTATCCTTTCGGGGCCTACCTCAGCCACCTCGTAGGCTACATCGGCAAGATGGATACCAAGGACTGGGCCGCGCGCGCGCGCGACAAGAACTACTCGATGGATTCCCGCCTGGGCAAGGCCGGCCTTGAGAAGATGTTCGAGCGCGAGCTCAAGGGCAAGGACGGCGGCATCTACCTCGAGGTGGATTCCCGCGGCAAGCTCAACCGCGTGCTGGAGAGCCGCAAGTGGGTGCCCGGCGCCGACATCTTCCTGACGATAGATTCCAAAGCGCAGGCCGCCGCCGAGGAGGGCCTGCAAAAGTCCGCCACCGGCAAGGGCGCCGTGGTGGCGCTGGACCCGCGCACCGGCGCCGTGCTGGCCTTCGTGTCCATGCCCGACTACGACCCCAACATGTTCGTCATGTCCGGCTCTGAGAAGGAAGGCCTGCAGGCCGGCAAGATCCTGCCCGAGTTCAACGTGGCGCTGCAGGGCACCTACCCGCCCGGCTCCATCTTCAAGATCGTCACCTCCGCGGCCCTCCTCGAGGGAGGCCGCGTGGGCCCGGAGGAGAAGGTGCACTGCCCCGGCTTCTACGACGCCGGCAGCCGCGTCTTCAAATGCTGGGACAAGAAAGGACACGGGAACGTGGCCTTCATCGAGGGCCTGGCCAGGTCCTGCGACGTCTATTACTACGTCAACGGCCAGCGCGCCGGCCCGCTGGCGATAGAAAAATATTCGCGCGCCTTCCGGCTGGGGCTGCCCACCGGCATCGCGCTGCCCGACGAGCGCAGCGGCAACGTGTTCGGGCCCAGCCCGCGCGCCGCCAAGAAAAGTTACTGGTTCATCGGCGACACGCTGAACCTGGCCATCGGCCAGGGCGAGACGCTGATGACGCCCATGCAGGCCGCCGGCATGATAGCCGCCGTCGCCAACGGCGGCATCTTCCACCGGCCCTACTACGTGGACCGGATCGTGCGCAGCGACGGGCAGCAGCTGCTCAAGAACAAGCCCGAAGAGGTTTCTCGGGTTAAATTGAAGGACTCCACCTGGGCGCTGATCCGCGCCGGCCTGGGCAGCGTGGTCTCGGAGGGCACCGGCCAGGCCGCCAAGCTCTCCGGCGTGGAGATCTACGGCAAGACCGGCACCGCGCAGAACCCGCACGGCAAGGACCACGCCTGGTTCGTGGCCTACGCTTCCATCGCCGGGCAGCCTTCCAAGGTGGCGGTGGCCGTGCTCGTGGAGCACGGCGAACACGGCGCCTCCGCCGCGGCCCCGATAGCCAGGTCCGTGATTGAGGCCGTGCTGCGCGCCGACCTGAAACCCAAGGCGCCGCCCGCGGCCGCGCCGGCCGATAAGTCCACCGCGGCCCCGGCGGGGGTGGCCGCATGATCTACGCGTCCGAGACCGGCCTCAAGAAGCACCGCGTGGACTGGGCGCTCTTCCTGGCGGCCATGCTGCTGCTGGCCATAGGGACCATCGCCGTCTTCTCCTCCGTGGCCGTACTGCCGCAGCAGGCCCGCATCCTCCGCGTGCAGCTGACGGCCATCCCGCTGGCGCTGCTGGTGTTCGGCGCGGCCTGGAGCCTTAATTACCAGGTTTACCAGGACCAGTGGAAATTCGTCTACGGCGCCCTGCTGCTGTTCCTCGCCGGCGTGCTGTTCTTCGGCGTGGTGGATAAGGGCGCGCGCTCGTGGTACCGGCTGCCCTTCTTCTCCATCCAGCCCTCGGAGTTCGCCCGCGTGGGCCTGATCCTGGTGCTGGCCAATTTCCTGGACAAGCGCATCGGCAAGATCAAGGAGCTGCGTACCGTGGTCGGGGCTTTCGCGCTGTGCGTGCCGGTCTTCCTGCTGCTCATCAAGCAGCCGGACTTTTCGGCGATCCTCATCACCTTCCCCGTGGCGCTGATCATGCTGTTCGCGGCCGGCGCCAGCGTGTTCCACCTCTCCATCATAGTCGGTTACGCTTTCATCTCGGGCCTGTTCCCGGTGCTGTGGAGCATCATCTCGCTCAACCCGGAGCTGATGGATAACTCGCTCGTCTATTATTTCTTCCACCTCTCCGATTCCCTGCTCTCGGCCGGCCTGTTCGTGGCGGCCGTGGTGTTCGGCTTCTGGCTGCTGTGGCGGCTGTCGGTGCAGCTCTACGCCAACGTCTCCGGCCTCTATTTCACCGGGGCGGCGATCGTGCTGATCCTGGGCTTCTTCTCCGGCGTGATGGTGAAGAACCAGATGAAGGATTACCAGCAGAAGCGGCTGGAGGTGTTCCTCTCGCCCGAGACCGACCCGCGCGGCGCCGGCTACAACCTGCTGCAGGCCCGCATCGCGATCGGCTCCGGCGGCATCCTGGGCCGGGGCATCTTCTCCGGCACGCAGTCGCGGCTCGGCTTCGTGCCCGAGCGGCACACCGATTTCATCCTCGCCGTCGTGGGCGAGGAGATGGGCTTCTGGGGCATGGCGCTGGTGACGGGCCTTTACGCGCTCCTGATGCGCCGGCTGATGCAGGGGGCGCGCCTGGCGCGCGACCGCTTCGGCTACCTGGTCAACTGCGGCATCTTCGGGATGTTCCTCGTCTATTTCTGCATCAATTTCGGCATGCTGCTGGGCCTGGCCCCGGTGGCCGGGGTGCCGCTGCCGCTGGTCTCTTACGGCGGTTCCAACCTGGTGGCCACGCTGATGGCGCTGGGCATAGCGGAGTCGGTTTACGCGCGCAGGTACGCGCTGGTGTGATATGAACGAAGGCCCCAAATCCAGGATCAGGCTCAAATTCGCGCGGCTCGCCGCGGCGAAGGACCTCAGCCACCTGGAGCAGATCAAGGCGCTGCGGGGCCGCGCGGCCGCCTGCGGCCTGAAGTGCTGGCCGGCCAAGGCGGGGACGCCCTCCTCGCCCAAGATGGCCTTCGGGCCCGCGGTCTCGGTGGGGCACGAGAGCCTCTGCGAGTACGCGGACCTCTACCTGGAGGAGTTCGTGCGGGAGGAGGCGGCCGCCGAGCGGCTGCGGCCCCTGGACGACGAGCGCTTCCGGCTGGTCTCGGCGCGGCGCATCCCGGTTTTCTTCCCGTCGATAGAGGCGGCGGTGAACGCGGCGGAGTTTTTTCTGGAGGGGGAGTTCCCCGCCTCCTTCGGGGCCCCGGCGGTGGACGCCTTCCTGGCGCTCAAGAGCCTGCCCTGGGAGAAGGTGAAGCCCTCCGGCGAGCGCAAGACGCTCGACGCCAGGGCCCCCGTGCTGTCGGCCTCATACGACGGCGCGGCCTCGCTGCTGAAGGTGACCCTGAGGCTCGAGGCGGGCAGGAACGTGAAGCCCGAGACGGTGGCGGAACTGATGGCCGGCGCCAGGCCCGTGTTCAGGCGCATAGTCAGGAAAGAATTGTACTGGTTCGACTCCGGCGGCAAGCTGGAAGTATTCTGAGTTTAGGAGAGCAATATGGCAAACGCAAAGGTTAAGAAGGAAATTTTCGCGAACACCTCTTTCGAGGAAACGCGCATAGCGATACTGGAGGAAGGCAGGCTCAGCGAGCTGTTCTGGGAGCGCCGCAGCTCCGGCAACATCGTGGGCAACATCTACAAGGCCCGCGTGGAGAACGTGCTGCCCGGCATCTCGAGCGCGTTCATGGACATCGGCCTCGACAAGAACGCCTACATCTATATCTCGGACGTGCTCGGCAACCAGAAGGACGGCATCGAGAAGCTGCTCAAGAAGGACCAGGAAGTGATGGTGCAGGTCACCAAGGACGCCATCAGTACTAAAGGCATGAAGGTCACCATGGATGTTTCCCTGCCGGGCCGCTACCTGGTACTGACGCCCTTCCAGGATTTCGTGGGCGTGTCCAAGAGCATCGAGGACGACGCCGAGCGCAAGCGCCTCTCCGAGATCATGCGCAAGATCTCCGACTCCAAGATGCTCGGCACGAAGGGCTGCATAGTCCGCACCGAGGCGGAGGGCGCCACCGAGGACGAACTCAAGCGCGAGGTGGAGTACCTGCTCAAGATGTGGGAGTCCATACAGACCCGCTACGACACGTCCCGACCTCCGGCCCTGCTGCACAAGGACATGGACATGACCATGCAGGTGGCCCGGGACATCCTCAGCGAGGAAACTTCGATCTACATGCTCGACAACAAGGACGATTTTCATAACGTCCAGGAGCTGGCCCTCAAGATCTCGCCGGACCTCAAGGACCGCGTCAAGTTCTACGACAACAAGACCCCGATCTTCAAGGCCTTCAACATAGAGAAGGACATAGAAGAGCTGCGCCGCGTGAAAGTGCCGCTTCCCAACGGCGGCAGCATCATCATCCAGGAGGCGGAGTCGCTGTGCGCGATCGACGTCAACACCGGGCGCTTTACCGGCAATAAGTCCCAGGAAGAGACCGTCACCGCCACCAACATCGAGGCCGCGGCCGAGGTGGCCCGCCAGCTGCGCCTGCGCAACATCGGCGGCATCATCGTCATCGACTTCATCGACATGAAGAAGGCCTCCAACCGCCACAAGGTGGTGCAGGCCCTCGAGAGCGGGGTCTCCCGCGACCGCGCCAAGATCCGCATCCTGCCGATCACGCGCCTGGGCCTGGTGGAGATGACGCGCGAGCGCAAGCGCGTGAGCACGGTCAGCCTGCTCACCGAGGAATGCCCCGAGTGCCACGGGTCGGGCCGCGTGCTCTCCAGCGAGAGCATCCGCATCAAGATCCAGCGCGAGATCCACAACATCACGATGGGCCGCCCCGGCGGCAACCTGCGCATCGTCACCCACCCGATACTCTGCGAGGTGCTGCGCAAGAAGCTGTCGATGATAGAGAAGAACGTGCACCGCAGCGTTAAGCTGGCGGCGGACCCGCAGCTCACCTGGGAAGACTACCGCATCATCCTGGAATAGCGCGGCGCGGGCCGCCGGGGCAGACTCCCGGCGGCCCGGCAGCGCGGCGGTCTGACACCTTATTGGAGAAGCGACCATGTTAAAATTTTTATCCGGATTCCTGCTGCTGGCGGCCCTGTGCGCCCCGGCCCACGCCCGCGTGGACCAGGTCACCTACATGAAGAACGGGGTTTACTCCGGCAAGATCGGCACCTACGCGCTGAGCGGCACGCCCTACCTGGACGCCAAGCAGGCCGCCAAACTGATAGGCGGCAAGATCTACTGGTACCCGGTATCCGGCAAGCTGATGCTGCAGATAAAAGGCAAGACGGCGGTCTTCTTCCTCAAGACGGATTCCGTGCAGCTCAACGGCGTGAACGAGCAGTTCCCCGCCCCGATGATCGTGCGCGGGGGCAAGGCCTTCCTGGCGCTCGACTTTTTCGTCTCCCGGCTTTTCTCCGAAGCCTTCGGCTTCACCCTGCAGTACAACAAGGCCACCGGGGTGCTGGATTCCCAGCGCGAGGTGAACATTACCTCCATGAACTTCTTCACGCACCCGGACAAGACCCGGGTGGTGGTTTACATGGAGGCCCCTCTCGAGTGGCAGGCCGTGCAGAAGGAGAACAACCAGTACCGGCTCAACATCTTCAACGGCGTGGCAGCGCGCGAGGAAAAACTCGTGATCGGCGACGGCGTGCTGCGGGGCGTGGACCTGATACAGGAGAACAGAACGGCGAGGCTGGTGATAGCGCCCGACGAGAATTTTGGAAAAGTAGAGGTGTTCAGGCTGTCCGACCCCGACCGCCTGGTAATCGACGTGTCCCGCGAAAATTCCCCGGTGGCGCAGAGCATCAACGGCGACGGGCCCGCTGCGGCGCCCGGTCTCCAGCCAGCCGCCGCGGCGGCCGGCGTGTCCGTGATCGCCCCGTCCGAGGCGCCCGCGGCGCCGCAGCCCGCGGCGGCCGCGCCCGGCCTGCCCGACAGGACCGAGCTGGGCGCCGGCAAAAAGAAGATCGTGATAGACGCCGGCCACGGCGGCAAGGACCCCGGCGGCAAAAAGCTTTTCGGCCTCAAGGAGAAGGAGATCAACCTGGCCGTGGCCAAGGAACTTTACGAGCTGCTGAAGGGCGAGGAGCTCTTCGACGTGGAGATGACGCGCTCTACCGACGAGTTCGTGCCGCTGGCCGACCGCTCCATCATGGCCAATAACGCCAAGGCGGACATTTTCATCTCGATCCACGCCAACGCCGCCCGCAACCGCAGCGAGAAGGGCTTCGAGATCTTCTTCATGTCGGAGAAGGCCTCGGACCCCTGGGCCGCCGAAGTGGCCGATTTCGAAAACTCCGTCATCAGCCTCGAGGACGGGGCCGGGCAGCAGATGGACCCCGCGGTGATGCTGCTGCACTCGATGGCCCGCAACGAGTACCTCAACGAGGGCAGCAAGCTGGCCGGCCTGGTGCGCGGCGAGATGCAGAAGCGCACGCCATTCGTGGACCGCGGCGTCAAGCAGGCCGCCTTCTACGTGCTGCGCGGCACCTACGCCCCCGGCATCCTGGTGGAGATAGGCTTCATGACCAATTCCTCCGACCAGAAGCACATGAACGACAAGAAGACCCGCGCCAAGGTGGCCAACGCCATCTACCGCGGCGTCATGCGCTTCGCCGAAATGAAAAACTGGAAGTAGTATGCCCGACAGGAAAAGACCCATCGGTATCTTCGACTCCGGCCTCGGAGGCCTGACTGTTTTTAAAGAGTTGCGGAGCCTGCTGCCCGGAGAGCGGCTGATCTATTTCGGCGACACGGCGCGCGTGCCCTACGGCACCAAGTCGGCGGAGGCCGTCATCGCTTTCTCCAAGGAGATAGCCGCCTATCTGCTGGAGAAAAAGATAAAGCTGCTCATCGTGGCCTGCAACACGGCGTCGTCGCTGGCCCTCGAAGAGATCCGCAAGGTTTCCCCGGTGCCCGTGCTGGGCGTGATAGAGCCCGGCGTGCGCGCCGCCCTGGCGGCCGTGCCGCGCGGCGGGCGCATCCTGGTGACCGGCACCACGGCCACGGTCAACAGCCGCGCCTACGCGCGCGCGCTGGCCGCGGGCGGTGTTAAGGTGACGCAGCAGGCCTGCCCGCTGTTCGTGCCGCTGGTGGAGGAGGGCTGGTGCTCCAAGCCGGTGGCGGCGACGGTGGCCCGGGAGTACCTCTCCTGTTACAAGGGCAAAGCCGACGCGCTGATCCTGGGCTGCACGCATTACCCCATGCTGAAAAAAATAATCTCCGGCGTGATGGGGCCGCGCACCAAAATAGTTGATTCGGCCCGGGCCGCGGCCCTGGCCGCCAGGGAAGAGCTGGCCGCGCGCGGGCTGCTGAACCCGGGCAGGAAAGGGCGCAGCGAATTCGCGGTGAGCGACGCGCCGGAGCGTTTCTCGGCGCTGGCATTAAGGCTGTTGGGGATCAGGACCGGCAGGGTTACGGTCAAGAGGTTCTAAGGAGGAAGGGGTATGAAAAAGACTTTTATCTGCGCGGTACTGACTGTCATGGCGGGGGCGCTCTTCGCCCAGACGCCGGTAGCGAAGGCCAAGCCCGCGGCGGCCAAGCCGGCCGCGGCCGCTCCGGTGACTACGGCGCAGGCCGCGCCCAAACCGGCCGCCGCCGCCCCGGCCAAAAAAACCGAGCCCGTCAAGCCGGCCGCTAAGGCCGTCGAGGAGCAGGAAGAGTCCATGGTGATGATCGACGACAAGGCCGACTCCGATTACTCCAGGGTCTCCTCCGCCGACGCCGACGAACAGCCGGCCGTGCCGGGCGGCATCCCTGCCTCCTACGGCCAGTGCAAGGGCGTGATGAACGACGGCGGGCGCACGCTGCTCGTCTTCGAGAGCGCCGACGACGGCGCCATCTCCTTCGTGCAGGTCACGCTGGGCAAGACCGGCGCGGCGTGGAAACTGGTGGACCGGATCTACCGCAGCGCCGAATAACAGGCCGCGGCCCTGTCTTGCCGCCCCCGTAATTGCTAAAATAGAGTTACGGGCCAGCGCTCTCCGCGCGGCCCGTAACGAGGCATATATGAAACGCAAGGATCTGGTTAGACATCTCATCAGCAAAGGCTGCGTGCTCAACCGCGAGGGCGGCAAGTACTCGGTCTTCCTCAACCCGGTAACCAACAAGGAAGTGCCGGTGACCCGCCATACGGAAATAGCGGACTTCACCGTGCGCAAGATCTGCAGGGACCTCGGGGTAGACCAGCCCTAATGGCCAGGAAGCTGGCGGCGCTGCTGCTGCTGGCCGCCTGTGCCTGCGCGTCCGCCAGGCTCGACGTAATACAGGTCGGGCCCTGGTTCCCGGGGCGCGACTGGCGCGAAGTGGAAGTCTTCACCTCGCGCGCTCAGACCGCCCGTCCCTGGGGCGGCATCGGTATAATCCACAGCCCGCGGGTGAGCGCCGTTTCCGGCCACGCAGAACTGGAGCGCCTGAAGCGCCTGGCCCGCAAACAGGCCGCCGCGATGGGCGCCGACGCGCTTATACTCACCGTCGATTCCGCCGCTTCCGGCCCGCGCATGGGCGTCTACGAGGAGCCTGAACTGTACCTCAGCGGGCTGGCCATAAAATATGTCAACGCCGTCTCAACCCCGACCGCAAAATAGCGTAAAAATAGCGCTCGACCCCGCCGAGGCCCGGACCTGGCGCGGCCGCGGCATCGTCATCGACCTGTTCCGCTTCTCCAACACCATCACCGCGCTGCTCGAGAGCGGCCGCCGGGACGTCAGGGTGTACCCCAGCCCGGCGCTGGCGCTGTCGGCCCGCCGGGTGCTGCCCGGCTCCGACCTTTTCTCCGAGATCGCCCTGGGCGTGGAGCAGTACGATAACTCTCCCTACACCGCGCTCTATGGCTCGGACCCGGCGCGCCCGGCGCTGTCCGTCACCAATTCCGGTTCGCCGGCGGCCGCTTCGCTGCTGCTGGCCGACGAGATCCTGGTGGCCTGTTTCGCCAATTTCCCGGCGCTGGCCGCCTATTGCCGCGCCAATCCCAAGCCCACGCTGATCGTGCCCGCCTGCCTGTTCTACGACATGCGGCACGTAGAGGACATGATCTGCGCCCGGGCGCTCGTAGACGAACTGGAGGGGAAAGATTCCTTCCCGGCCGCGCTCGACGAGATACACGCCAGCGGCCGCGTGCTGGACTTCATGGCTTTCAGGCCGGAGACCGGCAAGCGCGACATGGAGCTGGTGCTGAAAAAAGGCTGGATGAAGTCCGTGCCCCGCATAAAATTCAAGGCCGGCGCCGGCCTGGTGGAGAACGCCGCATGAAAAAGAAAGCCGTGGTCCTTTTTTCGGGCGGGCTGGACTCCACGACCGCGCTGTGCTGGGCGCTCTCTAAAGGCTACGAGTGCCTGGCGGTCTCTTTCGATTACGGCCAGCGCCACGACCGCGAGAACCGCAGCGCCCGCGCCATAGCGCGCCGGCTGGGCGTGCGGCTTTACGAGATAAAACTGGCTTTCCCCTGGTTCGCCTCCTGTTCTCTGGTGAACAAGAAAATGAAGCTGCCCGACGTGAAACTGGCGAAGATAGGCGCGAAGGGGGACATCCCGTCCACCTACGTGCCCGGGCGCAACCTGGTCTTCGCCTCGGTGGGCTTTTCGCTGGCCGACGCCGAGGGCGCCGACGCCATAGTGCTGGGGCCCAACGTGGTGGACTACTCCGGCTACCCGGACTGCCGCCCGGAATTCTACCGGGCCCTGCAGAAGGCCGCCGCCTACGGCACGCGCCGCGGCGCGGGCGGCCGCCCGATAAAGATCCTCACGCCGCTCATCCGGCTCAGCAAGGCCGGCATTGCCCGGCTGGCGCGGCGGCTGAAAGCCCCGCTGGGGCTGACCTGGAGCTGCTACAGCGGCGGCCGTAAACCCTGCGGCGTCTGCGACTCCTGCAAGCTGCGCGCCAAAGGCTTCGCCGAAGCCGGCTTCGCCGACCCCGCCCTTTAACCATGGAAAAACTTACCGCCCCGGTGGCCGAGATCTTCTGCTCGCTGCAGGGCGAGGGCCTGTACCTCGGCCAGCGGCAGGTGTTCCTGCGGCTGGCCGGCTGCAATCTGGACTGCGCCTACTGCGACGAGCCGGCCGCCCTAGAC
>Ga0209066_10006515_pt1 | contig 11882 bp, 14 predicted proteins | sample All_14_2_FD_187198 | JGI IMG/M metagenome (GOLD analysis project Ga0209066, IMG submission 187198) | Freshwater microbial communities in response to fracking from Pennsylvania, USA - Allegheny Zone_MetaG_DW_15 (SPAdes) (version 2) ...
GTGATATCGTGCAGCAGGACAATGCGGCCACCGGCCGAGTCAAGCGGAGTAACGGCAATGGCCAGACGCCGCTCGCCACACAAATATTCTCCCGGCGTATCACCGGGCTGCAACGCTTCCGCCTGGATCGCCGTCCAGCCAGCGCCGACTTTTACGCCACCAAGCAAGCAACTCGCCGCGGGGTTGATCTGTACCGCACGGCCGGAATCATCAAGCACCACGACACCCGCAGGCAAGGCATCAAGCAATAAGCTCAGCCGCTCCGTCAATGCCGCTTTTTCTTGGTATTGCTGGCGCAGCGCACCATTGGCCACGGCCAACTCTTCGGTGAGCCTGGCGACCTGATTTTGCAAATCGCTGTAGGCGTTGCTTAATTCATCCGATGCCTGGCTAAAAATACGAAAAGCTTCGGCCAGACGCAACGCCTCATCCGGCGCAACCTGAGATGGTTGCGCATGGACTGTCAAAGTCTCGGCCGAAACGGGAGGATGCTGCATAGGCTTTGATGATGGCAGAATCAAGGATCACAGACAAGAAAATGAGCACCCGATATACCGGCAATAATTGCCGTTTCTTTCGGCACCCAGACTTACCACGACAGTGCATACTCAACGCGCGAGCAAATTGACTCGAAAAGCAGGCTCTATCGACCATCCGTAATGGCAGAAACCGCTACCGCCTCTTCGCCGCTTCCATTATCGATGGAAGCCTTCATCCGCCTGAACAACCAGCAGAAACTTGCGGGCATCGTCATCATCGCCCTGTTTCTGGCGGTCCTGATCGGTGGTTTTCTGTGGGCCCGCGAACCAGCTTACGCGGTGTTATTTTCGATTCAAGATGAAAAAGATGGTGGTCAGATCATCGCTGCATTACAGCAACAAAATATCCCTTATCACTTCAGTGAGGGGGGGCATACGATTCTTGTACCACAAAACGTCGTGCACGATACGCGACTTCGGCTTGCTGCCCAAGGGCTGCCCAAGGGCGGACTGGTGGGCTTTGAATTACTTGAAAACCAGAAAATGGGCATCAGCCAGTTTGCTGAACAAGTCAACTATCAGCGCGGACTGGAGGGCGAGCTTGCCCGCTCGATACAATCCCTTGCCGCCGTCAAAGGCGCCCGTGTGCATCTGGGCATTCCCAAGCAAACAGCTTTCTTGCGCGACGAACAGAAAACATCGGCCTCTGTCCTGGTGAGTCTTTACCCGGGGCGCACACTGGAGTCAGCGCAGGTTGCCGGCATTGTCAATCTGGTCGCCTCCAGCGTGCCACAACTTAACCCGCTTAATGTGACGGTGATAGACCAGGAGGGGCGTTTGATTTCGCAATCTCAAGACGCTTTGCGCAATGCCGGACTTGACCCTTCACAGCTTAAATATGTGCGCGAAATCGAGGCAGACTATACGAAACGTATTGAGGATATCCTTTCGCCAGTCGTTGGCGCCAACAATGTACGGGCGCAGGTTGCTGCCGATGTTGATTTTTCGCAGATCGATCAGGTCGCTGAGACCTATAAACCCAATCCGCCGCCCGAAACCGCCATCCGCAGCCAACAAACGATCGAAAACAGTAGCGGTGCCCTCGCTGCTGCCGGCATACCGGGTGCGCTAAGCAACCAGCCACCAGTACCTGCCACAGCACCACTTAGTCAGCCACCAGTTGCCGGCTCTACCAGTGGTACGAACAATGGCAATGTCCAAAATTACAGCAAGAACACCTCGACGAATTATGAAGTCGACAAAACCATTCGCCATACCAAGAGTGTGCCTGGCACGGTACGTCGCTTGTCAGTCGCCATCGTGGTTAACCACAAAAAAGAGCTTGCAAAAGATCCGACAAAATCCAAATCGTTGCCACTGACTGAAGCGGAAATGAAACAACTCACCGAACTGGCTCGTGAAGCAGTGGGGTTCAACAAGGAACGCGGCGACACGCTGAATGTTGCCAACGCACCATTCAGCCCCATCGAAAAAGAGATCGTGCCGGATGCCCCATTCTGGGCTAATGCCGAACTCATGGCCACTCTAAAAGAAGGAGTAAAATATCTGCTGTTCGCAGGACTTATCTTCTGGCTATGGACTCGCCTGTTGAAACCCATGTTGAGTAAACTGATGGAAACGACAAGCCCACTCAAATCAGACACGACTGATTCAACAGTATCCGGCGCCCCATCTCACATGCCGCAGATGATGTATGAAAACAAGCTCGCTGCAGCGCGTGATCTTGCGAAAAAAGATCCCAAGGTAGTTGCCAGCATAGTAAAAGGGTGGGTGGATGGCGGCGAGCGTGCTAAGTGACGGTATCGAGAAGAGCGCCATTCTTCTCCTCTCTCTCGGCCAGGATGATGCCGCCGAGGTACTGAAAAATCTCGGCCCTAAAGACGTACAAAAACTTGGTCAGGCCATGGCCGCATTAAAGCAGGTATCGCGGGCACGCATCGAAGCTGTGCTTGACGAGTTCACCGAACAGACCACCCAGGGTACGCCTGTTGTCATTGACAACGATACCATCAAGGCAATGCTCAACAAGGCACTGGGCGATGACCGGGCTGCCGGGATCATCAGCCGTATCATGTCGGGCAACGACATGGCCGGTATTGAAGGCCTGAAATGGATGGATGCGGTCAGCGTTGCTGATCTGATTCGCAACGAACACCCACAGATCATCGCGACTATTCTGGTACATCTGGAGTACGACCATGCCGGCGAAATTCTCAAACAATTCACCGACCGCCTGCGCAATGATGTCCTGATCCGCATTGCCACACTGGATGGCGTGCAACCCACGGCCCTCAGAGAATTAAACGATGCCATGACTCGCATTCTCGCGGGTGCTGCGGCGAATACCAAAAAAGCAGCCATGGGAGGCATTCGTCACGCCGCCGAAATTCTCAACTTTGTTGGACAGGCGGCAGAGACCACGATTGTTGATAGTGTGCGTGAATATGATCCGGAGCTAGCGCAAAAAATTCTCGATGAAATGTTTGTTTTTGAGAATATGCTTGATATCGATGATCGTGGCATTCAGTTGCTTTTGCGCGAAGTGCAGTCGGATGCATTGATCATTGCCCTGAAAGGGGCATCTCCCGAGTTACGGGACAAGATTTTCAAGAATATGTCGCAACGGGCTGCCGAAATGCTTAAGGAAGACCTTGAATCGAAAGGCCCGGTACGACTTTCCGAAGTTGAAAGTCAACAAAAAGAAATTCTCAAGATCGCACGTCGTCTCGCGGAAGAGGGCCAGATCCAGCTTGGTGGGGCCGGTGGCGATGACTTCGTCTAATCTTGTCTGAGCCCTTTCCAATGACTACCGATACACGCCCCGTCGCATCACTAACCGCCTGGGAGCGCTGGGAGCTCGCCAGCTTTGACGACACCGAGGCAAAATCCGGCTCAACAGAAAACGAAACAACGTTGCAGCCGCCATCATCGACCACAGATGAAATCAACCATCTGCATGAAATCGCTCGGCAAGAAGGCTATCAAAAGGGGTTCGATACCGGATACGAAGAAGGGTCGAAGACCGGCCACGAAGCAGCCCTTGCAGAAGGACGCCAATTGTCTGCCCAACTCACGCAAATCATATCGCGACTTGAAGCAGGTATTGGCGAACTCGAGCAGGCCGTTGCAGATGACCTGCTCGCCCTGGCACTTGAAATTGCCCGCAAGGTCACCCATCAGACGATTGCCATCCAGCCACAGGTTATTCTCGGGGTAATTCGTGACGCCTTGGCGCAACTCCCCGTGCAACACGCGGTCATTCACCTTCACCCGGCAGACATCGCACTAATTGACTCATTCAACGAAAAGCAGATAACACAAGCGGGGCACCGCATTCAGGAAGATGCACAGCTTCTGCGTGGCGATGTCGTCATCGAGGCAGGCCATACGCATCTGGATGCACGGCTTGCCACGCGCTGGCAACACGCCATTGCGGCGCTTGACCAGGATATTCCCTGGTTGGCAACTGATCGTCCGGAATCTGCATGAATCCGCAACGCCTGGCGCAATATCTTGACCAGTGTCGGACGCAGGTCGCTGCAACCCATCCCTGGCAACTCGCCGGCCGACTGACCCGTATCAACGGGCTGGTGATGGAAGCATCCGGCCTGAAGTTACCGCTGGGGGCCGGTGCGCGCATCCAGGTTCGCGGCACCACCATGGTCGAAGCTGAAGTCGTCGGTTTTGCGGGTGATCGTCTGTTCATGATGCCGACCGAAGATGTTTATGGCCTATCCCCCGGCGCATTGGTGTTACCACTCGCCCCCATTTCTGCGCCCCCCATCCTCGGAGAGACTCCAGTCCCCCAACGACGCATGCCGGACCGTGCTAAACACCTGCCCGTAGGCGATGAATTGCTTGGCCGGGTGATTGATGGCAATGGCCGTCCGCTGGACAATCTAGGCCCGATTACCACCCAGCATCTGCATTCTCTGGCGAGCCGTCCACTCAACCCATTGCAGCGCGAACCCATTCGCCACACCATGGACGTTGGCATACGCGCAATCAATGCCTTGCTGACGATAGGTCGCGGCCAGCGGCTGGGACTGTTTGCCGGCTCAGGCGTGGGAAAAAGTGTGCTCCTGGGCATGATGGCGCGCTACACCGAAGCAGATCGTATCGTGGTTGGACTGATCGGCGAACGAGGCCGAGAAGTCCAGGAATTCATCACCCAGAATCTGGGTGATGCAGGCCTCGCTCGTGCAGTCGTCGTCGCTGCGCCAGCAGATGTCAGCCCGTTGATGCGTCTGCAGGGCGCAGCCTATGCCACGGCCATTGCCGAACACTTTCGCGATGAAGGCCGGCATGTCCTCTTGATCATGGATTCACTCACGCGCTACGCCATGGCGCAGCGCGAAATCGCGCTGGCGATTGGCGAGCCACCCGTCACTCGAGGCTACCCTCCTTCGGTTTTTGCCCGCCTGCCGCAATTGGTTGAACGTGCTGGCAATGGCCCGGCAGGTGGCGGCTCAATCACGGCTTTTTATACCGTGCTCACCGAGGGTGACGATCCGCAGGATCCCATCGCCGACTCCGCTCGTGCGATTCTCGACGGTCACATCGTTCTTAATCGCCAACTTGCCGATGCCGGCCACTACCCCGCCATCGACATTGAGCAATCCATCTCGCGGGTAATGAATAACCTTGTGACGCCTGAGCATCGTGAGCTCGCACGCCAGTTCAAACAGCTCTATACACGCTACCAGCGCGCTCGTGATCTATTGTCTGTCGGTGCCTATGCCGCAGGTACTGACCCGCTGCTTGATCGCGCCATTGCGATTTATCCCAGGCTTGAAACCTTCCTTCAGCAATCGATTGATGATCGTGCGGATAGCCATAGTTCGCAGCAACAGCTTATCGAATTGCTCACGCAGTAGAATTCATTTGTTATTTATCAACTGGATCTCGCCTCCCTGAGTTACTTTTACCATGGCAACCTCTTTTTCACTCCAGCCTCTCCTTGAGCTCTCCCAGCTTCAGCTGGACGAAGCCGCCCGAAAACTGGGGGAATTGATTGCAGGCGAACAAGAGGCGTCCCAGCGCCACAGCTTGCTGGTTACCTATCGCGAGGAGTATCAGACACGATTTCTGGAAGCCGCAAAAAATGGCCTCGGACAAAGTCAATGGAGCAATTACAGTAGCTTTCTCGCCCGGATTGACGATGCCATTATCCAGGCGGCCCTCTCCGTTACGCTCACGCAACAACGCACCCTTGCCGGCCAACAAAACTGGGTAGGCAGGCAAGGCCGCGTCAAGGCTTTCGATACCCTATCCGAACGCCATCACGCACAAGTCACTGCACAAGAGCAGCGAGCAAATCAAAAAAGCAGTGATGAGCATACTGCACGGCAGCACAGCGAAAGAAATAGCAATGAAAAGACGTAAACCAAACTGATCCAAACTGATGCTGCACCCAGTGATCTGCCCAGATGAACCAGGTTCACTCAAAAATGGCACAAACCTTGCTTGTTCTCTTTCCAATACGAACCCTAAGGTCTCAAAGAGCATATGCTTGAGCTGCCGATTACCTCACCTGTTGTTACGCCTTCGGTACAAACTCCGAGTCGTGCTAATGCATCACATCCCAGTTCCGATGAGCCAGATGAAACTGGCGTACCGTCCGAGGCATCTGCATCTTTTGCTGCAACACTGACATCTCTGACCGAAAAAAAATCCACCGGCTCCGCAAAAGATGAACAACTTGTGGACAGCGCTGTACCGCTCGCAGAGCCTGCGACGATACCTCTGATAACGCCAGAAACACCTGGATTATCAGATAGTGACGAGGCACCGACGATACCCATCGATTCATCTGCCCTGCTCTCGCTACTGCAAGCGGACGTCTCTTTTGCCCAGGCATCAGCAGTCGTCAGCACACCTAAACCCACGATGAGTGCAGCCAGTGCCGTCCCGCCAGCGCCGACTTTTCCCATCAATCAAGGATCGATCCCCCAAAATACTCTTGCCGCACTACCGTCCGCTTTGGCTACCGACCCTGCCGGAGAAAATCACTCCGCTATATCAAAACTTGCCGCCCAAGCGGCAACTTCTGCCGAATCAATCCAGGAAGCCCCTGTAAATTCGGCTTCGAGTCAGGCTCAGGAAACTTTCAGTACGGTAATGGAGCGCATCACAAATCATTCCGCTGCTGGTTTCGCACATTCACAGGCAGCTGGAACGTCCGCTTTGCCATCAGCGCTTGAGTTGCCTGTAGAAATCCGGCTGGGTACAACAGGCTGGCGCGACGAGGTTGGCCAAAAACTGACCTGGATGTTCAGCAACAATCGGCAACAAGCCGACCTCATACTGACCCCGCCACAGCTTGGCCGTATTGAAGTAACTCTGTCGCTTGACGGCAATCAAGCCAGCGCAAGCTTTGCCTCACCCCATGTTGCCGTCCGCGAAGCCCTCGAAAATTCCATGACACGGCTTCGCGAAATACTGGCCGAGGCTGGTGTCACCCTTGGACAAACTCATGTCGGCTCCGAATCGCGTCGTGATTCAGACCCTATGAATCCGAAAAATGAGGGTCTCGCGGTTATGCGTCAAGACAATGAGCGCTATATTGCCGCACTCGACCCACTTGGAAGCGGGCTCGCTATACGCGGCATCAGGGTTCATGGCATGGTGGACATTTTTGCCTAGCGATCATGGAGTTACCGGTAAGTAACCATTACGCCATCGTAAAATCCACACTTATTTTGATCGCTACACTCTGGAGAAAATAAATGGCAACCGCCAAACCAACTGGGGAAGAAACATCAGTTGTCCCTCAGAAGAAAAAAAGCAAGCTACTGTTGTTCATCGTTATTGGCGTAGTCGTTCTTTCACTGATTGGAGGCGCAGCCTTTTTCCTGCTAAAAAAACCCGCACCCGCCGAAGGGGAAGATGATGCCGAAGCTACATCTCATGCCCCCGCTAAAAAGAAAAAGGTCGACCACAGTGTGCCGCCCGTTTTCTACAAATTTGACAAACCCTTCACCGTCAAATTACAAACCGCAGAACAAGACGCTTATTTGCAAACAGAAGTGCAACTCAAACTGCAATATCCCCATGGCCAAGAATTAATCAAACAATATGAACCTGAACTCAAGCATCGCATGACGCTTACCCTGATGGGTAAAAAAGCATCCGATCTGCTCACCCCCACTGGCGTACAACGACTGGCGAATGAATTACGCGACGTTGCCAACCACGTTATCGAGCCTCCGCCACCTCAAAAAAATCCACCTGCCACTGAATCTGAGCCCGCTGATAATGCAGCGCCTGATGCGCCAATTCAGGCAGTGCTGTTCTCGACGTTCATCATTCAGTAACCCATCGTTCCCACCACGTACCTCCTCTCATGACCCAGGATTTTCTCTCTCAGGACGAAGTCGATGCCTTGCTCAAGGGCGTAACTGGTGAAGTAGAGCCAGAGAAACCATCTGACAACAAGGGGGAGCCAAAAATCTATGACATTGGCCGCCAGGAGCGCATTGTTCGTGGGCGCATGCCGACGATGGAACTCATCAATGAGCGCTTTGCCCGTTATTTACGTATTGGTCTTTTCAATTACATGCACAAAGGTGTTGAGATTTCTGTCGGCCCCATCAAGGTACAAAAATACAGCGAGTTCATTCGCAATCTTGTTGTCCCTACCAACCTGAATCTGATTCAGGCAAAACCTTTACGAGGTAACGGCCTGATGGTGCTGGATCCCAATCTGGTTTTTCTTGTCGTGGACAACATGTTCGGTGGCGATGGGCGCTTTCATACCCGTGTAGAAGGTCGTGACTTCACAGCAACAGAGCAACGCATCATTCAGGGGTTTCTGGGCGTGGTATTCGAGGAATACCAAAAGTCATGGAATCCCGTCTTTCCGCTTGAATTTGAGTATGTGCGTTCCGAAATAAACACGCAGTTTGCCAACATTGCGACCCCGTCGGAAGTAGTCATTACCGTAACCTTCGCTCTCGAGTTTTCCGGCAATACTTCCGAAATGCATTTTTGCTTTCCCTACTCGATGATGGAACCGATACGCGATATTCTCTATAGCGCAATGAGTAGTGAGCAGGCGACATCTGACAAACGCTGGATCAGCCTGCTAGCACGACAATTACAAACAGCAGAAGTCGAACTCATCGCCACTTTGGGCATGACAAACATGACACTAGACGGAATCCTTAAAATGCAGGTGGGCGATGTTATTCCGCTGACCATTGAAGAAAAGGTTCAAGCCACCATTGGTGGCGTACCTGTAGTCGAAGCCCGTTACGGAATTCAAAATGGGCAACTTGCACTAAAAATCGAACGCTTTCTTGCAGAAGAAGAAACATGACAACTATCATAACCTTTGACGTATTCATCGTTATCATGATGCCAGGAGCCTAGTATGAGCGAAGCTACTTCATCTCCAAGTGTCGGAGCACCCACTATCGAAGGTGATTCGGCAGACGATTGGGCTGCGGCCATGAGTGAACAGGCTGCCGCTGAAGAAGCGTCATCCCAGGCAGGCGCCGCCCAGCCAGCACAGATTTTCGAACAGTTTTCTGGTGAAGGCCGAACAACGTCAGAGCCACAGGGTTTTGACATGATCATGGATATTCCCGTTGCGCTAACGGTCGAGTTGGGGCGCACCAAGATACCCATCCGTAACCTGTTGCAACTGGCGCATGGCTCAATCGTTGAACTTGATGGTCTGGCTGGCGAGCCGATGGATATCCTCATCAATGGCACACTCATTGCGCAAGGCGAGGTTGTTGTAGTTAACGAAAAATTCGGTATTCGCCTAACCGACATCATTACGCCCCAAGAGCGCATCCGCAAACTGAACCGCTGATAAGTCGAAGCTTACGCCCTTTACTTCGAAGCTTTTTAAACAGCGGATAATTTAGACTCGCACCCACTTAGCTGCGGCTACCGCAGTATGATTTTCGGTGCCCATGAAAACACTCACAGCCTCTGCCTTCACTCTTTCTCTCTTTGCGAGCAAGGCTTCAGCACAAGCAGCGTCCATGGCTGCCGCACCTTCTTCAGTCAGCAGCAGTCTGTTGCAAATGTTTCTTGCGCTGATCGGTGTTCTGGCGCTTCTTTTTGCCTGTCTCTGGTTATTAAAAAAACTCACCGCCCAGCGCGGGGCAGCAGCGGGACTCCTGCGCGTGGTGGCTGCTACCGCAGTAGGTACCCGCGAACGGGTTGTCATTGTTGAAGTCGGCAGCACTTGGCTGGTACTCGGCGTAGCCCCTGGCCAGGTTTCAGCGCTGGCTGAAATTCCCCGCCAACCAATGGCTGAGCCACCGTATGAAACAAAGATTGCCTCTGTTCCCCAATGGCTGCAGCAGCTGATGAAAAAACATTGATCATGCGGCAGCGAATTCTCTTCATTCTTCTGCTTGCGCCCACACTCGCCTTTGCTCAGGCTTTGCCGGCGCTTACCAGCACGCCGGTAGCTGGGGGCGGCGTCCAATGGTCATTGTCGATTCAAACCCTGCTGCTGCTCACCGGTCTCACTTTCCTGCCGGCGCTGATTCTGATGATGACCAGCTTCACTCGCATCATCATCGTTTTTTCGTTGCTCCGGCATGCCCTGGGAACTCAGACTTCACCACCCAATCAGGTTTTGGTCGGCTTGGCCTTGTTTCTTACTTTTTTCATCATGGCACCCGTTGGAGATCGTATTTACAACGAGGCTTATTTACCCTTGTCCGAAAACAAAATCAGTTTTCAGGATGCGCTGGAAAAAGGTGCTGTGCCATTGCGTGCCTTCATGCTCAAGCAGGTACGTGAAACCGATTTAGCCACTTTTACCAAAGTTGCCAAGCAGCCGGCACCAGCAAAGGCCGATGAAATTCCCATGCGGATTCTGATTCCGGCCTTCATCACCTCAGAGCTCAAAACTGCCTTCCAGATCGGCTTCATTGTATTCATACCCTTCCTTATCATCGACATGATCGTGGCATCTGTGTTGATGTCGATGGGGATGATGATGATGTCCCCCGTCATCGTCTCGTTGCCATTCAAAATCATGTTGTTCGTGTTGGTCGATGGCTGGAACCTGCTGATAGGTTCCCTTGTGCTGAGTTTCGGATCATGACCCCAACGACCGTTATCGAAATAGGTCGTGGCGCACTGGAGCTTACCTTGCTGATTTCCGCGCCGCTGTTCATCGCTGCACTGGTGACAGGCCTCATTGTCAGCATCTTTCAGGCGGCAACCCAAATCAACGAAGCCACGCTCTCCTTCGTGCCGAAACTGGTCGCCATTTTCATCACGCTGATTCTTGCCGGGCCGTGGATGATCACCATGATGACCGACTACATGCGCCGCCTCTTTGAGTCGATTCCCGGAGTCATCGGCTAGTGATCCACATCAGCTCGGCGCAGCTTGATGCGTGGCTGGGTCTGTTCGTTTTTCCGCTGACACGCATCCTCGCCCTTCTGTCAACGGCGCCGATATTCAATAATGCGGCATTGCCAACCAACATTCGCCTGGTCATGGGGTTGGCCATTACGTTTGCCCTCGCTACGGCACTGCCCGCACCGCCACCGATTCCTGTCGGTTCCTGGCTGGGGTTGGCTGTCATCGGTGAACAACTGCTGATTGGTCTCATGATGGGGTTTGCGCTCCGCATAGCCTTTGTCGCATTCGATATTGCGGGTGAATTAATCGGTTTGCAGATGGGCCTCTCGTTTGCCACCTTCTTTGATCCGGGACGCGGTGGGGAAACATCGGTCGTAGCCGAGTTCCTTGGGCTCCTGGCCGCGCTAATTTTCCTCGCCATGAACGGTCACCTGCTGATGCTGGCGCTGCTAGCCGAAAGTTTTACATTACTGCCAGTAAGTACAACACCCTTTCATGCAGCAGGATTCTCAGCGCTATTAACGGCCTCAGCCATGATGTTTTCTTTGGGCGTCATGCTGGCATTGCCGCTAATTGCCGCGCTTCTGATCACCAACATTTCATTGGGCGTATTGTCCCGTGTCGCCCCGGCACTGAACCTTTTTGCTGTTGGCTTTCCCGTCACACTGGGCCTTGGTTTCATCATTCTGCTACTCTCCCTGCCTTATATCGGCGCCGCGATGGATGGTGTGTTCAGCAAGGGATTTACAGTCATGGAAATGGCGCTACGTGCAGCAGGTAAATGAGCGAAATACAGATTTCCGTGCCCAAAGGCTCAGACACGAAACACCTTATCACCCATCACATTAAGGTGGGTCAATATCTTTTTTGCCATATCCTTGAGCGGAACAATCTCATCCACTCCCCCTTGCACGATAGCTTCTTTAGGCATGCCGAACACAACGCAGCTGGCTTCATCCTGAGCAAAGGTATGCGCTCCGGCCTCATGCATCTCTTTCATGCCTGCGGCACCATCCTTGCCCATGCCAGTGAGAATCACAC
>Ga0209066_10006516_pt1 | contig 11881 bp, 15 predicted proteins | sample All_14_2_FD_187198 | JGI IMG/M metagenome (GOLD analysis project Ga0209066, IMG submission 187198) | Freshwater microbial communities in response to fracking from Pennsylvania, USA - Allegheny Zone_MetaG_DW_15 (SPAdes) (version 2) ...
GGGTCTCGAAGACGGCCTTCATGGCCTCCACGCCGTCGGTGGCGGTGACGACGTCGAAGCCGGAGTATTCCACCATCTCCTTCATCAGGTACAGCAATTCGGTCTGGTCGTCGGCCATCAGCACGCGGGGCTTGGAGGGCGGCAGCTGCGCCGGGGAGCCCTCGGGGGCCGGCGCGGGCCCCTGCGAGGTCTGCTCCTCGATGAGCTTGATGAGCAGGTCGGCGGGGAGGTCCCGCGAGACGATCTCTGGCAGGCCGGTGAGGATGCCGCGCTCCTGGTAATTGTCCAGCCGCAGGGCGCTGAGCACGATGATCGGGATCTTCGCCGTGTCGGACGACTCCTGCATCTCGTCCATGATAGCGAAGCCGTCCTTGCCCGGCATCATGATGTCGAGCAGCAGGGCGTCCGGCTCCTCGGAGCGCAGCACATCGATCACGGCCAGGGGGTTGTTGACCACGACGGGGCGGTAATTGTTGGCTTCCAGGAACATCTGCACGAGGTCGGAAAATTCGGTATCGTCGTCGGCGACCACCACGGTCTGCTGGCGGCCTTCCTCCGGGGGGGCGGCCTTGAGCAGCGCGGCCTTGAGGGCCTCGAAATCCACGGGCTTGGTGAGGTAGCCGCAGACGCGCGGCGCCGGCCCGGTGACGATCTCGGTCTTGCGGGTCTGCGAGAAGATGATGATCTTCTGCGCCTCGGTAAAGGGGTTCTTCTTGAGCTCGTTGATGAACTCCAGCGGGTTGAAGGCCTGGATGAGGATGTTGAGGATGACGAGGTCGGGCTTCCAGTTCTGCACGGCCGTGAGGGCCTGCTGGTAATTGGCTACGGTCTGGGCCTTGTAGCCGCGGCCCTCCAGGAAAGTGGTCAGCGCGGCCGCCGCGGGGGCGTCGGTGTCAACGAGGAGGATCTTCTTGGCTGCGGCGTCCATGCTGTGATTTTAACATTTATAAAAAGGGTTTGCGCGGCCCGTTTATTTGTAGAATTCAGGGGTGGCAGACAAAGAAAATCCCTGGGGCTACGCCCAGCTGGGGCTGGAACTGACCGGCGCCGTGCTGCTGGGCTTCTGGGCCGGCTACCAGGCCGACAAGCGGCTGGCCACCGAGCCCTGGCTGACGCTGGGCGGCGCGGCCGCCGGCGTGGGGGCCGGGTTCTACCTGGCCTGGCGGGAGCTTTTCGCGAACGGGGCCGGGCCCGGCGGGGGGAAGAAATGAGCCCCTGGGGCGCGGTGCTCTGCGGGGCGCTGACCGGGGCGGTCTCCGGCTGGCTGTCCCGCCTGGCCGTGGGCCGGGTCCTCAATTCCGGCCACGCCGTGTTTTTTTCGGTTTACGCGGCCGGGCTCTTCCTGCGGCTGCTGCTGCTCGCGGCCGGGGTCTTTTTCCTCCGGCACGAAAGATATATAATTATCATCGCGTTCGCGGCGCCGCTGATAGTGTTTCAGACCGCTTTCGAGGCTTTTCCGCTGAAAAATGGGACTAAAAGAAATTCTTGAGCACCACATACTGGACCATGTCTGGGCCTGGGTCTCGCTCGGCCCTTTAAGGCTCCCGGTTTCCAAGCATCTGCTGATGCTGGGCGTGGCCTCTTTCATCCTGCTCGTGGTCTTCCCGCTGGTGATCCGCAGCCGCTCCGCCGCGCTGGCGCCGTTCCGCGCGCTCATCGAGATCATCGTGCTGTTCCTGCGCGACGAGGTGGTGACGCCCAGCCTCGGCAGCAAGGGCGGGGCCTTCATGGGCTACTTCTCCACGCTGTTCTTCTTCATCCTGATCCTCAACCTGCTGGGCCTGGTGCCTTACGGCTCCACCGCCACCGGCAACCTGGCCGTCACCGGCGGCCTGGCGCTCACCAGCTTCCTGCTGATCAACTACGTCGGCATCAGGGAGCAGGGGCTCGTGGGCTATTTCGCCCACATGGTGCCCAAGGGCGTGCCGGCGGTGCTCTACCCCATCCTCTTCCCGATCGAGCTCATCGGCCTGGTGACCAAGGCCTTCGCGCTTTGCGTCCGTCTCTTCGCCAACATGATAGCCGGCCACATGGTGATCCTGGCCTTCGTGAGCTTTATCTTCATCTTCGGCTCCTTCGGGGTGGCCATGGGGCTCGGCGTGGCGCCCGTGTCCGTGGCGCTGGTGCTGTTCATGCTGCTGCTGGAGCTGTTCACGGCTTTTCTGCAGGCGTATATTTTCGTGTTCCTGACGGCGATCTTCACCGGCATGGCGATGCATCCGCACTAGGGCGGGGCGCGCGGGATTTTGTTTCGATATTTCAACGGAGGTAGTACAAATGAACGACATGACATTTATAGGCCTGGGTTACCTGGGCGCGGGCATAGGCGCGGGCCTCACCCTGATCGGCGCGGGCATGGGCATCGGCAAGATCGGCGCCGGGGCCCTCGAAGGCCTCGCCCGCCAGCCCGAAGCCGGCGGCGCGCTGCGCACCACCATGATCATCGCCGCGGCCCTCATCGAAGGCCTCGCTTTCTTCGCGCTGGTCATCTGCCTGCTGGCGGTCATGAACTTCTCCGCGCCCAAGAGCGATGCCGGCGCCGCCCCGGTACACACCGAAGCGCAGAAGTAAGACGGACAGGGTGGAGCCGCGGGACCGGGACAGCCCGGAGTCCCGGGGCCTCCCGGCCCTGAACTGGAGTCACTATGGAAGCGTTAATTAAGCCGGAATTCGGCTTGATGTTCTGGACGATAGTCTGTTTCGTCCTGCTGGCGCTGCTGCTTTCGCGCACCGCGTGGAAGCCGCTGCTGCAGGCCGTGGAAGAGCGCGAGCGGGCCATCAAGCACGACCGGAGCACCGCCGAGACCGCCCGGGCCGAGGCTGAAAAGCTGAAGGCCGAGCTGGACGCGAAATTAGCCGAACTGAAGGCCGAGATAAGCCGCCGCCTGGAAGAGGCGCGGGTCTCGGCCGAGAAAGAGAAGGACATCCTCATAGAGGAGGCCCGCAAGAGCGCCGGCGTGATAGTGGAAGCCGCCCGCAGCGAGATCGAGGCGCAGAAGCTGGAAGCCGCCCGCGAGCTCAGGGGCAAGGTGGCCGAACTTTCCGTCCTGGCCGCCGAGCGCATCCTGCTCAAGCAGCTGGACCACCGCGCCAACACCGACCTGGCCTCCCGGTACCTGGCCGAGCTGGAGAAGGAGCGCCCCGAGCTGAAGCTCGGGGGCGAATAATGGACACCGGCGCCAGGATCCTCGCCAAGCGCTACGCCCGGGCCTACATGGACCTGGACGGCAAGACGCATACCGCCGCGTCCGCGGCCGCGGCGCAGGTCAAGCTGGAAGGGCTGCGCAAGGTGTTCGAGGCGGCGCGCCCGCACCTGAAGAACCTGACGCACCCGGCGGTCAATTCCGAGGTTAAACTGGTGGCGCTGGCTAAAATACTGGGCCACGGAAATTTCGGCCCGGCGGCAGGCTTCGCCGACCTGCTGGTGCGGCAGGGCCGGTTCGGCCTCTTCGAGGAGATCATGCGGGAGTGCCTGCGCCTCGACTACGATTTCTGCGGGATAGTGCGGGCCGAGGTGTTCAGCCGCTACCCGCTTTCCGAAGGCGAAGTGAAGAGGATAACCGCCCTTATCTCCGGCGCCGCAGGCAGGAAGATCAGCCTGCGCCAGGTGATAGCCGAGAGAGTACTGGGCGGGTTCGAGATCAGGATAGGCGACACCGTCATAGACGCCACCGCGCGCGGCAGGCTGGAGGCCATGAAGGCCCGCCTGCTGAAAGGATAAATTTTATGATACGACCTGAGGAAATTACCGAGATCATCAAGGGACGGATAGAGAAATTCATCCCCGAAGCGCAGCTGTCCGAGACCGGCCAGGTGCTGCAGATAGGCGACGGCATCTCGCGCATCTACGGCCTCAGCGCCGCCGTGGTGGGCGAGCTGCTGGAATTCGAGGGCGGCGTGTCCGGCATGGTGCTCAACATCGAGCGCGAGAACGTCGGCGCCGTAGTGATGGGCTCCGACACCCTCATCAAGGAAGGCGACCGCGTAAAGCGCACCGGCCGCGTGCTCGAGGTGCCCGTGGGCCCCGAGCTTATCGGCCGCGTGGTGGATGCCCTCGGCAACCCCATCGACGGCAAGGGCCCTCTCAACGCCAAGAAGAAGCGCCCCGTGGAGGTCATCGCCCCCGGCGTGGTGGAGCGCGCCCCGGTCAAGGAGCCGCTGCAGACCGGCCTCAAGGCCATCGACGCCATGATCCCCATAGGCCGCGGCCAGCGCGAACTCATCATCGGCGACCGCCAGACCGGCAAGACCGCGGTCGCGATCGACGCGATCATCAACCAGAAGAACGAGCCCGCCGACAAGCGCCCGATCTGCATCTACGTGGCCATCGGCCAGAAGCAGTCCACCGTGGCGCGCGTGGCCAAGACCCTCGAGGACAACGGCGCGATGGAATACTCCGTCATCGTCTCTGCCTCGGCTTCGGACCCGGCCTCCATGCTGTACCTCGCCCCCTATACCGGCTGCGCCATCGGCGAGGAGTTCATGTGGAACGGCAAGCACGCGCTGGTGATCTATGACGACCTCTCCAAGCACGCGCAGAGCTACCGTCAGATGTCGCTGCTGCTGCGCCGCCCGCCCGGCCGTGAGGCCTACCCCGGCGACGTGTTCTACCTCCATTCCCGCCTGCTCGAGCGCGCCTGCAAGCTGTGCGACAAGAACGGCGGCGGCTCGCTGACGGCCCTGCCCATCATCGAGACCCAGGCCAGCGACGTGACGGCCTACATCCCGACCAACGTCATCTCCATCACCGACGGCCAGATCTACCTGGAGTCGAGCCTCTTCCACTCCGGCATCAAGCCCGCCGTCAACGTGGGCATCTCGGTCTCCCGCGTGGGCGGCAGCGCCCAGATCAAGGCGATGCGCCAGGTGGCCGGCAAGCTGCGCCTGGACCTGGCGCAGTACAACGAGCTCGCGGCCTTCGCGCAGTTCGGCAGCGACCTGGACAAGGCCAGCACCGACCTGCTCAAGCGCGGCCAGCGCATGGTGGAGCTGCTCAAGCAGGACCAGTACGCCCCGATGCCCGCCCACGAGCAGGTGGCGGTGCTGTTCGCCGGCACGCGCGGCTACCTCGACGACGTCGAACTGGAGCGGGTGCGGACTTTCGAGACCTCGCTGGTGAAATTCCTGCGCGACTCCTACGCCAACCTGCTGGCCGACATCCTGGAGAAGAAGCAGCTGGACCAGGACCTGGAGCAGCGCCTGGGCGACGCGATCACCGACTTCAAGAAGCGTTTTGCTTAGAGGATTTATGAAGAAATATCTTGTCACCGGCGGCGCCGGGTTCATAGGTTCCAACATAGCGTTCGCCCTCGAGGGCGAGCGCAAGGCCCGGGTGGCCGTGCTGGATAATTTCTCCTCGGGCAACTACAAGAACCTGCTCGGTTTCGGCGGGGACGTGATCGCCGGCGACATCCTGGCGCGCGACTGGTTCGCCCGCGCCGGCAAGGTGGACGCGGTTTTTCACCAGGCGGCGGTGGTGGACACCACCGTGACCGACCAGCGCGCCATGATGGCCGCCAACGTGGACGGCTTCCGCAACGTGCTGGAGTACGCGCTGGAATACGGCGTCAAGCGCGTGATCTACGCGTCCTCGGCCGCCGTCTACGGCAACTCCCCGTGCCCGATGCACGAGGACCAGGCGCCCACCCCCGAGAACGTTTACGGCTTTTCCAAGGCCATCATGGATAACGTGGCCCGCGACTTCGCGGCCGCGCACAAGGATATGACGGTAGTGGGCCTGCGCTATTTCAACGTCTACGGCCCGCGCGAGTACTACAAGGGCAAGATGGCCAGCATGGTCTTCCAGCTCTACAACCAGATGAAGGCCGGCAAGCGCCCGCGCGTCTTCAAGTTCGGCGAGCAGATGCGCGACTTCGTCTACGTCAAAGACCTCGTGCGCGCCAACCTGAACGCGCTCGACGCCAAGCGGTCCTGCGTCTGCAACGCGGCCACCGGCAAGCCCTGCAACTTCAACGAGGTGATCGAGGCGCTCAACAAGGCCATGAAGACCGACCTGGCGCCCGAGTACTTCGACAACCCCTACTCTTTCCTTCAGCTGAAAACGCAGGCCGACCTGCGCCAGACCAAGACGCTGCTGAACTACAGGCCCGAGTGGAGCCTGGCCGACGGCATCGCCGACTACGTGAAAATACTGGAGAAGACCAGGATCTAAGGCACTATGGCTTCACTGCGCGACATCCGGAAGCATATCTCTTCCGTCAAGAGCATCAAGCAGATCACCTACGCCATGAAGATGGTGGCGGCGGCGCGCATCAAGCGCGCGCAGAACGCCATCCTGGCCTCGCGCCCTTTCGCGGTGGAGATGGACCGCCTGATTGCGGACCTCTACTGCGAGCTCGGCGAGGACGACCTGGACGGCACCCTGGCCAGGGAGCTGTTTTGCGAGCGCCCGCTGGACGGGACGCGCTGCCTGGTGCTGGTCACGGCCGACAAGGGCCTCTGCGGCTCTTTCAACACCAATTTGCTCAAAGCCGCCGCGGCCTGGCTGAAAGAGCACCGCAACCAGAAGATATGCGCGGTGGCCGTCGGCCGGAAAGGGCGCGATTTCCTCAAGCGCCTGAAGGGGCTGGACCTGGAGATCGTCCACGAGATGGTGGGCGTCTTCCCCAAGGTCGGCTATATGCACGCGCAGCTGCTGGCCGACGCCGTGCTGAAACTCTACCAGGAGCGGCCCGTGGGCAAGGTGACGCTGATCTACAACGAATTCAAGTCCATGGTGTCCCAGCGCATAGTTACCGACCAGCTGCTGCCCCTGAAGGCGCATATCCTGGGCTGCGGCACCACCGGCCGCGCGGCGGATTTCGCTTTCGAACCGGCCAAGGCCGACCTGCTCAACGACCTGCTGCCCCGCCATGTCGGCGCGCAGCTGTACCGCATGCTGCTGGAGTCGCAGGCCGCCGAGCTGGCCGCGCGCATGAGCGCCATGGAGTCCGCCTCCAAGAACGCCGCCGAGCTGATCGAAGATCTGACGCTGAAGATGAACAAGACCCGCCAAACGATGATCACCACGGAGCTCAACGAGATCGTGAGCGGCTCCGAAGCGCTGGGCGGCTGAGGGATTTAAGGAGCTAAGCATGAATACCGGTAAAATAGTGCAGATCATAGGCCCCGTGCTGGACGTGGAGTTCCAGCAGGGCCAGCTGCCGCGCATTCTTAACGCGCTGAAGATAAAATACAAGGAAGACGGCGAGGAGAAGATCCTGGTGGCCGAAGTGGCGGCCCACCTGGGCGACAACACCGTGCGCGCCATCACCATGGGGCCGACCACGGGCCTGGGCAAGGGCCTGGACGTCAAGGACACCGGCTCCCCGCTCAAAGTGCCCGTCGGCGACGCCTGCCTGGGCCGCCTGATGGACGTGCTGGGCGAGCCCAAGGACTACCGCGGCCCGATCGACACCAAGGAGCATTTGCCGATCCACCGCGACCCGCCCCCGCTGACCGAGCAGAAGACCTCCCCCGAAATTTTCGAGACCGGCATCAAGGTCATCGACCTGCTGGCGCCTTTCATGAAGGGCGGCAAGGTAGGCCTGTTCGGCGGCGCCGGCGTGGGCAAGACCGTCGTCATCATGGAGCTCATCAACAACGTCGCGCGCGAGCACAAGGGCTGCTCCGTGTTCGGCGGCGTGGGCGAGCGTTCCCGCGAGGGCAACGATCTGTGGCTGGAGATGCAGGAGTCCAAGCTGTCCGACGGCTCCACCGTGCTCTCCAAGACCGCGCTGGTGTTCGGCCAGATGAACGAGCCGCCCGGCGCCCGCGCGCGCGTGGCGCTGACGGCCCTGACCCAGGCGGAATATTTCCGCGACCAGAAGGGGCAGGACGTGCTGCTGTTCCTCGACAACGTCTTCCGTTACGTGCTCGCCAACGCCGAAGTGTCGGCGCTGCTGGGCCGCATGCCGTCGGCCGTGGGCTACCAGCCCACGCTGACCACCGAGATCGGCGCGCTGGAGGAACGCATCACCTCCACCAAGAAGGGGTCCATCACTTCCATCCAGGCCGTGTACGTGCCCGCCGACGACTTTACCGACCCCGGCGTGGCCAACGTGTTCACCCACCTGGACACCACCGTGGCGCTGTCGCGCTCCATCGCCGAGCTGGGCATCTACCCGGCCGTCGACCCGCTGGACTCCACCTCCCGCATCCTGGACCCGCGCGTGATCGGCAACGATCATTACAACACCGCCCGCGGCGTGCAGAAGATCCTGCAGCGCTACAAGGAGCTGCAGGACATCATCGCCATCCTGGGCATCGACGAACTCTCCGACGAGGACAAGAAGACCGTAAACCGGGCGCGCAAGATCCAGAAATTCATGTCGCAGCCGTTCTCGGTGGCGGAAAAATTCACCGGCCGCCCCGGCAAGTACGTGCCGCTCAAAGAGACCATCCGCAGCTTCCAGGAGATCCTCAGCGGCCGCCTGGACGACCTGCCCGAGCAGGTGTTCTGGATGGCCGGCGGGATCGAAGAGGTCATAGAGCGCGGCCGGCAGCAGAAATAAAAGCATGGAAAAGAAGAGACTGCTCCTCACGATCGTAACGCCGGAGAAGACCGTCCTCTCGGACAAGCCGGTGGACGCCGTCACCATCCCCGCTTTCGCGGGCGAGATGGGCGTGCTGCCGGGGCACGCGTCTTTCGCCGTGCAGCTCAAAGAGGGCGTCATGCATTACCGCGACGGCCACCAGCGGGAGATCTTCGCCGTGCTCTCCGGCTTTGCCGAGATCCACCGCGACAAGGTGCTGGTGCTCGCCGAGGCCGCCGAGCTTTCCAAAGAGGTCAACGAGGAGCGGGCCCGGCAGGCCTACCAGAAGGCCAAGGAGAGCCTTGCCATCCGCGGGGCCGACCTGGACCTCGACGAGGCCAACGCCGCGCTGCGCCGCGCCGCGGTGCGCATGAAGGTGGCGGAATTCAGGAGAAAGCACAAGCAGTAGGCCGTTCCCGCCGGGGGCGGCCTCCGGGCTTCAGGATCTTTCGGAGTTCAGGGTTTGACGGCGGTGTGCACCGCCACGGCGCCGGGACAGAGCGCGCAGGCGCGCACCCCTTCGAAACCGGCTTCGGCCAGCAGCGCGGAGAATTCCGCGGCCCCGTAAAAATTAAGGATGGTGTTGCGCAGGAACAGGTAGGACTGCCTGCTCTTCGGCGAGACCAGCACCAGCGCGCCGATCGCCGCCCTCACGTACAGCCTCATTAAAAATCTTATCACCGGGTTCTCCGGTCGCGTGGTCTCGACGTTGAGGAACACGCCGCCCGGCTTGAGCACGCGGCGGAATTCCCGCAGCGCGGCCAGCATCTTTTCCCTGTCCAGGTTGAGGTTGCGGGTGGCGAAAGAGATGGTCACCAGGTCGAAGGACGCGGCGGGGAAGGGCAGCTCCTTGGCCTCCGCCTGCACCAGTTTAACGCCGGGCAGCCGCTGCGCCGCCCGGGAGAGCATGGCCGCGCTCAGGTCGGCCCCGGTCAGCTCCAGGCCGGGCCCGTAGACGCGCCGCAGGGCCCCGCAGAAGTCGCCGGTGCCGCAGCAGGCGTCGAGCGCGCTGCGCGCTCCCGGCGCCGCCGCGCGGGCCAGACCGGCGGCCCTGCGCCGCCAGTAGAGGTCCAGCCCGAAGGTCAGGAAAGAGTTGGCGGCCTCGTAAAAAAGATAAATGCCGTCGTAAAACCCGGCGACTGCCAGCTCGGTTTTAGACGGCATTTATGACGCGGAAAAAAGAGAGAAAGTTACTTCTTCTCTTCTTTGTTGTCGTTCTCGGCCACGAACTTCTTGATGTCCTCGATGCCCTCGATGATGAGGCGCGCCTTGGAGAGGCCGAAGGAGAACGGGTACTTGTCGTTCTCGTTGCGCTTGAGTATCAGGACGGGCTGCCCTTTGTATTCGGTTCTTTCAACGATCATAATTGTCTTCCTCCACGCGCTGGCCCCCCAGCGGGTCGCGCTTAAGCCAAAATATTAACATAAAGGCCGCGGGCTTTTCAATATTAATATTATTTTATTCATATTTATATTGAATAGCGGGCCGGTTTGCCGTGCCGGCGGCTTTTTTGTTAAAGTCGGTTCATGGGTAAAAAAGAACTGCTGTGGGAACTCGCCGTCAAAGCCGTCAAGACGCTGGTGGCTCTCTTCACCCTGTTCGCCATGGGGATCTTCGTGGAGAGCCTGCCCTACGCCCGCTCCCTTCCCTTCCTGAGCGCCAGCCTGCCCGTCAGCGTCTTTCTCAACGCCGTGGTCTCGCTGCTGGCCGTCATCGTGTTCGTCAGGTTCGGGGCCGAGGCCTCGCCCGCCGCCGACGGGATGCTCTCGTTCATGCCCGACGCGGGCCGCCTGGGGCGCAGCGTGGTGAAGATCCTGGCGCTGCTGTTCTCGTACTACGCTTTCCAGGAGGCCATCTTCCCGTTCATCGAGGGCTTCGAGTGGGTTTACCAGTCGATCTTCCTGGGGTTCACCCTTTTCTTCGTGGTGCGGGCCGGGCTGCAGATCTACGGTTCCAGCGAGGAGATCAGCCGCTTCCTGATAAGTGCGCTGCGCCAGGGGGCGCAGGCGTCGGTTCCGGCGGGAAAAGACGCGGCCGAGTAACCTGTCCCGTCTGGGTCAGAGCGGTACGGCGGCCGACTTCACGGACGCCGAGTAGGCAGAATTCCTGATAAGTTTTACGCAGTACCTGGCGTTGCGCAGGCCCGAGCCGCGCGGCGCGGCCCCTTCCATTTCCTGTCTGAAATCCGCCAGCTCGGCGGCCAGCCACTCCGGCCTGCCGGCGGCGGGCCCGTCGGAGAATTCCACGTCTTCGCGGGGGGCGCCCTCCACGTCTAGACGGAGCAGCCCGCCGTCTGCTTCCAGGCGGCCGTTCGTGCCGGAGACGGAGATCTTCAGGCGCGGCGCCGCGGCGTTGAACGCTACGTGCGCGAAGCCGTCGGCCCCGTTGAAATGCGCGTGCACGGCCGCGGCCGGACCGGCGGGATTCCTGGCGGCCACGGCCACCGGCGGCCGCCGGGCGCAGGAGAGCAGCAGGGAGAGGGGCCGCCAGAGCGCGGCGGACGGTTCCACCGGCGGCGGCCCGACGACTAATTCCTGCACACAGGCGTAATTTATTTCTCCGGCCAGGCCGCGGTCCAGCGCCTTCTCCAGCGCCCGCAGCACCGGCGCGCGCTCCCAGGGCTGCAGGGGGAAAACGGAGCGGCCCGCCTCCGCGGCGGCGGAGCGCAGGGCTTCGAACTCGGTGGTGGAGGCGCAGAAGGGAGGCTCGCAGACCGCGTGCAGGCCGCGCCGCAGCGCGAGTTCCACTACCGCGGCGGCACGCCCGGCCGGCAGGCTGACCGCGGCGAAGGCCAGACCTGGTTCCGAGAAAAGCTCCTCGGCCGAACCCAGCAGCCGCAGGCCGCGCGGCAGGGGGGCGGCTCCCGCGGTGCCGTCCGGGCAGAAGGCCGAGATTTCCAGGCCGGCCGCCGAGAAGGCTCCGGCCAATCGGGAGAGGGCGGACCTGCCGCCTATAAAAGCGCCTTTCATGAAAGATATTTAAGCAAAAAGGGAGCCCGTAAAGATGCCGGTCTCGACACGGGGCAGACAATTTGTTGATAACTTTGTTGAAAACTTGTTGATAGGGTGTTGACAACTCTTGATTTCAATGTAATAATTATTTAATATAGATGCTCTATACTGGACTTAAGGCCGGTTAGGGGCAGTCAGGGGCGGTATATTTGCCGGAGGGTGCAAAAAACTAAATGCTTTCAAACCTGGTAAAAAAGATGTTCCCATCCAAGGATGTCATAGGCATTGACATCGGGAACTACGCCGTTAAAGTGGTCTGTCTCGGCGAGGAGAAGAAGGTGCTCAAGCTCAAGGACTGGGGCTATATCCCGCTCCCGTTCAAGCCCGACACCACTC
>Ga0209066_10006518_pt1 | contig 11876 bp, 14 predicted proteins | sample All_14_2_FD_187198 | JGI IMG/M metagenome (GOLD analysis project Ga0209066, IMG submission 187198) | Freshwater microbial communities in response to fracking from Pennsylvania, USA - Allegheny Zone_MetaG_DW_15 (SPAdes) (version 2) ...
CACGACATTGGAGAAAGCGAAAAGCAAAGCCGCAAAGGTCGCACAAGCGATGGGGGTGAAGTTGTTGGGCGTGTATGATCTGATGGAAAATATCTACGACGAAGAAATGTCCGCTCCGATGCCGTTTCAGGCACAGGCGAAAGCAGCGTTCCGATCTGCTCCTGCGGAACCAGAGCCGAGCCTTGGCATGGATGTGCAGCATTCCAAGACCATCCATGTGAATGTGGATGTTTGGTATCGCGTGTCTGAGTTTTAGGTCTAGCTCTTTTGTTCTAATAATGATAAAATCTCTTCCCCCAAGGAGAGATTTTTTTATATGTCCCCTACCATTCAAGTTCAACAGTTAAGTAAAACGTATCAGGTGCCTGAGCGCGAAGGCGGGTTTGGCGCGGCTGTCCGTGGTTTTTTCAACCGTAAATATAAAGAGGTGAAGGCCGTTCAACAGGTCGATTTTAAGATTGAGCAAGGCGAGGTGGTTGGCTTTCTCGGACCGAACGGTGCAGGCAAGACCACAACCTTGAAGATGCTTTCCGGGTTGTTGCATCCTACAGGCGGCGATGCGAATGTGTTGGGATTTACGCCGTGGGAACTCAAGCCTGAATATCTGCGCTCGATGACCTTGGTAATGGGTCAACGTAATCGCCTCTCATGGGATATCCCTGCGGCGGATTCGTTCTTACTCAACCAAGCCATCTACCGCATCCCCGATGATGAATACAAAGCGACCTATAAAGAATTGGACGAACTGCTTGAGCTTGAACCGTTGATGAAGAAACCGGTTCGTAACCTCTCATTGGGTGAGCGTATGAAGTGTGAGATCGCGGCTGGACTTTTACACCGCCCCAAAGTTTTGTTTTTAGATGAACCGACCATCGGCTTGGATATCACCGGGCAGGGACGCATCCGCGAGTTTTTGCGCGAGTACAACAAGCGCACTGGCGCGACCATTTTGCTGACCAGTCATTACATGGCAGATGTCACTGCTTTGTGCGAACGCATCATCATCATCCATCACGGACAGTTGAAATATGATGGCGGCATCAACGACCTATCGAAGAAGATCGCGCCATTCAAGTTGATCGGTGTGATGCTCGCCGATGCAGACTCACACGACCTGAGCAAATATGGGGAAGTGGTTCAGAACGAAGAAGATGCCGAGAAGCGCTACATTCAGGTCAAGGCGGAGGAAGTGACGCGGGTCACTTCGCGGCTGTTGGCGGATCTACCCATCCACGATATCACCATTGCCGATCCTCCCATTGAGGATGTGATCGAGCAGGCGTTCAACGCGTAATGATCCGTCATTGCCTGCACCGTGCGCAGGCACGCGTGCGAGGAGGGCGTTCATCCCGACGAAGCAATCTTATGATTAAGTCTTGAGATTGCTTCGGGCTATCGCCCTCGCAATGACGAAAGTGAGGTTTATATGTTCTTAATTTTCAAACGACTCTGGCAAGTCAACTGGGCGGAGCAGTGGCAGTACCGCGCCAACTTGTTGATGTACCTAATGTACTGGTTGGTTTCTCCGATCATTTATCTCGCTGTGTGGACGAGTATTGCGAAGGTAAAGGGAGATGTCAACGGGTTTACGGCGAACGACTTTATCACCTATTACATGGTTTTGCTCATCTGTGACCAGATCACCAGCAACATCATCATCCATACCTTTGCCTACAAAATTCAAGATGGCTCACTTTCCGGCGAGCTGACCAAACCGATTCACCCCATGCTGACGGCGGCGTTGACAAATAATATCGCCTTCAAAATGCTCAGCATAATGGGTCTGACTCCGATCTGGCTTGTCTTGTTCTTTTTGTTTCGCCCCGATTTCAGCAGTGTCACATTGGGTAATATTTTGCTTGCCCTGCCTGTGCTGATCGTAGCGTTCTTTATCGGTTATTTACTTTCCGCAACGATCACGTCTTTTGCATTCTGGACCACGCGTGTTTACTCCATTCATGAGTTTTACTTCGCGTTCATTCTCCTGTTCTCCGGTCAGTTCGTACCGCTGCCACTCATGCCAAAACTTGTTCAAGACATCGCTCAATACTTGCCGTTCCAATTGCTTTTATATTTTCCGATTCAGTTGATCCTCGGTAAACTTCCAACCGAACAGATCGTGATGGGATACATCATGGCGGGCGTGTGGCTGGTCTTAGCCATCATCTTATTCAACTTGGTATGGCGCAACGGCGTGAAGCGTTATTCCGCGGTGGGAGCGTAACATGCAAACTCTCAAATTACTTTCTGCTTTCTTTAAAGTCAATGTGCAGATGTCGCTTGCCTATCGTGCCGATACTGTCGTGAACATTTTGCTCAACCTGATGTGGCTCGGCTGGGAATTGCTTTCACTCAACATCATCTTCAACAATACCGACACTCTTGGTGGCTGGGGGCTGGGCGAACTCATCGCATTGCTGGGCGTTTTCCGTCTCGTCAACACCATGATGATCGCGCTCATCTGGCCCAATACCGAAAAATTCAACCAATCCATCCGCGATGGCTCGATGGACTACACCATCCTGCAGCCGGTCAACAGCATGTTCCTCGTTACCTTCTCGCGCATCACCGTCTGGCGGATCTGGGATTTGGTCCTCGCGGTGATTCTGATCGTGATCGGCGTGAATATGGCGGATGAAGTGACCTCCGCGGCTCAGATTCTGACCTTTATCCTGCTCGCCATCTCAGGCATGATTGTCATCTACAGCCTTTGGATCGTCCTCATCGCGCTGACCTTTTGGTTCGTCAAATTCGACAACAACGTCACCATCCTGCAAGCCCTCATGGACTCAGGTCGCTACCCGGCGACCGTCTACCCGGCATGGCTGCGGATCATTGTCACATTCATTATTCCCATTGCCTTGGCAACGACCATTCCATTGCAAGCCTTGCGTGGCGAATTGAACCTGACCCAAGTCATTACCTTTCTGGGGGTCAGTGCGGCAAGTTTCTTGATTGCTTCCAGAGTTTGGAAATCAGGGTTGAAGCAATACAGTGGAGCAAGCAGTTAAATAAAAAAAGCGCGAGATTTATCTCGCGCTTTTTTTATGGCGTGTATCTTTTGAAGATGAGGGCAGAAGTATCATCAGCCGATAATAATATCAATTGATCTTCTTCAAGAGAATATTTTATAGCCTTTGCAGTTAGGATTTGTAAAATCTCTTTTTCTTCATTAGAAGTGTCATTACAAGACATCCATTTGATTAGGGGTTTGATCTCGTTTTTCCGCGCTAGTTCATATCCGCCGCCAAACCTGTTGCACCCAACTGAACCGTTGTAATGACCTTCATCGCTAAGGAAGATATGAACCTCCATATCGGGCAAGACAGGGGTGGGACTCTCTACGTCTCCAAATGCAACCAAATCCCATTGACCAATAGGAGGGCTTGAAGCAATTGTGCAAGCGGAAAGCACGAAAGCCAAAAGTGGCGTTAGAAAAATTAGAGCCGGTTTCATTATGTGTTCGCTCGATAAAAAATCAATAGCCATAGTTAGAGACTATGGCTATTGACAAACTATCTTGTTTACTTCTTTTCAAGAACAATTACAGATGTACCATCCTCGGTAGCAAGGGTTAACTGGTTGCCAGTTAAGGAAACCTTCAACGTTTTATCAGAGACAATACCAAGCACAGCACTTTCTTGAGCAGAGGTCGCTTCACAGAACATCATGGTCGAAACGACCGAGCCGATGTGAATGCTGTCACCATCTGCGGTGTAGTCCGCGCCGAAGGAATTACAGCCTACATTGCCCCCAAATTTTCCATCATTAAAGTTGACAGACGTGTCCACGCCTTCGATGGCTGGGGTAGGGTTGGTGGCGTCACCATAAGAGACAAGTTTCCATTCACCGGCGAGGCTGGTACCGGTGGTGGAGCAGGCGTTGAAAATGGTCATGGTGAGTGTTAATAGAATAAGAGCGGGTAAGGTGGCGAGTTTCATTTTTTCTTCTCCTTGATCTTTCCTTTTTGACGCCACTAAACCGAAAAAGTTCCCGCAAAAAAAGAACCGAGGGAATTCCTCGGTCTGGTTGAGCTAATTTGCTTGATTGAATTTCGAACGGTTGTAAAGTGTGATTCCCGCCGAAGCCGATACATTGAGCGACTCCACTTTCTTGCTGATGGGAATGCGCACCTTCATGGTGGCAGCATTTTCGATCTCTGCTGAACAGCCATCTTTTTCACTGCCAAAAGCTAGCAACAAACGATTGGGAATTGCCGCGATGTCATCCACCGTTTTGTCGGCATCCATATCCATCACCATCAATGACTCGTTATTCTTTTTACAGTAGTCCAAAAAGTCTGCGGTGGAGGCGGTGATCATCGGCAGGGAGAAGAGATACCCCCGGCTCGCGCGGATGAGACGGCGGTCGTACAGATCCACGGGGTCCATGTTAAGCAGAAGGATTCCGCCCACGCCCAGTGCAAGCGAGGTACGGGTGATGTTGCCGATATTGCCGGAGATGCTCAGATCTTCGAGCACGACCACATCTTTCTTGATCGTTTTCAACGCTTCCAGCCCGACGGGTTGCGGCGTGTAAGCAATGGCAAAGATGCGGGAGATCTTGTCATTTTCAAAGAGCTTTTTGGTGGTGCGTTTGGCGACTTCGTGGATGGTCGCCCCGGCGGTGAGGTTCTTACGTAATGTTTCTGAGACAGTTTCCTCGCCTGCAAAGTAAAGCGAGTCGATCTCTACCCCAGCTTCAATGGCTTGTAGGATGTTCTCTTCATCATCAATGATGATCTGATTGAGTTCACGCCGTCCTTCGCGGGTGAGCAATTTGCGAATGGGACCCGCCAGTGGGTGATTGAGCGAATCGACAAGAAAGGGATTGTTGGCTGATTGTTCTTCCATACTGGTCATGATACCCGTGTGAAGGAAGGGATGTCAAGCAATATCACGATAATTCTTCTGCGCTGGGCGGTTCGAAGACCTGCATCCATTCTATGAGGTCTTCCTTTTTTACGTGAAAACTGCCTGATGGGAGGTTTGCATTTCTCTTTTCAAGGCGTTTCCATAATTCGTCCAATTCGGCATTTAAATAGAAAAGTCGAACAGTTGCTCCCAACTTCTCAGCTTCTTTTCTGAAATATTCACGCTCTTGTTTCGACCAGAAACCAAATTCCAGAATTACATGGATACCCAAAGTGAGTGAGCGCTTGGCAAGTTCCCATTGGATCGCTTCGATATGACCCCGAAGCCTGTCCATTTCTTGGCGGTTATTGGGGTCAGGCAGGATTGGTTCAATCCATTCATCGGGGCAGAGGCGTAGGGCATTCTCCGTTTGTTCCAGTTGTTTGGCTAGGGTTGTTTTGCCTGAGCCGGGCAATCCGCAGATCAGAAATAAAGTGGGCATCACAACGATTGTAATAGAGGAGAAGGTAAAATTGATACGAGAGGAAACAAGATGGAATATTTATTGACGAGCAGCCCCATCCCTGGAATGGTATTGTGGATCATCGTTTATATCAGCGATTACTATATGACCTTGTCCGTGGCTAAAGCCTATAAAGATTTCGATACTATTAAATTCGAGAAGAGCATGGAGCTAACTCCGCAATTCCAAAAGGATGTGGATGGTCAGGTGCGGGTTTCGAGGCGGCATATCACTCTTCTCCTACTAATCACATTATTGATTTTGATATTTTGGTATATCACGGTTGGATACTTTAATTGGACATGGCTGTATTCGTTCTTTCTAGGGTTGCTCATCTTGCTGGAAGCGGCTGTTCACATGCGTCATTTTCGCAATTGGTACCAAATCCGTGTCTTGCGTAAGGAAGGCGGGATCACTGGTAGCATCATGTTTAGTCAGCGATTTTCGTATCTGACCTCTGCGTTTGATCTATATGCATTTGCTGTTTTGTTCTTCCTGTTCTTTCTGTGGACGTTCAGCTTCTTCTTTTTGGGTGGTGCTATTGCTTGTTTTCGGGTCGGGCTGAACCATAGCGGACTTGCCAAAAAAACGATCTCCCAACCTGTGCCATCAACGAGTCAACATGCAGATTCTTCATCGGGATAGTTCCATTCTTGTTGTTGATAAACCCGCAGACTTTTCCGTCCTTGCCGAAGGTTGGAGTAAGGAAACGCCTTATCTTGCCAAAATGCTGGAAGAGCAATTCGGGAAGATTTGGGTGGTTCATCGTTTGGATAAAGGCACGAGTGGAGTCATTGTCTTTGCATTCACAGCGGAAGCACACCGTTCGTTGAATATCCAATTCGAGAGGCATGAGGTGGAAAAGGCATATCATGCACTGGTGAACGGCGTGCCAAAGTGGGATGAGAAGGTAACGAAGTTCCCGCTGAGGGTGAATGTGGGGCATAAGCATCGCACAGTGGTGGATGATCGGAAGGGAGTCCCGGCTGAAACGAGGTTCAGGCTGCTGGAACGCTATCAAGCTGCGGCGTTGGTCGAGGCGTTGCCCATGACGGGGAGAACGCATCAGATCCGAGTCCATGCGTACGCGTTGGGATATCCGCTGGTGGGGGATGTCCTCTATAGTGCGCCCGAAACTGATTTGATCGCACGCCCTGCTTTGCATGCATGGTCGCTGACCTTAACACATCCTGAGACAGGTAAGAGGTTGACCTTTCAAGCAGACTATCCTAATGATTTTCAGAATACTGTTGATTTGCTGAGAGGCAAATAGCCGTTTGGAATTTATGGTATATTTTTGGTAAGGAGCATAGCCATGAACGAGCGTATCCTCATCATCGAAGACGATCAAGCAATTTTAAAGTTGTTGCAGCGCGGTCTGGCGTATGAAGGTTATACAGTCGACACCGCTACGGATGGACGCATGGGATTGATCGCGGCTCGCGACCATACCCCCGATCTGGTCGTCCTGGATTGGATGTTGCCCGGTATGGATGGCTTGGAAGTTTGTCATCGTTTACGCCAGGGCGGCTCAATCCCCATTTTGATGCTGACAGCAAAAGATACCGTGCAAGACCGCATTCAAGGATTGGATGCAGGCGCGGATGATTACATGGTCAAGCCGTTCAATCTCGATGAACTGCTTGCTCGTGTGCGTGCGCTTCTGCGCCGAACCCAGCCGGAACGGATTCCCGTTTTGAAGTTTGCCGACCTCTCGCTGGATACGGGGTCGCGTCAGGCAACGCGCGGCAATCGCACTGTGGCGTTGACGGCGAAGGAATATGAATTGTTGGAATTGTTCCTGCGTCATCCGAAACAGGTGCTTACCCGTGAAGTGATCTTTGACCGTGTTTGGGGTTATGATTTCGGCGGCGAAAGCAATGTGTTGGAAGTGTACATTCGCTATCTGCGCCAGAAATTGGAATCTGAAAACGAGGCGCGCTTGATCCATACCGTGCGCGGGGTTGGATATGTTTTGAGGGAGAATCCTTAAGGCATAATGTGTAATTGGTAATTCTTGATTGGTAACTGGTATTATACGAGTTACCAATTTTTTCTTAATCATCAATCGTCAATGTCTCTTCGTCTGCGTCTCACTTTGCTGTACTCTACATTCATGGGAGGTATTCTGCTCGTCTTTGGCGCAGCGGTGTACATTCTTGTCAATGTGATCCTGCTTAATCAGGTGGATAACTTGTTGGCGAATGTAGCGCGTGAGATCGTGCGCGCTACCTCCGTTGACTCTACCGGGGATTTAAACGTCATCAGTCTGCCAACGTTGGATATGACCGCCAATGCGTATGTGCAGGTCTGGGGACCAGACGATAAATTGATTACAACATCACCGAGCATTGGGTCATTGGTCAAGCCGTTAGACCCGGTTGGGCTGGAAACTGGCAAGACGATGTATGAAGACTCCTATCTCGATGGGGCGCATTTGCGGGTGTTGACTGTTCCGCTGAAGTTGAGGAACCGCATCATCGGGACGCTGCAAGTTGCCTCCAGTTTGACGGTGGTGGACGCCACCCGAACCAGTCTGCTTTCGATCATGGCAGTCATTGCCGTGGTGGCGGTGGGACTGGTGATGTGGGGCTCATGGGTCGTGCTGGGACGTGCGCTCTCGCCATTGCAAGATATTGCCGATACCGTAGACCAGATCAACCGCGCCGATGACCTTTCACGCCGTATTCCCACGGAAGGTGCCATGCGTGATGATGTAGGAGATTTGGTGATCTCGATCAACCAAACTCTGGAACGCCTCGAGTCACTGTTTACATCACAGCAGCGCTTCCTTGCGGATGTAAGCCATGAATTGCGCACACCGTTGACCGTGATCAAGGGCAATGTCGATCTGATTCGCAAGTTCAAAGAAGCTGACGAAGACCTGCTCAATAGTATCGATCAGGAAGCAGGCAGGTTGAATCGCCTCGTTAGCGGGCTTTTGATGCTGGCACAGGCGGAGTCGGGCAAGCTGCCATTGAACTTTGCTCAGGTAGAACTGGATCTGTTATTGACGGAAGTCTTCACGGAGACGCGTGTATTGGCGGGCAGTAAGGTTCGTGTGCATCTCAATCAAATTGATGAAGCCATTGTCAAAGGGGACCGTGACCGTTTGAAGCAAGTGATCTTGAATCTGGTGGCGAATGCCATTCAATACACACCTCAGGGTGGGGAAGTTTTCTTGAGCCTCAAACGCATTGGCGAACAGGCACGGCTCATCGTCCGCGATACGGGACCGGGTATCCCTGCCGAGGATTTGCCATATATCTTTGAGCGCTTCTATCGCGCGGAAAAGTCACGCACCCGTTCCAAGACGAGCGGATTTGGGTTGGGCTTGTCCATCACAAAGTGGATCGTAGAACAGCATGGTGGTCAGATCAAGGTGGAGTCGAAGGAAGGCGAGGGGACGACGTTTGTGATCTGGTTGAATGTGGTGAAGTGAGTTGGTAAATTGGTAGATTAGTGGATTAGTAGATTGGGGGATAGTGAATAGTGAATAGGTGTGGGGGATTAGGGTAGACCAAGCCTTTGACTGGCTTGCCTGCAGAGACTGGCTCCATATTTCATATACCATTCGTTTAATGCATTGCTTGGGTTGACGCCGTTGATGGCGTCGCTGTAGATCGGTGCGCCATATTGGACGTAGCGTTTTGTCTGGGCATGCCAGTTCGATTCATAGCGATAAATAACGCTGATCCCGCCGTTGTAGCCAGCCATGGCGAGGCGGGCGTCTCCGTTGGCGGCAGATAGCGAGCGGACTAGATAGTTGAGTCCGCGGGCGGCGTTGGTTTCGGGGTTGTAGGGGTCATCGGTGGCGGAGAAATGAAACGGCATCACTTGGAAGAGTCCCATGGCACCGGCGCTGGATGTGGCGCGCGGATCTCCACAGGATTCGATCTGCATAATGGTGGCAACCAGGTTCGGGTCCAGGTTCGAGGCGGATGCCCAACGGACGATAGAGTCCGCCCAGTGGAGGACTTCCCGTGTGAAGATGGGGGAAAGGTTGGAGGGGATGGAATCGGGCATCGCATCCGTTGTTGGAATGGATGTGCGGGGAAGTGGATTGGCTTTGAGGGCGAAACTGCCAAGGATGGCGCTAATGAAGATGACGGTAAGCGGGACGAGGATAAAGCCAGAAAAACAGCCGCTCCCTGTGTCCTGCGGGATGGCGGCTGTTTGGTTGTAGGTTTTTGTAGCGCGAGCGCGGGGCATACGTAAGTTCTCTTTTCTGGGTCAAGGGACCCGGGCTCGAAAAGGTTATATGAAATTGTCGAGTGCAATAACTACATGTCTGTTGTTTACCTGTTTACTTGTTTATGCGTCGTAACGTCGTTCATTGCTTTCGGAACTGCGAGCTTCATACGAAACAGGATGATAGGTCGGTTCGGGCGGGATGAAGGAGGTTTGTTGTGAAGAAACAGGCTTTGGCGCCGGGCGGAAGTTGGTCTGTGAAGCAGGTGCGGCGTTGACCGGACGATTGATCTGCGAAGCGGGGCGCAGGACAGGTTGATTAGTGGGTTGGTTGTACTGCGGGCGCGGAGCGGGGTTCTGATTTTGATAGACCGGGCGGGGTTGTTGTTGAGGCTGAGGCTGAGGGCGCGGCTGGTTGTAATTGGACTGATACGAATTGACTTGCGCTGTTGTGAAGAGACGGTCACCTGCGAGTGAGAATGTGCCGATGATGAGCAAGCGCACAAGCCAGACCATTGCAGCGACGAAGATGGGCACCACCTTGGTGATGGTTTCAGAACTCATGGCTGCAGTGCCTTGAATGTTGCCATTTTGTGCGATCGCCACCGAAACACCCCACCAAGTAAGGGTGGCGTTGAACCCAGCGGCAAGAAGCCATGCGCCGAAAAGATAATACACTTCGGCAGGTTCGTCACGTCCCTGTTCGGGGGTGAAGATGCGGGCGATACCGGCAAAGTCGATACCGCAGAAGGCGATGGCAAGAATGGTGGACCATTTCATTCCAGCAAAGGTCAGTTCGCCGAGCATGTCATGCAAGGCATATTGGGTGGTGCTGAAGTTGAAGACTTCGAATGCCAGCAGTGCGCCGAGGATCATGGCACCCCAAGCCGCACCACGGCTGTATTGACGGTTGTAAACAAGGTTGTTCCACAATCGCTTCAGACCATCACCGAGTGGATTATTACGACGGTAGTTACTCATTTCGACCTCCTTGTCGAATGTGTAGAACGAGTGTTCTAAAAGTAGAACGGATTTTAGAACAAATGTTTTGTGGTGTCAAGAGTTGAATGAGAAAGAAAATCAAGCCGTCCCTTGGAATGGGAAACCACATCCCAGATACCCTCCTGAAGGATGATTCTCGAAACTTGCTTTCCTCCTATAATTGGCGCAACCGAATCTGAGGAGTAGCCATGTTGTCTCAAATGAAAGAGTACCCAAAGTTAAACCAGGCAGATGTACGTGTGTTGATGCAAAGAAAGGAAGAGGGCTATGAAAAGCAGCTACTCATCTTTCAAACCCCATTCGGATATCGCCGCATGGCAGAACTTTTCACCCCAGAAGGGCAGGGACCACATCCCCTAATTCTGTTCATCCATTGGTACGAGCCAGAGTCACATGATTCCAATCGCAGTCAATTCGTGGAAGAAGCCATCGAGATGGCGAAGGCTGGCGCGATTTGTCTCACCGTTGAAACGCTTTGGTCTGATGCGGACTTTTTCCTCAAACGCACTCAAGCCGACGACATGCAAAACTCAATGGAAGAAGTGGTCAATCAACGCCGCTTTCTGGACTTTTTAGCTGCTCAGCCAAACGCGGACCTCTCTCGCTTCGCCCTTGTCGGTCACGACTTCGGCGGCATGTATGGAATCCTCACTGGCAGTTTAGATGAACGCCCGACCCATTACGTCATCATGGCTGCCACGCCTCGCTTCCCAGACTGGTACCTGTATCTGCCCAAGTTAGAGGGTGCGGCGCGTGAAGCCTTTCTCTCCGAAATGTCGCCCATCGATCCGATCACACATATCCCAAACCTTTCACCCGCCCCTATCCTTTTTCAATTCGGCGATAACGATCCCCATGTCCCTCTCGAGCGCGCGGATGAATTCTTTTCCGCTGCGACAGAGCCGAAGGAAAAGAAGATTTATCAATCGGGTCATGGACTGAATGATGAGTCAACGAAGGATAGAAGGGTATGGTTGAAAGAGAAGTTGGGATTGGGGTAGTAGAAAAAAAACAAAACGCGAATGACGCGAAAAGGACGAAAACCGCGAATGGATAAATAAACCGGCGTACTTCGCCCCATTTGCGGTTTCACCTGCACTGCATCCGCAGCGCGGTGCATGTGTCGCGTTAAGCCTTTACCTATACCAAACTCTCATTTGACTCAACTCACATCTCCCCAGTAAACTTGAGCAAATCTTTGAGGCTGCCTTTTGAAATGGGCGGTCCGCGAACTGGGAGACCCCATGTTTTTCTCAACCACTCCGCGCCCCGAGAGTCTGCGGGCGATATCGGATGTGAAGTTGAAA
>Ga0209066_10006519_pt1 | contig 11869 bp, 3 predicted proteins | sample All_14_2_FD_187198 | JGI IMG/M metagenome (GOLD analysis project Ga0209066, IMG submission 187198) | Freshwater microbial communities in response to fracking from Pennsylvania, USA - Allegheny Zone_MetaG_DW_15 (SPAdes) (version 2) ...
GGAATCGGCGGAGTTCGTCCGGCGGTGGTGGATGTTTAAGTGAAAATAGGAAAAATAGGATTTTTTATATTTAGATATTTTTCCACCATGTGGGTTAGAGATTCTATAGATATTTAGAAATTTAGATATTTCTCTAACCTAACTATAGTACAAATATCTAAATATCTAATTTTCCCATCCTGGACTTCACCATGTCCGGGTGCGACGGCGAGAGCGAGGAATCTGACGGCGGAAGCAAGGCGCTACGGTGGCGAGAGCGAGGCACCGACGAAGTCAGGGTCACCGCGTAGCATCGGAGCGTAGCATCTCATTTAATGTACATTAAATTTTAAAATGCGCTACTACTGCTGGGTACAGCTAACGATAATAGAGCTTTGCCCAGATCTTCCTCGTCGGATTCAAGGTTGGATTCTCTTGCCCACTCGGCACTGATCTTGTCGTGACTAGAACGGGGAGACAATAGGATATTGCCATCGGAGTCGCGTACAGGCGGTAATTTATCATCATCCGACTCGGAGTCAGGTTCGCGAATCATTTGAGCAGTAGCCGGCCATGGCTTAGTTAGTCGGGTCAACTTGATCAGGCGGTCCATGGCCGAGACGATCTTATCAGCGTCTTTGATGGTATGTCCCGCCGTTAAAGACGGGGTGATAATAATCATCAAACCACTGATAAAGCGACGCACTTCATCTTCACTGACATCGTTAGTCTCGGCATATTCCAAATAGTCAGCAAGTCCTAGTATCAGATAATTCGGATCCATTATTTTAAACTAGAAGCCTTACCCTTTATGGAGACTTAGCATAGACCTCGTAGTATAATCTCTGCGGGTTAGCTAGACCGGTGTAGGTTTTAAACCCCACTGGTGTTAAAGAATTTTCCAACATCATTTCTTGAACTTGCTGTCGTGACATAAAAAACAATGGATCCACAGCTTCATGTTCCTTGATGTACCAACCCATATGGTGGAGAGCAATATAGGCTTGAAAGTAAGGATCCGAGATACTGTCATGCTCCCGGATGACCAGGCGACCATTGGGTGTCAAAACTCGGGCTGCTTCCTTGACGATTTTGTCTCTTTGATCATCGACAATATGATGTAAGACAACCATCATTATGATCAAGTCTACCGATGCATCAGGTAAAGGTATATGTGTACCATCGGGTCCATAATCGAGTGAGGTGAAATCTTGACTGTAGATCTTCTTGGGTTCAATGGCGAATAGTTTATCTGGACCCAGACCTAACTCCCGACCCAGACTGGTAATAATTTCACCTTTACCACCTCCGATGTCCAAGATCGAGGTAGGGAACGCGTCCGGTCTGGATTTTCCAGCCGGTGCTGAACCTAAGCCATGAAGTGGCGCCGGGAACGCGTCCGGTCTGGATTTTCCAGCCGGTGCTGAACCTAAGCCATGAAGTGGCGCCGGATGTAACTGAGGCCCGATCAGATTCAAGATATCCCTGGCTCGATTCTGACCCCGTTTGGCGCGCCAGCTCTGGCTGGGTTCGTCCCCGGCGCCGCTGCGCGGCTTAGGTTCAGCGCCAGACCGAGTGTCTCCTTGCATCAGTTTACCCATAGCTGCCAACATGGCCGCGTCGGATGGATGCCTGGCCACTACCGCTTCCAGCAGATTCTGGTAACGAACTGGTTCACCGCTGAACTCTTTCGCCAAAGAGGCGGCGTATGCCCCGACCTCAACATCGGTGTCCGTCCGCACATAAAACTCCACCTTGTAGACCGGATGTTTGCCCACCACACGGGTAATTTTATCCCGAGATGTACGCTCGATGTCTATTCTCTGATAGGTATAGCCAGGAATTTCGGCTCGATAGTGATAGTTAAGAGGTAACTTAAGTATCAGCAGTTTGACCTGTTGCTGCTTGAGGACAGTATCGATCAGTTCGGACAGGATCTTATCACCCAGATAAATCTCTAGATCTGGGACCTTCCAGTAGTCAGGGCCACCCCAGGGTGGATCGACAAAGAGAACGTCCTGATAGATGGAGCTGGTGGTAAAATCTTTACACATAACGAACTGACTAGGTATACCCAGTACATCCAGATTATCCTTGAGTACCTGACAAATAAGTGGGTCAATCTCATATGAGGTAACTTTCTTGAAACCCATTCGCCAAAGGCCCATAGTATCACCACCTACATTAGCGGTGGCATCGGTGGCGGTCAAGTTTTGAGGGTCGAGACCTGATGCTTCCAAGATTTCCCGTATTTTATCTTCGATGATTCGACTTTCATTATACGGAGTGGTGGAGAAAAGGCTTGTATCAACCAGCCGAAGTTTGCTCAAGGTTTCGGAACTGGTATCGGGTGGGAAGTAATCGGAGAAATCTCGGTGTCGGGCGGTGAAAGTATTTTGGGTCACCAAGCGTTGAGATGAAGAGCTCAATTCCAGATCCAACCCCTCACCCAAAACCCCCGGCTTAATCCACCGGACAGCATAGCGAGGAACTTCGCTGTAACCTTTAGCCGTCACTGTCAGACCAAAATCCGACTGCCTTTGTCCACCCAATGCATCGATGATATCAATAGTATCATCTCGCATTTTACAAACTCTTCTACCAGGGAGGGTGAAGTTTTCGATATAAACGACAATCCATCCCCCGGGTTTGACGGCCTTGTACATATTATGGATGTAAGGGCGATAGACCCTTTCTATCCACTCGGGATACGTCATACCGGTTTGAGCTTGATGATATTCTTCCAAGGTGTAGTAAGGTGGGCTAGTTAAAGCTAGATCAAATTTATCAGCCACAATCTCCATCTTATCAAAATATTCCGGGTAGACCCGGAAGCGATTATGCAACGCTTCCGGGTCTACCCCCGGAAATGCCAAAGGTCCCAGCTGTTCCACAATTCGATAATAACTATCAGTTAGCTGAGTATTGGGATCAACACCGCGGTAAATGGCAGCTTTTGATGCTAAGGCGGCAATCATTCGATCACCCCAACCGGCCGAGGGATCCAGGATGGTAGCTCCTTCACCCACTGTATTAAGGATGATTTGTAGACAATAGTAGGGGTTGAAGACATTACAGATGTAGCGATAGAGTTGATCGTTGGCCGCTCGAATACCACTGGCCAGGCGCCTATGCTGCTCATCTGGGCTTAAGCTATCCCAATATGCTCGGGGACTTAATTCACCTGAGTTATTACATAACATACGAGGTATTTCCGAGAAATGGCAAGAGATAAAGTCGCTGGTTTCATAATCTTCCGGCCAGCGACGTCTTACCATCTCGACGGATTCGCGACGAGTTTTCTGGAGATTCTTGAACATTACATCGGCTCTGGGTAAGACCTTATAATAATAGGGGAATTCATCCCGACCAGATCTAGAGTCAACCTGGCCTTCGCTAGCCAGATCAGCCTCATAATCTTTCATATAGGCCCTGCTTACCTTAAGATATTGATTACGGGCATTGGTTTGGGCTCGAGTCAGTTTATCAGTTGATCGCAGCTTATACCAAATCCACATAGGCTTATTACGGGAGGGAAAGCTGACCGATATAGGTCCACACAAGAATAGATCCTCAAAATTATCGATCATGTAGGGAGCGATATCTTCGATCATCACCGATTGGATAACGTAATAACCGCCAGGTTTGGTCAGCTGCCAACATTGATCGATGGTGGGGTAGAGAAACTGGTTGAGCCATTTAGTTTTATCGTTAGCCGAGAAACGAACCGTACTCTGACCAGCATCATCGGAATAACGCTCACCTGAGAAAGCCGGGGGTGACATGAAGGTAATGTCGAAGGAACCGGCCGGAGGAAGATCTTTGGGGTCGAGCGGCATGCTGAGAGGTTTGACCTGAGCCTGGGGACCTCCTACGGAGCCCGCCCTGGTGATGTTCACCAGTTCGGCCATCCTCCGGAACCCATCCTGCGACTTCAGATTAGGGTCTATGCCTAGATAATCGGCACCTAGGGAGATGGTGGCCAATAAACGGTCGCCCCAGCCGGCGCAGGCATCAAACAACCGTTGGCCTGGCTGGAGACCCAGAAAATGGAGCAGAACTCGGAGAAAGCTGGCCTTTTCGTGACCGCATTCATGAATGTGTGCGGTGGCATAGAGACCTTCGCGGATAGTTTCCAAGTCTAACTTATTGTCATGTTCTAGAGCGTATTTAATACCATTTTTAACATAATCACCATAGCCATGCCATAAAGCATAAGGAGACTGTCCGGTGAATTGACGCATACACAGCATCCGAGACTCCTCTATGTAATAATCAACTATCCAATCGATAGTTTTGTAAACTTGACTGTCATCTGGCATTAAATAGTAGCTTCTTTCATCAGAACCAGGGTTTTGAAAGTTGATGGGTAGAGGGAATCGAGCATCGGCCTTGACTTCATTTTTGAGCGGGTAGGCTTTATCGACTCTAACCAGGGCGGGATTATATTTAAGTAGAAGTTGGTAACCTTGCTCAACCTGATCCAATGTCATGTAGCGATTCTTATAGGGGAATTCAAACTCGACCGAGGCTAGAATCTGGGTTATAACGGCAGCCAATTGAGCTGGATTATATTGTTGAAGCTGGCAGCGGGGAAGAGGGCGGACTCCGTAGGATGAGGAGGATGAATTTTCCCCGGAAAGCCAACCAGATTGGGTCAATAAATCTCGGATGGTCTCGGTCGAGATAATGCCAGTTCCACTTCGGGATGATGCCAGGAAAGGTTTGGCCGGTTTCTTGATCACAACATCTGGACTGGGAGGAATACCCCATAGATCATAGATCCGCGAAATGCTATAGAGATCAGCCTTGGGTTCCTTACCTTCAAGCGTCGAAATCTGTCTCTGAGTTAAGACAGTGTTGTTATGTCTTAACCAGCTGACAACGGTCTCGGGTAATGGCTGGTCAAAAAGTTGGGAAATAGGTCCATGTTGTAGAACCTCCAACGCCGACTCCAGCAATCCAGAAACAACTCGGGTCCGATCTCCGGCTCGACAACCAAACCCGATCACGTATTTCTCGCTGTTGCCGGCACGGCTGGTCAGTGGCTTGAAGATAATGATCTTATCGAAGGCAAGACTTAGCAGATAGACGAGCTGGGCACTGGTCTGGGTAAAAAGATCATACATCTTGATGACGAAGTTTCCACCAGCCCGCAAGGTCCGTAATGCCACTAAAATCTCAGCCACAAAAAGCTTATAGTGTAAGACCTCTTCGTGAATGAACTCTTCCTCGGTGCTAGCTCCTCGTCCACCATCGGCCAATGCCAGATCCACTCCCAGAGGATTCATGCCCTGAATCCAACCGATCATATCCTCCAAATTGGTTGGCTTGGTGATGTCACCGGTTTCATCCGGACCGTAACTATATAAAAATCGACCATAGTCAATGCTACAGCAGTGCTTACCCCAGGCGTTGTCATTATTCAGCGTCAGACCATAGCCGATAACTTCGGGATCCAGGTATTGCATATATTGGGTCCAGCTACCAGGACCGCCGGCGATATCCACGTAGCGGCCTGATTCGGGAACAAAAACCTTAAAGATGGATTGCATACAAGCCAGCTTAGTGGCCGCTCGGTTGCCGAAGATAGAATTACCCACATCGTTGAAGGGATCCTGTTGATGAACATCACCTTTAACCTGTGATCGTAAATGGTGTACCTGGCGATATAGATCCGGTGAGATATAGATCGGGGTAGGCTCAATACCTTGAATTATCTGAGACGTTTCGAATTTCGGCACTTCCCCCGATCTCGATTCTAACACCGGCGGCAAGACGTAAGTGATTGAGGGTCGGGACCAGGAGCTAAAGACCGGTCGCGGCTGGATTAGGATTTGAGTCGGGTCCAAACATTGGTAGGCTTCCCACATTTTAATCTTATTTTAATAACTATTTAAAATCTTATTTCCTGTTTTAGATCCGAAACTAGTCTGAGTAATTTTATTTAAATTAAAACCCGCACCAAACAAAAGCATGAATAGTACCAGTAGAGATTATGAAATTTTCCTCCAAGATGTAACCAAAAACTTCCTCAAAAACAAACCAGTTTTTGAGGCTGCCGAGGAACAGGCACGTCGTAAGGCCATTATGGAGTTAGAGTTGATCGAACGTCATAGTTCGGCCTGTCCAGTCTATGCCCAGTCCGAATATCGAATCAATATTTCATCATTGGACGAAGAAGGTATCAAGTCCGCTATGGGGGAACAGTTCTACAATCCCGAAGTGATGAAAGCGGCCGCGTGCGCCATTGACGCCATTTTTTACGGTATTCCCGATTCGCAAGGTACTATCAGTCTCAATGAGGCCATTCGCAACTACCTGACCGACCTTAAAACTCTCTCGTCTGGAATTCAGGGGGTCACCGCCAAGGCCCAGATCAAGGACGTCAATGACATGTGCGTGGTTAAATTTCCTAAACATGGCGCGGATGATGATCTGCGCCACGAACTCTTTGTTACCACCGTCAACGGTGGTATTAACTCCCTGCGAGAGGGCGAGGACGGAGTACCCAACTTCGCCTATGTTTTTGGTGGTCTGCGCGGACCAATGCCCGCAGTCGATCCTGATACTAAGCAGATCGTCAGTTGGTTTTCCGACATGGAACCCACTTCAGTGCCTTATATCTTGATGGAGAATATTTCACCAGCCGTAAATGGTGTTGAATATATTAAAACCGCTACCGTTAAACAAGCTCTGTCGATGTACTTTCAGGCGATTTTTGCTCTCAACTATGCCCATCGTAAGATCGACTTCACCCATTATGATGCTCATAATGAAAATCTGTTGATGCGTGACATCTCCAAGAGTGGGATGGGTTCCAATTTTGTCATCCCTTATACCACCGCCAATGGTAATGTCTTCTATGTCTGGGCCGACCGGGTAGCCACCTTCATCGATTTTGGTATGGCCGGTATTCGTCACGGTGGCACCTATTTCGGCATTCCTCAGGTAAAATGGATTCGCAATGCTCAATACAATGATCACTCGTGGCCACTTCACGATGCTTACAAATTACTGATGTTTTTGATTATGGATGCGCAAGAAGCCGGTAACCGCCCAGTGATGAATGAGCTGGCTAAGATTTTTCGATTCTTCAATAAGACAGAAGACCCTTTCAAGGTGGCTCTCTTCAAGCCTTCAGGTGATAAGACTTCGCAATGGTACCATCGTTTCAGCTTACCATACACCGATAAGAATACCCAATTTACCCTGACCGATCTTCTGCGTTATATGTTTGGTGCCGTTGATCACAAGGGGGTGGTCTTCAAAACACCTCCGACTGGAGTCAAAGTTCTGGAGTGCAATCAATGCTACACTTTTAATTCTATCTCGCAAACGATTGGCGCGGAAAACAGTATTCCCCAACCCAAAACCTTTTTCGAATTCTATGATGTGGGTAATTATATTCACAACCGGAATCCGGATGACTACGAGGTTATGTCATCGAACTTCGATTATGAAACGGCTCGCCAGCAATGGTACACCGAGATCGATGATTATAAAAATCAAGCTCGTGATCTGCGAGCCGGAGCTCAACGAGTCAACTTGGCTGTTTTCCCGGTTTTGCGTCTTGGCACCCTCAAACTGGTCCAGAGCAGCTACAAAAATATTTATTCTCTGGTTAGAATCCTAGAATCGATGCTGACCCATCTTAAGGTGGCTCGCTGGATGTCACTGAGTTTCGATGATCAACAACTGGCTCAGGATGTTGTCCATATTCGCAAGGAAGTCCTGGCTTATAACGGCGTTTTGTGTGAACTGATCGGTAATGCGGTTGATAACTATGTTATCATTGAGCAGACGCTTCACACTCCAGAATGGAAGGAGGCAGTAGCTCGCAATTCTAAATTGCGCTGGTACGGGGAATCAGCTGGTGATATCATGGCTTTACAAAATCGAGCTTGTAAATCTGAGGTGGTACCTCGTATCTTGGCCAAGACAGATATCAAGCCTCTGCCAGCTTTACCTAGAATGGCTAAATCCGAGCCGGAACCACCCACCTCCCCAGATTTTTCCATTTATCGAACCTCTCCACGATCTCAAATCTCCCGAGCTGCACCCCAATATTCAGCTTATGGATTTTAAATATCTCGCACGAGATACGTAACAAGTCTAAAGATACTATCTTTTGTCACACCCACCTATCGAAAATCGAAAGATTATAGTAATAAAATCAAATTAAAAATAAACTATTTCGGAATGTCCCAGATCACCCCACCTTCCAACTTAGATTTTGTACCGGTCACCGATTCTTGTGGTAACACCTTCAACCCCTTTGTGGATGGCATAAAGCAAAAAAGCGGCGAAGTCATCTCCATCTCGGCTGAGCGTCTGCGTAAATATTTCAGATACCGAAATCCTGTGCAAGATACCCTTGACTCCTACAATGCCTTTATCAGCGAAGAATTACCCAAGATCATGATGGCTCGCGCTCCCACCTTTACTCGATCTGACGGTACAGTCATCCGTATCATCTTTACCATGGAGCCACCGCCTCGCCCTAGCGCCACCGAAAATGATGCCACCATTGGTATGGTAACACGTCCTATCTGGCCCAATGCCGCGCGTACACGATCTGAGGATTATAGCATCCGGGTTCACGGGGGTGCCATTTTCCAGCGCCTCGACCCAGCCGATGGCAATTGGATCACTATTGGTCGATCGGAAAAGATGAGAGAGCTCTTTCGTGTCCCATGTGCTATCCGGAGTAAGTATTGCAATACATACGAGAAAACCCCGACCCAACTGGCAGCCGTCAGAGAAACGCCAGGTGATCCGGGAGGTTATTTCATCATCGAAGGTCTGGAACGTTGGATCCCCTACGTAGATAAGCTCCGCTACAATCAGATCTTTGTTTTGCCGCCGGACGACAAGAAAAGTAAAAAGAAAACCAATCCATCTAAGATGTTCTGCAAACAGACCTTGTTGACCCCGACCGGTTCCATCCAAATGAAGATCATGCTGGGTGAGCTTAATCAGTTCAGGATGGAGACCATCTCTTTTGATAGTATCCCATCCGATAAGAAGGTGGGTAATTCGGTCAATATTCTTCACATGATTGCCTTCATGTTGATTTATACACCCTTTCGCAACGAAGCCATTGCCGGAGGCAATAACCCCATTAGTAAGTATCTGCTCTCGGGTATCGGCATTGGTGGTGGAGTTAATTTTGATGCCTCGGTTCTGGATGATTCTCCCAACTTCAAAAATCGTATTGTTCAAATTTTTAAGTTATTTCTTACTCGCGCCGTTAAACACAAGAGCTATCGGGCTGATGTGCTACTGGCTTTTAACAATACCATCACCGATTTCAACAAAGTCCCCATTAAAAGCGTCTTCGCTGATCTGACCGGTTGGCTCAAGGTTTCAACCAAATCACCCAATGATCAGCTCAAGGCCTATAATCTGGTCTGTACTCGTGATATCTTCCCTCAGGCTAGCCCCTCACAAATGGATACCAAAATCTGGCTCTTCGCCATCTTGGCGGCTCGTCTATCTCGAGTTTTGGCCGGTATTGATAGTCTCAGCTCCCGGGATTCCTGGAGTCACAAGCTACTTTCGACCAACGGTGAAGTGATGGCGCGCATCGCCAAGAAGTGCTGGCGTTTGGCAGTGGATGCTATCGATTCCAATCTGTCATCCGATAATAACAAAGATGCTATCCGCCCCGATACGGTAATCGAAAAATTCCCCTCTGGCATCGTAACTGAAGGAATCACCAACTATCTTAAGAATAATGCCGCTTCCTCCCGCACCGACAAGAAAACTATTCAGGTGACTGAAATTCTGGAACGTAATAACCTGACAGATATTTTTGGTCAACTGACCAAGATTACCACCGATATTAATACCAACTCCAAGAACCCCCTGCCTCGTGCCGTTCAGGGCGGCGGTCTAGGTAATGTCTGTCCGGTAACCACCCCCGATAGTCAAGACTGTGGTTATATCAAAAACAAGGCATTAGCCAGTAATGTCACTATCAACGTGGATCCGGCAGCTATGATTCGCATTCTCAAGGAAAGAGAAATTATCATCCCCTACCGACCTCGAGGACATCCAGACAATTACGACACTCTGGTTATGGTCAATGGTATCTATGAGGGGTGGGCCGACGGACAGACAGCTCGCCGGGAGATTGTGGCTCTGCGCCGCCAAGGTTTGATCGATAAGTTCACTGCCGTAGTTATGTCACCTTATGATTTTCTGGAAATCTACACCGATGCGGGTCGCTTATCTCGAGCTCTACTTATTGCCGACGAGAACGTACCTGGTAAGACCAAGTTGGAAGTGGATGATATGGATCATCTGAGTTTTCAGGGAATGATCGACAACGGATACGCTGAATTCCTTGACCCCTACGAGGAAGAGTCGGCCGATGTGGTGGTGGCAGCTGATCAAAAAGCGATGGATATGTATGTTGCTCTGCTCAAGTCTTACAAGGATCAGCGCGACGTTTTGACTGAGAGCCTGGAATTGGTAGCTGATCAAGCCGAGAGGAATATCGCTATATCACGTATTATCTCATATGATCGTCGGATTGGTAACATGGAGGCACATCCATACACTCATAGCAGCATACATCCGGCCGCCATGTATAGCACTGCTGCCTTCATGGAGGTTTTTTCTAATCATGCTGCCACCTGTCGCGTCAGCTACGCCGCCAAGATGGAGAAACAGGCTCTTTCTATTTTGTCAGATGTTTACACTCATCACTCTGGCCTAAGCTTGGCTAGCAGCAATCATCCCCTGGTTAGTACAGCACTCAATGAGGAATTAGGTATCAGGGACCTACCGGTAGGTCACAACATGATCGTGGCTTTCATGGCCCTTCCGGGAAACGAAGAGGATGCACTCATCGTCGATAAAGGTTTCATCCAGAGCGGTTCACTTAATTTCCGCCGTCGGATCCAATATAAGGCCACCCTAGAATCCAGCAACGATTATCGGCAAGAGTTTCGGCGACCAGTCAAGCGAATGGGTCCTAATGGTCATGATTATACTCACGCATTAAACCGGCAGGGTTTGCCGGCGATAGGTGCCGATGTAGCGGAAGGCGATTATATCATTGGTATCGTCCAGATCAATACCAACACCACTCCACCCACCGAAGAATATCATCCATCAATTCGGGTTGAAGCCGGGGAGAAAGGCACGGTCAAAGATGTGGTCATTCGAGCCTCGGGTGGTAAGGTCCGCATCTCGGTTATCATCGATTACACCACCGAACCTCAAGTGGGTGACAAGCTTAATTCTCATGCCCAGAAAGTGGTCATTGGTCGCATCGTTGATATCGATGATATGCCCGTTATCGCCTATGGCCCCAACGCCGCTATGCGACCCAACGCCATTATCAACATCCATGCTATGCCAACTCGAATGACTATCAATTATTTCCTGGAACAATATCTGGGTCTGGCGGCAGCCATCACCGGTGAGTTTTATGATGCTACGGCCTTCGAAGACTTCACATATGAAAAATTTTATCAAATGATGGTCAAGAGAGGATATGATGGCCACGGAGAGTCTCGAATGATCAACGGCCGCACTGGTCATCTCATGCCAGGCTATATTTTCATGGGCCCCATCTATTATCGTCAGTTGCCTCATATTGCTGAACAGAATCTCTACGGTCGTGGCTGGAGTGGACATCATGGGGCACGGGATCCATTCAGCGGTCAAGCGGTTAGTGGCCGGCAGCGCGGTGGTGGTCTTAAGCTGGGTGAGATGGAACATTTCGCTCTGCGCGGCAATAAGGCGGTCGAGATCTCCCGTGAAGCTTTAATGGTCAATGCCGACGCATTCGAGGTGGTGCTATGCCGAAGCTGCGGTGCCATGTCCAACTATCGATACGGAGATGATGAGTATGTCTGTCCTACTTGTCCCGGCG
>Ga0209066_10006520_pt1 | contig 11868 bp, 10 predicted proteins | sample All_14_2_FD_187198 | JGI IMG/M metagenome (GOLD analysis project Ga0209066, IMG submission 187198) | Freshwater microbial communities in response to fracking from Pennsylvania, USA - Allegheny Zone_MetaG_DW_15 (SPAdes) (version 2) ...
AGCTGCCACCTCGCGCCGGCGCTCAGCGCGCACTGGATGCCGCCGGCGCGAGGTGGCAGCTCGTGCGCGTACCCGGCTCCTTCGAGCTCGCCGTCGCCGCTCAGGCGGCGTTCGCCGGCGGAGCCGATGCCGTGGTGGCCCTCGGTGTCATCATCCGCGGCGGCACTCCGCACTTCGAGTACGTCGCGTCGGCCACGACCGTCGGCCTGACTCGGGTGGCGCTGGACGCCGGCAAGCCGGTCGGCTTCGGCGTGCTGACCCTCGACGACGAGCAGCAGGGCCTCGACCGCGCGGGTCTGGCCGGCTCGCAGGAGGACAAGGGCGCCGAAGCGGCGGATGCCGCCGTGCGCACGGCGGCGGTGCTGCGTCAGCTGCGCGGCTGAGAAGGCGCCGCAGAGCCGCCGTCATCGCGCCACGTGAGGCGTGCCTTGCTGGCGAGGCGCGGACACTCGCAATAGCGTGAGGTCATGGAAACCCTGGAAGTCCTCCGCGAACTCGTCGTCCTCGTGCACCTCACCGGCTTCGCCATCCTGTTCGGAGCGTGGGCCGTCGAGGTCTACAACCGCCGCGTGCAGGTCACCCCGCTCATGAACATCGGCCTCGTGATCTCCGCGGTCGCGGGGCTCATCCTCGCCGCCCCGTGGGGCATCTCCGACGAGCTGAACTACGCCAAGATCGGCGTGAAGCTCGTGATCCTGCTGGTCATCGGCGCGCTTCTCGGAATCGGGATGTCGCGCCAGCGCAAGAGCGGCAAGGTCGCTCCCGCCCTGTTCTGGTCGATCGGCATCCTGACCCTGCTCAACGCCGCGATCGCGGTCATCTGGCGCTGACTCGAGCGGTGACGCTCAATCGAGGAACAGGGCGCGCAGCCGCCTGGTCGTGAAGATCAGCCCGACGACGATCATCACGACGTAGTAGAGCACGTGCCAGAGCATGCCCCAGTACAGCGTTCCGGTGGTGAGTCCGCGCACGAGTTCGACGCCGTGCCACAGCGGGAAGATCTTCACCAGCACCTGGATGAGCTCGGGATAGACCGTGATCGGGTACAGCGTCGCCGAGAACAGGAACATCGGCAGCAGCACGAGGTTGATCCAGTCCATCTGCTGGAAGGCCTTCATGTAGCTGGTGATGGCCATGCCCAGGCTCGCGAACCCGAATGCGATGAGCAGCACCGCCGGGATCGCGAGGATCGCGGTCCAGGCGAGATTGAGCCCGACGACCTGCATGATGATCATGAAGCCGGTCGCGTACAGCAGGCCCCGCAGCAGCGCGTAGAGGATCTCGCCGAGCGCGACATCGAGTGGCCCGAGCGAGGTGGACAGCATCCCCTCGTAGAGCTTGCCGTAGTTGAGCTTGAAGAAGACGTTCCAGGTGGAGTCGTAGATCGCCCCGTTCATCGCCGAGACCGCCAGCAGGGCGGGCGCGATGAACGCGGCGTACGACACCTCCAGGCCCGTGGTCGTCTCGACCGTGCCGATCAGGGCACCCAGGCCGATCCCCATCGAGAGAAGGTAGAACACCGGCTCGAAGAATCCCGACAGCACGACGATCCAGCTGGAAGAGCGCGCGGCCAGGAGTCCGCGCTGCACGACCGCGCCGGGGTTGCCGGCCCACAGCGACCGCACGCCGCCCGCGCGGCGCGGCGTGATGGAGGCCGTCGTCGCGCTCATTCCGCGAGCCTCCGCTCGAAGATGCGCTTGCCGAGGACGAAGCCGGCGACCGTGAGGGCGATCAGGTAGCCGAAGTGCACGGCGAGCATCGCGGGCTCGATCGGCCGACCGTATGTCAGCCACCGACCGAGTTCGGTCGCGTGCCAGAGCGGCGAGATCCAGCCGATCCACTGCAGCCAGAGCGGCAGAGTCGCGAGCGGGTAGAACGTGCCCGAGAACAGGAACATCGGCATGAAGACGAAGCGCTGGACGAGCGCGAACTGGCCCTTGTCGTCTTCGATGGATGCCGCATACGCCATCAGCGGGATGCCGAACGAGAGGCCCGCGAGGATCGCGATGAAAACCGACAGCCAGCCCGTGGCGAGGTCGGGAATAGCGCCGAACAGATACAGGAACGCGGTGTAGGCGACCGCGACGACGGTCATGCGGGCCGCCGCGCCGAACACCACGCCGGTCGCGATCTGGCCCGAGGAGAGCGCCGAGGCGTTGAAGCCGTAGAAGTAGCGCCGCCACTTGAACCCGGCCATGACGGGGTAGGTGAATTCCTCGCTCGCGACCGCGATCGTCGAGGTCATCAGCAGCGCCGGAGCCACGAAGACGAGGTACGGCACTTCGACCCCGCCGTCGGCGACCGGCGCGTCGATCAGAGCGGCCAGACCCACCGCGAGTCCGAGGAGGTACAGGATCGGCTGCCCCAGTGCGCCGACGACGATCGTCCATCCGTACGCGCGCATGGCCCGCACCATGTGCTCGGTGACATACCACGCTCCGAACGCGCGCGGCTTGCGCCCCCGCTGCATCGCCTCGGCGCGCAGCTCGTCGAGCGTCGGCTGGGCGATCACCGTCGCGTGCTCGCCCGGAGTCCCGGCCGCGCTCATTCGATCAGCGACCTTCCGGTCAGGCGCAGGAACACATCCTCGAGACTCGAGCGGCGCACGAGCGAGGTGATCGGCTCGAGACCGCGCTCGGTCACCCGCTCGAGAGCGTGCTCGCCGTTCTCGGTGTAGATCAGGACCCGGTCGGGCAGCACTTCGACGCGGTCGCCGATGCCCTGCAGCTGCGGCTCGATCTGCTGATTGCGATCGGAGCCGAAGCGCACCTCGAGCACTTCGCGGCTGGAGTGCTCGCGGATCAGCGCCGCCGGGGTGCCCTCGGCCATGATCCTGCCCTTGTCGACCACGACCAGCCGGTCGCACAGCTGCTCGGCCTCGTCCATGTAGTGCGTCGTGAGCAGCAGGGTCGTGCCGCGCTCCTTCAGCCGGAAAAGCCGGTCCCAGAGCACATGCCGGGCCTGCGGGTCCAGGCCCGTGGTGGGTTCGTCGAGCAGCAGGATGCGAGGGTCGTTGATGAGCCCGCGAGCGATCGTGAGGCGGCGCTTCATGCCGCCGGAGAGCTGGTCGACCTTGCTCTTGGCCTTGTCTTCGAGCGCGGCGAAGGCCAGCAGCTCGTCAGCCTTGCGTGCGCATTCCGCGCCCGACAGGCCGAAATAGCGGCCGTAGATGTACAGGTTCTCGCGGGCGTTCAACTCGCCGTCGAGGTTGTCCTGCTGCGGCACGACACCCAGCCGCGAGCGGATCTCGGGACCGTACTGGTCGGGGTCGAGGCCGAGGATCGTGAGGTCGCCGCTGGTGCGGGTGGACACCGCGCCGATCATCTTCATCGTGGTCGACTTGCCCGCACCGTTCGGGCCCAGCAGGCCGAAGGACTCCCCCGGCGCGACCTCGAACGTCAGAGAGTCGACAGCCACGAAGTCGGCCTTGCCCTTGACCTTGTAGGCCTTCACGAGGTTCGACGCGGAGATCACGGGAGCGGGCACCGGACAACCCTACCCGCGCCTACGGACCGGGGGCCGGCGCCGATGCAGCCTCGCCGTGCGCCGGCAGGCGGCTGAGTGGAACTACGGTCGTAGGTGACCCCCGAAGAACCCGAGGTATGACCGTGTCCGTCGATGCTCCCCCCCAGCAATCACCCGCACCCCGTCGCCGGCGCGGCCGCAGAGAGCCGGAGGGCCCCCGGGCGACCTTTCGCCAGCTCCTGCCGTTCATCTTCGAGCACAAGCGCACGCTCATCGTGGTCGCCGTGCTCAGCGTTCTGGGCGCCGTCGCGACGCTCGCCCAGCCGCTGCTGGTCGGACAGGTGATCACGCGGGTCCAGCTCGGCGAAACGCTCGGCTCGCTCGTGTGGGTGCTGATCGGGCTGGTCGTGGTCTCGTCGGTCATCTCGGGCTACCAGCACTTCCTGCTGCAGCGCACCGGCACAGCGGTGGTCTACTCCAGCCGCCGCAAGCTCATCGCGCGGATCCTGCACCTTCCGATCAGCGAGTTCGACGCGCGCCGGACCGGCGACCTGGTCTCGCGAGTGGGCACCGACACGACGCTGCTGTACGCCGTTCTCACCCAGGGTCTGGCGGATGCGGCCGGCAATGCGCTCATCTTCGTGGGTGCGCTGGTGGCGATGGCGATCATCGACCCGATCCTGCTCGCGCTCATCGTCATCGTGATCGGCGTCTCGGTGATGGTCGTGGTGCTGCTGAGCGGCCGGATCCGCACCGCGTCCGCCGAGCAGCAGGTCAAGGTCGGCGAACTCGCCTCGGGCATCGAGCGCGCCGTCGGCTCGATCCGCACCGTGCGTGCGGCGGGTGCGACGGAGCGCGAAGTGGCCTCGGTCTCGACGCTCGCGTCGGAGGCCTACACCGTGGGGGTGCGGATCGCGAAGGTCTCCGCTCTCGTCGTTCCGGTCGCCGGCATCGCGTTGCAGATCTCCCTGCTGGTCGTGCTCGGCGTGGGTGGCTTCCGGGTCGCCTCCGGTGCGATCACGATCGCCTCGCTCGTGACGTTCATCATGTTCCTGTTCCTGATGATCCAGCCGCTGGGCTCCACCTTCGGCGCGATCACCTCGGTCAACCAGGCGCTCGGAGCGCTCGGCCGCATCCAGGAGGTGCTGGACCTCCCGACCGAGGAAGAAGGCGACGCGAAGCTCGCCGCAACCCTCGAGCCGGCCGACGCCGTGGCCGCGGCATCCGTCCCCGCGATCGCGTTCCTCGACGTGCGCTTCCGCTATCCCGAGAACGTCGTCGCGGCGCGCGAAGCAGCTGCGAAGGAGGCCCGGGCGGTCTTGGAGCAGGTGCACCTGGAGCGGCCCGGAGTCGATCCCGCTCTCGAGGTCGACCGCGACGTGCTGCGCGGCGTCTCATTCGCGGTCCCGCGCGGTTCGCGCGTCGCGCTCGTCGGGCCGAGCGGCGCGGGCAAGAGCACTGTGCTGTCGCTCATCGAGCGGTTCTACGACCCGACCGGAGGTGCGATCGAGCTGGACGGCCGCGACATCCGGTCGCTGGCGCGCGAGCAGCTGCGAGCGCAGTTCGGCTACGTCGAACAGGATGCCCCGACCCTGGCCGGCACGATCGCCGACAACCTGCGACTCGGCTCGCCCGAGGCGACGGATGCCGACTGCGAGCGCGTGCTGCACGCGGTGAACCTGACGGAGGTGCTCGGGCGCGATCCGCTGGGGCTCCGGGCGCCCGTGGGCGAGGGCGGCGTGATGCTCTCGGGCGGCGAGCGCCAGCGCCTCGCGATCGCGCGGGCGCTGCTGGCTGCTCCCCCGATCCTGCTGCTGGACGAGTCGACCTCCTCGCTGGACGGAGTCAACGAGCAGCGGATGCGCGAGGCGATCGACGCGGTCGCCACGGATCGCACCCTCATCGTGATCGCGCACCGCCTGTCGACCGTCGTGGACAGCGACCGGATCGTCGTGCTCGACCATGGCGAGGTCGTCGGCCAGGGCACGCACTCGGAGCTCGTGGCCTCGACCCCGCTGTACCGCGACCTGGCCAAGCACCAGCTCCTGGTCTGACCGCTCTGCGCCGAGAAGGTGCAGTGTGCGCCGAGAAGGTGCAGTGTGCGCCGAGAAGGTGCGCACCTTCTCGGGGCCAGAGGCACCTTCTCGGGGCCAGAGGCACCTTCTCGGGGGAAGAGCGGAGGCTAGGCGCGCTGGAGGCGGTAACGCAGCGCGGAGAGCTCGGCCTGCAGCGGCGCGGGCACGCGGCCGTCGAACGTCGCGTAGAACTCCTCGGTCAGCTCCGCCTCGCGCAACCACGAGTCACGGTCGATCGCGAACAGTTCGTCGAGGTCGCTCTGCGGCACGTCGATGCCGTCGAGGTTGAGGTCCTCGGTGCGCGGCAGACGCCCGATCGGGCTGTCGACCGCGGATACCGAGCCCTCGACGCGGCGGATGATCCAGTCGATGACACGCGCGTTGTCGCTGAAGCCGGGCCACAGGAAGCGCCCGTCGGAGCCCTTGCGGAACCAGTTCACCTGGAAGATGCGCGGCGCGCGGTCGAACCGCAGCTCCTGGCCGACCGTGAGCCAGTGGCCGAAGTAATCGGCCATGTTGTAGCCGCAGAACGGGAGCATCGCGAACGGGTCGCGTCGCAGCTCGCCGACGGTGCCTTCGGCGGCGGCGGTCCGCTCGGAGGAGATGTTCGAGCCCATGAAGACGCCGTGCGTCCAGTCGGTCGCCTCGACGACCAGCGGCACGTTCGTGGCGCGGCGGCCGCCGAACAGGATCGCGTCGAGCGGGACGCCCTCGGGGTTCTCCCAGTCGCTGGCGATCTGCGGGCACTGGGCGGCGCTCACGGTGAAGCGCGAGTTCGGGTGGGCGGCCGGACGACCCATGTCGGGCGTCCAGGGGTTGCCCTCCCAGTCGGTCAGATTCGGGGGCACCTCGTCGGTGAGCCCTTCCCACCAGACATCGCCGTCCGGGCGCAGGGCCACGTTCGTGAAGATCGTGTTGCCCCACAGGGTCTCGACCGCGGTGACGTTGGTCGACGCGCCGGTGCCCGGCGCGACGCCGAAGAAGCCGGCCTCGGGGTTGATCGCCCACAGACGCCCGTCATCGCCCCGGCGCAGCCACGCGATGTCGTCTCCGAGGGTCTCGACCCGCCATCCCGGGATGGACGGGCGCAGCATCGCCAGGTTGGTCTTGCCGCACGCGGACGGGAAGGCCGCGGCGACGTGGAACGCCTTGCCGGACGGGTCGATCACGCGGATCAGCAGCATGTGCTCGGCCAGCCAGCCCTCGTCGCGGCCGATCACCGAGGCGATGCGCAGAGCGAAGCACTTCTTCGCGAGGATCGCATTTCCGCCGTATCCCGAGCCGAACGACCAGACCTCGAGGGTGTCGGGGAAGTGCACGATGTACTTTTCGTCGTTGCACGGCCACGCGACGTCCTGCTCGCCCGGAGCGAGGGGTGCGCCGACCGAATGCACCGTCTTGACCCAAGGGGCGCCGGAGGCGATCTCGCGCAGCACGTCGGTGCCGACGCGGGTCATGATGCCGATGGAGGTGACGGCGTACGCACTGTCGGTGACCTGCACGCCGATGTGCGAGAGGGGGCCACCCACGGGGCCCATCGAGAACGGGACGACGTACATGGTGCGTCCGCGCATGCTGCCTTCGAACAGCGGCGTGAGCGTGGCGCGGATCTCGGCGGGGGCGACCCAGTTGTTCGTCGGGCCGGCGTCCTCTTCGCGCTCGGACGCGATGAAGGTGCGACCCTCGGTGCGAGCGACATCGCTCGGGTGCGAGCGGGCGAGGTAGGAGCCCGGCCGCCACTCGGGGTTCAGCTTGATGATCTTGCCCTCGTCGACCATCTCGCGCAGCAGCGCCTCATTCTCGGCGCGGGACCCGTCGACCCAGTGGATGCTGTCGGGCTGGGTCAGCGCGGCGATCTCGTCGACCCAGGCGATGAGATCGCTCATTCCTTCGCCTTCGATGGCGGGGCGGGCGCCGAAGCCGGCGACGGCGGGGCTGCGTCGGTGCGCTGCCCGCGCCGCGGGCCGGGTGAAGCTGTTGGCGATTGCCATGGTCACTCCTCTTCGATCGGGTCAGATCGCTGTTCTTCCCCCACTATGCGGGGGTGTGCCGACGAGTTGCCGAAGTCCGCGATCTCAAGAATCGCGTTTCTTTCGCTAACATAAAGGAATGGCCCCCACCTCCCTGGAACTGTCCACGCTCGGCCACCGCATCCGCCATCAGCGTGTCTCGAAGGGTCTCACCCTCGACGAGCTGGGCGAACTGGTGGGCGTCGCCGGCAGCCAGCTGAGCCTGATCGAGAACGGCAAGCGCGAGCCGAAGCTGTCGCTGCTGCAGGCGATCGCCACCGCGACGGGGGTCGAGGTCACCGATCTGCTCTCGACCGAGCCGCCGAACCGCCGCGCAGCGCTCGAGATCGAGCTGGAGCGGGCGCAGGCGAGCTCGACCTTCCGGCAGCTCGGCGTGCCGGCGGTGCGAGTGACCAAGGGCATCCCCGACGAGACCATCGAGTCGATCCTCGGCCTGCACCGCGAGCTGCAGCGTCGCGAGCGCGAGGCGATCGCGACGCCGGAAGAGGCACGCCGCGCGAACACGGAGCTGCGCCTGCGGATGCGGGAGCGCGACAACTACCTCGGCGAGATCGAGCAGCTCGCCGAGAAGCAGCTCAAGGCTGCCGGTCATGTGTCGGGAGCGCTCACGCACCGCACGGTGGGCATCATGGCAGAGCAGCTCGGCTTCGAGCTGCTCTACGTGAACGACCTGCCGCACTCGGCCCGCTCGGTCACCGACCTCGAGCACGGCCGCATCTACCTCCCGCCGGCATCCATCCCCGGTGGCCACGGCCTGCGGTCGATGGCGCTGCAGGCGATGGCGCATCGGCTCCTCGGGCATCAGCCTCCGACGGACTACGCCGACTTCCTCGAGCAGCGGCTCGAGATCAACTACTTCGCGGCGTGCGCCCTCATGCCCGAGGCCGCATCGGTCGCGTACCTGACCCAGGCCAAACGGGACCGCAACCTCGCGGTGGAGGACTTCCGCGACACGTTCGGCGTCACGCACGAAGCGGCCGCGATGCGCATGACGAATCTGCTCACCACGCATCTCGGCATCCGCCTGCATTTCCTGCGTGCGGACGGTTCGGGTGCCATTTCACGCGTGTACGAGAACGACGACCTGCCGGTCCCGCACGATGTCACGGGGTCCATCGAGGGTCAGATCCTGTGCCGCCGATTCCTTGCCCGCTCGGCGTTCGAGGAGCACAACCGCACGACCGAGCACTACCAGTACACCGACACTCCGGCCGGCACGTTCTGGTGCTCCACGCAGACCGGATCGACCGCCGACGGGGAGTTCTCGATCACGGTGGGGGTGCCCTTCGACGATGCGAAGTGGTTCCGCGGCCGGGAGACGCACAAGCGCGCCGTCTCGACCTGCCCCGACGAGTCGTGCTGCCGGCGTCCTCCGAGCGAGCTCACCCAGCGGTGGCAGGGCAAGGCGTGGCCGAGCGCGCGCGTGCACATGCAGATGTTCTCGCCGCTCCCCCGCGGCGCCTTCCCCGGTGTCGACGACAACGAGGTCTACGCGTTCCTCGACCGGCACGCGAAGGGCTGAGCCTGATCAGCCCGCGGCGCCGCCGTCGGCCGAAGCAGCGCCGTCGCGCGAGTCCGGGCCGGATGCCGCCACTGCGGCTCCGGTCGCGACCACCGCGATCGATCCATCGGGCGCACCCCGCTCGCCGCGCGCGCCCCACCGCAGCCACGCGATGACGTAGATGACCAGCCCCAGCACCAGTCCGGCAACGACCCAGAGCACAACCAGATAGTCAACCCAGGAGCCGATCGGCGGCGAGCCCGGCAGGAACGTCCGCAGCGGAATCGTGGCGAACAGCATCGCCGCCATCCAGCTCATCAGCGTCGCCTCGACCTTGCGGATGCCGCGGTATGCGATGATCGCCACAGTCAGCCCGAGAATCGGCAGCACCGCCATCAGGCCGAGGATCACGATGCCGAACGCGACCGTCGCCCCCGACCTGATCGCCGTGAGGCGGATCTGCGTGACCGGCTCGCCGTCGACGACGATCTTGTCCGTGCCCGCGATCTCCTCGGAGGCGAAGGTCCACCCGGGCACATGTGCCGATCCGCACAGGAGCGTGGGGATCGCGGTCATGTCGCCGCCGTCGCCCTGAAGGGAGACGATCGCGATATCGACGCTGTGCGAATCGAACGGCCAGCGTTCGATGTAGCCGTCGGTGATGAAGCTCAGCGACTGCGGCGACGGGATCTCGTCCTGCGCGATCGTGAAGGAGCGCGGACCGTCGGTGTCGCTGACCAGGATCGTGAGCGGCTCGCTGAGCAGGCTCGTGTCGGCGGATCCGATCGGACCGAACGACAGCACGGTGAGATTCGCGACGATCCGGTCGCCCGCCGCGTTGACCGATTCGGGCGTGACCGCCAGCAGCACCGCGTCTGAGGGCGGCTCGTCCGTGCACCCCTCGATGTTGGCGGCCCGCTCGTTGAGCGCGTAGAGCGCGACCACGACCACATACCCGAGCACGAGCGCTGCGATCAGCGTGATCGCGATCGCCCGCCCGCGGCGGGGGGAGCGGCGGCCACGGGCGGAATCAGACGTCACGGGTCACAGTGTGCCACGCGCGTGGTGAGGCCGTGATGACGGCGCGGCAGCGGTCCCGGGCGGCCTCACGCGTAGGGATCGGCCGTCAGCGTGTATTTGGTCTGCAGGTACTCGTGGATTCCCTCTGCGCCGCCTTCGCGGCCGAGCCCCGACATCTTCCAGCCGCCGAACGGCGCGGCGGCGTTGGAGACGACGCCGACGTTCAGTCCCATCATGCCCGTCTGGAGCTTGTCGATCATGCGCTGGCCGCGCGAGAGCGACTCGGTGAAGACGTAGGACACCAGGCCGTACTCGGTGTCGTTCGCGATGGCAACGGCCTCGTCCTCGGTGTCGAACGGCACGATCGCGAGCACCGGCCCGAAGATCTCCTCGCGGAGGATGTCGCTGCCCGCCTGCACGTCGGTCAGCACGGTCGCCTCGTAGAACGTTCCCTCGCCGAGTCCATCAGAGGTGCCGCGCCGGCCTCCGGTGAGAAGCTGCGCGCCGCGTTCCACGGCATCGCCCACCAGCTCCTCGGCCTTCGCGACCGCGCGGTCGTCGATCAGCGGCCCGATGATGACGCCGTCCTCGGTGCCGCGGCCCATCTTGAAGCCCTGCACGCGCTCGGTCACCCGGCGGGCGAACTCCTCCGCGACCCCGCGGTGCACGATGAAACGGTTCGCGGCGGTACACGCCTGCCCGATGTTGCGGAACTTCGCCATGATCGCGCCGTCGACCGCCTTGTCGAGGTCGGCGTCGTCGAACACGACGAACGGCGCGTTGCCGCCGAGCTCCATCGACGTGCGCAGCACGCCCTGCGAGGCCTGCTCGAGCAGCTTCTGCCCGACCTGGGTCGAGCCGGTGAACGAGAGCTTGCGCAAGCGCGGGTCGCGGATGATCGGCTCTGAGACCGCACCTGAGGTCGAGGTCGTGAAGACGTTCACCACGCCCTTGGGCAGGCCGGCGTCTTCGAGAAGCTTCGCGAAGTACAGCGTCGTGAGAGGGGTGAGCTCGGCCGGCTTGATGACGACCGTGCAGCCGGCCGCGAGCGCCGGGGCGATCTTGCGAGTCGCCATCGCTAGCGGGAAGTTCCACGGGGTGATCAGCAAGCAGGGGCCCACCGGGTGCTGCGAGACGATCATGCGACCGGTGCCCTCGGGGTTCGCCCCATAGCGGCCCTGGATGCGGGCGGTCTCCTCGCTGAACCAGCGCAGGAACTCGCCGCCGTAGGCGACCTCGCCGCGGGCTTCGGCCAGCGGCTTGCCCATCTCGATCGTCATGAGCAGGGCGAAGTCCTCCTTGCGCTCCTGCAGCAGGTCGAACGCGCGGCGCAGCAGTTCGGCGCGCTCGCGGGCGGGAGTCGCCGCCCATGCCGGGAACGCCTCGGCGGCGGCATCCATCGCCGCCTTGCCGTCCGCCGGCGAGGCATCGGCGATCTTCTTGACCACGCGGCCGGTTGCCGGGTCGAACACCCGCAGCTGCTGGTCATCCGTCGCGGAGCGCCATTCGCCGCCGATGAACAGCCCGTCGGGCACGCGGGCCAGAAGTTCGGTCTCACGGTCTTCAGTCACAGGAGGACTCCCTCGTCATAGCGGCGGCTTGCTCATATTCTTGTCGCGCAGGCGGGGCGTCGCGATGTACCTCGTGTACAGCACCGACAACCGGCTTGTTCAGTGCGGCGTACTCGCGGGCAGCTTCGGAGAACACGCGTTCGACAGCCGGCGCCGATCGTCGTCGTCGAGATCAGCCGATTTCGTCGACCAGCCGCAGGTTGTAC
>Ga0209066_10006521_pt1 | contig 11865 bp, 10 predicted proteins | sample All_14_2_FD_187198 | JGI IMG/M metagenome (GOLD analysis project Ga0209066, IMG submission 187198) | Freshwater microbial communities in response to fracking from Pennsylvania, USA - Allegheny Zone_MetaG_DW_15 (SPAdes) (version 2) ...
ACTGATCGTGGACGATTGAGATACATTTGACTACCCGCTTGCGCGCACCCTCTGCGCGTCCACGATGGCGCTGAAACGCCGTCCACGATCAGCCTGAAACAGGCGTCCACGATCGCTGAAATACGCATCAGGCCATTGCGCAGAACACAGGAGCGTTGACATGACAGCGCCTACATCTTCAATGCAAGACAACCCGTCTCGCGATCAGTTGATTCACGAGATGGAGAGGCTTGTTCTTCTTCAACAGGAATCCCTTGCCGCGTTGAAGCTCGCGGCCTATGCGGTTGACGCGATGCGGGTCTTGGGGACTTTTGATCGACACGCCGACATGTCAAAAGCCTTTGACGACATGCTCAAGGCTATTTGCTCAGATTGGCGCAACCCTGGTTCTATCAACCCACCTGCCGACCTTCTAGTCGATGTGTTGTTCCACGCCGTGGCAGCCTTGGAACGGACCCACCAGGAAATGGGGCGGCTTACGTCCGTTTGGGATGGATGACCTCGTGCTTCCTGACAAAAAGCCTGAGACCAAAGACAAGCTCGACGGCTCACGATCTATTTGCTCACCAAAGGTCTGACAGAATCAAACCAACTTATGGACCTCACCTCTTGAACCGTGGTGTCCACGACTCGATCAACATTGCCTCATCGTCTTCCTCTTCCGGTTCTGGCAACTTGATGTCATAGAGCACGGTGAGCGTCTTGCCGTAGCGCCCAAGTCCGACGACGTCTTCGCTGATTTCAATGCGACGATTGCCGCCGAACCACTGCTGCAGGTTTGATGTCTGTTCAATGCGTATTGCCCGCGCGATGTTGTCCGGATCCTGATTGAAGATCTGGGTCGGCGTTCCTTGTGGGATGGCTTCGCGCTTGCGCAACCAATCGATACCGCTCGTGCTCTTCAGTGCATCGGACATGAAGCAATGATCTATGCGCCCCCCGGCGCTAAGGATGATGGCCATCGGCTCGCGCGTGCATTGGACGAAGCGAATGGCAGTTGAATGCAGCGATGTCTTGCACAGCACAGACATGCTTTCAATGGCCGATAGGCCGCTACCGGCGCGCTCCAACGCTGGAAAGAACAAATGCCGTGGCATCAGGAAGCCGGCCGAGAAACGGTCAGCTTCGATTTCATAGCGGTCCTTTGAGTTAAACCCAGCACGAGACTGGTGAATGCCGGTGCCGCCAGGAATGACGGCATCCATGTGGCCTCTGAGATAGAAGTGCCCGAGCTCATGACCTACAGAAAAATTCTCGAACCCCTCATTTTCAAAATGAGTGGAATAGGCGATGGCGAACTCGTTACCGACACGCACCAGCATGCCCGAAACGCCAGCGCTACTTGGCGGCTTAGCCTCAACTTCGATCCCTTTGCCTTTGGCGAAGGCCTTGGGATCAACGGGAAGGGAGTCGATCCCTTCGCCTTTGATGATCTGCTCGGCCATGAGTGATGCAAAGGCGTAGGGATCTGCTGTCATTTTTTCCCTTGAGTCTTGGCCGAGGCCTTCTCGGCCAGGCGGGTGATCAGGTCGTCGGCGAACCGGCGGTCACTGTCCTCAAGTGCGTGGTAATGGCGATGGATCGTGTCGGCACCGGCGATCTGCTTGAAGTCGTCAACTCGCCCGAGCAGATAGTCTGTCGTCACGTCGAGCGTGTTGGCCAATAGGAGGAGGTTGTCGAACGATGGCTTGCGCGTGGCCGTCTCGAAGTGGGAGACGGCGGAAGGTTGCAGGCCAGTGCGTTCAGCAAGCTCGCCTTGAGTAAGCCCACGGTACTCACGCGCAGTGCGAAGACGATCGGGGAAGATTGCAGAGGGGGGGGTTGACCCGGACATTGTAAAAACGTATAGTTGTTGATGACGATTTCGTCATGGCCCGCGAGGGTCAAATTTTTAGCCAAGAGTATGACGAATTCGTCTTATCTTAGATGACGCTCGTGGCGCTGGCAAGCGGAACAAGGAGTTTTGCCATGGCTGATGTTCAAGTGACTTGTATTACCAAACCGCACCCTCAAAGCCCACACGAGCACATCACTCACCTGGGTAACCCGCGCAGTTCTAGCGGTGGCTGGATGTGGACCCGCGAGCAAGTGATTGCCAGCATTGATGCGAAGACGAACACGTTCTACGTGCTCGATCCCATCAGCGGCAAACGCGCCGACATCGGTGTCGTGCGTGAGGCGGGCAAGGCGCCATACGTGAAGACCTATGCCGATGGGCGTTGGTCAAACAATCTGTTGTCCCTCAACCAGTGCAATCTGCAAGGAGCTTGACATGACGAAACCCATGAAACCCGGTGAGAACACCGGTAATCGCGGCGGCATCTTTCAGGAGGTCGGCCCACGCGGCGGCCGACAGCCCAACTTCTCGACGGTTCCGGACAACCGTCAGTTGCCACCGACAACGAAGCCTGGTCACGCCTGGACCCCGGTCAAAGTCACTCCCGACAGCAAGCGCTAGCCTAGGCAGGCAGCGAAGAAGGGCATCCATCACGCGAAGTTTGCGTGGACGATGAGTGTCTTCGAGGGCGGGTTGTCGAGCAGGACTGCCCGGTCAACAGTGGCCGCGCAGGATGGGTGACTGTTAGTCAATAGTCCCAATCCTCGTGGCTCACAGGCAAGCGGTTCAGCACATCACGATGGTGCCGCCAGGTGGGCATGAACTGATCCAGCAAAGCCACGAACCGGTCGTTGTGGCGCGGCTCCAGCAGGTGTATCAACTCATGCACCACGATGTATTCCAGGCATTCGGGGGGCTTCTTGGCGAGGTCGGTATTCAGGCGGATGCTGCAACGCTCGGGGCTGCAACTGCCCCAGCGTGTTTTCATGCGCTGCACATGGATGCGCGGCAGCGGCACGTCCAGCACGGGCGCCCAGCGCTCAATGATGGCAGGGGCTGCCCGCTTGATCTGTGAGCGAAACCAATCATCGAGCACGGCCCGCTTGCGCGCAACGGTGGCTCCCTCCCGTATGGTCAGCACGATGCGGCGTGGCGTCAGGTCAATGCACGGTGCGGCATCAGCTTCGACAAGTTTGAGCAGGTAGCGCTTGCCCCACACGTAGTGGCTTTCACGTTCAAGGTATTCGCGTGGTGTTTCGCGCTCCTGGGCAAGCATTTTCTTTTGCTGCTGCTTGATCCAGTCCAAGCGGGAGATGGCGAACACGCGCAAGGTCTCCAATTTCATGCGCATGGGCGCGGCGATGCGCACCCGCCCTAGTGGCGGATGCACGGTCAGGTGGACGTGCTTGATGTTCTTGAACACCACGTCCACTTTGATGTCACCCAGGGTGATCTCGCCAGCCATCAGTACTCGCTTTGCGCCTTGACGATCAGGAATATGCGCTCGACTTCAGCCACGTCGGGTACCACCCGGTAAATCTCAGCCTTGATCACACGCTCGCGAGCCTCGACATCACGCCAACCATCTGAGCGCACCAGCTTGATAGCGCCATCAATCCGGATGGCCTGGTCTTCGGCCCGATGCTCCGGTGTCATGGCTTGCCAGGCTGCAGCGTCTTCCACGCAGGTGGGCGACTGCACAGGCGGTGTCTTGAGCAGGTTGTTGTAGAGGGCCCGCTTACCGTCTGTATCTAGCCGTGGCGGTAGGCCCTCGCTGTGCCCGCGTTGAATGCGCTCGACCAACTCAGCCATGCGCTGCAGGTAGTCCTCGTACTCGATGGCCCTGGCGCGTCGTGCCTCAATGACTTCATCCAGCAGGTCAGACATCTTTTCGAAGAAGGCCGGGTCGCTCAGGTGTTCCTTGAGGATCTTGCTGCGGACGTTGTTCTCGATGGACTCGGCAATGGCGTCCTTGTTGCCCTTCATCTCCGCCAGCTTGGCCGCGATGGCATCACCAATGCCGGTCTTGACGATCAGGTCCAGCAGGCCGATGTTGTCGAAGGGCGAGATCTTGCGCGGCTCATCAGCCTGGATATAGGTGTCGATCAGGTGACGCATGTCGGCCTCATAGTCCTTGAGGTCGAGTGTTTCGCCGCTGGCCTTGCGCACAATCTCGCGCATGTCCAGGTAGTGCGTCATCTGCTGCTTGATGCGGTTCACGTCCGCATCGCAGTAGCCCGCTTGTGGCAGCTCATCGGCCAGGTTGGCATACGAGCGCACCAAGGCCACGGTGCCTTTGTACAGGGCTGCACGCTGCGGCTCGCGCTCAGCCAGGTCTGATGCGATCTCGGTGTTGCCACAGAAGTAGTGGATGTGCTCCAGCGGTCCCTTGGGTGGTTGCACGTGCTCGCACAGCAAGGCCAGGGCTTCGAGAGCGTTATCCAGCCGCTCCTTGCCCTTTTGCAGGCGGTCTTGCAACAGCACTTCGGGATCCGCGCCGCCTGCGCTGTGGTCCAGCTCGGAGGTGTAGACGGCGATCGCGTTCTCGACCTTCTTGAACAAGTCTTTGTAATCGACGATGTAGCCAAAGTCCTTGTCTTCGCCATCGAGCCGGTTTGTGCGGCAGATGGCCTGGAACAGGCCGTGGTCTTGCATGGACTTGTCTATGTACAGGTAGGTGCAAGGCGGCGCGTCAAAGCCAGTCAGCAGCTTGTCCACCACCACGAGCAGCTTCATGTTGGCGGGCTCTTTGGTGAACTGAGCCTTGGCGCGCTCCTCGTAGGTCTCCGTTTTGGTCATGCCGGGCTTGGCATCGACATCCTTGAGCAGCTCGGTGTAGGTGTTGAACACGAACTGCTTGTCGGTCTCGGAATTGCTGCCCGTTTCTTCCAGGGTGATGTGCTGCGCCGCCGGGTTGTACGACGTGACCACGGCGCACTTGCCCTTAAAGGGCGTCTTTTGCAGCAGGTCGAAGTACTTGCAGGCCTCGTAGATGCTGGACGCCACCAGGATGGCATTGCCGCGTGCGTTGGACAGCCGAGGCTTGACGCTGAAGTCCAGCAAGATGTCATTGACGACCTGGCTCATGCGCGAGCGCGATGACAGCACCTTTTGCATGGTGCCCCATTGCTTCTTCAACTCGTCCTTCTGCCAGTCGTTCAGGGCCTTGGTCTTGGCCTCGAACCACTGGTCGATACGCTCGGTCGAGCCCAGGCGCTGGTCGATGTCGCGGGCCTCGTAGATCAGGTCCAGCACCACGCCGTCTTCCACGGCTTCGCTGAACTTGTAGGTGTGGATGTAGCCGCCAAACACTTCCAGGCTGGTTTGCTTGTCCTGCTTGAGCAGGGGCGTGCCCGTGAAGCCGATGAACACGGCATTGGGCATCATGGCCTGCATCACGCGGTTCAAGCGCCCACTCTGGGTGCGGTGGCATTCGTCCACGAACACAAAGATGTCGCCCACGGTCTGGCTGGGCTTGGCTTCGAGCTCTTTGATGAAGGCGTCGAAATCGTCCACATCCTTGCGGCCGAACTTGTGCACCAGCGCACACAGCAGGCGCGGCGTGGCCTGGGCCAACTGGCTCATCAGGTCGCGGCCACTGTTGGCACGCTGGATGGTTTCGCCCGCATCGCCAAACACGCGCTCGATCTGCTTGTCCAGCTCATCGCGGTCGGTGATGATGGCCACGCGCGCATGCGGCTTGTTCTCCAAAATCCACTTGGCCAGCAGCACCATGAGGATGCTCTTGCCCGCTCCCTGGGTGTGCCAGATGATGCCGCCCTGGCGCTGCTGCACATGCTGCTGCGCGGCCTTGATGCCGAAGTACTGGTGCACGCGGGGCAGTTTCTTGACGCCGCCATCGAACAAGATGAAGTCGTGCATCAGCTCGATCAGGCGTGGCTTGCTGCACATCTTGCGCAGGTACTTGTCGAGCTTGAAGCCGGTGTTGTCCTGTTCGTCTTCCTTCCACTTGAGGAAGTACTTGGCCTCGGTGCCGGTGGTGCCGTATTGCAGGCCTTCTGAATCATTGCCCGCGAACACAAACTGCACGGTGCTGAAGAACCAGGCGTTGAACTCAGGGCTCTGGTTCGACAGGCTTTGGCGCACGCCATCGCCAATGCTGGTGCGGCTGTTCTTGAGCTCCAGCACACCGATGGCGATGCCGTTGACGTAGAGCACGATGTCAGGCCGCCGCTCGCGCGGGCCTTTGAGCGTGACTTCTTCGGCCAGGGCGAAGTGGTTGCGCTCGGGCTGCTGCCAGTCGATCAGGTGGATGGTCTCCGTGGGCTGCCCGGCTTCGGTCTTGACCGGCACGCCATAGCGCAGCAACTGGTACACGGCCTGGTTGTTGCCGTAGAGGTTGCGGTTGTGGTTGCTGGCCTCGCGGTGCAGGGCATCGAGCACGCGGCTGATCTGGGCGGGGGCATGGCCGCGCTGGGTGAGCCAATTGGTGACCAGGGCGTCTTCTATGTGGCTGTTGCCTGCGCGCTCGGACCAATCGCCCAGGTGCTCATAGCCCAGCTCATCACGGAACAGGGCCACGACGCGGTTTTGCGTGACGCGCTCGGCTTGGCCGATTGGGTTCATGACACTCCCCTGGTTTGTGCGCTGCCCATGGTGCCTGGCCTTTTCAGATCAACCGGATGCGGCCTGTGAGCAACTCTTGCATCATGCCTTGCTTGAGTTGACGAGCCTTGGTGAGCTTGGTTTCAATACTCATGATGTCCTCATCTAGGTCTTCAAGCACCGATGCGATTGCCTCCTGCTCATCCAATGGCGGCAGCAAGACTTCGACAAGGCTTAATGATTCCTGATTTAGTGTGTATCCTTTAACTGCTTGCTTTCCATAAACCGAGAAATCAGTACGGCCAAGTACGTAGTAGAGGAATCCGGCGCTTGCTCTCAGCTTGTTGAAGCTACAAATTGCTTCGTTGGTATACAGGTCGCGCCCGGCAAAACACATTCGACCAATGGATAGCTTGAAGCTCATCAGCAATGTTCCCTTGCTGATGATCTGCATTCCTTCGGCGGCATGAGAGGTGATTTCTTCTTTCGATTCGTAGGCGACTTTTGACTTCAAGTCAGCGATTGATAGCCAAGGGAAGCCAGGACCCCAGTATCTTTGGTTTAGTCGGGAGGGGGTTCGTCCCATACCGAACTCGCAAATCTCTCCAAGTCGCTTCTTGGTCCATATGGCATCAAACCCCGGAAGGCGCCTCTTGCCTGTGAGCAACTCCTGCATTGCGCCTTGTTTGAGGTCGCGCTTTTTGGCGAGGAGTTGTTCCAAGGATTCGATTAGGGCATCTGCATCGCTCAAGGCTTCGGCGATGGCGTTTTGCTCATCTGGTTCGGGCATGGGAACCGTGAGGTTCCTGATTTGTTCGACGTTCGCGCGCTTGAAGGTCGATCCGACCATCAGGTCAGCGAATTGCTGCTCAATGATCGGAGACGCGAAAAGCGATTGCAGAAAGTCAGTCGAGATGGCGGATGACTTTTTCCTCAGCAGGCAAACGTCTTGCCCCATCGCGAACGGAGGGTGCCAATCTGCAACCTGAGCGACTTCGCCCACCGTCGCATTCCGACTCAAGATGAGATCACCAGCGCGAGGCTTCCGCCCGCCTTCGATCAACTGTCCATAGAAATTGGCTGTGGTCTGATTGGCTTCAGAGAGGTTGACATACCTGCTTTGGACCTCGCGGATGCTTGCCAAAGGATAGCCATTGGCAACGAAGTCCGCCGTCACATGCTTGCAGTCAGTCACGCTCCAATATCGACCCAGGCCAGAGACATCCCAATCCTCCGGAATCACCCCCACCTCGGTCTGCTTGTACCCCGGCTTCATAGCGGCTCCCCGCCTTCATTGAGGATCTGCAAGTACGCGTCATACACAAACACGCGGTTGCGGCGCTGGCCAGTCAGTTCTCGGGTGATGTTCATTTGAACCAGGGTCTGCATCGCTTTGGATGCGGTCGGGAAGGTCATGCCGGTGTCCTGGCACAACTGGCGCAGAGTGCACAGGGGGCGTTGGTGCAAGCCATGCAGCACACGCAGGGCGGTAGTGGCGCCACGGCCGCTGGCTTGCACACGTTGGGTGTCTTGCTGGAACAGGGTCACCAGGCGCTGGGCGGTCTGCACGGCACCCTGCGCGGTTTGCTCCACGCCTTCCAGGAAGAAGTCCACCCAGGCCTCCCAGTCGCCATGGGTGCGCACACGGTCGAGCAGGTCGTAGTACACGGGGCGGTGCTGCTTGAAGTACAGGCTGAGGTACAGCAGGGGCTGGGTCAACAAGCCGCCCTGGTGCAGCAGCATGGCGATTAGCAAGCGGCCCAAGCGGCCATTGCCATCTAGGAAGGGGTGGATGGTTTCGAACTGCACATGGGCCAGCGCGGCCTTGATCAGCACCGGGGTGTCTTGGGCGTCGGCCTCGTCACCATGGATGAAGTGCTCCAGCGCGCTCATGCAGGGCTCGACCTCTTGCGGGGGAGGGGGCACGAAGCGGGCATTACCGGGCCGCGTGCCGCCTAGCCAGTTCTGGCTGCGGCGGAACTCGCCGGGCGCTTTGTCGCTGCCACGGCCACGCGCCATCAGGTGGGTGTGCATTTCGCGCAGCAGGCGGTTGCACAGCGGGAAGCCATCGCGCAGGCGGGCCATGCCATGCTCCAACGCGGCCACGTAGTTGGACACCTCGACCACGTCGTCAAAGGGCACGCCGGGCAGCTCGTCCAGTTCGAACAGCAGCAGGTCAGACAGGGACGACTGCGTGCCCTCGATCTGCGACGAGAGCACGGCTTCACGGCGCACGTAGGCGTAGAGGAAGAGCTGCGGGTCAGGCAGCAGCACGCTGATGCTGTCCAGCCGACCCAGGGCCAGGGTGGCGCGCTCCATCAGCTTTTGGCGGGTGCCGCTCATGTCCAGCGGCGGCGCAGGCGGCAGCGGGAAGGGGACGAAAGCGCGTACCGTCTCCCCCCCGGCCACACTGGTGGCGTACTGGCCTGTCGCGTTGCGTTGCATGGTGCGTGATCCTTTAATAAGGATACAAACTATTAAAGCAAAGGTAAGTTTACTTTAATAAGTCTATTTCTTATTAAAGCGGCGGCCGAATCAGTGTTCCCAGCTGAAGCCCATTTTTTGCAGGTGCTGGTTGACCTTGGCCTCCAACTCGGTCACGCGGGTGGCCATCTGGGGCATGGGGGTCTCGTAGCGCTCGGCCAGTTGCTTGACGCGCTGGGTAAGGGCCTGGCTGATGCGGTCCATTTCGCCATGGATGGCGGCATCGAGCGCGGCCAGCCATTTGCGGTCGACCACCAGGGCCTTTATCTCGGCCTCCTTCAGCTTAGGGTAGTGGGCGTAGACCTGGGCGTCGAGTGCGGTTTCGGCGTCTTTGAGGCGCTTTTTGAGAGCGGCTTCGTCGGCGTTCAGCATCACCCACTGGCGCAGCACGGCCAGCTCTTCGGCGCCGTCGGGATCTTTACCGATCTCTTTGATGCGGTCGCCCACTTCGGCTTTGTTGATCTTGTCAAAGCCTGCGAACACAGCGTCATCGCCACTGTGTTCTTCTTCGAGTTCGGTCAACTGGGCGGAGGCGGCTTCAAGCTGGGCGGCCAGTTGGTCGATGGCGGCTTGCTCTTTGGCGAAGATGGCTGGCACCAAGGTGGCCTTTGGCAGCAGGTCGCAGGCCCAGCCTTTGTCCACTTGCTTGCCGGGCTTGCCGTCCTTGCCCTTTTTGGTTTCGATCACGCGGTAGGTTTCGGCCTTCCACCCATCTGCGGCGATCAGGTAGCAATCGTCCTGCATGGTCTGGGACCAATAGTCCATCAGGTGCTGGTAGACGTCATAGGCATCGATCAGGGGCTTGTCGGCGTAGTGGGCCAGCAGGTCTTCAGACAGTGCGGCGATGATGTCTTTGGGGTGGCACTTGATGCGTAGGGATTTCAGCGTGATGGCACTGCTGTCACGCCACACGGCAAAGTGCTGGTTCATGCCGTCGATGAAGGCGGTGAACTGCTTGTGGTCGTAGATGGTGGCCTTGATGGCCGTTTTGTCCACGGCCAGATCAACATAGCCAACGCGGTTGGGTTTGAACAGGGCCTTCTTCAGCGCCGGGCAAACAGACCAGTAACGGCGGAGCGCATCCACATCAGCCTGGGGGATGCCACCCTTGAGGTGGCCTTCAATGTCTTGCGCGTCTTCAGGTGTCTGGCTGTCGATGTAGCGAGGCAGGTTGAGGTTGAACTCGTTCTTCTCGATCTCGTCGATGGGCACCAGCCGGGCGTACTTGGGGTCGCTGGCGTCCTGGCGGGTGAAGGTGTCCACGATTTTGTGGATGTCCTGGTCACGCAGGCGGTTCTTGGGGCCGTCTTTCATGAAGCCGCTGCTGGCGTCGATCATGAAGATGCCCTTACGGGCTTGGGCATCTTGCTTGTCGATCAGGATGATGCAGGCCGGGATGCCGGTGCCGAAGAACAGATTGGCTGGCAGGCCAATGATGCCTTTGATATAGCCCTTGCGCACCAGGGCGCGGCGGATGTCGGCCTCGGCATTGCCACGGAACAGCACGCCGTGCGGCAGGATGCACGCCCCCTTGCCGGTACTCTTGAGCGAGCGCACGATGTGCAACAGGTAGGCGTAGTCACCCTGCTTGGTTGGCGGTGCGCCGAAGGCGTCGAAACGGTCGAAGCCATCGTTCAAAGGGTCCAGGCCCGTGCTCCAGCGCTTGTCTGAGAACGGGGGGTTGGCCACGACGTAATCGAAGGACTTGAGCGCCTGGCCATCGAGGAACTTGGGGTCGGCCAGGGTGTTGCCCTGGTGGATCAGTGCCTCGGGGCTGTTGTGCAAGATCATGTTCATGCGGGCCAGGCCGCTGGTGGCTGCGTCCTTTTCTTGCCCGTAGATCGTGACCTTGGTGCGCGCTTCATCAGCCACCTTCAGCAGCAGTGAGCCCGAGCCGCAGGTCGGGTCATAAACCGTAGTGGATGAACTGGTCTTCGCATCGCGGATGCCCAGGATCTTGGCCATGATGCGGCTAACTTCGGCCGGCGTGTAGAACTGCCCTTTGCTCTTGCCACTCTCGGTAGCGAAGTGGCGCATCAGGTATTCGTAAGCGTCGCCCAGGATGTCATCGCCATCGGCGCGGTTCTTCGAGAAATCTAGCGCGGGGTTCTCAAAGATGGCGATCAGGTTGGTGAGTCGGTCCACCATCTCTTTGCCAGTGCCCAGCTTGTTGGCATCATTGAAGTCGGGCAAATCAGACAAGCGGTTGGCCGCACCCAATGGGCCAATGATCTTCTTGTTGATCTTGTCGCCGATGTCGCTCTTACCCTTGAGGTTCACCATGTCGGCAAAGCTGGCGCCCGCCGGGATGGTGATGGGGGTGAAGGGCTGGCCCGCGTATTTGTCGCTGACGTACTTGATGAAGAGCAGGACGAGAACGTAGTCCTTGTACTGACTGGCATCCATGCCGCCGCGCAGCTCGTCGCAACTGGACCAGAGGGACGAATAGAGTTCTGACTTCTTGAGGGCCATGCCCGGGTTCCTGACTGAAAGCGGCAATCTCTGGCGCTTGGATACGCGCCATACGGTAAAAGGCGAATTATCAGGGTGGCACTGGGTTCGACTCGGCAATACAGTCGCTTCTCAGCGAGATCGGACACTGCTGAATGAGAAGCACCCCGTAGCTTGGCTACCTCAGTTCGTGTGCCGAACGGTAGGAGGTGAGCGGTTTTCTCATTGCAATGCAATCGCTGCAATCGCGACGACATCATGGGATTCGAATTCAGACGTTCGGGATGTCAGTTAGCGGACGCTTGCCGTCTCAAGCCGTCCCATGACATCCGCAGCGGTTGGGGGCGCGTATGGGGGTACAAAATCACCGAATCGCCCGCTAAGCAAGCTGTGGCAACGTGGTTCGTATGTCACCCTCGCCAAGACAAAACCCCAAGTGATTGATTCGCTTGGGGTTTTTTGGTTTTCGGGGTGCTTGTGAGTGGGCTACCCATCATCGATCCCATCAAGCTGGAGGCGATGTCAAG
>Ga0209066_10006523_pt1 | contig 11861 bp, 10 predicted proteins | sample All_14_2_FD_187198 | JGI IMG/M metagenome (GOLD analysis project Ga0209066, IMG submission 187198) | Freshwater microbial communities in response to fracking from Pennsylvania, USA - Allegheny Zone_MetaG_DW_15 (SPAdes) (version 2) ...
CCCCTACCCGCAGCACCTCACCCCGCCAGCGAAGCACCCGCGCCCGCCGAGCCCAACCTGCGGCGCCTGTCCAGCCAGACCATCCAGCAGGTGATCCGGGCCACGGGCGGCAACATGTCCCAAGCCGCGCGTCAACTGGGCATCAGCCGCAACACCCTGTACCGCCGCATCAAGCAGGACGCAGCCTGAGGCATTCGGGCGTCAGCCGCTCGGTAGATCAAGAATCTGCACAAGATTTGGCCCTGGCCGCGTCCACAGGCCAGCGCATTGGGTAGCATCACGCCCATGACGAACGCCGACCCTCTCGAACTCGCCAAATTCAGCGACCTGGCCCACAAGTGGTGGGACCCCGACAGCGAATTCCGCCCCCTGCACCAGATCAATCCCCTGCGCCTGGACTGGATCGACCAGTTCGCCGCCATCAAGGGCAAGAACGTGGTCGACGTGGGCTGCGGTGGCGGCATCCTGGCCGAGTCCATGGCCCGCCGTGGCGCCAAGGTCCTGGGCGTGGACCTGGCCGACAAGCCGCTCAAGGTCGCGCAGTTGCACGCGATGGAGTCCGGCGTGGCCAACCTCGACTACCGCAGCATCGCCGCCGAAGCGCTCGCGGCCGAGCAGCCCGGACACTTCGACGTCGTCACCTGCATGGAAATGCTCGAACACGTGCCCGACCCGGCCTCGATCGTGCGCGCCTGCGTCGACATGGCCAAACCCGGCGGCTGGATCTTCTTCTCGACCATCAACCGCAACCCCAAGGCCTACCTGTTCGCCATCGTGGGCGCCGAGTACCTGCTCAAGCTGCTGCCCAAAGGCACGCACGAGTTCGCGCGCTTCATCAAGCCTGCCGAGCTGGCCAGATGGGTCCGCGAAGCGCACTTCGACACCGTGCAGTACAAGGGTCTCGAATACAACCCGATCACCCGGCAGTACTGGCTCTCTGGCGATACCAGCGTGAACTACATGGTGGCCTGCCGCAAGCCCCTCGCACCGTGAGCCACGCCGACCGCACACCCGGCCAGCCCCTGCCCTGGCCAAAGCCCCCGCAAGCCGTGCTGTTCGACCTGGACGGCACCCTGGCCGATACCGCCGGCGACCTGGCCGGCGCGCTCAACCAGTTGCGCATCGACAAAGGACTGGCGCCGCTGCCCTTGGACATGCTGCGCCCCTATGCCTCGTCCGGTGCACGCGGCCTGATAGGCGTGGGCCTGGACATCCACCCGGGGCACGCCGAATACGAGTCCTTGCGCGAGGGCTTTCTGGCTGCCTACACCCGCTGCCTGTCCGACACCACCGTGCTGTTCGAAGGCATGGACGAGGTCTTGCGCCAACTGGAAGCACGTGGCGTGACCTGGGGGGTGGTCACCAACAAACCGCATCGCTTCACCGTGCCCGTCATGGAAGGCCTGGGCCTGATGACACGCGCAGCCGTGGTCATCAGCGGCGACAGCACCGCCCACGCCAAGCCACACCCCTTGCCGCTGATCACCGCGTGCGAGCACATTGGCAAAGCACCGAGTACGGTGCTGTACGTGGGTGACGACTTGCGCGACATCCAGGCAGCCCAAGCCGCGGGCATGCCCAGCGCCGCCGCACAATGGGGTTATATCGGCCACAACGGCGACATCGCCGACTGGCGTGCCGATGTCATCACCCCGCAGCCGCTGGACCTCTTGCGCCTGGTGGGCCTCTGAGGCCATCCAGTAACAAGGCTCCCGGGCAGAAAAAAAGCCACCGCATTTTTCGGTGGCTTTTTCAGTTCAAGCGAGGCCCACAGGCCCCGCAAGCGCATCAGGCCGAACGCCCGTAGTTGTCCTGGAAGCGGACAATGTCGTCTTCACCCAGGTAGCTGCCTGATTGCACCTCGATGATTTCCAGCGGGATGGTGCCCGGGTTCACCAGGCGGTGCACCGTGCCCAGCGGGATGTAGGTGGACTGGTTCTCGGAGAGCATCAGCACCTTGTCGCCATTGGTGACTTCGGCCGTGCCGCTCACCACGATCCAATGCTCGGCGCGGTGGTGGTGCATCTGCAGGCTGAGCGAGGCCTTGGGCTTGACCATGATGCGCTTGACCTGGAAGCGCGGGCCCGAATCGATCGAGTCATACCAGCCCCAGGGGCGGTGCACACGGCGGTGGATGGTGCCTTCGGTGCGACCCAGGCCCTGCAGCGTGGACACGATCTTTTTCACGTCCTGGCTGCTGTTGCGATCGGCCACCAGCACGGCGTCGGGTGTCTCGACGACCACGACGTTGTCCAGGCCCACCGCTGCCACCAGGCGGCTGGTCGAATGCACCAGCGTGTTCGAGCTGCTCTGGAACAAGGCATCGCCTTGAGCAGCATTGCCCTTGGCGTCGTGTTCGCTCACCTGCCACACGGCATCCCATGCGCCCAGGTCTGACCAACCCGCGTCCAGTGGCACCATGCGCGCCACAAAGCCGCTCTCGGGCTTGGCAGGCACCTGCTCCAGCACGGCGTAGTCAACGGATTCAGATGGCACCAGCGCGAACTCGGCCTTGCCGGGGCGCACGAACTGGGCGTCCGTCGTGCGGACGGCAAACGATTCGCTGGTGGCGTTGGCGATGTCCGGGCGGAAATGCGCCAGCGCGGCCAGCCAGCGCGAGGCCTTCATCACGAACATGCCGCCATTCCAGAAGTAGCAGCCATCGGCCACATAGCCCTTGGCCGTTTCCAGATCGGGCTTCTCGACGAATGCCGACACGCTGCGCACACCATCCGCATCGGCTGCGCCAGTACGGATATAACCAAAACCGGTTTCAGGGCGATCTGGCGTGATGCCCAGGATCACGATGTCGCCGTTGGCGGCCGCGCGCACCGCTTTTTGCAAGGCAGCGGTGAACGCCGGCTCGCTGGTCACGGTCTGATCGGCCGGCGTCACCACCAGGATCGGGTCCTGCCCGTCAGCAGTAGCTTGCAACGCAGCCAGGGTCACCGCTGGGGCGGTGTTGCGGCCGGAGGGCTCCAGCAGCAGGGAGGAAGGCTCGCCCTTCAGCTCGCGCAATTGGTCCAGCACCAGAAAGCGGTGCTCTTCATTGCCCACCACACAAGGCTTGGCCACCTCGATGTCCTCGGCACCCAAGGCCTGCAGCCGCAAATGGGCTTGCTGAAACAGGCTTTGATTGCCTTGCAGCACCAGAAACTGCTTGGGGTACAGGGCACGCGAAAGCGGCCACAGGCGGGTGCCGGAGCCACCAGCCATGATCACGGGGAGCAGGGTATGTTTCATGTCTCAAACCATAGCAAACTTCGAGCCCAAACCAGGGTATGCCCCCGGCATCAGCCCTCAAAACCATTCGGATTGGTGGACTGCCAGCGCCAGGAGTCCACACACATCTGATCCAGGCCCCGCACAGCTTTCCAGCTCATCGTGTCATGGGCATGACGCGGGTCGGCATAGCAGGCGGCCACATCGCCGGGGCGGCGTGGCGCGAACACCACCGGGATCTCCCGGCCGCAGGCCTGGCCGTAGGCGCGGGCCAGGTCCAGCACGCTGTAGCCCTGCCCCGTGCCCAGATTGACCGTCAGCGACTGCTGCTTGTCAAACAGGTAGTTCAGCGCGGCCACATGGCCGTCAGCCAGATCGCACACGTGGATGTAGTCACGCACGCCTGTGCCGTCCGGCGTGTCGTAGTCGTTGCCAAACACATTGAGGTGTTCGCGCTTGCCCACCGCCACCTGCGCCACATAGGGCATGAGGTTGTTGGGCACGCCGCGTGGGTCTTCGCCGATCAGCCCACTTGCATGGGCACCAACCGGGTTGAAGTAACGCAGGTAGGCCAGATGCCACCGGGCGTCACAGCGACCAAGTTCGCGCAGGATTTCTTCGCCCAGCAACTTGGTCTGACCATAGGGGTTGGTGGCGCGCAGGGGCGCGCTTTCGGTGATAGGCAACTCATCGGGGTTGCCATAGACCGTGGCAGATGAGCTGAACACCAGGTTGAACACGCCATGGCGCTTCATGGCCTGGCACACAGCCATCAGGCCGCCCAGGTTGTTCTCGAAATAGTCCAGTGGCTTCTCGACCGACTCGCCAACAGCCTTCAGTGCGGCAAAGTGCACCACCGCCTTGACGCCGCCAAACCGGCTGGATGCCAGATCGAAACACTGGTCCAGCACGGACTGGTCCCGGATATCGCCCTGCACAAACACGGGTTCGCGCCCACCTATCGTGTGCAAGCGGTCCAGAACCCTGATCGAACTGTTGACCAGGCTGTCCACGCCAACCACATCAAACCCGGCCTCTTGCAAGGCCAACCAGGTGTGCGAGCCGATATACCCCGTCGCGCCAGTCAGCAAAATACACGCCACAGCGGCTCCCGTTCATCAATCCAGCGTGAAGCTGGCGTTGCAATCGACGGAGCGGCCATCGTAATTGGGGCGATTCAGGTCCTTGGTCTGGCTGTACCTTTGCACGCCGCAACCCAGGTTGAAAGCACGCGTGACCGCGTAGTTCGAGTTCAACGAAGTCGTATGGCGGATGCTGTTGTACTGGCCACCGGAGACGGCCGAGTTGGAGCCCACCGTGGTGCTGCTATTGACGTCCTGCTCATACCTGGAGATGTTGTGGCTGACGCCAAACGACAGCTTGGCCGTGGCACGCAGGTTGGCAGACAAGCGCAGCGCAGTCGTGACGGTGTCGCTGGCGTAGTCCGACGAACCCACCACATTCTGCCGGGTGTCCACCAGCGTGCTCTTTTGTCTGTCCGCGCCGGTTGTGCGGCTCAAGCCCAGGCCGTAGGTAATCAGCCCACGCGGGGTGTAGGTCCAGTTCAAGGAGCCAGTCCAGCCGCTGACCGCCACCGCACCATTTGAATAAGTGGTGTTGCGACGCGTCAATACCGCCTCAAGGCTGCTCAGACCCGACACCTGCCAGTCGGTTGACAAGTCCACGTTCCGGTCGGTGGTCGTGAGGTCGCTGCGGTTGTTAGGATAGTTGGTTTTGACCACCCGCCCGCCCAAGCTGAAATTGAGCAAGTCGGTGCTGTAGTAAACCGCTTTCAGGCCCGTGCTGTTCTGGTTGGCATTCTGCAGTTTGTAAGCATCTTCAGAATAGCTTTGCTTGTTGGTATCGAAAGTGCCCACGACCGCCCACAATCCACCGTTGCCGTATTGAATGGCCAGATTGCCGTCACGGTAGGTCTTGATGTTGCGCACCACGCGGTTGTCCACGCGGTTGTCCTGAATGGGGACCAGGTTCTCAGAGTATGTACCGCCCGTGCTGACCACCCAGTTTGATGCAATCCCCGTTGTGAATGAGCCGTCCAGATCTTTGGAATCGTTGTTGAGGCGGTCACCAAAATTGGCGTAGCGCGAGGCCGCGAGCTTGGCGGCCGCCCGATAGGTCTGACGGCCATAGCTCTTGTCCAGGCCAGCCCTCACCGACGTGGTGTTGACCGTCTCGGCTTGCTTTTCCTCGTTGCGCGAGAAATTGTTGTCACGCGTGATCGAGTGCGCCAGGCTCAGCCACAGCGGCGTCTCGTCTTCACCAGCGTGAGCCAGCCCGGCACTCAGGGCGCTCAGGCTGGCCAGCGTCGCCAGGGCAACAGGACGCAAGGACATGGTCGATTTCTTCACGTGCACCTCAGCTTTATCAGTATGCATTTCTGTCAAAAATCATCAGCCGTACGGTGCGGATGATGATCTGCAAATCCAGGCCCAGAGACCAGTTGCGCAGGTATTCCAGGTCGAATTCCACCCGGGCCTGCATCTTGTCGATGGTTTCGGTCTCGCCGCGCAAGCCGTTGACCTGAGCCCACCCGGTGATACCAGGGCGCACCTTGTGGCGCACCATGTAGGCCTTGATCAGGCGCCGGTACTCTTCGTTGTGGGCCACGGCATGTGGACGCGGGCCGACGATGCTCATGCGCCCTTGCAGCACATTGATGAACTGGGGCAACTCGTCCAGCGAGGTCTTGCGAATGAACGCGCCAAAAGGCGTGATGCGCGAGTCGCCCTTGGTGGCCTGCTTGACCACCTGCCCGTTGTCCTGCGTGCGCATGGACCGGAACTTGTACACGATGATCTCTTCGCCATCCAGGCCGTTGCGGCGCTGCTTGAAGATCACGGGCCCCGGTGAGCTCATCTTCACCCCGATCGCCAGGGCCAACAGGATGGGCGAAATCAACACCAGGATGATGCCGCCCAGGATGATGTCGGACACCCGCTTCACCAGCTCGTTGGTGCCAGTAAAGGGGGTTTCACAGATACCCACCACCGGCACGCCATTCATGTCCTGCAGGCGGCCCTGGATGATGCTGATACCAAAGACATCTGGCACAAAGTACAAGGAAGCCGTCGTGCCTTGAACCGCCTCCAGCAGCTCAACGATACGAGGCTGAGAGCCCAGCGGCAGGGTGATGTACACCTCATGCACACCGTGTGCGTACACGTAATTGGCGACGTCGCGCAGGCCGCCCAATCGCATGCTCACGGCTTCAGGCAATACGCGGCTGTCGGTGCGGTCATCGAAGTAGCCGATGAACTCGGTGCTTTGATCAGGGTTGCTTTGCAATGCACGGGCCACTTTGCCACCCAGCGGCCCTGCACCCACCACGATGGCACGACGCCTTGAGTTGGGCTGCGACACGCGGTGCTTGATGATGGCCTTGCCAATCAGCACGGCAATCCACTGGACCACGGGCGTCAGCACTGCCCAGACCAGCATCACGCTGAAATCAAAGAACTGCAGGCTGTTGGTCGCGTAACCACACAGCCACAGGATCGCCAGCATCGACACCCACGAACTGACGATGTCAATCAGGGCCGCCAGGCGTGAATCCGTGAACCGGTTTCGCCCTGGAAATGTCAAGGCAAAAACCAGCAGGCACAAGGCCATGGAGGCCCGCATCACCGGCTCGTTGAAATAAGCCAAAGCGCCCAGTAAAGAAGCTACCGTGATCGCAGGCTCGAGAAAAGCCGCCACGAAAGATGTCACCGATTGCGGTGCATTGAAAAACGTGCGGTTGTAGTTTCGATTATTGAACATGTACGCCAGGGGCTCACCCCAAACCCCGGAAAACGCCCAACCCATCCCGATACTGCAAGGGCACGAACAATGCGCGAACAACAAAACCGTAACGGCTAAAACAGCCTTTACTAAAGGCCTGTCAAACATTGTGAACCAAAAAGCCTCATTTCTGGGGTCAGATTCGCCTCACGGCACCACGGGTCCCGGGGGGGTGTCGGTGCGCACCTACAATCCGCACATGGCATCACACCCGCTTTCCTGGATTGGTCAACTCGCCCTGCCGAGGCTGACACTGCTGCTCAACCATGTCGTTTCGAGCGAACCCGTGGCCGCCGCCAAATTGCAGGCACACCGCGGCCGAACCATTGATATCCGCTGGGTATCGTCCTTTTCTCCCCCTTTGCCCGCCTTCCTGAGCAAGGCACTGCCTGCTGGCAACTGGGCACCGGCCCCGCTGCGCTTGCGCATCACACCAGCCGGCCTGTTCGAGATGGCCGAGCCCGACAGCACTGGCCAATTGGATACGATCGTCACACCTGCTAACGGCTTGACGATCACGGTTCACCTGACCGATCCCTTGACGATGGCCAGGCAAGCCCTCAAGGGCGAGCGCCCGGAGGTCAACATCGACGGCGACGCAGCCTTGGCCGAAGTGGCCTCCTGGCTGATGAAAAATCTGCGCTGGGACATCCAGGACGACCTCGCACGCTGGCTGGGCCACACACCTGCCGAACTGCTGCGTACAGTCGGTGAGAGCATCCGGCACAGCCTGCAGCGCTGGCGCCCGCAGGGCGGCGATTCGTCTCGCGGTAGTGGCCAGCGCTGAGCCGAGCACACACCCCGATGCGCGCCCTGCTTCGCCCCGTTTTCATCAGCCTGATTGCCCTGCGATACGGTCTGGACGGCTTGGTGCTGGACAGCTTTCGCAGCCCAGGCTGGAGCCTGCTGGCGCGTGTGCTGTCCTTCGGCCGCCGCCTGGACGCGCCACGCGGTCAGCGCCTGCGTGAGGCACTGGAGCGCCTGGGGCCCATTTTCGTCAAATTCGGACAGATGCTGTCGACTCGGCGTGACCTGATTCCGCCGGATGTCGCCGACGAGTTGGCCCGCCTGCAAGACCGCGTACCACCCTTCCCCAGCCACGAGTCGATCAAACTGGTCGAAAAGGCCCTGGGCCGCCCCATCTCGGCGATTTTCAAGCAATTCGACACCGACCCGATCGCCAGCGCATCGGTGGCCCAGGTGCACTTTGCCGTGCTGCATGATGGCCGAGAGGTCGCTGTCAAGGTGCTGCGCCCTGGCATGCTGGCCGTCATTGACGACGATCTGGCGCTGATGCGCACCCTGGCCCGCTGGGTGGACCGACTGTGGGCGGATGGTCGGCGACTCAAGCCCCGCGAGGTGGTGGCCGAGTTCGACAAGTACCTGCACGACGAACTGGACCTGGTGCGAGAAGCCGCCAACGCGGCCCAGTTGCGCCGCAACATGCAGGGCCTGGACCTCGTCCTGGTGCCCGAGATGATCTGGGACTACTGCACGCCCACCGTGATGGTGATGGAGCGCATGAAGGGCGTGCCGATCAGCCACATGCAGCGCCTGCGTGAGGCTGGCGTCGACATCAAGAAGCTGGCGCGCGACGGGGTCACGATTTTTTTCACCCAGGTTTTTCGGGACGGGTTCTTCCATGCCGACATGCACCCGGGCAACATCCAGGTCAGCCTGGACCCGGTGACCTTCGGTCGCTATATCGCGCTGGACTTTGGCATCATCGGCACGCTGACCAACGTCGACAAAGACTACCTGGCGCAGAACTTCGTCGCTTTCTTTCACCGCGACTACAAGCGGGTGGCCGAACTGCACATCGAAAGCGGCTGGGTGCCGGCCAGTACGCGTGTCGATGAGCTCGAAGGGGCCGTGCGCACGGTGTGCGAGCCCTTCTTTGATCGCCCCATCAAAGAGATTTCGCTGGGCCAGGTCCTGCTCAGGCTGTTCCAGATCTCGCGCCGATTCAATGTCGAGATCCAGCCCCAACTGGTGCTGCTGCAAAAGACGCTGCTGAACGTCGAAGGCCTGGGCCGCGAACTCGACCCCGACCTGGATTTGTGGAGCTCGGCCAAGCCCTTCCTGGAGCGCTGGATGCACGAGCAGGTGGGCCTGCGCGGCCTGCTCCAGCGCCTCAAGCGCGAGGCGCCGCGTTACGCCAAGCTGCTGCCCGAGTTGCCTCGCCTGATTCACGACAACTTGCAGCGCGGCGACGCCGGCCTGCGCAACGACCTCCAGGCCATCTTGCTGGAACAACGCCGCACCAACCGCGCGTTGTCTGCCTTGTTGTGGATCGGCGTGGGCTTTGTGATGGGCTTGCTGGCTGCCCAGATCGTCGCGCGCCTGCACGGCCTGGGCTTGTTCTGACCCCCTCGCCTGAGGGGGGTTCAGGGCGGACTGCAGCGCATGCCTGCCCACGTCGCGCGCAGGCACTAAACTGCGCCCCCGAACGGTCGACGAAAGCGTCGACACCTTGCCGCATCTTGAGGGTTTAGGCCGACATGAACACCACCTTGCTAGCGTTTGTGATCCTGTATCTCGTCGGCACGATGGGGATCGGCGTCTACGCGGGCACGCGCATCAAGAGCACCGCTGACTTCGCCATCGCGGGCCGCAGCCTGCCGCTGGCCATGGTGATCACGACCACCTTCGCCACCTGGTTCGGCGCTGAAACCGTGATGGGCATCCCGGCCAAGTTTGTCGAGGGCGGCCTGAACGCGGTCGTGGAGGACCCGTTTGGCGCGTCGATGTGCCTGGTGCTGGTGGGTGCCTTCTTCGCGTCCCGGCTCTACAAGATGAGCCTGCTGACCATCGGCGATTTTTACCGCCACCGATTCGGCGAGGGCGTCGAGATCTTCTGCTCCATCGCGATCATCCTGAGCTACCTGGGCTGGGTTGCCGCCCAGATCACGGCACTGGGCCTGGTGTTCTCGGTGCTCTCGGGTGGCGCCATTGCACCGGCGGTCGGCATGGCCATCGGGACCGCGCTGGTTCTGGTCTACGTGCTGATCGGCGGCATGCTGGCCGTGGCCTGGACCGACTTCATCCAGATGATCGTGCTGGTCGTGGGCCTGTCGCTCATCGCTGTGCTGGCGTCCGAGCAGGCCGGTGGCGCCGACAAGGTGCTGGACCTGGCGGTGGCCAACGACTGGTTCAAGATCCTGCCCGAGCACACGGCGCAAGGCTGGATCGCGTTCATCGCCGCGGCGCTCACCATGATGCTGGGCTCGATCCCGCAGCAGGACGTTTTCCAGCGCGTGATGTCAGCCAAGGACAGTGATACCGCCAAACGTGGCGCCATCATCGGCGGCGTGAGCTATCTGGCCTTTGCCTTTGTGCCCATGTTCATCGTGGCCTCGTCCCTGATCATCATGCCCGTCGAAACCAAGGAATTACTGGCAAGCGATCCGCAAAAGGTCCTGCCCACACTGATCCTGAGCAAGATGCCGCTGATCGCGCAGATCTTCTTTTTTGGCGCCCTGGTGTCGGCCATCAAATCGACCTCGTCCGCCACGCTGCTGGCACCATCGACCAGTTTTGTTGAAAACATCCTCAAAAACATCAAACCCGGCATGAATGACCGCCAGGTGCTGCTGGCCATGCGGATCACCTTGCTGGTCTTCACGGCGCTGGTGCTGTGCTACGCCATCGTGATGCAAGGCACGGCCATCTATGACCTGGTGTCAGCGGCCTACCAGATCCCGCTGGTGGGCGCCTTCGTGCCGCTGACCTTCGGGCTGTACTGGCGCCGTGCCACAACGCAAGGCGCCATCTTGTCGATCACCCTGGGCATTGGCACGCTGGTGCTGTTCACATTCCATGGCCCTCTTGGCGAGGCTTTCCCCGGGCAACTGGCCGGTTTGCTGATGGCGCTGGCCGGCATGCTGGTGGGTTCGTTGATGCCTCAGCTGGTGGCCGACCACCGCGCCCGCCAGGCACACATGGCCTGATCTAACCTCCTGGGCCGCCCCGCAACCCGGGGGCTGGGCCAAAGCCAGATCTTGAAACCCTTTTCTGACGCCCCAACTAGAATGGCGTCTTCACGGGATAACCCGAGGTTCACGATGCCCATTTATGCCTACCGCTGCGAGTCATGCGGTCATGCCAAAGACGTTTTGCAGAAGATGTCAGACCCGCTGCTGACCACCTGTCCCTCATGCGGCGCCGAGTCGTTCAAGAAGCAGGTGACCGCTGCCGGCTTTCAGCTCAAGGGTTCAGGCTGGTACGTCACGGACTTTCGTGGCGGGTCTGGTGCCGCTGCGCCAGCGGCAGCCGCCAGCGCGGGTGCGGCCACCCCGGCTGCTGCCACCGATGCAGCGCCTGCCAGCACCACCCCATCGTCTGGCGCCGACACGGGCTCCTCGTCTGGCGGGGACACGGCTGCGGGCGGCTGCAGCACGTCTTGCGCCTGCCACTGAAGCCCGTCAAGATCGCCATCTGCATGCGCAGGTATCTGCCTGCGCTGTCCTTGCTGTGCCGCTGGCGCAGCCCCCCCGGCACCCTGCCGACCACTTGTTGAGTCCTTGTGAAGAAATACATTCTGACCGGTTTGCTTGTCTGGCTGCCCCTGACCATCACCATCTGGGTGCTGATGAGCGTCATTGGCACCCTGGATGGGGTCTTCGCCTGGCTGGTCGTGGCCGCGCAAACGGTGCTACCAGAGAGCCTGCGCCCCTTCCTGCAACAATTGCGAGACATCCCCGGCCTGAGCGTCATCATCGTGGCAACAGCCCTGTGGCTGACCGGTGTGGCCGTGACCAACATTGCCGGCCAGTGGCTGGTCAACCAGTCCAACAAGCTGTTTTCGAACATCCCCATCGTCAAGAGCATCTACAGCT
>Ga0209066_10006524_pt1 | contig 11861 bp, 11 predicted proteins | sample All_14_2_FD_187198 | JGI IMG/M metagenome (GOLD analysis project Ga0209066, IMG submission 187198) | Freshwater microbial communities in response to fracking from Pennsylvania, USA - Allegheny Zone_MetaG_DW_15 (SPAdes) (version 2) ...
GCCCCGCCTGAAGCGGGGCATGACGGACAAAAGTTGAATGTCATCCCGGCACTTGTTGCCGGGATCCATGAGCTTCAGAGAAAATTACGAATGCTTGCCGGATCCCGGGAATAAATCCCGGGGTGACGCGCCGGGATGGTCTTATCGCTCCCAGCGTTTTGCAGCTTCGTCGTCGCTCGCGCGGGCATCGACCCATTTGGCGGATGCGCCGTCGCCTTCGCGTTTCCAGAAGGGCGCGCGGGTTTTAAGATAATCCATCAGGAACGCTGCCGCCTTGAAGGCGTCGCCGCGATGCGCTGAGGCGGTGAGGACGAGCACGATATTGTCGCCCGGCGCGAGCTTGCCGATGCGATGGATGATGAGGCTCGCTTGCAGGTTCCAGCGCGCATGTGCCTCCGCCTCGATGCGGGTGAGTTCCTTTTCCGTCATGCCGGGATAATGCTCAAGTTCGAGCGTTGAAACCTTATCGCCCGCATTCAGATCGCGCACCAGACCGGTGAAGGTGACGATGGCGCCAATGTCGGTGCGTCCCGCCGTCAGGCTCTCGATTTCAGACGAGATGTCGAAGTCCTCGTGCTGAATGCGGATCATGTCAGCCCCCGGTGACGGGCGGGAAGAAGGCGATTTCATAAGCGCCCGTGATCGGCGCATCGAAGCTCACATGTTCCTGATCGATGGCGGCGCGCAGAAAATCGAGCGAGGCAAAAGCCTCGGCATAAGTCTCGTTCCGCTCGCGCATCCAGGCGACAAGTCCGCGCAGATCGCTGATGCCGGCCGGGATTGTCACATCCTCCTCGCCAAGGCCGATGCGATCCCTGAGCGAGCCGAAATAGAGGATCTTCATTTGCCTTGTCCGTCGGCGGCGGTGAGATGGCCAATGCCGGCACGGAAATAGTCATAACCCGTATAGAGCGTCAGAATGGCGGCGGCCCAGAGCAGCGCCAGACCGATTTCCGAGGTGCCAGGCAGATATTTGTCGGCAGCAGGCCCTGCCAGCATGAAGGAAAGGGCGACCATCTGGATCGCGGTTTTCCATTTGGCAAGCTGCGTCACCGGCACGCTGACGCGCAGTTCGGCCAGAAATTCGCGCAGACCGGAGACCAGGATTTCGCGGCAGAGAATGATGAGCGCGGCCCAGAGCGAAAAGCCATAGATTTCGCCTTCCTTGGTCAGCACCAGCAGCACGGCAGCGACGAGCAGCTTGTCGGCAATGGGGTCGAGCATTCGGCCAAGTGTTGATTGCTGTTCCCAGGCGCGCGCGAGATAGCCGTCAAAGAAGTCCGTGACAGCGGCAAGAACGAAGATGAACAGCGCCGTCCAGTGGCCGAGATCGCCGCGCAGATAAAAAGCGGCAACAATCGCGGGCACCATGGCCATGCGGAAATAGGTCAGAAGATTGGGCAGGCTGGTGGCCATGATTTGTACCGGTCTGATAGGTGCTGATGGCACCATATCACCCTAAAGGGATTTGTTGAGGGGGGCAGGTGTGCTTTCTGCGGTCCCGTGAAAATGATCGTAAATGAGTTGCGCCACCTTCTCGCTGATGCCCTCCACGGCCATCAGATCGCTGACACCGGCCCGGGCGACGGATCGGGCCGAGCCGAAATGTTTCAAAAGGGCGCGTTTGCGGCTGGGGCCAATGCCCGCAATCTCGTCAAGCGGATTGGCGGTGATTGCCTTGGAGCGGCGGACCCTGTGGCTGCCAATGGCATAGCGATGGGCCTCGTCGCGCAGGCGCTGGAGATAATAAAGCACCGGGTTTTTCGGTTCGAGCATGAAGGGCGCCCGGCCTTCCATGAAGAAGCGTTCGCGGCCTGCGTCGCGTTCCGGCCCCTTGGCAACGCCGACAATCAGAACACTGTCGATGCCGAGCTCGTTCAGCACCTCGCGCGCCACATTGTACTGGCCCTGACCACCGTCAATCAGGATGATGTCTGGCCAGGCAGCCTCGCGCGCCACTTCCGATGTTTCCTCGCCGTCTTCCTTCAGCAGGCGCGCAAAGCGGCGCGTCAACACTTCGCGCATCATGGCGATGTCGTTGTTGTTATGCGTTTCGGGATTGGTGTCGCCCGCCATGCCTGCCGTCTTGATGTTGAACTTGCGATATTGCGACTTCATGAAGCCTTCGGGTCCGGCCACGATCATGCCGCCCACGGGTTTTGATCCCTGAATATGGCTGTTGTCATAGACCTCGATGCGCTCAGGCGTGGCATCAAGGCCGAATATTTCCGCGACACCTTCGAGCAGTTTGCGCTGGCTTGACGATTCCGCCAGCCGTCTGCCCAGGGCTTCACGCGCATTGGTCAGGGCATGGGCGACAAGCTCTTTCTTTTCGCCACGCTGCGGCACACCGATTGCCACGCGCCGCGCGGCGCGAATGCTCAGCGCCTGCGCCAGCAGGGCCTTGCCCGGCACTTCATGGCTCAGTACAACGAGGCGGGGCGGGAAACGGTCTTCATAGAATTGCGCCAGAAAGGCATCGAGCACTTCGCCGATTTCCATGTCCTTGTCATGACGCGGGAAGTAGGCGCGATTGCCCCAGTTCTGTCCGGCGCGGAAAAAGAACACCTGAATGCAAGTCTGGCCGCCTTCCTGAAAGGCAGCAAAAAGATCGGCTTCCTGTACGGTGCGCGGATTGATGCCTTGATGCTGCTGGATTTGCGTCAGCGCGCGAATGCGGTCGCGATAGATGGCGGCGCGTTCATAGTCGAGGGCGGCGGCGGCGGCATCCATGGCGTCCGCGAGCGCGCGTTGCGTCTTGCGGCTTTTGCCACGCAGGAAATCACGCGCTTCCGCCACCAGTTCGGCATAGCCCTCTTTGGAAATGACACCGGTGCAAGGCGCCGAGCAGCGCTTGATCTGGAAAAGCAGGCAAGGCCGCGTGCGGCTTTCAAAAACGCTGTCGCTGCAGGAGCGCAGGAGAAACGCCTTCTGCAAGGCATTGAGCGTCGTGTTGACGGCACCTGCACCGGCAAAGGGTCCGAAATAATCGCCCTTCTGCGAGCGATTGCCGCGATGCTTGAGCACTTGCGGAAAGTCGTGATCGCCGGTCAGCAGGATATGCGGAAAACTTTTGTCGTCGCGCATCAGCACGTTGTAGCGCGGTTTCAGGCGCTTGATCAGATTGGCTTCGAGCAGCAGCGCGTCGGTTTCGGTCGCGGTGGTGATGAATTCCATCGAGGCGGTTGCCGCGATCATCCGGGCAATGCGATTGGTATGGCCAAGCAGCTTGGTGTAATTGGCGACGCGCTTTTTCAGGCTGCGGGCCTTGCCGACATAGAGCACATCGCCATTGGCGTCATACATGCGATAGACGCCGGGGCTGTCGGGCAGCAATTTGACGCGTTCGGCAATGACCTCCGGCCCGACCGGGCGAGGGGAAGCGGCTGTTTTTACTGCATTATTTTCCGGATTATCCATGTCACTCTTGGCTGTTGCGCGGGCCCCGAATAAAGGCCCCCGCCCTGAACCTATCAGCCCGGATCGGGTCCCGGGGACTGCGTTTCAACATCGCGATCAGGCTGTGGATAAGTTTGTTGAAACTTCCCTGCGCGCAACCGTCAAGGTCTTGTAACAATTAACTTTTATGACGCCGCCTGAATTTTCGGCAAAAACCAAGTCATTGAATATATTGACTTATTTCGCATGTGTGACAAGGCGTCTTGTGGCGTTAATCATCTTGACATGGAAAACCGGGTCTGGCAGGGGGGCAAAATGCACTGTGTACAAATCTTCCGTACCCGGTGTTTCACGCCTCCAAAGCCTTGATTTCATTAATCGAATTACCTGGCTGTAATCGACCCATGGGAAGGGCTAATTGCGGGGCCTGACGCGCTCGATTTCGACACCCACACTGGCGGCTTGCGGAATCACGGCGAGCTTTTCCACACGCACCAACGCGACGGCCACGCGCTCATCCTCCAGACAGGCGGCGGCAATGCGTTCGGCCAGGGTCTCGACGAGATTCAGGTGTCCTTCCTCGACAATGTCGCGGATGCGATTGACGACGATTTCATAGGACACGACGTTGGCGATCTGGTCGTCGTGATGGGCCTCATTGACGGTGAGATCAACATTCACGCGGATCGGCTGGCTCTGGCCCTGCTCATGCTGATAGATGCCGATATGCGCCTCAAGCAGCAGATCGCGCACGAAAACATGGCGGATGGCGCGGGCGGCATCGGCTATTTTCAGCGGGGTCACATTTTCAGGTGTGTTCTTCATCGTGTTCATGGGACGTGTCATATCCCTTTTGAGGGCGTATCGCTACTCGGGAATGCCGACAATATCAGGTGTTTCCCAGGCAAGATGCTGGCCGCCATCCAGCGCAATCATCTGACCGGTCATGGCAGGGGCGGCGAGGATGAAGCGCAAGGCAGCAGCAATTTCGTCCGGGCTGGTGCCGCGCTCAAGGATCGTGGCTTTGGTCTGGCGGGCAAAATCCTCAGGCGATTGGCGCGCATTGGCAAGCGTCGGGCCTGGACCAATGCCATTGACGCGAATATGCGGCGCCAGCGATACGGCAAGCAGGCGCGTCAGATCCCACAGGCCCATCTTGCTCAGCGTATAGGAAAGGAAGCGCGGTGTCGGTCGCCAGACGCGCTGGTCGATGATGTTGATGATGTTGCCGCTTGCACCTTGGGGCAATTGTACGGCAAAGGCCTGGGAGAGAAAGGCAGGCGCGCGCAGATTGGCATTGATGTGCTCGGCCCATGTGGCAGGCGTCATGGTGTGGGCATTGTCGGCCTCAAAGAGCGAGGCGTTATTGACGAGCAGGGTCAGGGGACCCAGCGCGGCCGTGGCTTCGGCGATCATGTGGGCCGGTGCCGACTCATCGCCCAGATCGGCGCGAATGATGGTCGCGCGCCTCCCCATGGCTTCTATCTCCGCCTTGAGCGAGGCGGCTTCCGCATCGGAATTATTGTGATGAATGGCAATCGCCCAGCCGTCAGCGGCAAGCGAGAGGGCGAGGGTGCGGCCAATGCGGCGCGCAGCGCCTGTGATCAATGCGGTTTTCATAGCAGGCTGCCAGCGCGTTGAAGGAGGGAGATGAGATAGATCGCATAAGCTAGAACGAAAATCGCGCCATTCAACCTGGTAATGCTGCCCCTGGTTGCTATCACCGGCAGGATAGCCAAGGCGGTGAGCAGCATGATCCAGAGATCAACATGCAGAAAGCTCTGTGCCACGGGGATCGGTGCAATCAGTGAAGACATGCCGATGACCATCAGCACGTTGACGATATTGCTGCCAATGACATTGCCGATGGCAATGTCAGACTGCTGTCTCCATGCCGCCATCAGTGAGGTGGAGAGTTCGGGCAGGGAGGTGCCAAGGGCAATGAGGGTGAGACCGATGATATTTTCGGGGACTGACCAGGCACGCGCAATCGACGTGCCGCCTGTGACCACAAGATGCGCGCCAAGGGGGAGACCGGCCAGGCCGACGAGCAACAGCATGGCAATCACCAGCCATGACATGACGGCGGTCGGGACAGGTTCGTCGATCACCCTTTCAAGGGTTGTCTCGGCAAGCCTGCCCGATGCTTCGACAGTCTGGATGAGTTTGCGGGTCTGGGATGCTGGAGATCCGGGTATCCTGTGGGTGCGGGCTGACATGGCTGTCCAGCTGAGAAACAGGACAAACATCACCAGCAAAAGCGCCCCTTCGCCGCGTGCGATCGGTCCGAGGAAACACAAGACAGTCAGCATGAAACTGGACGCGAGCATCACCCATGCATTGGCCGGGAGGTTCAGGCCACTACAGGCAATCGGATAAATCAGGGCGGGCAGGCCAAGAACGAGAAGTATGTTGGATATGTTGCTGCCAATAATATTGCCGAGTGCAAGACCGGGCGCTCCCTGCAAGGTCGCATCGGCGGAAATGAAAAGTTCGGGCAGGGATGTACCGACGGCGACAATGGTGAGGGCAATGATGAGCGGCGCTACGCCAAAACGTGCTGCCATTCCCACGCTTCCTCGCACCAGCAAGTCGCCACACAGCATGAGAAGGCCGAAGCCAAGGATCAGTGTGAGATAGATCATGGCAGGTAGATCACGTAATGCTTTCTGGTGCGGGTGACCACCTCCCAGGTGCCGATAAAGCCTTTGGGGATGACGAAGGCGTCGCCGGTTTTTACCGTGAAGCTCTCGCCGGACTCATGGGTGATGCGGCTTTCACCCGCCAATATGTGGCAGAACTCGTCCTCATCATAAACGATCTGCCAGGCGCCGGGCTCGCTCTCCCAGATGCCGGCATAGAGTTTCTCGTCGCGCGATGTATAGAGGTTCCAGCTCTTGTTGCCGGGCGAGCCGGTGAGGATGCGGTCGGGTTGCGGCGCCCCTGTTTCGGGCACAAGCCCGCTCAGATCGAATCTGACAAAACCCGAAGCCGATTTCCTGTTCATGATGCTCTCCCGTGATGGCTTGCCAGTTTACCCTGTCAGCGGCCTTTTTGCGCCAAAAGCCTGCGGCCATGGCAAGGCTTTTGCTCCTCCAGACCTGAAGACAGGATGATGTCCCGCTGCGGGACGGGGGTTTTGAGGAAGATGCGCCAAAACATTGAAAAACAGGTGGTCGAGCCCGGAGCGCTTGCCCCGATCAGCGACGCTCTCCACCGTGCCGTTTTGAACCAGTCGCCCCCCCGGCTGCGTGTGGCTTCGGCCAGCGGCATCATGATCTATGATAATTTTGTCGGCGCAGAGCCGGTCTGGCGGGCCTTTGAAGCCGGGGCGCAGGGCACGGCCTTTCAAAGCTATGACTGGCTGTCGGTCTGGCATGCCCAAGTCGGCGTCAAGGAAGATATCCAGCCCCTTATCGTCACAGTGACGCGCGGCGGACATGTCGTCATGCTCGCCGCGCTTGGCCTTGAATGGCATATGGGTCTGCGCCGCATTGTCTGGCTTGGCGGGCGCATGGCGGATTACAAGGCGCCGCTTCTCGCGACCGATTTCGCGCAATTCATCGAGCCCGGCCATTTCCCCGCCTTGTGGCGGCAGATCATGCGCGTCTTGCCGCGTCATGACTTTGTTCAGCTTGAGGACCAGCCGCAATTTGTCGGCGCGGCACTCAATCCCTTTGCCGAGCTTGAGACCCAGACAGCCCCCGACAAGGCCTATGTGTTTCATCTGCCAACGAGCTTTGAGGAACTGACGCATCGCTATCGGCCTGAAACGCGGCGCATTGATCGTTCCAAGGCGCGCAAGCTCGCCGAGCGCGGCAAGGTTGCGTTTCGCATCTTGCGGCCCGGCATCGAAGCCGTGCAGAAGCTCGACCAGATTCTCGATCAGAAAGCCGCCCAGCTTCGCGCGCAGGGCATCCATTCGATTTTTGAAGACGATGCCCATCGCGCGGCCTTTCGCAAGCTCGCCATGATGGAGGGCGAGAGGCGCATTCTTGAAATCGCCGAACTCACGCTGGATGGCGCGTTTCTCTCCGGCAGCGTTTCCAATATCCGGCATGGTCACACCACCTTGCTGGTGCATACCTATGTGTCCGGCGCGCATGACCGCCTGTCGCCCGGACGCCAGCATCTGCTTGAGCATATGAAGGCGAGCATCAAGGCGGGTATGCATGCCTATGATCTTTCCGTCGGTCATGCGCCCTACAAGGAAAGTTTCTGCGACGCCCCCATGCAGATGTTCACGCATATCCAGGCGACCAGAAGTCTGGCGCTGCCGCTTGTCGGTGCGACGCGGGCGCGTGTCGCGCTCAAGCGGTCGATCAAGGCCAATCCGTCGCTGATGACCCTGTTGCGCCGGATGCGTGAAAAGCTGGCAGGCGCCTGAAATCAGGCCGGGCGCCTGTTCCAGGGCTCCAGCTGACCGGCAATGGCGCGCGCCTGCGGCTTTTCCATCTGCGCGATGGCGGCGGCCGATATTTCCTCATGCGTCAGCCAGCGCGATGCGCCCGCCTCGATTTTGAAGCCGAGGACAAGCTGCGCATAGGTGATGCCGGGTTGCAGGTTGAGCGCCTGGGCGCGGCGTTCGGCAATCGGCGCTTCGCCATCCGGGCGTGTGCGGAGCGCGCGACTGCCAAAAACTTCAATGAGCTGGCCCTCAGGCGCGACCATGCCGTCAAGCGCGGCGCGCAGGATGTCGGCAGGCGGTCTGATCCAGCTCAACACCAGATCATAGGGCGCGTGACGCGCCACGGCATCGAGAAAGGGCGCCGGTTCGTCATAGCTCAGCGCAAGACGCGTCAGCTTGAAGTCGAGGAGATCATTGTGAAAGCTGAAATCCTGCGCCGCACGCGAAACGAGTACGGCCTTTTTGGCGCGCGCCACGGCATGGGCGGCTGCGGCCTTCAACATGCCGGTCACGCCGATGAGGAGGATCTTGGTCATGCCCCATCACGCCATGGGACAGGGCAAAAGGTCAACCTTGCTTCACCTCCCCCGCAAGGGGGGAGGGCTCAGGGCGTCATTCTTTCAATCGGGGATGCCCCGCCTGAAGCGGGGCATGCCGCAAGCCTATCGCTTCTTGCCGCGGGTCTTGTGGCCGCGCGTGCCGGGCTTGCCTGTCGTTGAGCGGCCCTTGACCGACTTGTAAGCGTCGGCGACGGCGTCCTCGACGGTGGACTGGCGGGCGAAGGGATCGTCCGCAATCGCCAGTTCGGTCTGTTCGAGGCGCTTGATCTCGTCGCGCAGGCGGGCGGCGGTTTCAAACTCGAGATCGCTGGCGGCTTCCTTCATCTGGCGCTCAAGCGCTTCGATATGGGCGCGCAGATTATGCCCGACCAGTGCGCCATCGCCCTCGATCTCGACACGCACATGATCGCGCTCATAGATGCTTTCCATGATGTCGCCGATATTCGAGCGGATCGATTCCGGCGTGATGCCATGGGCTTCGTTATAGGCCTTCTGCTTTTCGCGGCGGCGATTGGTTTCGGCAATGGCGCGTTCCATCGAGCCTGTCATCTTGTCGGCATAAAGGATGACGCGGCCATCGACGTTACGCGCGGCGCGGCCGATGGTCTGCACGAGCGATGTTTCGGAGCGCAGGAAGCCTTCCTTGTCGGCGTCGAGAATGGCGACAAGCGCACATTCGGGAATGTCGAGACCTTCGCGCAAGAGGTTGATGCCGATCAGCACATCAAAAGCGCCAAGCCGCAGGTCGCGGATGATCTCGATGCGTTCGAGCGTATCAATGTCGGAATGCATGTAGCGCACGCGAATGCCTTGCTCATGCATGTATTCGGTCAGGTCCTCGGCCATGCGCTTGGTCAGCGTTGTCACCAGCACGCGCTCGCCCTTGGCAGCGCAGAGCTTGCACTCGGCGATGAGGTCATCGACCTGTGTGCCAACCGGGCGGATGATGGTCGGCGGATCAATCAGACCTGTCGGGCGGATGACCTGCTCGACAAAGACGCCGCCGGTCTGCTGCATTTCCCAGGGGCCGGGTGTTGCCGAGACGAACACCGTCTGCGGTCGCATGGCGTTCCATTCCTCAAAGCGCATGGGCCGGTTATCCACGCAAGCGGGCAGGCGGAAGCCATATTCGGCAAGCGTTGACTTGCGCCGATAGTCGCCGCGGAACATGCCGCCGATCTGCGGGATCGTGACATGGCTTTCATCGGCAAAGACCAGCGCGTTGTCGGGCAGATATTCAAACAGCGTTGGCGGTGGCTCGCCGGGCTTGCGGCCCGTCAGATAGCGCGAATAATTTTCGATGCCAGCGCAACTGCCGGTTGCCTCCATCATTTCAATGTCGAAGGCGGTGCGCTGTTCAAGGCGCTGGGCTTCGAGCAATTTTCCCAGACCCTTCAATTCCTGAAGCCGCACTTGCAGGTCGCGCTTGATTTCTTCGATCGCCTGATTGAGCGTCGGGCGCGGCGTGACGTGATGGCTGTTGGCATAGAGTTTGATCTCGGGGAGCCTGGCGGATTTTTGCCCGGTCAGCGGATCAAACTCGGCAATCTCCTCGACCTCGTCGCCGAACAGCGTCACGCGCCAGGCGCGGTCTTCATAATGCGCCGGGAAGATTTCAATCGTGTCGCCGCGCACGCGAAACGCGCCGCGCATGAAAGCTGCGTCATTGCGCTTGTATTGCAGCGCCACGAGATCAGCGAGCAACTGCTTGCGGTCGAGCCGCTCGCCGACCTTGATCGTGAAGGTCATGGCGGTATAGGTCTCGACCGAGCCGATGCCGTAAATGCAGGAAACCGACGCGACGATGATCACGTCATCGCGTTCGAGCAGGGCGCGTGTCGCGGCGTGGCGCATGCGGTCGATCTGCTCGTTGATCGAGCTTTCCTTCTCGATATAGGTGTCGGTGCGCGGCACATAGGCTTCGGGCTGGTAGTAGTCGTAATAGGAAACGAAATACTCGACCGCGTTTTCCGGGAAAAAGTTCTTGAACTCGCCATAGAGCTGGGCGGCCAGCGTCTTGTTGGGCGCGAGGATGATCGCCGGACGACCGGTGCGGGCGATGACCTGCGCCATCGTATAGGTCTTGCCGGAGCCGGTGACGCCGAGCAGCACCTGATCATTGTCGCCGCGCTCAATGCCTTCGACGAGTTCGCGAATGGCCTCGGGCTGGTCGCCTGCGGGCTGATAGTCAGAGACGAGTTTGAAGCTGATGCCGCCTTCGGATTTTTCCGGGCGGTCGGGGCGGTGCGGCGCGAAAAGCGGCCATGTGGACGGGTCGCCGGTCAGCGCCCCTTGCCATGTGTCGCGGTCGGCCAGCGCGCCAGCCGGAATGAAGTTTGCGCCCGGTGCTTCGGCAAAGCCCTGCTCGCCGCTGCCCTCCGTTGCCGGATAGGAGGCATCGGGATAGGCGGGGCCAAGCGGTTTTTCTGAACCACGTCCGAAGGATTTGAAAGACTTGCGAGCCATGCGCCCAATATGGCGTTTGCCGGGGCTGATTAAAAGTGCCCGGTTCGATTTGCCCCTCGCCAGGGCGGATCAGTTTTTGGGAGCGGGCTGGAAAGCGGGCACCTGGACGATGAGGATGGCGGCGAAGATCAGGCCCGCGCCGATCCAGCCCAGGCTGCCCATGGTTTCGCCCATCAGGATCGCGCCAAAAAGCGCGGCAAAGAGCGCCTCGGAGGACAGGATCACGGCGGCCTCGCTCGCGCCGGTATGGCTCTGGGCGATGACCTGAAAGGTGAAGGCGATGCCGCCGGAAATCGCGCCGACATAGAGGAGTTCGATCCAGGCGGCGCTGATGGCGCTGAACGAGATTGTTTCGAAGGCGAGACCGAAGATCACGCCTGCAACGCCCGTGATGAGAAACTGCATCAGCGCAATCGCCATGGGGCGACCCGTGGATGCGCCAAGGCGACCAATGAGCGAAAGCTGCACAGCCCAGCAGAGCGCGCCGCCAAAGGCCAGCAGATCGCCGATCGGACCCATGCCGACGCCTGCCATCGGCGGGGTTGCGGTTTTGGCGCCTGCGACGCTCAAGGCCCATGTGCCCGCCAGCGCCATGGCGACAGCAAAGCCGATGACATGAGGCGGGCGCTCGCGGAAAAACACCCAGCCGATCAAGGGGACGAACAGCACATAAAGCCCGGTGATGAAACCCGCATTGGTGATGCTGGTGGCGGTGAGCGCGATTTGCTGCAAGACGCCGCCGAGAAAGAAGGCGGCGCTGATGAGCAGCACCGGCCTCATCATGGATTTTTGCAAGGGTGTTGCGGCGTGGCGGCTTTCGACCCAGGCGAAAGGAGCGACGCAAAGAGCGGCAATCAGGAAGCGGAGGCCGACAAACCAGACCGGCCCCATGCTCGCCATGGCGGTTGATTGGGCAACAAAGGCCGAGCCCCAGATGATGGCGGCGGCGAGAAGCATGAGATTGGCTGAGAGGCGCGTCATGACGCGGACCATATCACCCAGAACCTTGCGCGTCGTCCCGGTAGAAG
>Ga0209066_10006526_pt1 | contig 11858 bp, 9 predicted proteins | sample All_14_2_FD_187198 | JGI IMG/M metagenome (GOLD analysis project Ga0209066, IMG submission 187198) | Freshwater microbial communities in response to fracking from Pennsylvania, USA - Allegheny Zone_MetaG_DW_15 (SPAdes) (version 2) ...
CGTCGACCTTGGCCTGCGCGTCGGCTACGAACGAGCCAAGGTCGTTGCCCCGGACGTTGGCCTGGACGACGACGCGGCGCTTACCGTTCTCGCGGCTGACCTGGTTGAGGCCCTCCGAATAGGAGAAGCGGGCGACGTCGCGCAGCGGCACCGAGAGTCGGGCCCCTCCGCCGGCGCGTTCCGGCAACATCACCGGCAGCGCTCCGACCGCGTCCAGATCGTTGCGGGTGGCGTCGGGCAGGCGAACGACGATGTCGAAGCGCCGGTCGCCCTGGAACACTAGGCCGGACTCGCGCCCGCCGATGGCGTCGCGATCGAGCGATACGTCCAGGGTCGGGAAGCCCGAGGTCTGCTCGACCTTGACGTCGGCCGCCCCCTTGACGCTCTGCAGCGCCTTGGCGATCTGACCGGCGCTGGTCGTCATGGCGTCCAGATCATCGCCATAGACCTTGATGGCCACGTCGCCGCGCACGCCGGCGATCAGTTCGTTGAACCGCATCTGGATGGGCTGGCTGAACTCGTAGACGTTGCCCGTCAGGCCTTCGAGCTTCTTTTCCATGCGGGTGACGAGCTGAGCCTTCGTCTCCTTCTTGTTGGGCCATTCGTCCTGCGGCTTGAGGATGATGAAGCTGTCGGACGCATTGGGCGGCATCGGGTCGCTGGCGACCTCGGCGGTGCCGGTCTTGGAGTAGACAAATTGCACCTCCGGGAAGGTGGCGATGGTCCGCTCGATCTGCCGCTGCATTCGCAGCGACTGCTCCAGCGAGGTCGACGGGATCCGCAGCGCCTGGACGGCCAGGTCCTTCTCGTCGAGCTGCGGCGTGAACTCCCGCCCCAGGAACGAGAACGTTACCATAGCCACCAGGAACATGCCGACCGCCGCGCCGATCACGGGCCAGGGCCGGGCCACGGCCTTGCGCAGCAGCGGCTCGTAGCGAACCTTGGTCCAGCGGACCACGGCCACTTCCTTTTCGGCGACCTTGCCGCGGATCACCAAGGCGATCATCGCCGGGATGAAGGTCAGCGACAGCACGAAGGCTGCTGCCAGCGCCAACATCACGGTGATGGCCATCGGCGAGAAGGTCTTGCCCTCGACACCGGTGAAGGTCAGCAGCGGGGCATAGACCAGCAGGATGATCGCTTGGCCGTAGACCGTGGGCGAAATCATCTCACGGGCCGCCTCGCGGGTCTCCTGAAGTCGCTCCGAAAGCGTTAGCAGACGGCCTTCATGATGCTGGCGCTCGGCCAGACGGCGCAGGCTGTTTTCGACGATGATCACCGCGCCATCGACGATCAGGCCAAAGTCTAGGGCGCCCAGGCTCATCAGATTGCCTGACACCCCCAGCCGGTTCATGCCGATGGCGGTCATCAGCATCGACAGCGGGATCACCAAGGCGGTGATCAGCGCCGCCCGGAAATTGCCTAGCAATAGGAAGAGCACCACGATGACCAGCAGCGCGCCTTCGACCAGGTTCTTCTCGACAGTCTTGATGGTGGCGTTGACCAGCTTGGAGCGGTCATAGACCACCTGCACCTTGATACCGGGCGGCAGGCTCTTGATGATCTCGGCCAATCGCTCGGCCGAGACGCCAGCGACGGTGCGGCTGTTCTCGCCAGTCAGCATCAGGACAGTGCCGACCACGACCTCCTCGCCGTTCTCCGAAGCCGCGCCGGTCCGAAGGCCGCCGCCGACCTGGACATTGGCCACATCGCGCACCCGGATCGAGACACCTTCGCGGCTGGTGACGGTGGCGTTGGCGATCTCATCGATGTTGCGGACCCGCGCATCGGCACGAACGAGGTAGGCTTCCCCTCCCCGCTCCATGAAGTTGGCGCCGACGGCCAGGTTGGCCGCCTCCAGGGCCTTGCCTAGTTCGGTGAACGACACGCCATAGGCGGCCATGCGGGCCGGATCGGCCTGGACGGCGAACTGCTTTTCGTAGCCGCCGATGGAGTCGACGCCGGCCACGCCGGCCACGCCACGCATCTGGGGCCGAACGATCCAGTCCTGCACCTCGCGCAGATAGGCGGCCTGGGCGGTGGCGTCGATCAGACGCTCACCCGTGGCGGTCAGATAGGATCCGTCCGACTGCCAGCCGGGCGCGCCGTCCTTGACCTTCGCGCCGCGACCGCCGGGGTGGTCGTAGGCGACCGTCCACATCAAGACCTCGCCCAGGCCCGAGGAGATCGGGCCCATGGCCGGCTGCGCGCCGTCGGGCAGGGTCTGGCCCACGCCCGTCAGCCGTTCGGAGACCTGCTGGCGCGCGAAATAGAGGTCGGTGTTTTCCTTGAAGACGATGGTGACCTGGCTAAAGCCGTTGCGCGAAATCGAGCGCGTGCTCTCCAGGCCCGGGATGCCGGCCATCGCCGTTTCCACCGGGAAGGTGACGAGCTTTTCGACCTCGGCCGGGGCCAGGGCCGGGACGACGGTGTTGATCTGTACCTGCTTGTTGGTGATGTCGGGCACCGCGTCGATCGGCAGCCGCACCAGATTGTAGATACCCAAGGCCGCGATCAGGGCGACGACGCCGATGATCGCCCAGCGAGCGCGGACGGAGAAATCGAGAATCCTGCCGATCATCGCGCGGCCTCCGAAGGCCCGGCCGCATGGGCGACGGGACTGTAGCGAACGACGACGCGCGTTACTTGGCTGGCGCTAAGGCCGGGGAAATCGGCCCGATAGCGGGCCGCCTGGTTGTGACCGCCCCCGCCGAGGGAACCGCGCCAGACGACCGAAGATGAGCCCAATCGAGCGCCGACCACATCATAGGCCTCGACGTCCAGGTGGCCTTGCACGCCAGTCTTCCAGTGCGGAGCCCGACGCACCAAGCCGGATACGCTAAGGCTATCGCCGTCGTTCCGAGCCGTCGCGGTGAGCACCTTCAGATGGCCTTGGCTTACCAGCTCGAAGGCGGGTTGAGGCGTTGCCCGGCCCTGGGCTAACGCTGGCGTCGCCAGAGCCGCCAAGATGGACAGTCCAGCGCAAGCGCTTGCGGGGCGTGCGAGGTTTCGCATTGTTGCGCGCCTAGTGCCCATGCTCAGCCTCCCCCTTGCCAAGCTCGGCCTTCAACAGGAACGCGCCCTGGCCAGCGATCTGCTCTCCGGCGGTCACGCCCGAGAGGATTTCCACCCGGCCGCCACCGCGCCGGCCGATCTTCACCGGCCGCGCCGTGAACCCGTCCTTGCCGCGAATAAAGACGGTGTCGGCGCCTTCGACCGACTGCACCGACTCCTCGGGCACAGAGAACCGATCGCCCGAAGCCGCCCCGCGCGGCGTGATCCGCACGCGAAGAGCCTGGCCCGGGACGAGGCCGGCCTGACCTTGCGCAACGGTGAGGATCGCCGTGGCGGCCCGGCTTTCGACGTCGACGCCGGGGGTGATCGACCGGACCACGGCCGGGATCGTGCCTTGGGCTGTTTCGATCATGGCGCGATCGCCTGAAGCGACACGGCCAGCGTCCGACGCTGGGAGCGAGGCCTGAACCTCGATCTTGCGCGGATCGGCGATGCGGAAGAGTTCGGTTCCGGCCGTCACATAGGATCCGAGCACGGCCGGGGCAGCGGTGATGCGGCCGGAGATCGGACTGGAGACGGTCACGAAGCGGCCGTTGGCGCTGACGCCGGCGGCGAGGCCGGCGCTGGAGGCGCGCCGCAGTTCTGCCTCGGCGATGGCGACCTCGGCCTGGGCCGCTTCAAGATCCTGGCGGGCGGTGATCTTGGCGTCGAACAGGCGCTTCTCGCGCGCATAGGCCTGGCGAGCGGCAGTCGCCTTGGCGGCGGCGGCGGCGCGTTCGGCGCTAATGGCTGCCGCGTCGCGGCTCTCGATCGAGGCCAAGGCTTCTCCGGCGCGGACCGGGTCGCCGAGACGCTTGTTGATCCGCACCACGGCGCCGTCGGCGCGGGCCGCCAGGGTCGCGGCGCCGTCGGGCGAAGCGATCACCGAGGCCTGCGCCACGATCCCCGCTCCCAGCCCGCCGACGGCGAGAGTCTCCAGCTTGATGCCCGACGTGGCCAGCCGCTCGGCATTCATATAAATGTGGCCTTCTTTTTCCTCATGTCCGGCCTCGGCTTGACCCTCCTTGTGGTCGGCTTCGCCTTCCTTGTGCTCGCCTTCCTCGGCGGCGGCCGCGGGGGTTTCGGCCTTGGGGGCCAGCATTGTCCGGCCGATCACGGCGCCGACGCCGGCGGCTAGCAGGCTGCTGATCGCCACGGCGGCCAGCAGGGTTTTCTTGTCAGTGGGTCTGGGCATGTGGGGGTCCTATTGCGCGGCGGCGCGTTCGAGCGCGGCCAGCGCCTTGGCGCGCTCGAGGCGCGCGGCGACGAGGTCATTGCGGGAAGCCGACAACGCGGCCTGGGCGTCCAGGACATCGAGCAGCGAGAACTTGCCGGCCTGGAAGCCCTGACGGGCGAGGTCCACGGCCTGCTGCGCCTGGGGCACCGTTCGGCTTTGCAGCACCTCCAGGCGAGCCTCGGCGGCCCGCAGGGAGGCTTGGGCGTCGCGAACCGCGCGGACGGACCGGGCCAGAACCAGGCGCTCGCGCGCCTCGGCAGCCGTGGCGTCTGCGCGGGCGGCGGCGACGTTGCCCTGGTTGCGGTCCCGGATCGGGATGGGCGCGGTAAAGCCGACGATCAGGGCTTGATCGCCTGTCTGCTCGAAACGCCGGACACCCGCCTGGATCGTCAGGTCGGGCTTACCGGCCGCGCGCTCGCGGTTGATCGCCGCTTGGGCCGCCTCCCGCTCGGCCTGGGCCAGCCGGACGTCGAGGGAAGCCGTCGGGTCGATCGCAGCCGTTAAGGTCGGCCCGGCTGGCGGTTCGACCAGATCGATCTCAGGGTCGGGATCGGCCCAAAGGCTGGTTAGAGCGCGACGGGCGGCGGCGGCCTGGGCCTGGGCCGCGAGCACCGCAGCGTCGGCTTCGTCGCTGGCGGTGCGGGCGCGCAGAGCGCGTAGCGGCGGTTCACGACCAGCCTCGACCAGTGTCGCGGCGACGCCCGCCAGATCGTTGGCGCGTTCGGCGGCTTCCTTGGCCAAGGCGACGCGGGCGTCGGCCTCCAGCGCCTCGGCATATTGCGTCTTCACCTCCTGGATGAGGTCGGCCCGAGCGATGGCCACGCGCACGACGGCGGCCTCGACCTCGGCCTGGGCGGCGGCGGCCCGGGTTCGGCGCTTGCCGCCTAACTCAAGGCGCTGGCCGATCGAGAACGTTGTCTCGGCGTTGGAAAACCCCTCATAGGGCCCAGAGCCGGCGATGTTCTCGCTCTCCAGGCTGGCTTCCGGATTGGGTGAGAAGCCAGCTTGACGCGCCCGGCCTTGGGCAGCGGCCAGGGCGGCCTGGGCCGAGGTGATCAAAGGTGACTGGGCCTGAGCTCTTTCGAGCGCAGCGGCCAGGGTGACCGGAGCGGCGCTCGCGCCCATAGGCGCGGCGAGGCTCACGAGGGCCAGGACCGCGCCGAAAACGGCGGCGGGCCGGGCATATGGCGATGGCATGTAATGTCCCTACTTACGTTCTGACGAAGGCGAACACGCGCGTCGGCGCGGTCGGGGTCAGGCGCGAGGGGGCTTGTTGAGGCGGTCAGGCGCCAACGAAGGCGGCAAGCCAGCAAGGGCCGGCACGAGATGAGCTTGGGCGACGGGCAGCGTGTCTAACGCCAAGATCTGAGCGCCAATCAACGGCGACGCGTGATGGCAGTGTCCATGAAAACAGGCGTCGATATCAGCCGGGCCGTGTTCGTCACCAGCCACATCCGCCAAAGCGGCGTCGTCCGTAACGTGGCTCGTCATCGACGCTGGTTCAAAGCCACAGATGACCGCATCGGCAGCCGGCGTGACGACCAGCGTCAGCAGAAGGCAGGCGATCACGATGCCTCCCATCCGCTTCAGCAATGTCGTCAGCTTAGTCATACAGAGGTCCTATATCGGCGAAAGTCTTGGCCGGAAATATGTTACATAGTTACAAATACTTCCGGCTTCTTATCGGGTCCGATTGTCGCAGAGCTCGGCTAGATCGGTTGGCAAGTCCATCGGCGTCCTTGATGGAACATTGGCTCCGCCGGTGTTTCCCACCGGGAGCCAGCCCACCAACGATAGGATACCGCCTGCTGCTAGCCGCAGGATTTGTCCCCTAACCTCTCGACCATCGCCTCGTCGCCAGCCGATCCTGAGCATCATCCAGTGGGTCCAGCTATGAGCGCCGCCCCAAGGCTGGCCAAGGATATGGGCTCGCTCAAGGTAGGAAAACGCGCCCACAAGGTCGCCAGCTGTGAAGGCGGCCTTCGCGAGACCGGCCTCATTTATGTAGGCCAACCAACGCACTTTGGTCTTCAGGATCGCGATCCTCTGCGTCAGACAGGTGAAGCTCTCAATCTCTTATGCATCCTCTAGCTACTTGAGGATCAAGGGTTTATTTTTCCGCGCGGAGGCGTCGGAGATGCTTGCCTTGAGACCTCGACGCGACCCGGCCCGCTTGACGCTGAACACTCTGGGCCTTGCGTCGCTGTTCCCGGCGGCTGCGCTGGCCCGGCGAAGGATCGAGCCGCTAGTCGTTGGCTTGTTGCTGCTGCTGGCGGTATGAGACCGATCGCCTCAAGCTGCTGGTCCAGAAGCCGCGCCAAGCCGGGGGATCAGCCGGATATAGATCAGCGAGGCGACCAGTTCGACCAAGGTTTGGGCGACTATGACAGCGGGCAGTAGAGGCGCCGCGCCAGGCACGGCCAAGGCCAGTGGCAGCACCACCAGGGAGTTGCGGGTGGCGGCGCTGAAGCCGATGGCGCGACCGGCCGAGGCTTCCAGTTTCACCGCGCGCCCGACGCCCCAGCCGAGCAGCGGGGCGATCACGGCGAAGGCCACGTAGACGGGCACGACCTTCAGGGCCGCCTCTATCGTCATGCCCAGTTGCGGCGTCACCGCAGCGATCACGATGAAGAGCACAGCCGCTGTCGCCGGCACTGGCAGAAGGCCCAGGAAGGCGGCCGTCTTCGCGCCCGTCGTGGTTTTGGCAGCCCAAGCCTGAACAAGGGCCGCCAGGACGAACGGAGCGGCGATCAGCCAAACGAAGGCGTGGATGAACGGGCCAATTTGCACATAGGCCGCCGTCTCGGCGCCGAGAAACAGGCGAAGATAGACCGGCAACAGCACCATCTGAAGGATGAGCAGGGCCGGGGTCGAGGCCAGGAGCAGGCGCGCGTCGGCGCGACCCAGATGCGAGAAGGTCACAACATAGTCGATACACGGGCAGAGCAGCACCATCAGAACGCCCAGGCGAAGGATGGGCGACGCGGGCAGGAGCTGTAGCAGCGCGGCGACAAGCAGCGGCACGACGACGAAGTTGACGGCCAGCAGGGCTCCTAGGAAGCGCACTTCCTTAAGCGCCCATCCAAGAGACGCGACTGGCACCTGTAAAAAGGTGACGAACAGCATCAGGGCCAAGGCGGGGTTGATCGCCGCTCCCAACGCCGCTGTACCGGGGATCAACACGCCTGTGATCCCCGCGACAATCACGGCTGCGAAGTAAATCCAAACCTGTCGGCCTTCGAGCGCTTCTCGCAGGTCCGACTGAGTCACGCTTTGGCCTTCCTGCTGGCGGTCACGAAGCCAAACGCCAGCGTCAGGATGGCGGCCAACTGCGCGACCACGCCCTCAATGGTTGGGAAGAAGCCCAGCCACTCAAGGCGGGGCAGCGCAAGGGGATGCAGGTCGAGCATGCCGGCCTCCTGCAAAGCCGCCACCCCCTTGCCGGCCAAGACCACGGCCAAGACCGCCATCAACATGGCGCTGTACTGAAAAAACTTGGCGATCGGCAGCGTCCGGCTGAGCCGCAACATGGCCCACGCCACTACCGTCAGCACGAAGATCGCCGCGCCGATGCCGGCGAGCATTGCGCTGCCCCCTCCTTGCGTCCAAAGCGCGGTCAGGAACAAGATGGTCTCGAACACCTCGCGATAGACGACGACGAAGGCGAGAAGAAATAGGAACCAGGCGGACCTCTTCGACAAGGCGTGGGAAAGCTTCTCACGAATGTAGACCTGCCAAGCATTGGCCTGCGCCTTGCCGTGCATCCACAAGCCCACCGAGATCAGCACGACGGCGGCGATGATTGAACCGAACCCCTCGGTCAGTTCCCGACTCGCGCCACTGATAGAGATCAGGAAGGTCGCCACCACCCAGGTTAGGCCGCCGGCGGCCAGCGCCGCGACCCAGCCTCCATGGACGTAGGGCAACACGTCGGTTCGTTCGGCCTTGCGAAGGAACGCGATCATGGCCACGACGATTAGGAGCGCCTCCAGTCCTTCACGCAAAAGAACAGTGAAGGCGCCGGCGAAGCTTGCCGCGACGCTGGCCTCCTCCGGGGCCATTGCCCGAGCGGCCGCCGCGAAGAGAGTGTCCAAACGATCGATCTCGGTGCGCACCTCCGAAACCGGCGCGTTCCTGCTGATCGCGCCGCGCACCTGCCCCATGGCGGTCTCGATCCGGATCATCAAGGGCTTGTCTCGCGCGGTCAGGGCCGGCTCGATCGGCTCGACGCCATCAAGATACGCGGCGAGGGCGAGATCGGTCGCTTTGCGCCTATTCCCGCTCTCATACGCGGCGAGGCTCTCGCGCAACTTATCGCGCGCGATTTGCAGCATGCCGACAGTCGGCTGCATCACCACGTCTGGATGTCGACGCAAATACGCCGTCAAGCCATCCGCCTTGGTCTGGCCGAGCGCACTCGCCAGCTCGGCCGGAGTCGTTTGCGTCAAGGCTTGGAGGTTAGGGAACCGCGCGCGCACTGAGGCGTCCTCGTTCCACAGTTTCTCTCCGGCCTTTGCCTGCTTGTCATCGAACGCAAACCGTCCGACGTAGAAGGCCAGGTCCCACTGCTCGTCGGAGGGCAGGTGGGCGAAGCTGGCCATCGCCGTGCCGTCTAGGCCCTGGTGGATGACTTGATACAGCCCAAATGTGCTGCGCTGACGCGCTCTCTCAACGTCAGCAAAGGCGATCGGCGGCGGGTCCATCCCGACTGCGTTGGGCCCATCGGCCCTTCCGGTCTCGCCGTGGCAAGCTGAACACTGCTCAGCATAGAGGACCGCGCCGCGCGCCAAGTCCGGTGCGCGCATCGGGGCCAAGGCCGTGGGATAGGCTTTCAGAAGGTCCGAGGCCAAGGTGTTGGCCCGCTTGGCCACCAGCGCGGCGTCCTGCTTGGCGGCGATGGCAGCTTGCAAACTCGTGGCCTCGGCGACCAGGGCTGGCCTGGCGCTTGTCGCCGGTAGGCCTTCGATCCGCTCACGAACCTGGCTCGCGAATTCGTTCATCTCTGCATATTCGGAAGGACTGATGACCTTGCCGTCCTCGACCGCGCCGGCGTAGTCGACCGACAGATAGTCGAGCAGCCGCCAGGCCGTCTGGGCCGAGGTGGCCTCTTGGGCGAGAGCGGGCGCGCCCGCCAGCGCCAGGATGAAGGCCGCCATCAGCCCGCGCACCATCGGCGCCAGACGCCGCTTGAGATCGGCAATAATCATCATTTCACAAGCAAGAAGGGACCAGGGGGCGGTGGATTGAGCATATCAGGAGGTCGCTAGGGCAGCGCGTTGTTCGGCGTGGGCCTGACGAATGATCTGATAGGCTGAACTGAGGAAGACACCGGCCAGCAGGACGCCGACAATCAGGTCGGGCCACCGCGAGCCAGTCAGCCAGACCAAGCCGCCGGTGGCGGCGACGCCTAGGCACTGGATCAGGTCGTTGCGCGTGCAGAGCCAGACCGAGCGCACATTGGCGTCGCCATCGCGATAGCGCACCAACAGGGCCGCCGCGAAGAGATTGGCCAGGGCGCCGAACAGGCCCAACGCCGAAATCGCCTCGCCGGACGGCGCCGCGCCAGTCCAGGCCCGCCAGGCTGCGAAGCTCGCGACAGACAGCGCCACGGCGGCCAGGCTGAACCCCTTGAACAGGGCCGCGCCGGTGCGGATCGCGATTGAACGGCCGATCGCCCATAGGCTGATGGCGTAGGTGGCGCTATCGGCCAGGAAGTCGAGGGCGTTGGCCGACAGCGACGCCGAGCCATGCACAAGCCCGCCGATCAGCACGACGACAAAGCCAAGCAGGTTGATGGCGATCACCCAGGCCAGAGCAAGCCGATAGGCCGGCGTGGCGCCATCGAACTTGACCTCGGCGCCGCAACCGCAACCGGACGGGGCAGGCTCGCTAGAATTGGACTCTGTCATGAAGCGACCTTGCATCCTCTAGCCACTGGAGGAGCAAGAGGTTATTTCGAATGTGCGTGGAGAAAAACGAGCATGACCCTTTCTATCGGCGCGTTGGCCAGGGCTTCGGACGTCAAGATTCCCACCATCCGGTTTTACGAGGAGATCGGCCTGCTGCCGCAACCGCGACGAGCCGCCAATGACCGGCGCGTCTATGACCAGACCACGGTGGGCCGCTTGGCCTTCATCCGCCACGCTCGCCACCTAGGCTTCTCGGTCGATGCGGTGCGCAACCTGCTGGACCTGTCCGACCATCCCGAGCGGCCATGCGACGAGGCCAATCTCCTGGCCGCTGAGCAACTCGAGGCGGTGGAGGTCAAGATCGTCCAATTGGAAGCGCTGCGCATCGAACTGCGCCGCATGGTCGACGCCGCCTGCCAGGGCCGGGCCTCCGACTGCCGCGTCATCGAGGCGCTTGCGGGATAGGGGCGCCGCGCAAGGTCGCGCCGCCCCGCACATCGATGACCGGGCAAGCCGGCGCGGCGTCACAGGGTAGAACGTCGTCGACAGACGGGCACGGCTTGGACACTTAGTCGTCGGTCTCGGCCATGGCCATGGCCAGGCTGACCAGCTGCCGACGTAAGGCTGGCGTCATCACTGTGAAAGCCGCCACCAATTCGTGGGCGCCGCGCTGATTTAGGAAATCGGTCAGGCCGCCGGCAAAGGGTCCATCGCCGACTGGCGTTTCCAAGCCTTCGAAGAATGACGCCAGCGGCGTCTCAAGCTTCAAGGCGATCTCATAGAGCTTGGATGAACTTACGCGGTTAGACCCCCGCTCATACTTTTGGACCTGCTGGAAGGTCAGGCCCAGGGAGTCCGCAAGCTCAGACTGTGAAATTCCCAGAGCCTTGCGCCGCGTCCTGATCAAGGCGCCTACATGGAGATCGACATGGTGGGGCTGCGCGCTATTGGCGCCTTGGGGCGCAAGCTTGTTCATTTGTTGGTCTTGGCTCGAAGGGGGTGGCTGGGCTGTTGGTAGGTAAGTCGCTGGGGCCTATTCGTCGAGCGCAGGGATTGGCGGGCGCCACAGTAAGACCAGATCAAGGTGCTCCTCGCGCCTGGTCGAGCGAGCAACATTGAGGCGGATGTAGAGTCCCTGGGCGCTGTGAGATCGCACCGCAGCGTCCCATTGCTGGCGGGCGTCCAGGAGACTGCCCACGGCTCCGCAGCACATCACTTGCGGGGTTGTCGAACGCCAGCGCACGTAGACGAAGTTGCCCGCCGTTGAAGGTAGCTGCGCAGGATCTTCTATGAGCCTGAAGCGATAGATCGCGCCTGAAGCGCCGGGGAGGTCGAGATGGTCTTGCACCTTGGCAGCATAGGCCTTGCCTGCGGAAAATTCACGAGTCGACTGAGCCGATGGTGGTCTCACAGTGCCCCTGTCTTCAATTGAGGCCTGGGTCGCCATGGGCCCGATCCGGTTTGGGGTTGAACCAAAAAAGGGGGAGGTCTCCCCCTGAGCTTGAGCCATGGGGCTCAATCTACCCCCTCTCTCATGTCCATTTGTCAAGGGTTCAGGCACGACCAAGCCGCCCGACTGATTAGGCCGGGCGCTCGCGTTCAGAGTCCATGCGCAGGGTCGGAGGCGGGGCTCAAGACGACGGTTGATCAGACACTCA
>Ga0209066_10006527_pt1 | contig 11857 bp, 9 predicted proteins | sample All_14_2_FD_187198 | JGI IMG/M metagenome (GOLD analysis project Ga0209066, IMG submission 187198) | Freshwater microbial communities in response to fracking from Pennsylvania, USA - Allegheny Zone_MetaG_DW_15 (SPAdes) (version 2) ...
GCAATAACCCACCCGATAACCCCATATTGTCCAATAATCAACAGCAGGACAAGCATAAGCCGCTCCAAATAGCCGATTACCTTTCCAGCACCCTCCGTCCCTTCGCCGGGCAACGGCCGAAACCTTCCGAACAGCTCGGAGAACAAGACTGAGACCGGCTTCGCAACCCACAACACCAGAACGATGATTCGCAGTGCAGAAACATACCTGATTTCCATGGGAAAATCGGGCAGCGCCCATACACTGACTCCTGCAAGTACTGCAATATGGCCGAGTTGATCCAGAATAAAGAGAACCGAATTGCGAGCGGTGACATGCATCAGCACATATTTCAGGAAATCGATAACGGCATGCGAAAGTACAAGAATGAGGAACACATACCAAGAAGAGATGAAGACCATGGGCAGAAAAGCGATGGCATAGATCAACGAGTGGATGAAAACCGATGTGATCTCTTGGCGTTTTCTGAGCGCAAGCTTGTCTGATTGAAAATAGAAATCTCCTAGTACATGCATTGCCAGCAGTACCAACAGGGAAATGCTCATGGATTATTTCCTCCTACGACTTGCAACAAGACCTGCTCGGTCTCTCTGCGTGTATCCAGAAAGGCAAACCAACCCATGGCTTGTATGGTAGTGTTTATTTGCTGGGTGCTCAGGCCCATCTCCTTGGCCAGCCGGGTTTGGGAGACTTTTTCAAATCCATGGGTAAGCAGATAGTGCCTTGCCAGTTCGAGCTGGGTGTTCTTCCACTTTGAAGAGACCTGGTCATGCAGAACCAGCACTTGGTTCACCAGCCTTTTTACTGACTCAAGGTGCTTGTCCTTAAGGCAGAAGGCCAGGGTGCGTGTACCATAGTAGTCCTCTTGCTGCACCTGCTGCAAAGCAGCGCGAGCATTCCAGAATGCCGGACCATCGGCAAGAATGCTCTGCTTGGGATCGATGGCCGTCTCAATGGCACCGAAGCCAAGACCGATTCGTATTCCGCTTTGCACCGACAGTCCATACCTGATACCATCACAAATCTGGAGAATCGGGGCCGTTGGGAGAAACAGACCCTGAAAAGCATCGCCTGCATTGACCATCAGAAGGGCTGCCATATGCTGGGAATACCTGTTGTTGAGCGCATTCAGGGTTTCAAGCAAGAGCTCCTGCAGGGCCTTTCGGTCGGAAGCTTGCCTTGACTGTCGTATATCGCCTACCAATGCGTAGTATTGCATAGCATCAGTATAGCATACCAAACCATATAATCAACAATTTTTTGTTGATATTTAATATATAAACACTTTTTTGTTGATTTTCTTAACTTCTACACTTTTTTGTTGATATTCTGGGCCTGCATGAACAATCCAAGCTTGCGATAGCTTGAGACAAAATCCTCATGCACAACCTTCTTGGGATCAAAGTGCAGCACCTTGAAGGTGATCTGGATGCAAAAGCCGATAAGAACGGCACTGAGCAGCGTCCCCCATCCCAAGAGGCCTCCCATGAGAAAACCTACGAGTGTGACACTGACTTCCATCGCCCCCCTGCAGGTCCCAACGAAGAACTTGGTCTTGCGGGAGAGCAGGACCATAAGACTGTCACGGGGTCCCGCCCCGAAACCGGATGAGATGTAGAAGTAGGAAGCCAGAGAGATGACGAACAAGCCCGCGATGAGCTGCACGACACCCAACACCGGATTGGAAAGTTCGGCGAACAACCCGCTTCCCAGCAGGATATTCATGAACAGACCGACGACCACCATATTGCATACCGTGCCAAAGCCCAGCGGCTCCCCGAACAGCATGACGGCGATGCCGATGACCAATCCAACCAAAATGGAAACAGTTCCGATTTGCAGTCCCAGCACCTTTGCAAGGCCTGCATGAAACACTTCCCACGGAGCATAGCCGATGTGGGCCTGCATGGTAAGTACTATCCCCACGGCATAGAGGAACAATCCAAAGAACAAGCGAAACAAACGAATCACAACAGCCTTCATACGTCCTACCTTGGCGCTACCTTACCGAATTCACCGAGAAAAAGATAGCTCATGCTACCAGAATCGTTTCAAGTTCTCCACTCGTACCACCCAGCCCTCTTTGGGAAATCCAGGAGCATGGGAGGATTCACCTTCCCAACCACCGGCCATGAGGGCGAGAGCCAGCAGCAAGGCCCCGTTGCCCGGCAGGTAGAGCGGCAGGTCTGCTTTGGGCAGCTGTGCATTGTGCCCGTTTGCTGTATAGGTGTTCTTGGGAGAGTCCATCAGCAAAAGATCTACAGCATCCTCTGCCCTACCGAGACGTGCCGCGGTCATAGCCATGAGGGGGAAGTCCCAGCCCCAGAGCTCATTGAGCTTCCAATGCTTGAGGACCTTGTCCAGCGAGTTGTTCATCAGGTTCCTATCCACATCCCTGCCGTCCAACAGACCGAGACTGAACAAAAGCGAAGGATGGTCGTAGGCATACGCTCCATAGGTGTCCGGGCAATGTTGCTGGGCCAGGTAGGCATTCCCGTCATGGGAGAGCGGGGCTATCTTGTCAAGCACGGCAAGCCAGTGTTCATCCACACTCCTGCCGGCATCCTTGAGCAGGCTTACAGCCTCCTGGAGCGCCCATCGCCAATAGGAGAGCTCGAAGGTGGGATTGAGCGTCTGTTCGGGCCTGTGGTTCTCCTGTACCGGGATGACAGGAGGACCGAGTACATAGCAATCCCTACCTTCGTCGTACTGAAGGTAATCGACCATGAAGGCGGCCGTAGCCTCGATGACCTCAATCCACTCTTTGAGCAGGGTGGACCGGGGATGGGTTTTTCTCAACAGGGATGCGTAGAAAATCGGATGCGGCTGCTGCCAACAGAGCAGCGTCCCGATGGAGGATGGACTGTCATTGCCGCTTGGGTCGGTCATCTTCGGCCAGCGTGCACCCTTGTATCCCTGGGACTTCGCCCGCTCGTATGCACCGCCGAGGATGTGCTTGTACCAATGCAATGAACGCTCCAAGAGTTCGGCTTGTGAGAACAAGGCAAAGTGGGCGGCATGCAGCAGATGCATCTCCAGATGGAACTTTCCATACCAGCTGTTGCAGGTAAGTCCGGTCTCCGGTGGAGGGGTTTCGCTGCTGCACTGGATTGCAAGCAGGTACCTGGAAAGCAGCATCCTGCGTTGCAACTCCCCACTCCGAGGGTCGGTGGAGAGGGAGAAATCGATGAAGGCCCCCTCGGTCCAAAAGCGGGCCCAATGATTTGCAGAAAGTGACTTGGTCCGGGCGAAAGAATCAACGGTCGGAGAAGACTCATCATCGCTCTTTTTGAAAAGAATACTTGCCTGCAGAACCAAATTGGTGGAGGAAAGTTCAAACGAATGCCGCCCGGTCTGCTTCACATCACACTGCGTGCAGGCCTTGATGAGAACATCGTAACTGGTGCTGTCCATGCTGCGCTTGATGGTATGGGCGAATTGGGTCTCGGAGAAAAGGACACTGCTGTGATCAGCATCTCTTGTATAATCCGATCCGCTGATCGTGTGCGAGGCATAGGGAAAGTGAAGCACCACTGAAAGTATGCCGTTGGCTATCAGAGGCGACTCGACACTGAGCGAGATCTGGTCCTGGGTCGGATGACAAAGAGTTTGGACTCTGACCGGCTCTCCCCTGTAGACAAAGCTGCTGGTGATCAGGCCGCTGTACAGATCCAGGCACTGGTCGATCTGCCTCAGTGAAGTGACAAACGTCTCTTCGTCGGTGTCTTTCGCTTTCAATGCAATACGACCAAGATTGAACCGGTGGGGATTGACTCTCAGGTCGTTGAACAGCTCCTCCTGGCCGGTCGAATCGGTCATATAGCCGACTTTACGGCCGTCACAGTCGTACTGCTTGAGTGTAAGCAGGTCGTAGCGGGCATTCTCCTTGCCCCGATAGCTGTGCAGGCCCCACCAGCTCATCGTGCACAGAGGAGTTTTACCCTCCCTGGGATGCAGGAAGGACTGCAGACCGGTACAATCGACAGTGAAAGCAAAATTGCCGTTTCCCACGCTGAGAAACGCATCAGGGTCATACGCATGCACCTTGGGGTTATACGCCTCTACAAGTGTCCTACGCTCTAGCGGCATACCAAGCCCCCATCCCGCTCTTCCAATGCCACAAAGAACGGTCTCTCATTCGGTGTCTTGTTGGGACTGTGGTAGGTCAGATACAGCACACCCTCGAAGGAGCGGAAGATCATACCATGACCTCCGTCACACTGGATGAGGGGTTTCTCCTGTTGCAGCCAAGGTCCTTGCAGTCTTCCAGAAGAACTGGCGGCATAGCCCATGGCATACCCGGTCTCGGAGACGGTGGACCAGAGCATCAGAAGGGTGCCGTCCTTGGTGCGATGCATGAACGGCCCGTCGGTTACCCGGGCATCGATGATGCCCGATCCATCACGGCGGGCAAGTTTTTTCGGCCAAACAGCCGATGAGGCCTTAAAGAGAAGCTCGGGCTCCCCCACCGGCCGGCAAAGATCGGCAGAGAGCCGCTGGGCCGCAATCTCTCCATCGTTGGTTTGCACCCATTCGTGGCAGAACACCATCCAGGGTTGGCCTTCTTCATCCAAGAAGAAGGTACCGTCCAAGCACTCCCAGGCAGCAGGAGTAGCAGGTTTTGGGGAAACAGGAGCAAACGGTCCCAGTGGTGATGAGGAAACGAGAATGTGGGTTCCCCTACGGTTCTCTACCGATTTGAATGAGGCGAACAGGTAGTATGCATCGTTATGAAAATGTACTTCAGGAGCCCAAAAGTTATGCGTCCCCCAAAAGCCTAGTGGCGGTGTAAAAATGGTGAAAGGACCTTCCCAGTGCACCAAGTCTGGACTTCTATAGGTTTCAAAGCTCACACCCTCCGCTTTCCAGGGGTCCTTGTCGGTAGTCCCATACAGGTAGTAACAATTCGACCTCCAGTCGGTGAGAATGAACGGGTCACGCATTTGAATCTCTTGCAGGCGCATGGCGGGTACTCCTTTTTCAAGCAAGTATACCCCACCTTCTCAAAGCTGCAAAGTAAGATTGCGTGCCCGTTCACGCACAATGCGCATCACTTGGTGAACGGTATGGTGTGGGAGGCATACGTTCTGTGTTTGCTCCTGAGGTCATCCCGTGTCCCGTACGCAAGAATCATCCTGAGCTCACTGCCGCCTGTATACAGGGAAGCAGGAACCGAGAATTCCAGGGTGGTTGTATTACCGCTCTCCTTGATCGCCTGCTGCTTGACAATCTTGTCCCTGGACGGGCTGTGACTGTGGCCCCTGCCGGTCTCCTCACTTATGGTCTGGCTGGTATGTGCATCGAAGCCGATGACTATATGGGCGCCCTGCATTCTGTTCGACCCCAGCCCTATGGAGACCCAGCCCTTGGTCGGCGCTTGCAAGGCAAAGTGGAGCGTCTGTCCGTCACCGGATAGGGCGTAGCCCATCGTCATTCCGCGCAGCTGTTCAACAACGGGGTACTCTTGGTTGGAGAAAATCCCGTCAACCTTCGGATCGACGGAAGCACTTGGAACAATTTGGGCTGTCAACGGCAGCGTCAAGGCGATAAGCAACACTATGGTCAGCTGTTTCTTCATAATCACGTTCCTCTTCTCTTTCGGCCTGAAAGCCGATAGTTCAGATACGACAGGAGGGAATAGACCATCCAAAGCACCAGCATGGACATCCCCCAAGGGTTGTAGGTAAAGTCGGACGTGGACGCCAGTACGACGTGGGCCAATACCAGAAGACCGGTCGGAACCATCAGGTTGTGCATTGCACGGGCTTTCTGGTGAGTCAAGCCGCCTTTTGTCATAACGTTGGTCCTGATTGCGGCGAAAGCCATGCGTTTGGTCAGGATGGTATTGGCAAACAACATCAAAGCCGAAAGAATTCCGACAAAGAAGAGCACAAAGGCAAGAAGCCCGATTACAGCTTGTGTCGTTGAGAGGGTGAAACCGACATTCAGCTTGAGCAGGGCATGTGTTCCTCCCAATGCCAACAACAACAGGGGGGAGGTGCTGTGCAAGGTCCTCACCTGCTTTGCTGAAAGCAGTTTGAGCAGGAAAGACGGCTGAGAAGCCAGGTAAAACTGGTTGCAGACCAACACAAATGCATAGACGCCGAACACAATGGACAGTGCATAAGCGTCAAAGCTCGTTCTGGCCGAAACCAAATAGAAGATCACAGGAATAAAGGGGGTAAGGAAAAATCCGAGATACGTCAATCGTTGTTTCATGTGGTCCTCCCATAAAACTCTAGTGTTTTTATAGGCTATAGGAGCCATGGCATACCGTCAAGGTTTGGAAGGCCCTAAAATCGTATTTTTCCACATTTTATTGCTTACAATACGCTTAAAAAACCCTCTCATAGCGTGTTGAACGAACCAAACCTCGAATTTCATAGGCTGAAAGAGAGCCTGATTCGTCTGCAAAAAGGTGATGGGTGAACAAGGGGTGCTCAAGATCGCGATACACACCCTCACCCACCCGTTTCAGATAGACCGGCCTTCCCTGCATCGGCTGTACCATGAGAATACCGTTTTTCATCTGCAATGCCAACGAATCCCCGTCACCGCCCTGAAAGACGGTCCGATCGAGAGAGGACCCAACAAGATCCCATTCCCTGCCGTCCGTATGGTTGATTGAAAGTCCCAAGGCCTCGGCACTGAGGGCATCGACAAGTTCCAACACATCGGGGAACCGGGTATTCAGCAGCACAATGACCACCAGATCCTCATCCTCAAAGAACCGCAGGCAGGTTGCATATCCCGAGCCCAAGTGCCCGGTATGCTCACGATATGCCCGGCCTTGCAGGGAACCGTGCATCCACCCAAGGAGCTTGGAAGGAACACCAAAAACCCCGGCTTTCCAGGCTTTTGCAAACGCGTATAGGTCGGAGACTGTTGAGGCAAGGTTGCCCGACCCATAGGCATGGCTGAAGTGATACCCGGCGAGCAAATTGCCGTGTGCATGCCCTTTAGCCAGCTCGGGAGGACCGAAGTCCTCAAGCACGCATGTTGCAGCCATCCCCGCCGGCTGCAGGATGTACTCATTCAGATAGCTTTCATAGCTTTGATCGGCGACCGCCTCGACCAGTCGGGCAAGCACCTGATAGTTTGCATTGCTGTACTGATAGGTGCTGCCTGCTTTGCTTCTCATCGGTGCCTTTGCAATGGCATCGACCAAGTCTTCGAGTTCTATAAGTTCATAGGGGGAAATCACCCTCTGATCGGTAAGGTCCCGGATAAGGCCGGAACGATGTTCAACCAGATGTCGAATCGTCAGGGTGGGATTCGAAGCAAATTGCACCAGATATTCAGCGATCGGATCATCGAGGTTGAGTCTGCCTTGCTCCTGAAGGATACCTATCGCCATGGCGGTAAAAGGTTTTGTCAGCGATGCAAGAGGAAAGAGCGTATGCTCATCGATTGCCTTTTTGCTCTGATGGTCTGCAAAACCAAAGCTTTTCTGGTATACGACCTCCCCGGTATCGGCAACCATGACGATACCAGAAAGATCGACAAGCCGGTCGACGTGCTCAAGAGCCTCATAGGGTTGAGACCATGCCCCGCCAGCGACCGCCAAACCAAGAAGCATGAAAAGCAGAACCTTCACCTTCCCTCCTACAGAACAAAATACCCGATACCCTCATGGTCGTACTTCTTTTTCACCAGCTCAAGGGCCTGTTCGATACCACCGAGCGTCTCCTCCTCACAATACATGATGAGGATGAAGTTCTCTTCAGGCCAAACATCATCGCCCAACTTGGGGATGGTGTTGCCCTTCCCGTGTGCGGTGGGGATGATGGTGTAATGCATGGGAACCTCATAGTGCTCAAGAGCCTGCAGAACGTCGTCCAGGATTGCCTGGGCTGCAATTATTTCGACCCTTCTCATCTCACACCTCCTCCAGGTAATTCTCAATTCGTTCCACATCCTTTTTCTGCTTGTCCTTGTTGAACAGCATATAGAGAACAGGGGTGAAGAAGATGGTCATCAGCGTACTGATCGCCATACCTCCGATGATGGTCTGTCCGATGGGCTGGATCTGCTCCGCTCCCTGCCCGCCGAAGAAGGCAAGCGGGATCATGCCGAAAATGGTTGTCAGACTGGTCATGAGGATCGGCTTGAGTCGGTTTCCGCCCGCTTCGATGCAGGCTCTTCTGATGGGAAGCCCGCGCTTTCTGAGGAGGTTGATGTACTCTATCAAGACAATACCATTGTTGACCACGATACCGGCAAGGATGACGATTCCGATTGCGCTGATCAGACTGAAGGTCTCACCGGTGATCAAATAGATGCCGACAACACCAACCATCATCAGCGGCATCGAAAGCAGGACGATGAAGGGGTTCTTGAAGGACTCGAAAAGACTTGCCATGACTCCAAAAACCAGTACGACGGCGAGGATGAGAATCAAGCCGACTTGGCTGAACATGGCAGTCATGTCGGCAAAGTCACCACCATATTCAATGAATACTTCATCCGAAAGGGGCAACTCTTTTTCCAGAAGTGACTTGATGTCGGACTCCGCCTGGCTTGCGGCGTAGTTGGGGGCAAGACCGCCGACTACATGCACCGTTCTCATCTCGTTCTCGCGGTTGATCGACACAGGACCTGTGGAACGCTCGATGGTGGCAAGGTTGTCCAAGCTGATCTTCTCTCCAAGAGCATTGCGGATGAAGATGCGCTTGAGATCGAGCTCGCTGGAACGGTCATCCTTATCCAGCATGACCACCACATCGGTATCGGTGCCGTTCTCCTTGAGTTGGGTTGCAGTAATGCCGTTTACACTGTTGCTGATCTCACTGGCGATGGTTTGCATCGTCAGGTTGTAGGCATAGGCGCGCTCGCGGTCGATGGTGATCCTCAGTTCAGGAAGGCCCTTGCTGAAATCGGTACGGACTTCGGTGACTCCCTTCAGGTTTGCATCGATGAGATCGCGAATCTTTTCGGCCGTTGCTACTGCAAGCTCGAGGTTGTCACTCTTCACTGCTACATCAACCGGGTTGAGGTTGCCCAAGCCCATGGACACCTGACTGAACGAGAAATCGGCGGCAGGATAGAGGTCGAAATATCGCCTCAACTTCTCCTGGACAACCTGCATGGAGTCGGCGCCTTCCTCATCAAGCAGGGAGATCTGAAGCGATCCGCCGTTGGTTCCTCCGGTCCCGAACATCCCCCCGCCACCGGCGGTAACGGTGATGTCCTTGTACCCCTTGATGTCTCGCTCGGCTTTTTCCTGGAGATCCATCAACAGGCTTTCGGTGGTTGCAAGTGTTGTTCCCTGCGGCAGGGTGACACTCAAGGAGAACGATGTCTCGCTCATGGTCGGATACAGCGACTGATGCATCGCCTGATACGCCTGGAATGTAAGTACCATGATCAGGATGACCAGAATGAGGGTGAGCCATTTATAATCGAGAAGCAGGGCGAGGGCGCGCTTGTAGCCGCGGTCGAGAGCTTCGAACGCAGCTTCGGCCTTGTCGTCGATGAATCTGAGCAGGCGAAGCTTAAGCGGCTTTTGCTTGCGGGTATACAGTTTCACATACGAGCTGGTGAGAACGGGAATGAGCGTGACGGCAACCACAAGGGAGGCCAAAAGGCTGATGATGATCGTCGCCGCCATCGGGGTGAGAATTTCGCCGAGCATCTCGAGATTGCTCCGGAGCAGCACCATCGGTACAAACACACAAACGGTGGTGAGAATGGAGGCGGTAATGGAGACGATCATCTCCTTGGTACCGAGAATGGCTGCGGCGTGCAGCTTTGCACCGCGTTCGCGATAGCGGAAAATGTTCTCCAGAATAACGATGGACCCGTCCACCGTCATGCCAAGACCCAAAATCAAGCCTGTCAGGGTCATAAGATTCAATGAGTACCCCATGAAGAACATTACCAGCACCGTTAGCAACATCGATATCGGTATTGAGATTCCGATGATGAAGGTCGACTTGACACTTCTGAGGAAGATGAAGAGCACCACCATGACCAGGACTATGCCGTAGAGCAGGCTTTCGTACACCTTGTTGATTGTCGATTCCACCATCTCGGTGGTATCGACGATGACTTCAAGGCTCATCCCCTTGGGCAGTTCCTTGTTCAACTCCTTTATGACGTCCTTTACCCGTTTTGCCACCTGGACGCTGTTGGCATCCGACTCCTTGCTGACAGACAGATAAACCCCGCTCTCCCCGTTGATGTACACCTGGCTGGTCGCGTCGCGGTAGGAGAAGGAAACTGTTGCGATATCCTTGAGACGTACGACATTGGAACCAATTACATTCCCCTTCGCATCGTACTTGGGGTAGGCTGCCACCATGGCATCCTCGATCTGCTCGATGGAGTTGAATTGGGCGTCGGTACGCAAGAGATACGACAGGTCACCTTCTATGAGGGTACCAGCCCCGATCTGGAAGTTTTGGGGATTGAGCGTGTAGGCCACCTGGGAGAGCGTAAGGCCATAAGCTTCCAAGCGGTTCTGGTCGACGGCAACCTGGACGAAGGCGTCCTGACCGCCGTTGATGGCGGTTGAAGAGACTCCTGCAACACGTTCAAGACGGCTTTGCACCATATCTTCCAACACTGCACGAAGTTCATTGGCATCCTGGCCGCTTGAGCCGCTGAGCGCAATGTTCATGATCGGCATCATGTTGGTATTCAGCTTGAAGATTGTCGGTTTGGTTGCATCCTCGGGAAACATTTCAGTATAGAGGCTGATGTTGTCGTTGATCGATTGACTTGCCTTATCCAAATCGGTGCCGTAGGCAAACTCAAGCATGACCATTGAAATGCCTTCCGATGAGGTGGAGCTGATCTTCTTGATGCCCCCGACATTGGAGACGGCGCTCTCGATGAGCTTGGTGACCCTGCTTTCCATAGTCTCAGGGCTTGCCCCCCGGTAGGAGGAGTAGACAATGACCATGGGCAGGTCCATTTCAGGAAACAGTTCAACCGACAAATTGGGATAGACCACCAAGGCAAGCACCGTAAGCAGAATGTAGATGATGATAATGGTGGTGGGGCGGCGAACTACAGTATTGGTTAGACTCATGCTTGCATTCCTTACTGCAGGATACGCACGAGCGTACCCTCGGTCATCAGGCTCTGCCCTTGTACGATCAGCGTGTCTCCAACGGACAGGCCACTCGTGACTTGCACCAAATCACCAACCTGCAGGCCCACTTCAATCAACTTCTTATGGGCAAGACCATCGGAGCCGACGGTGAATGCGTAGGCTTGACTGCCGGAGTACAGCAGGGCCGAGCGAGGAATCGCTACAACCTGCTCAAGACGCTCGGTATTGAGAATCACCGAGGGGAACATACCGCTTTTCACCTTGCGATCAGGGTCTTGCACCTTCAAGGTGATCTCCAAGGTTCTGGTGGCGGGATTGAGGACCGGGCTGAGCCTGATCACTTCGGCATCAAAGACTTGGCCGGGGTAGGCTTTGAAGGAGAGCCGGGCCTTGGTCCCGATTCCCACGGTTCCAATATGTCGCTCAGCGATATCCAGCACTACCTGTAAATCCTCAAGCAAACCTATGCGGGCAACGGGAGCCTGCACGGAAACGACCGACCCTTGTACAAAAGGAAGCAGCAGAACCGTTCCCGAAACAGGGGACTTGATCACACTCTCCTTGTAGGTTACTCCAGCCCTGGAAGGATCGACGGTGGCGATAACCTGGTCCTTTTCAACCTTCTGGCCGAGCTTCACGGCAAGCGAGGTGAGCGTTCCGGTCACTTCGCTGTAGACATCGATGGAGGAAGGATCGATTACGTTGCCGTTTCCGACGATGGTGTTCTGAAGGTCGACATGTTCCAGCTTCATCACCCGCACGCTTACCTCCACAGGACCTTCGTCCTCGGATGCAGCA
>Ga0209066_10006528_pt1 | contig 11856 bp, 7 predicted proteins | sample All_14_2_FD_187198 | JGI IMG/M metagenome (GOLD analysis project Ga0209066, IMG submission 187198) | Freshwater microbial communities in response to fracking from Pennsylvania, USA - Allegheny Zone_MetaG_DW_15 (SPAdes) (version 2) ...
AGCACATGGCCAGTCGCTATGGCTATGGCGCCCTGTCGCTGATCGGACGGCATGCCCTGGCCAACGACCTGGGGACGGATGTCTATCATGGCGGCCTGCTCGACCGCGACGGCGGGCACCTCCATCCCCTGAACCTGGCCCTGGGCCTGGCGCGCGCGGCGATCGCCGGCGGAGCGATCATCCGCGAACACAGCCGCGCGCTGTCCTGGACGCGCCAGGGCGGCAAGATCACGGTGTTCACGGATCAGGGGCGGGTCACCTGCGACCAGCTGATCGTGACAGGCGACGGCAGCCTGAACCACATGGCGGGCCGGGCGGGCAGCCGCGTCATGCCGATCAATAACTTCATCCTGACCACCGAGCCGCTGGGCGATGTGGCCGACCAGATCATCGTCTCCGACGCCGCCGTGGCCGACAGCCGCTTCGTCGTGAACTATTTCCGCAAGACCCCTGACGGGCGTCTGCTGTTTGGCGGTGGCGAGAACTATCGGCCCGGCTTTCCTGGCGACATCGCCGGCTTCGTGCGGCGGCACATGCTGAAGGTCTATCCGCGCCTGAAGGACGTGAAGATCGACCATGCCTGGGGCGGAACCCTGGGCATCACGATGCATCGCGTGCCGTTCGTCGGCGAGGTCGCCCCCGGCGTACGGGTCGCGTCCGGCTATTCCGGTCAGGGCGTGATGCTGGCCCCCTATGTCGGCAAGCTGCTGGCCGACGCGGCGCAGGGCGAGGGGGCGGGGGTCGAGCTGCTGTCGCGGTTGCCGACCCCGCCGTTCCCGGGTGGCCGCTGGCTGCGCTGGCCGCTGACTGTGGCCGGATTGAGCTGGTACGCGATGCGGGACCGGCTGTGAGCGGTCGCGAATTGACTTCCCCTGTGACGCTCGCTCTCCTCGCGCCATGACCTCGCAGCCTCCGCAAGCCCAGGGCGGCCTCGCCACGGCCCTCGACCATGCCCAGCGCCTGCTGGAGCGCGATCCGAGACTGGCCCGTCAGCAGGCCGAAGCCATCCTGGAGGCCGTTCCGCGTCACGCGGGTACGACCGTGGTGCTGGCGGCCGCCCTGCGGCTGAGCGGCGAGGTCGACCAGGCGCTGGCGACCATCACGCCGCTGGCCAGGGGCCTGCCCTCCATGCCCGAAGCCCAGCTGGAACTGGGCCTGATCCTGGCCGATCTTGGCCGCACCGCCGAGGCCGTCGCGGCGTTCCGGCGAACCGTGGCCCTCGACCCCCGCGCGGGCGAAGCCTGGCGCGGTCTGGCCGAAGGGCTGGACCTGATGGGCGACACGGCCGGCGCCGAGGCGGCCCTGGCCCAGCAACTGCGCGCCTCGACCCGCGATCCGGCCCTGATCGAGGCGGCGGCCGCCCTGATCGACAACCGCCTGGGCGAGGCCGAGCAGCGGTTGCGCGATCATCTGGCCGACCATCCCGCCGACGTCGCCGCCCTGCGCATGCTGGCCGAGACGGGCGCCCGGCTGGGCCGCTACGAGGACGCCGAGCGGCTGCTGGTCGGCTGCCTGGAGATCGCGCCCGGCTTTGCCGCCGCGCGGCACAATCTGGCGACCATGCTGTATCGCCAGAACAAGTCGGCCGAGGCCCTGGTCCAGATCCAGCGTCTGACCGACCGCGATCCGCGCCATCCGGGCTATGCCAATCTGCGCGCCGCCATCCTGTCGCGGCTGGGCGAATACGACACGGCCATCGGCATCTATGAGAGCATGCTGGCGGAGTTCCCCAATCAGCCCAAGGGCTGGATGAGCTATGGCCACGCCCTGAAGACCGTGGGGCGGCAGGCCGACTGCATCGCCGCCTATCGCAAGTGCCTGGAGCTGGCGCCGGGTCTGGGTGAGGCCTGGTGGAGCCTGGCCAACCTCAAGACCGTCAAGTTCGACGCCGCCGACCGCGCCGCGATGGCGGCCGGGCTGGAGCAGCCGGGCCTGTCAGACGATGATCGGCTGCACCTGCACTACGCGCTCGGCAAGGCGCTTGAGGACGCCAAGTCTTATGCGGAGTCCTTCCAGCACTACGCTGCGGGCGCGGCGATCCGTCGGTCTCAGGTCGACTATGATCCCGAAGAAAACCACGCCGACCTGGTGCGCTCGAAGGCGGTGTTCACGCCCGCGCTGCTGGCCGCCACGGCGGGGCAGGGCTGCCCCGCGCCCGATCCGATCTTCGTGGTGGGCCTGCCGCGTTCCGGCTCGACCCTGATCGAGCAGATCCTGGCCAGCCACAGCCAGGTCGAGGGCACGATGGAGCTGCCCGACCTGATCGTCATGGCCCGCCGGCTGGGCGGCAAGGCCAACCGCCGGGCCGACTCGACCTATCCCGAGATGCTGGCCGAGCTGTCGCCGGAGGCCCTGCGCGAACTGGGAGAGGAGTATCTGGAACGCACCCGCGTGCAGCGGAAGACGGACCGCCCGTTCTTCATCGACAAGATGCCCAACAACTTCGCGCACACGGGCCTGATCCACCTGATCCTGCCCAACGCCAAGATCATCGACGCGCGCCGCCATCCGCTGGGCTGCTGCTTCTCGGGTTTCAAACAGCACTTCGCCCGGGGGCAGGCCTTCAGCTACGACCTGACCGACATCGGCCGCTACTATGCCGACTATGTGGCGCTGATGGATCACTTCGACACCGTGCTGCCGGGGCGCGTTCACCGGGTGATCTACGAGGCGATGATCGCCGATCCCGAGGGGCAGATCCGGGCCCTTCTGGACCATTGCGGACTGCCGTTCGAACCCGCCTGCCTGAGCTTCCACGAGAACGACCGCGCGGTGCGCACCGCCAGTTCCGAGCAGGTTCGCCAGCCGATCTTCAAGGATGCCGTCGAGCATTGGCAGAATTTCGAATCGGATCTGGGACCCCTCAAACAGGCATTGGGTCAATGTCTGGCGACTTATCCGTACGCGCCCAGAATTTGAACACGTCCGACACGGTCTGCCATTTGTGCAACACTCGGAAGATTCGGGTTTTTCAGGCGCTTTCAGCCTTGCCGAGCGCTTGAGCGGAGTCGAACATCGTTCTCCTAAAATGGTACGGGGGAACGACCATGACGTCGCGTAAGAACTTCAAGCGAGCGGGAGTCTATTCGGCCGCGCTGCTGGCCTCGACCATGCTGACCAGCGTGGCCGCGCGGGCCCAGCAGGTCGTGTCGCTGGAAGAGGTGGTGGTCACCGCCCAGAAGCGATCCGAGAATCTGCAGGACGTTCCGGTCAGCATCCAGGCGCTTGGCGAGGCCAAGCTGGAACAGCTGCAGATCTCCAACTTCGTCGACTATGTGAAGTATCTGCCCAGCGTGTCGTTCACGACGGCTGGCCCCGGCTTTGGCCAGGTCTATATGCGCGGCGTGGCCAGCGGCGGCGACGGCAACCACTCCGGCTCGCTGCCCAGCGTGGGCGTCTATCTGGACGAGCAGCCGATCAGCACCATCCAGGGCGCGCTGGACATCCACGTCTATGACGTGGCCCGGGTCGAGGCCCTGGCCGGTCCTCAGGGCACGCTGTACGGCGCCAGCTCACAGGCCGGCACCCTGCGGATCATCACCAACAAGCCCAGCACGGCCGGCTTCTCGGCGGGTATCGATGTCGAGGTCAATCAGGTCGATGGCGATGACATGGGCCATGTCGAGGAAGCCTTCGTCAATATTCCGCTGTCGGACACCGTCGCGGTGCGCCTGGTCGGCTGGAACGAGGAGACCGCCGGCTATATCGACAACGTCGTGGGCACGCGCACCTATGGGCGCGGCACGGCCGACCCCAGCGATGACCTGACGATCAGCAACGCGGGCACAGCCAGCGAAAACTATAACGGCTCCAGCACCCGCGGCGGTCGCGCCGCCCTGCGCGTCGAGCTTGGCGAGAACTGGGTGATCACACCCACGGTCATGGGCCAGCGCACCAAGACCAGCGGCATCTATTCCTATGATCCCAAGGTCGGCGACCTGGATGTGACCCATTTCTATCCCGAGGCCTCGGACGACCAGTGGGTGCAGACGGCCCTGACCATCGAGGGGCAGATCGCCAATCTCGACGTCACCTATGCCGGCTCGTATCTGAAGCGCACGGTCGACACCCGTCAGGACTATTCGGACTATTCCTATTTCTACGATCAGGTCGGCTACGGCTTCTACTGGACCAACGACGCAGGTGGTCTGGCCAACCCGTCACAGTACATCACCGGCAAGGACGACTATAAAAAGGAAAGCCACGAAATCCGGATCGCCACGCCGGATGACAAGCGCTTCCGCCTGGTTGGCGGCCTGTTCTATCAGAAGCAGCAGCACGGCATTACCCAGCGCTACAAGATCGACGGCATCAGCCATGACATCGAGGTGCCGGGCTACAGCGACACCATCTGGCTGACCGCCCAGCAGCGGATCGACCGGGACACAGCGGCGTTCGGCGAGGCCTATTTCGACATCACCCCCAAGCTGACGGTGATGGGCGGCATCCGCTTCTTCAAGTCCGACAACTCGCTTGAGGGCTTCTACGGCTACGGCACGGGCTACGGCGGCACGGGTGAACGGGCCTGCTTCCGCGCCGGCGGCGTCAATGGCGCGCCCTGTACGAACCTGGACAAGCGGGTCAAGGAAACCGGCAACGTTCCCAAGGTCACGCTGACCTACAAGTTCGACGACGATAAGCTCGCCTATGTCACCTATTCGGAAGGCTTCCGTCCGGGCGGCATCAACCGCCGCTCGACCCTGCCGCCCTATCAGGCCGACTATCTGAAGAACTACGAGTTCGGCTGGAAGACCAGCTGGCTGGAAAACCGCGTGCGCTGGAACGGCGCGGCCTTCATTGAAGACTGGACGAATTTCCAGTTCTCGATTTTGGGGGCCAACGGCCTGACCGAGATCAAGAACGCCAACGAGGCCCGCATCAAGGGTCTGGAAAGCGACGTGACCCTGGCCGTCACCGAGGGCTTCACGATCAGCGCCGCAGCCGCCTATACCGACGCCAAGCTGACGGCCAACTATTGCGGCTTCACCGACGCCTCGGGCAACCCCGTCACCGTCTGCGCCACGCCTCAGGCGCCGGATGGCACGGTTTTGCCCGTGACGCCGAAGTTCAAGGCCAACCTGACAGCGCGCTACGACTTCAGCTTCAGTGGTTATGACGCCTATCTGCAGGCCTCCGCTGTTCATCAGACGGGCACCTGGACCGATCTGCGGATCGTCGAGCGCGAGATCATTGGCCGTCAGGGGGGCTACACCCTGCTGGACCTGTCGGGCGGCGTCACGCGGGACGACTGGTCGATGGCGCTGTACGTCAAGAACCTCACCGACAAGCGCGCCAGCCTGGGTCGCTATGCCCAGTGCGCCGAAAGCGTCTGCGGCGCCCAGACCTACATCACGCCCAACCAGCCGCGTACGATCGGCCTGAAGGTCGGACGCAAGTTCTAGGCGGAAGGGGCGGCCCAAAAAGGCCGCCCCCTTTTTCTTTCTTCCGTGTCGCGTTCGTGAAAGCCTGGCCGCATGAAGACTTCCGTCGCCAAGCCACTGGGCTTCTGGATGTGCGTCGCCCTGGTCGTGGGCAACATGATCGGCTCGGGCGTCTTCATGCTGCCCGCCTCGCTCGCGCCCTATGGCTGGAACGCAGTGATCGGCTGGGTGGTGACCATCGCCGGCGGCCTGTGCCTGGCCTTCGTCTTCGCCCGACTGGCCAAGGCCTTTCCCAAGGCCGGCGGCCCCTATGCCTTCACCCAGGAGGCCTTTGGCCGAACGGCTGGCTTCATGGTGGCGTGGAGCTACTGGATCTCGTTGTGGGTCGGCAACGCCGCCATCGCCACCGGCACGGTCAGCTATCTCTCCGTCTTCTTCCCGCAGATCGCCACGGTCCCGGGCCTGCACGGCGGCATTACCGTCGCGATGGTCTGGGGACTGACGGCCCTGAACTGCTACGGCGCTCGCTCGGCGGGCCGGCTGCAGGTGGTCACCACCCTTCTGAAGCTGATGCCGCTGCTGGCCGTGATGGTCCTGGCCTTCGTCGTGCTGGCCAGGACCGGCGGTAGCACGGTGACGCCGCTACGCATGGCCGACCTTTCGGCGGTGGGCATCACCTCGGCCGCGACCCTGACGCTGTGGGCGCTGCTGGGCCTGGAGTCAGCCACCGTGCCGGCCGACAAGGTGCATGATCCCGAGCGCACCATCCCCCGCGCCACCCTGGTGGGCACGGCCTTCACCGGGGTGATCTATCTGGTCGTCTGCTCGGCGGTGGTGTTGCTAACCCCGGCCGGCATGCTCGAGGGCTCCAATGCCCCGTTCGCCGATTTCGTGGGCCTTTATGGCGGCGGCGACCTGCGGCTGGTTCTTGCGGGCTTCGCGGCGATCAGCGCCTTCGGGGCCCTGAACGGCTGGGTGCTGCTGCAGGGCGAGCTGCCCTACGCCATGGCCAAGGGCGGGGTGTTTCCGGCTTTCCTGGCCAAGACCTCGAAGCGCGGCACGCCGGTGCGGGCCCATATCCTGTCCAGCAGCCTGCTGACCGTCCTGGTGCTGATCAACTACACCAAGTCGATGGCCGAGCTGTTCACCTTCATCGCCCTGCTGGCGACAGCGGCGTCGCTGTTCACCTATCTGTTCTGCGCCCTGGCGGCGCTGCGTCTGCAGATGCGCGGCCGGATGGACGCCTCGGTCGTCCTGACCGTCGTGGCTATCGTGGCGGCGCTCTATGCCTGCTGGACCCTCTATGGGGCCGGCAGCCAGGCCACGCTGTGGGGCGCGGTGCTGCTGTTGTTCGGCCTGCCGATCCACCTGCTGATGAAGCGCGTCGCCGTCACGACCACGCCGGAGTGAAGACCGTGATCCGATCCCTCGTCCTGACGGCCGCCGTCGCGCTGGCGCCCCTGATCGCTCACGCCCAGGCCGCGCCTGCGATCTCCTATGTCCACGCCGGCAAGCTGATCGACACCGAGGCCGGCAAGGTGCTGACCAACCAGCTGATCCGCATCGAAGGCGAGCGCGTCGCCGCCGTCGGGCCGTGGACCGCCGCGCCCGCCGATGGCCCGGTGCTGGACTGGAGCGCCTACACCGTCCTGCCCGGCCTGATGGACATGCACACCCACCTGGCCGACGAAGAGCAGACCGAGAACATCGCCCAACCCCTTCTGACCACGGCGGCCGAGCAGGCCTATATCGGCGCCGCCCACGCCCGCGCCACCCTGATGGCCGGCTTCACCAGCGTGCGCGATGTGGGCACATGGCGCGCGTTCGGCGATGTCGCCCTGCGCGACGCCATCGATAAGGGCCTGGTGCCCGGACCCCGCATGTCGGTGGCCGGCGCCTATGTCACCACCCCCGGCGGTGGCGGCGAGATCACCGGCATCGCCGCCGATGTCGGCATCCCGCCCGACATGCGGCGCGGGGTGGTCGAGGACGTGGCCGATACGCATCGCAAGGCCCACGCCCTGCTGGTGGGCGGGGCGGACTTTCTCAAGCTGATCGCCACCGGCGCGGTGCTGACCGTGGGCACCGAGCCCGGCCAGCTGGAACTGTCCGAAGACCAGATCAAGGCCGCCGTCGCGGAGGCCGCCAAGCGCGGAACCTACGCCACCGCCCACGCCCACGGGGCCGAGGGCATCAAGGTGGCGGTGCGGGCGGGGGCGCGCTCGATCGAGCACGGCTCGCTGATCGACGACGAGGGCATCGCCCTTATGAAGGCCAGGGGCGCCTACCTCGTGGCCGACATCTATAACGGCGACTTCATCGACGCCTATGGCAAGGCCCATGGCTGGCCCGCCGAGACCCTGCGCAAGAATATCGAGACCACCGACGCCCAGCGCGTGGGCTTCGCCAAGGCGGTCAAGGCCGGGGTCAAGATCGCCTATGGCACCGACGCCGGGGTCTATCCGCACGGTGAGAACGCCAAACAGCTGCCCTATATGGTCAAATACGGCATGACGCCGATGCAGGCGATCCAGTCGGCCACCACCGTCTCAGCCGCCCTGATGGGCAAGTCCGCCGATGTCGGCGTGATCAGCAAGGGTCGCTATGCCGACATGATCGCCGTTGCGGGCGATCCGCTGGCCGATATCGCCGTCCTGTCTTCCGTCGCCAAGGTGATGAAGGGCGGGGTGGTGGTGCGGGAGTAGGTTGTCAGCGGTCCAAATTTCCAACCGCTAAACTCCGCCTTCCTGGGCCTTGTGCCCAGGATCCATGCTTCCGGCGCAGAGGGGTTGGGCCGGTATTTCGGGTCTTCAGCTCAGGCAAACGTCAGAATCAGAATTGGCCGCTGACATGGGTCCTGGGCACAAGGCCCAGGAAGGCAGGGATATTTTCCTTTCGGATTGCTGGAAGGATGAACCCGCGTATCTACGTCGCCAGGCGAGTTCGCCGCAAAGCTGCTCCTGGATTCACCACGCCTCGCCTTGGCGCGGCCTGTGCAATGTGCAATGCAGCACGCATGTTGCCGTGCAGCATTGAAACACTGTCACGCGGACGCTGTATGTCCGACGCTTAAGCCAGACCGAGGAGTTTCCCATGGCCAACGAACACAGCTACTTCGTGCGCCCCGTCTCCGGCGTCTGGCACGTGACCTGGAACGATGCGCCGGACCTGATCGGATCCTATTCCTGCCAGGCCGAGGCCCAGGCCATTGCCGAGATGCTGGCCCGCCACATGCGCGTGCAGGGCAAGACCGCCAAGGTCGAGGTGTTCGAGCCCGAAGTCCGCCGCGCCACCTGGGGCCGCAGCATCGTCAACCACGCGGCCGCCGCCTAATCCAGGAAGACGGGGGTCGGCGAATAGCCGGCCAGCAGCCGTTCCGCGATGGCCCCGGCTTCGGCCGGGGTGAAGACCGTCGGGTCCAGGCACAGTTCCAGCCATAGTCCATCGACCACGGCCGTCAGGCCGATCGCCGCCAGCCGCGCGTCGACGCTTGGGTCGCAGGCGGTGAGCAGCTCCTCCAGCCGTGCGCGATAGCCGGCATAGGTCCGCCGGTGGATGTCGGCGATGGCGTCATTGACCTTCACCAGACTCCAGAACGCCAGCCAGGCGGCCAGCAGCTGCTGGTCCAGCACGGGCGGCCTGAAGCTGGCGGTCAGATAGGCCGACAGCCTTGCCCGGGGCGCGTCGCCCGCCTCGGCCACGGCGGCTTCCAGCGCCGCATCGATGCGCTGGCCAACCGCCTCGTAGGCCGCCGCGATCAGGGCGTCGACGCCGTCGAAATAGTGCCGCAGCAGGCCGGGCGAGACCCCGGCCTCCGCGCAGATCGCCCGCACCGAAGCGCCGGCCACGCCGTCGCGGGCAAGCACCGTCTCGGCGGCGGCGACCAGGGCCTGGCGGCGGGTATCGGCGGTTTCGCGGGTGAAGGGCGCGCGCATTTTAGCTTGTCATCCCGGCCGCAGCGAAGCGGAGAGCCGGGACCCAGGGGCGACCGCAGTGCGCCGGCTCCTGGGTCCCGGATAGCCTCTGCGAGGCTTCCGGGATGACAAGGAATTGGAACTCATCACCACCCCGTCGGCGGTCGATCCAGCCGCGCTTCGGGGATCAGGGCCCGCATCTTCCGGCCAAAACTGCGAAGCGAAACCTCCGAACTCGCCAGCGGCCCGGCGGTGAAGCTGCGCGACGCCATGCCCTCCTGCACGCGGGCCACCAGCTCGGTGTCCTCGGCATTGACCTGGCGGTTGATACGCCAGTTCAGATAGCGGGCCGCCTTCATCTCGCGACGATCGTCGGGCAGGGCGTAGGCGATCTCGCGGATCAGGGTCTGGGTGGCCGAAACCGGAATGAACTGCATGAAGTCCACCTGGTCGGGATAGATGTCGAAGGCGAAGTTGGGCCACAGCTTGAAATAGGTCCACAGCCGTTTGCGCTCGGGCGGCAGGTGGGCGACGTCGGGCAGGATGTCCTGGTACAGCCGCTCGGACGGATTGTTCGACGGCTCGTCGATCAGCTGGCCCCACATCTTGTCGACCCAGGGCTGCGCTTCCACGCCATAGCCCTTGCCGAACAGCCGGGTCAGGCCGGGATGGGCGATGGGGATGTGCAGGCCGTCCGAATAGTTGTCGCTGATGTTCTTCCAGTTCACCGTGCGGGGGCGCAGGGTGACACGGCCGAACGGCTGCAGGTCCTCGAAGCGATAATGGGCCACCTCATGGTCGTAGGGGGCCATCATCTGCGCGACGGACGGGCCATCATTGCCCTGGCCGGCGCCTTCCAGCCGTACGAAGACAAAGCCGCGCCAGATCTCGACATCGACCTTGACCAAGCCCTGCTTGTCCATCTCCAGCGCCGGATAGGTCTCGCGCATCGGCACGCCGATCAGCCGGCCTTCCAGATCGTAGGTCCAGGCATGGTAGGGGCAGACGAAACGGCCGCAGTGCCCACTCGGTCCATCGACCAGCCGCGCGCCGCGATGGCGGCAGACATTGGTGAAGGCCCGCGCCCCGCCGTCCTTGGTGCGCACCACCACGACGCTCTCGCCCAGGAAATCCAGGGTGTGGAAGTCGCCCGGCTTGGGGATGTCGTTCAGGTGGCAGACCACCTGCCACGACGGACGCAGGATCCTGTCCTGTTCTTCCCTGAAGAACCGGTCATTGCCATAGGTCCAGCCGGGCAGGCCCCAGTCGGCCTGGGGGTCTTGGTTGGAGGTCATTGGACTTGCCCCCTACGGGCTGCTTCGCAGCCGTCTTCCCCCGGAGGGAGAAGATGAGGTCGGCGCCTTCCATCTTCCCCCTCCGGGGGAAGACGATCGCGAAGCGATCCGTAGGGGGCAAGTGATCCAGCCATCACCGCCCCACCACCGACAGCTTCAGCGCCGTGACAAAGTCCCGGTCCCGCAGGATCTCGCGCGCCGCGTTGCGACCCGGATTGCCCGACACCCCGCCGCCCGGATGGCAGCCGGCGCCGCACATGTAGAGGCCCTTCAGCGGGCCGCGATGGCTGGCGTGGCCCAGCACTGGCCGCGCGGCCCACAGCTGATCCAGCGACATGTGGCCATGCATGATGTCGCCGTTGACCAGGCCAAACTTCCGCTCCAGGTCCACGGGCGACAGGATCATCCGCCCCAGGACCGAGGCCTTGAAGTTGGGCGCCCAGTCATTGACCGTGTCGATGATCAGGTCAGCGGCTGCCTCGCGCTCATTGTCCCACGAGCGGCCGTCCGGCAGGTCCCAGGCGAACTGCTGGCAGAACAGGCTGGCCACGTGCTGTCCGGGCGGGGCCAGGGTGGGGTCAAGCGTCGAGGGGATCAGCATCTCGACGATCGGCTTTTTGCTGATGCCGAAGGCCTTGGCGTCGCGATAGGCCTCGTCCATGTAGTCCAGGCTGGGCGAGATCACGATGCCGCACTGGTGGTGCTCGGCGGCGGCCTTGCCCGGCAGGCAGGTGAAGTCCGGCAGCTCCGACAGCGCCACGTTCATCCGGAAGGTGCCCGAGCCGTTCTTGTAGCCCTTGATCGCTTTGGTGAAGGTGGCGGGCAGGGCCGAGGGGGCGATCAGCTTGCCGTACAGCAGGGCCGGATTGAGGTTGGACGAGACGATCGGGGCCATGATCTGGCGGCCGTCGACCAGCTGTACGCCGGTCGCCTTGGGGCCGTCCTTGCCGTGCTCGACATGCACCGCCTCGACGGGGGCATCCAGCAGGATCTCGACGCCAAGCGCCTCGCAGGCCTTGGCCATGGCCTGGGTGATCGCGCCCATGCCGCCGATGGCGTGACCCCAGGCGCCCTTCTTGCCGTTCACCTCGCCGAAGGTGTGGTGCAGCAGGACATAGGCCGAGCCGGGCGAATCCGGGCTGGCGAAGTTGCCGACCACGGCGTCGAAACCGAAGCTGGCCTTGACCGCGTCGCTCTCGAACCAGCCGTCCAGGAAGTCGCGGGCGCTCTTGGTGAACAGGTCCAGCAGGTCGCGCTTGCGCTCCC